>Ga0182027_10007557_pt1 | contig 15976 bp, 21 predicted proteins | sample 712E1DmetaG_FD_121300 | JGI IMG/M metagenome (GOLD analysis project Ga0182027, IMG submission 121300) | Permafrost microbial communities from Stordalen Mire, Sweden - 712E1D metaG (Illumina Assembly) | ecosystem: Environmental > Terrestrial > Soil > Wetlands > Permafrost | place: Sweden...
TGTTTTTGGCAAAGCAGCTTGCAGCTAAAACGGAGAGGTTGTCCTTTGTTGAAGGAGCCAAAACCAAAGATGAACTGCTCTTTATTCGTGAGCTCAACGGCGTTTGTAATGAGAAAAGCCTGATTACAACAACAGACGATGGCACGTATGGCTTGCAATGCATGGTAACCGAGCCACTGGGCAAACTGTTGGATAGAGAAAAATTCGACATGATCTACACTTGTGGCCCAGAAGTCATGGTAAAGAAAATCTTTGAATTAACAGAACAACGCAAATTGCCCATAGAAGCAAGCCTAGAACGGCTGATGCGCTGCGGCATAGGCTTATGCGGAAGCTGCGTGATCGGAAAATACCGCGTTTGCAGGGATGGCCCAGTTTTCACCGCTGCACAGCTAAGAGAAGTTAAGGAAGAGCTGGGAATCTCAAAAATGGGCTTTGACGGCTCAAGAATCCCCTTTTAAACGGCGTACAACAATGGCATTGCCTCAGCCAGAACTGGAAGAGCTTGCCCGAAAAGTCATCCTTCTCTACAACAGGGTTAAGAGCCCAGAGGTCACGGTTAAACTTATGTTCGTTTCGTCCGAGATGCTTACGGTTTCTTTTTCAGGAGGCTTCTGCTACGGCTGTGGCGTAATGGATTACGTGGAAGGGTTCGCTCAACAATTCAAAGCCTTAAGCGGCAAAGCAGAGCTGAAGATTGGAAAAACAAAGCAGATAAACCCAAGAAACTTCGAAGCAGACTACATCATCAAAATCAAATGAGCAGGGGCTTCATCCAAAAAGGTGTCCATTAGCTCAGTGAAACGGGGGCCGATTAATCGGAACTACGTGCAGTTTCTTCTTTCATTTTAGTTAATGCTTCTTCAACTAAAGGTAGCACCGTGGGCAAGCGCTCTTTAATTGTCTTCCACACAACATCGAGTTGAACACCAAAATATCCATGTATCAATTTATCTCTCATTCCAGCCATATCTTTCCAAGGCACCTTTGGTATTCCTGCCTTATCCTTCCAGGTATGTGCTTAGTAGCTTCACCAATAATCTCAAAATTCCTAATTACCGCATCAACGGTTCTTCTATCTTTAGCAAATGCATCATAAGTCAGCCCTTTTGTGTACTCCTCTATGGCGTTAATGGCTTCAATTATATCTTCAATGTAAACCTGAAAATCTCTCAAAGGTAAACAGTCTCGCTTAAAATTTTTTCTTTCAGGCGAGGTTTAATGCCTTCTTTCATAACGAGGTCAACTTTCACTCCCAAAATGTCGCTTAAATAATTTTCAAGTTCAACAAACGTGAAAAGGTCAATTGTTTCATAAAAGGTAACCAGTATATCTACATCACTTTTTTTCGTTTGCTCTTCTCTCACGTAAGAGCCAAAAATTCCAATATCTTTAACTTTGAATTTTTTCGAGAGTTCTTCCTTGTGTTCAGCTAAAGTTTCTTTTAGCTTTTCAAGTGTTTTCATTTCTATCTGCAAATGAGTAAGTATATTTACCTTTTAAAGGATGCGTGAAATAACTTATTGAGGCATAAGATTGCCAACTAAAAGATTGTTTAAACAAAAACCGGCTGCGTAAGAGCGTCAGTGAGGGTCAATTCCCATCCTCAGGTAAGCTTTCTCATTTAGATTTTTATGAATAGTGGGAATCTTCTTATCATACGGGTTTGTTATACTATATTGGTAATACCTAATGGCAATGGACGAAACTGTTTGCGCAAAGGTTCCAGCTGAACTTAAGAAAAAGTTATCCAGCTTAGGCGTAAATGTAAGTGAACTGATAAGAGAAACCTTGCAGTCAGAAGTAGACCGATTGGAACGAGAACGCCTAAACAAACTTGCCAAAGAGGTATCAGAAATTCTTAAAAAGATTCCGCCTGAAGAATTTACTGAGTCAATTCGGGCTACAAGGGACAGCAGATGACAAAGTCGCAGTTACTGTTTGACTCCAACATCATATACAAGCTTATTAGAGAACTGCCACAAGACGCAGTGGAAAAACTAGTTAAAGGCACAACGATTTATTTAGCGTACTACGAGCTGGGCAATGCGTTGTGGAGAGAATGTCATTTGCTCAAAAGGATAAGTATTGAAGAGGCTGAAAAATCATTGGATCTGATGTACCAGATTCTTGAACGAATGCAGGTAACCTCACTAGATAATGAGACAGGAAGCGAAGTATTGGACACAGCGTACAAATTTAACTTGACATTTTATGACACAGCCTATCTCATAGAGGCAAAGAAATCTGACAAGACCTTAGTCACCGACGACATAAAACTTGCCAAAGCAGCAGAAAACTTGGGCATAAAAACCTTATCCAGCAAGACGCTTATGCAATAATTGTCTGACAAACTTGAGACGCAATTGGAAAAAAGGCAACAGACTAACTGTTTATTTAGCCTTCACGTTAGGCATCAATAATTAGACCGACTGCAGAGCTGTTGTATATGGGTTCAATTCACATCCCCAGTTCAATTTCTAAGTTCAGTGCTTGGATTACTTTATAGAATCATCGAATTAGCCAAGCGGTGCACCTTATGCGCAATCATTACCTTAGGCAATGCCCAAAGTAAGTTAAAGATTAAGAATAAGATACTGGCGGTAAATTGCTGTGCATGCTTTGGAATTGAATGATGTATCTTCGGGGTATAATGGGCAAATCGTCTTGCATAATATTAGCTTTAAACTGCAAGAGCCGTCAACATATGTTGTTTTAGGCCCTAACGGCGCGGGCAAGACAACTTTGTTTAGAACAATCGCTGGCATACTAGAGCCATACAGCGGGAAGATCCTGCTCGATAACGAAAACACAACAACATCAGGCGAAGTGAGAACAAGAATGAGCTATCTCTCACAGTATAACGCAATGCCTGAAGAGATGACGGTTTACAACGCACTCAAGTTTTACTCTGACATAGAAGGCGGAAATCCTGACGAGGTAATTGATCTGCTGGACCTTGACCAACTAAAAAATAAGAGGTTCTCTGACCTTTCGCAAGGACAAAAAAAGAGAGCTGCCATCGCAAAGGTGTTTCTTCACGAAAGCGATTTGTACTTGCTAGATGAACCCACAGCGAATTTAGACCCCACAATCTCAAAAGAAATTCGAGATATTATCTTAAAATTAAGTAAAGACAAAATGATTCTGTACTCTTCACATAACCTCTATGAAGCAACTGACATTGGAACTTACCTGATTTTGATCAAGAATGGTTCGGTAACATTGTTTGATAAAATCTCAAACATTAAACCTAAACAATATCGAGTAGGCATCAAAGCCTCAACTGACATATCTCAGATTATAGACGCCCAACGTGAGGGCGATTATTTTGTTTTGAATGTACCTAGCCCCGAGGAAGCAGGACTCGCTTTGAAAAAATTGGTTGAAAGTGGTGTTTTGGTTACTGAAATGCGTCAGCTTGATAACCCGTTGCAAGAGCTTTTTGAGTCACCCAATGGAAAAGTGGAAAAAACACAAAAGGCGTCCCAGCAAATTGCCAAATAGTGCCGTAATTTTTGCTAAGCGAAGCCTCAGTTTGAGCAAAATATATTCTGGAATGGGGATTTTTTTTGCTTCCGTTGGAATCTTCATATCAGGCATCCTCGCCGTTTTTGGTAAAGATGTGGCTGAAATAACTTTTCTTCTTCCTGTTCCATTTATGGTTTTTGGAATGTTTATGTTCGCAACTCCTATTATTTTGCTGTACGTCTATGACAAAAATAACGGCGTTTTGGAGTATCTGCTTTCGCTTGGATGGAATCAAAGCGACATCTTTAAACGCTACTTAAAAGCCTCGCTTTTCCTTGCACTTACTTTTTTCATTGCCGAATTTGCCGCCAATGTTATAGTAAGTGTGATTGCAGGGACACAAGCTGTCATACTTTTAGATTTAGTGGTGTTAGCTCTCACTGCCGCGTTTGGTTTTTCCGTCGTTTCTTTAGTCACAGTTGCCATGATTGCTTTCAGTTCATTACAAAAACAGAGGGTGGGCGGCAACAGTCCCCTTGCTTTTGCGATTGGCGCCTTGCTTATCATTCCTACGTTTTATATTCCGTTTCTTTTACCATTTTCTATCGGCATCTTAGTTGACCCGTTTATTGCTGGGTTTGCAGGTGCCCTGTCAATAGTTTTGCTGATTTTGTCAAGCAGGCTAATTAGAAGGGAAAAAATGCTTCCATAAAAATATCGGGTGAATAATAATGATAGTAACAAAAGAATTAACAAAAAGGTTCAAGTTCGGCTCGGCTGCTTGTTTTTTTGAAGCTCATTTTTATAAGCAGCTTTATCGATCTGAAGTTTTCAAGGTAATTAAGTATGCAAACCACTTCCTTAAACCCTAACGGGGAAGGGAATCGCACCTCAAATCAAACTCCCATCCCCCGCTCTTTAGGCGAATCCCAGGCTTTTTGAGTTGTTTGAGTTTATGAGGTGATGTTGTTGTTAGAGGTTTTTTCGGATTTCTTTGATTTTGTCGAGTAGTTTTGTTTCGGTGTTTTCTGGGGGATTTGCTTCGGGTGGGGCGTGGTTTCGTTTGGGTTGCCTGCGGGGCTGATTGTGACTTCAAATATGGCGCCTGTAAGGCTCTTTTCCTCGTTCCGCTCGAGAATTTTCATGGTGAGTTTTGGCACTGTTAGGCGTCCGTCGGTGGCTGTTTTTGCCAGGAACTCTTCTTCTCTGTAGCTTTCTGGCTCGAGGGGTTTGACGGTGACTTTTAGCAGTTCGCCTGGCTCCATTTTGTAGCGCCACCGCAGAAGCGTTGGAACCGCAAGCCGGTTGTGGCGTTGGAGTTTAGCTTTGAATGTTTATCTTTTTATATCTTTTCAAACCCTCACCTACCCCCAAACCAAGCCCTAAATCAGAAAAGCAACCTAAAACAAGCCCTGACCCAAAACCACCCTACCTATAGACCTACCTACTATTTGTAACAAAAATCAGCCACAAAAAGCATCTGTGAAAAAGTCTCCCCGCTCGGTTAAGCGGCCCCAAAAAAGAAGGGCAGGTTATGTTTCTTCTTGTGGTAACCCGATCTTTCGCAAGTAATCTTTTGCGTATCTAGGATTGTAGGCTAGTAGCTCTTTGCTTCGCAGCAGCCTCCGCTCAAGCCTCTCTAACGCCACTCTAAAAGTTGGTTCAACACCCCAACCCTCGCTTGCACTAAAGAAGGTTCCCCTCACCGTTCTAAACTGCAAACGACAATGAACCAGCGGCGTTCCCCTCAGGCTTGAGTTGCCATGACTCTTCATGTAGACAAAAAGTGTCCCCAACTGGAAAGCGTCTTGATACTTATGAGCGAAGGAATCAAATTCCTCCATCATGAATCCCTGCTGATCAGGACTTACATCGACATCTTTAACGCCGAACTGCACCGACAATTTCTTCTCAACAACTTCTAACTGGGAAACCGGCTCAAGAAAATCACGCTTCGTCACGATGCCAACCAATCGTTCGTTTGAAGTAACTAGTAAACAGGAAATGTTGCGGTCATGCATTATTTTCTCCGTGTTGCGCAGGCTCGTTTGAGGTTCAACCGTGATAGCGGGCTTATTCATTATGCCTTTAGCCGGCACGCTCAGGGTTTCAATTTTCTCTCCAACGATATCTCCAGTGGTCTGGCGCCTCTGAGGCCAATAAATATTCTCCAAAATATCTTGAATACTTATCATGCCTACAAGTTTGCCGCTGTCCATGACTGGAACATGAGAAATGCCGTACTCCCTCATTAAACTAAGAACCGCCCCCACAGAACGATTTGCCTCAATAGTGTGAGGCGCACGCGTCATGATTTTCTCTATCGCATTGTTACCCCACTCTTGAAGAACAGCCGCATGAATAATATTCTCATCAGTAACAAAACCCAACAGCTTATTCTTCTCAAAAACTGGAAGCTGCCTCATCTCACTCTCAATCATCAACTTAGCCATTTTACTAAGAGAAAAATCAACAGTCACCGCTGGCGCAACCTTCATCAACGTTCTGACCTTGGTCGCAGTAGAATCAAGTCTTGACCTTAAAATCGAGCGCCTAGTAATCACGCCTTCATACTTGCCTTTATCATTTAAAACAGCTAAAACCGGAGGCATACCTGTTTCAAATGCTTCTAAACACCTAGACAGTGTATCACTTTCTTGAACAGAGTTAAACCCATTTGAATAGACATCTTTAGCAAAAATTAAGCTCGCCATAATAATCCCTTCTCAATTAACTGTAAAAGTAGAATTTAAACATTGCAAAGTAGCCAAGCTGCCAAGGAAGCAAGAGGTAATCCTTATTAGAAACATAAAGCAAAATTATTTATATAATTACTGTAAAGACCCAGCGTTTTCTAACCGACCGCACCTTCGCAATAGACACTGATAAGTAAATTCTTCTATTACAAAACATGGATTGTTCTATATCAAACAATAACAAAATCAAACATAAAATCAAAAAAAATACAGAAAAAACCATTTAATGTTAAATAAAAATAGAACAATTCATCCTTACACCTTAAATAAGACAATTCAAACATTAATTAGTTGAGGAATAATCCTCACGCTAGTTTTATCAACCTAAAACAGCTTTTTTTCTAATCCGCTTCTATCATGGAGGGACTTTGTTAGTTATGTCTCTGAACCAAAAAGAATTCGTTGAAGAATTAAAAATTGAATGGAAAAGGCTCTGGCGCGAAAGATTCGACGACAAAGTTAGAGCTGAAGGCATAGCACTCAATGACTATGATCAATTGTTCATCGACAAGGGCACAATAATCCATGCAACAAGAGACTTCAAAGCCTTAAACTTTAAAGAAATCCTAGAAGAACACGAAGTCTTAAACGCGGAAAGATATATCTCTCCGGACCCGCATTTTGGCGGATGGACAAAATTTATTAAAACTAACATTACCAGCCAGAAATTGCAAAGAAAAACGTTAGCTCAACTACCTTTTGAAGAAAAGACGGAAAAGCAGCAATTAAAGAAAAACGGCAGAGGCTGGCTGCACATCTAAAGTTTAAAAATTTTCTATTTTTATTTGATTTTTAGGGGAACTCAGCTGTGGGCAATTATAGAGATAGACTAGACATAATAGCTGACATTCTTAATGTTGCAAGTCAAGACGCTAAAAAAACCCAGATAATGTACCAAGCTAACTTAAGCTACAAGGTCTTGCAACGCTATCTAACCGAAATTATTGATGCCTCGCTTGTAACATTCGAAAACCATAACCAACGCTACAAATTAACATTTAAAGGGCATGAATATTTAGATGCTTACAAGGAATACGCCCGATGCAGCAAAAACATGGAAAAACACCTTTATGATTTTTCCACAAAAAAGAAAGTTTTGGAAAACTTGTGCCCGGTTAAACAATTCTTATCCCAATCAGTACATTAAGCAATAAATGTCTAATTTTTGGCGGTGTCAAGCTTGATTAAAGGCTTAAAGACTTGCGTCATAGCCGTTGTAATCCTCTTTATAACTACTGCATTGTTTGCTTCTCCAGTTTTCGCTGATCAAAATATCGCTCAAACAGCGATTATTTCAGCACAAAACAATCTCAAAACCTGTTATGACGCAGCTAAACAAGCGCAAGCTGCAGGAGCAAACGTAGATTCTTTAATGGCTACTCTTAACGATGCGGCTGGATTGCTGTCCGAAGCTGAATTAGCTTACGCAAGTAACGATTATAGTTCAGCCTATAGTTATGCGATCCAAAGCCAAAGCAAGCTAAACAGCTTTATTTTCCAAGCTACAGCCCTACAGCAAAATGCCGACAATAATGATAATCAAAATTTCATGGTTACTATTTCGTCGATAATAGGTTCTGTAGTTATCTTATGCGTAGGCATAGCTGCTTGGGTTACTTTGAATCGAAAACAGAGGAAGACTTGAATGGCTATCCAACAATATAAAACACTTTTACTTGTAGTCACTGTTGTTTTAGCATTATTTGTTGCTTCACCCGCTATCCAGCAGCTTGTAGTAGTCCCACAAACAACTTATCTCACCGAATTATCGATTTTCGGTTCTTACCACAATGCTACCTATCCCTATAACATTACAGTCGGACAAAGTTACCCATTGTACCTTAACGTTGACAACCATTTAGGATCCTGCGCTTATTACCTCATCGAAGTGAAATTCCGTAATCAAACACAATCGGCACCAGACAGTTTCAATTATACCAGCAGTGATCTGCCATCTTTGGGTAATATCTCATTTTGCGTGGCTAATAATCAGGCATTAGAATTGCCAATTGACATTTCCTTTCATTACAAGTTCGACTTGAATAACACTGATCAACTTGACATGCAAAACGTTATCGTTAACGGTTTCTCATTAAGCGTTAGCCCAACAACCATTGCCTGGGACTCCCAAAGATTCGGATATTACGGAAACTTATTCTTTGAATTATGGATTTTCAACGACACAGCTAACGCTTTCCAGTATAATCAACGTTATGTCAGCCTATGGCTAAATATGACCACATAATTGATCAGTCAAAGATTACTGAGAAATAGTTCCTGTCTCAATGATACAGTAGTTTTTTGCAGTGTTCATTGCCTGATTAGTTCCAAAATAAAGAGCCGGGGTGGCTGAGTAACGAAAGCGACGGCCTGCAGAGCCGTTTATGTCGGTGCGAATCCGACCCCTGGTTCCACAACAAGAATGATTGCTTCCTATGCTGGGTGTTAGAGGTTCATAAGAAGTGCGTTCAACATTGGAAAAATCTGATCCTCGCTCAAATAAGGAGATTGAATGTTACAATGAAGGTAGCGATGATCACCTGCTGGTACAAGAACATATCAATGGCGAACTATTCGTCGAACTTGCAAAATGCCTCAGACAAAGTAGTAGATTGGCAAGTAGTATCGTCTCATTGTGGCTGCTGGAAACGTTATTCGGGGAGAAAGCATTTTCTCCAAGGCAATTGCAAATTTGTTTCCTTCCCTCCATACGTACCCGCGCTGGAAGGGAACTCTGGGCCTCGTGCCCTTCACTTGTTGCTTTCTGCGTCTACGTTGTTTCTCCAATCATTGAGAGGAATCGCCTACTTGGCAAAATGCAAAGACAGCGACATAATTCATTTTCAACAAAGTACATCACCCTCGTTTGGAATGAGCGCTCTTTACGCGCTTCTTTCAATTCCCGTACAGAAGAAGCGCATAGTCACCGTGCACTCCATTGACCCGATGAGTAGATTCAGAGTTTTCAGTCGCTCCTACAAAAATGCTGATAGAATACTTGTCCATTCAAATGAGATGAAGGAGAAGATGTTGTCTTTGGATGTTCCAGAATCTAGAATAAGGTTAGTGCCTCACGGAACGACGCTCCCGCCACTGTTAAAAACGCCTCGAAAAGAGATTACCTTCTTTGGATCCCCAAACAAGGGCAAAGGGTTTTGGACAATACTAAGTGCACTGAAAATATTGAAGGATCAAGATTGGGATGTGCACGTAAACATTTACGGCATCTACAGCGACACAGAAAAAAATGAAGCGATTAACGAGGCAACGCACATTGGCGTCGCTGACTTGCTCGTTTGGGGGGACCGACTGAGTGAAGAGAAATTCAACCAGAAGATGCAAGAAAGCATGTTCACGCTGGCTGTTTACTCGCTCACGGTGTCTGGGAGTAGCGTCGTTACAAGAGCGATGGGAAATGCCACCCCGATCATAGCGTCAAACACTGGAGGCATCCCCGAGTATTTGGGAGATGGAGGATTACAGGTTCCGCCAGATGATCCACAGGCATTAGCCTCAGCTATGGCAAAGTTACTTGATGACCCATTGTTAAGAGAAAGATTTTCAACAATGGCGAGAAGAAGGGCTGAAAACTTCTCTTGGGATAAGGTGGCTGAAATGACTGCTGGTATTTACTATGAATGTTTGCGGGAAAACCCATAGAATTAGGCAAATCGGACATTTAAAATGTAATATTAAGGCAAGGAACATTGTATGAAGGTAGCCGAGTTAACCTTTGAGGAATTCTTGAATTATAAAACTGAATGGTGCGACGCTCTTCAAAGAAGCGGTGATAACCACATATTTCTCACGTGGGAATGGCTGTCAACCTGGTGGAAGCACTTTGGCGACGAAAGGAGATTCAGCTTGATCACAGTTAGCGACGACGAAAAACTAATTGCCGCAGCTCCTTTAATGCGCTCTAAGTATAAATTGGCAGGAGTCAAACTAACAAAAATAGAATTCATTGGAACTCCCGCAGCCGACTATCAAACTTTTCTATTAGCGGACAAGAAAGCAGAGTGCGCAAAGTTGATGGTGGATTATGCAAATAATGAAACCTCAAGTTGGGATTGCATCGAATTTGAAGATGTTCCAGAAGACTCTGAGACGATGAGGATTCTGAAGAATTGTTCAAGGGAAAAACTCAAATTTGAGGAAAGAAACCTCAATATTTGCCCTTACATAATCTTGCCTACTCGGTTTGAAGATTACTTCCAAGGACTTGGTTCTAATTGGCGAAGAAACATGCGCCGATGGGAAAAAAGGCTAAAAAATGATTACAGAGTCAATTTCTATATTCATAAAGATTTGGATGCTCTTGATGAGGCTATGGAGACATTTTTTAACTTACATCAAATAAGGTGGCAGTCGCAAAAACGCGACGGAGTTTTTGTAGTCCAAAGATTCCGCGATTTTCATCTAGACGTTGCTAAGTCTTTCGCCGAAAGGGGATGGTTGAATCTCTGCTTTCTTACACTAAATGATGAACCTGTTTCAGCAATTTATGCATTCAAATACAGAAACAAGATGTTCAACTATCTTACAGGATTTAACCCCAAATACTCCGAATACCATGTAGGGCACATTCTCTTCTTGTACTCGATAAAAAATTCTATCGAGAATGGACTAAGGGAATTCGATTTCATGAGGGGCGATGAAACCTACAAGCAACAATGGAACACGTTGATAAGGAATAACCTAGAGGTAAGAGCCATCAAAAAAAGAATCGTCCCCATTGTTTATGATTTCATCACAAAGAAAGATGTGTTTACCCCTCTGGCGACCACTCTTGGAAAGCGAATTTCACTAGCACAACTTCATAATTGAATTAAAAATCGCTGAAACGTGAGCTTGATTGCGAAGGCATATTGTGGGGTTACGATGTGTTTCAGACCAACTATTTTGATTTGCAGTCTTATGCTGAAAAATTTGCAAAAGAACAAGTACTCATAATTAGTAATCGAGATTTAGATGAAAAGCCATTTCTTTTCGGGGAAGACTACTACATATCCAGTCTTATGTCACAACTCGAAAGAAAAGGAATTTACGTTGATACAGCAATCGTCTCTGGAAAAAAACTTAGAGTTAGCGGTTCCTGCATAGATGAAAATGTGGATGAAGTGGTTCATAGTTTCACCACTATTATTCTTCATAGTAATAGTTTGTCGCTTATCTTTAAGTCAAGGATGCAGAACAAGTTTAAGCTGATAATGCCAGTCTATTTTCTAAAGAATAAATGTCTTCCTACCTTTGAGAACATGATAAATGGCTTCCGTCCACTTTTTTGGCAAACAACCGTGGACGAGTATTTAGTCGCTTCACCCACAATAGCCTACAGTCTCAGAAAAATAGGTGTAGCTAAAACAATAAATGTAGTTCCACCTGCTTATGTTTGCCTTTATTGTAACCGTGGTGACTCCGCAGGTAAGACAAAACTCTTCATGAAGCAGCTGCCAACGACTGTTTATGCAGTATACATAGGACCTATTTTGCCCAACAGATTTGATTTGAAGAGCACAGTAAACTCGCTTGAGCGCAACTTTGGTAAATACAAATTAACTGTTTACACAGCATCTCCAGTTAAAGAACAATTATGGCAAGAAAACGGCTCTACTGTTGAAATAGTTTGCAAGCGGCTTTCAGAAAAAGAGAAATGCGAAGCGCTGACAAAATCGCATGTCTTCGTGGCTCCCAGAAAAAACACTACTATGGAGCCAACGATATCTATTATTGAGGCAGAATATCACGGGAACATAATCGAGAGATTTTAAGATACTTATGCAACATTTAAGCACAATTTAGGGCATTTGAAAAAAATGGACATTACCCTATCTAATGAAGACCTTGAACCTAAAAAGCTCAAGACTCATAGACCTTTACTCCTAACGGCGTGTCTTTTGAATGTAACAGCTGCGCTATACCCGCTAAGAAATTAGTGGATTTGATTCCAGTCGGGAACGGAAGCCGGGGTGGCTGAGTAACGAAAGCGATGGTCTGCAGAGCCGTTTATGTCGGTGCGAATCCGACCTCTGGCTCCAATTAACAGTTTAATGTAGATGATGTTGGAAGAATGAATAAAGAATTGATTTGGTTAGAAAACAAACTTGAGAGCCTTCGAAGTTTTAATGGGTCTCTGCTCGGATATGCTGGTTCTTCACTGCTTAAGAGTAACCGTGGGGCTTCCTGAAATGAATAGTCGTTTTTTGAGCGCAATCTCGGCAATAATGGCCGGTATGACTGAATGATGGAATTCTATTAACAAAAGCCTTCTGAGAACCATGAAACGGAAAGTTAGCGCTGAGGGGAAAAATTGTCGATTGAAGATTTAAAGATTGGAGAAAATAACCATTTATCCATACGCGGAACAGATTTAGTTGACCTAAACCAAAAGTATGGTTCCCCTCTATTCGTGTTTGATGAAGTCACTCTTGTAAACGCTTTCACAAAATTTTTGCACGCTTTCCATAAAAACTACCCAAAATTGATGATTTGCTATTCGATCAAAACAAACAACAACTTGGCAATTTGTCAACTGCTCAGAGAGAAAGGTGCTTATGCAGAAGTCTCTTCTGAACTTGACCTTCATGTGGCGCTGAGAGCTGGTTTTCACGGTGACCGGATGATTTTTGATGGACCATTTAAACCTAAAGAAATATTGAGAAAAGCAATAGGAGAAAAGATTTCACTGATTAACGTTGAATCTTTTGAAGAACTGGCAAGAGTAAATGAAATTGCTGGTGAAATGGGCGTTAAGCAGTCAGTTGGGATTAGAGTTAACCCTTTTAAGGATTCAGGTTTGTCAAAATATGTTCATATCAATGAACTATCCACCGCCGCTTTGTGCAATCTTGAATGTAGATTTGGTTTTTCCGTGGAACAAGCTTACTCAGCGTTCAAACATGCTGATGGACTAAAGAATGTGAATATTGATGCGATTATGACACATCCGTATCGTGGTGCAACAAAAGTGTTATTGCCCATGATGCGTGACCTAAAAGAGAAATTTGCAGCCGAAATCAAATACCTGAATATAGGTGGTGGATTTAATCCAGGTGGAGCTGCCTTTATCGGTACTAATGACTTGACAATAGACTTCTTGAGAAGAAAAATTGGCCTCAAGTCAAAACTGCCTAGCAGAGGTAGAGGCACCGACATTGAGTCTGTCGTCAAGCCAATCGTCGAGGAAATTAGACAGAGTATAGGAGATTCACCAGACCTAACCATAATCGTTGAGCCAGGAAGATTTATCACGTCTGCTTCTGGAATCCTACTCACAAAGGTTGACCACGTAAAAAACGCTGGTGGTTATAGGTAGGTAATGGTTGATGCTGGAACAAATCTGCTTCCTCGCTTTGGCGCAATAGAAATGCGCAGGACAATTGTGGCAAATAAAGCATCAAACAAACCTGAAGAAGAAGTCAATATCGTTGGTCCCTTGCTTTATGCCGAAGATTTCATTTCTCTCAAAACGATGATTCCCAAAGTTTCTGAAGGAGACATACTCGCGTTTTTTGATTGCGGTGCCTACACGCTTTCAAGATCAAATCAGTTCCTCTATGCCCGCCCTGCCGCCGTCCTATTAGATTCTAAGGGGAACGTTAAGGTTATTCGCGAGAAAGAGACCCCTGAAGACGTTTTATACAAGGACAGAACAATTTAAGAATAATCCATGTTCAGCTTAACACCCCTAAATTGGTTGTATTTAACATGTTAAGCAATGGCGTTCTAATTGCGGAAGGATACAATCCAGTTAGCCTTCCAATCTTGAGGTCTCTGGAAAAAAGGAACATAGATACAGGTGTCATGACAAATTTTCCTCTGCATATTTCCCGGTTTTCTAAATATTGCCAAAAACAGTTTTTGGTTCCATCGACTAGCCTTGAAAAAGAATACGCTCAGGCAGTGGAAAAAATTGTTAAAAACACAAAGTTTGACATGGTTTTCCCGCTTTCTGAGTGGTCTCTAATGCCGATTTCCAAAAACAGAGACAGACTAACTCCTTATGTTAAACTGCCCATTGCCAGTCACGACTCAATTCTAATATGTTTTGATAAACGTTCGACGCTTAGCTTGGCTGTAGAAAATGGTGTGCCTATTCCCCAAACGTATTTTGTAAATAATTCAGCCGAACTAAAGCTTACCGCTCAAGAAATGAGCTATCCCTGCGTTGTTAAACCACGTTGGTCGATGGTATGGCAAAAAGATCGCGCATTTCATAGGAGGAGCGGATTTGTTAACTCTGCTTCGGAACTCATTGCAACTTACAACAGCATACATCAATATTTTCCATACCCCTTAATCCAAGAATATGTTCCAGGAGTCAACTATTCGGTAGCTGCAGTGTACAATAAGGGAAAACCGAGAGCGTTTTGCTGCATAAAAGTTCACAGAGCATGGCCTCGCACTGGAGGTAACAGTTGTTATCGCGAAAGTGTTTGCCTAGATCCTCATATGAAGATGTATGCTGAAAAGCTGCTCGGAACTCTGAATTGGCACGGAATCGCTGAAGTCGAGTTCAGACTTGACACTCGCGACAACATTCCTAAGCTAATGGAGATAAATCCGCGGTTCTGGGGATCACTTTGTGTTGCAGTCAAAGCCGGAGTGGACTTTCCATATCTGTTGTATAAAATAGCCATGGACGGCGACATCAAAGGGACATTCAACTATAAAGTGGGTATCAAAGGCAGATATCTAGAGCAAGAACTCCTCTACCTTGTAAGTCTAATCAAGGATTCCTCAGCAAACTCCAGCTTGGGGAGTCACGATTTAAAGTGGCTTGCCAGCTGGCTTAAATTCTATGAACCAGGTTTGTTTTACGACTTATTTGAAGTAAAAGATCCATTACCTTTCTTTTTTAGCATTGCTTTGTCTCCTTTGGGCTTGGTTAACTTGTTAAAAAATAAAAGCCACGCATGGAGTCCACCTAGTATTAGTTTTTGATCTATCTTTTCCCGAAATTATTGGCATTATAAACTCTCATAGCGGAAGGCTAACGGAACTTTAAAATAACAATTGAAATCATGTAACTTTTAATCTCAGAGCGGCGTATTGTTATTTGGCGAACCACTGCGGTCCGCAGTGAAATGCCGAAACTATTTTTGCTCCATCTAAATAGGTCATCGAGGAGAAAGACGATGAACAGGCAAAGCATAAAAAGTTCAGCGCAGAAGGCATTGCGCATTTTACGTTTAGAAAAGCCAGCATTAATAGTTTTGAACAAAGTTATTTCCCGATATGAATACCCATATCTAAAAAACGTTAACAGCCGAGGGGAAACTCTCCTTAACATAATAAAGTTGTATCTTGAACCTGGAGATAATTTTTTGGATATAATGTGTGGGTATTCTCCGCTGGCAGAACCACTGTTAGAATCGGGATACCACATAACAGGTTTTGACAACAACCGCAAAGCAATAAAAGACCTCAAACAAATTTACCCAAAAGGCAAGTGGATACACTCGTCTTCTTTTGAAAAGTTAAACCTCCAATCCGACTCAGATCGCCCGTTCTCCGTAATTCTCCTTCTCGGAGCATTCGAGATATGCAGTCAAATATCTTTCATATCTTTAATGGATAAATTATTGAATGCTAACAAACCCCGCTTATTCTTTATAGAAACGAACAGAAATTACATAAAAGTGCCAACTCTAGCTAGCCCATTCGTAGATGAGCTTGAAACAATCCGGTCACCACACTACAAAGGCTACAACGCCATACTCAAGTTGTTATTTGATCACAACTACGAA
>Ga0182027_10007559_pt1 | contig 15974 bp, 13 predicted proteins | sample 712E1DmetaG_FD_121300 | JGI IMG/M metagenome (GOLD analysis project Ga0182027, IMG submission 121300) | Permafrost microbial communities from Stordalen Mire, Sweden - 712E1D metaG (Illumina Assembly) | ecosystem: Environmental > Terrestrial > Soil > Wetlands > Permafrost | place: Sweden...
CGACGACCTTGGCGTCCACCTTCACGTCGACCAGATCGGTCTGCACGGATTTGAGCACCCCGAGCGAATGGGGATTGGTAACCGGGGATTGATTGGGTGGCCTTGGCGCCGGCGTCCCTTGCAACGGCACGGGCGCGATCGGTCGTGGCCGTCCCGCGCTCGGTCGCGTTGCGGGTTTTCGCTGCGCCACCCTCCTGAGCAGGAAATGGCCGTGTCCGCCGCCACCGGCGGGCGCGTCCGGATGAGCGACGACGCCGCGCCAGCCGAGCCATTCCGAGCCCAATTTTTGAGCTGCGCCGGGCACGCCCTTGGCTTTTCCCCCGCGCAGCGACGTTTGACGAGACATGCCCCAAAGCTACTTCGCGCACGGGCGCCCCGCCAGCGCCGTTAAGGCGAGCGTTCCGCCTGGCTGCGGGCGGTGAACTATACTGTGCGGATAGTGTCAGGCCATCGTCACCTCAGCGCGACTGTCGAATGGCGTCGACGGTTGTCCTGTGTCCTGGTCGCGAGCCTCGGGCTCGCCGCGCGTGGAGCGTCGGCGCAGTGTCGAATTGCGGTTGAGCGGGCCTACCTGAAAGGCGTGGCCGTGTCGGCGCCAGGCGCGAGCTTTTCGCTGGATTTGGCGGGCGTCCCCTTGACCATGTCGCCCGAGCCAGGAAAGATGGAGGCGCCCATTCAAGTCCTGGCGCCGCTGCAATTTGCGGCTTCGTACCCGATGGACAAGCTCGCCCTTCGTATCAAGGAAAGCGTCGACTTGTACGGCGGTCGCATCCGCCTGGGAAAAATGGCAGGGGCCGCTTGGCTCGGCATTCGGGGCGACGGCGCGCTGCTGTCGCTCAAGTCGACGTTGGGCGTAGATGTGAAGCAGCCGCTGATGATTCCTTGCGGCCGCATTGGATTGAGCGACGGAACGCCCTACACGACGCCGCAGATTGCCTCGCCCGCAAGCGATCGGACCATCGGCACGGGCGTCGAGTTCATTCCACTGTATCGCAGTCCCCGAGAAGTCGATCCTTTGCACATTCAGTTCGCCGGGCCGTTCAAGCTTCTGCGCAAGCGGCCGGGTTGGGTGATGATCGAGGCCGCGTGGTCAGACGGTTCGCGGGTGCGGGGCTGGACTCTCGAACGTTTTGCGACGACAGAGGTCGCGGCCGTGGGTGGCTGGGGCGAAGGCCAGTCGGGCGACGGAGCATGCGGCCTCAGCGACCCGCCGCCGCTGGTGAAAATTTTGCTTCGCAAGCAGGCCGCCATCGCCGTCTCGGCTGGCGGCCCGGTTTGGGCTCGCGTCGCGCGGCAGCTCAGCGTCGATGCGTTTCCAGCCGAGCGCGCCGACGGCTGGATTCAGGTGGCCGCCGTTCCGGGCTTGCCCGCCAAGCCCTGTTCCGAACACGAGCACATCTGGGTGCAGTCGCGCGACGTGATCGGCAGCGGCGCACGCACTCGCCCCTAGCGCGCCGGCGCGAACCTACTTCTTGGCCTTGGCGTCTTCCTTTGCTTCGACCGTCGTGGCGGTCATGCGGTACTCGATGGTCACCTTGGCGCCGACCTTGAGATCGCCCTTGACCTTAGTGTCGGGGCTGCGCGTGATCTCCCATTTTTCCTTGCCCTTCTGAACGACGATCACGTCGTCGCGCAGCTCTAGCACGGGGCCGGTGACTTGATAGGTCTTGGTACCTGCCGCGCGAACGGTGGCGGGCGAAGCAAGCAGACTGGAAGCAAGGAATGCAAGGACGAGCAGTTTCTTCATGTTGGTACTCCGTGGAAATCGTGAAAGGGGATGGGATAGCACCCGGATGTTTTCGGCGCAAACGGGCTAACGGCGCCTTCGCTTACTCCTGCGCCCCGCGCCCTGCGGGCGGGACGATTGCGCGACCGCAGGCACGAGAACCTCCGCGGTCGCGACTCTTTCCGCAATCACTTCTTCGACCTCCGTCGCATCGGCCCCGGCCGGCGCCAAGGCCGGTCGGCGCAGCAGCAGCAAATCGCGCGCGATGAGCGCGAAAACAAGCAACGTCCCGAACGACATCCAAGTGTATTGCTCGTCGAGACCCTTGGGCATACCGAAGTTGACGACGAACGGGCTCTCCCGCATCGCGGCCGGCATGATGGCTTTGATCCAATTCGGTATGTGGTTGATGGGCGCCCAACCGACGAACTCGGTGAGCGCGGTCAACCACAGCAGCCATTCGCCCGCGCGCGGAACCACCGCATAGAGCAGCGCCGGGAATATGAGAAATGCGTAGTAGTAACAGGTCAGCTCCGAACCAACCGCGATGACGGTCACCGACAGCGCGACGGTCACCCACGGATCCACGCCTCGGATGGCGAGCCCAATCAGCACCAGGTAACAAATCACCAGCGACACGTAGAGCGGGACGGATTCGTGGAAGGCTTTGAGGCGCGCCTGTTTCCAGCGCAGCCACGGATCGGTCATGCCCGGCGTGTTCATGCGGTCGGCCGTTTCGGACGGGCGGAAGTCGATGACGGTGCGCAGCCCCATGTGGTTGGTCAGCGGCGTTTCCGAGTGTTTGGCGGTGTTGCGAAGAAACTGCGCATAGATCGTCGGCCCGCCCGAGGTGGCGAAGCTGATGGGCACCAGCAGCGCCACGGCCAGGGCCGCGCCGGCGAACATGCGCACCCAGCGGCGATCCCATTCGCGTTTCTGAATGTAGTGGACCACCAGCGCAATCAGCGGCGCGACGAACATGAAGCCGGGGAAAATGCGCAGCAGCGCAGCGTACATGATGGCGGCGCCCGCCCACAGCGGATAGTCCTTCTTGATGAGGCACAGCCCGACCCCCATCCAGAACAGCCAGTCCCAGCGCAGGAACGAACCGCCGATCCAATACCAGCGCGACGGGAAGTTGGTGGCAAACACGATGAGCGCCACGGACACCGTGCGCCAGCCAAAGGCCCACCACAAAAGCCCGGCCATGATGGTGATGAGAATGACGTCGATGCTGTCGAGCGCGAGAATGGTCGCGTGGCTGGCCGGCGGCGCCAAGTTGGTCAGTACAGAACCGAGGATGTTCCACACCGGCGTGCCGTTGAATCCGTGATCGGTCTGGGCGTCGTCCCAGCGGCGCGGATTTTCCAGCGTGCGGAAGTAGCGCAGATCGTCCTTGAAGGCTTGCCAGCGCGCCGGGGTGAAGTGCTCCTTGCAGTGTTCGGGATGGGCGAGAATGTCGGCGGTGGTCTCGACGATGTTGGTGCGTAGGTTGGTCAGCTTGCGCAGCTCGACCCGGCGGCGCAACAGCGGCTCCTCGGAATCCGCAGTGGCCACGCATTCGTACAGGCGCTCGTAGTGCAGCTCCTTAAAATACTTGGAGCCGATGTAGTAGTGAAAGGTGTCCCAGCCGTGCACGAAGTTGGGGAAGTGCCAGAAGCCGAAATTGAAGAACGAGCAGAAGGCGAGGGCGCCCATGGTGCCGAGCAGAACCTGGCGCAGGCGGCGTTTGAGCGCGGCCTTGCCGAGGCCGATGAGGCGGCGCTCCCACCACAGCAGGATGGCGCCGAGCGCGGCGAGGATCATTTCCCAGCGCGCGGCGGTGTCGTTGTTCCAATAGTCGAGGTAGGTCTTGGGCGCCGTCGCCGTGGGCGCATCCAGGACTTTCATCTGCGGCGGAAACGGTGAAGGCGTCTGGCAGTAGGCCGCAACTTCCGAGACCGAATAGAAGCTGTCGCCCTTGCCCTCGCCCACGCGCAGGAAGCGCGCGGGCATGCCGGCGCCCACGTCGAGCGTGCGCATGCGCAGGCCGTGCCCTGCGGCGGGATCGATCTGCCCCATCAACTTGAAGTCCTTGCCGTCGAGCGACGCCCACACGTTGTAGGTGTCGTTGGCGTCGGCCTGGATGGCCAGGGTGCGGACCTTGGTGACTTCGCCCAAATCCCACGTCACCGTCGACGCGCCAGTTTCCAGAATGACCGCCAGGGGCGCATCCCAGACGGCGCCCTCGGGGGCCACGGTCTCGTCGGTGAGCAGGCTGAGCTCGCGCCGGACTTCCTGCCACTGCACGGGTGACTTCCCCGCCAGCAGGTTTCCCGTGGGACATGCCGGAGACGAAGCGCTCGCCTGCGCCCATGCCTGGGGTTGGCCGAGCGCGAACAGAAGCAGGAGCGAGGGTGGCAGAAATGCGATGCGTGACATGGCCGGTGAGTTTAGCCTGGCAGCGGCTCGGCGTGCGAAATAGGTGGTAACAAGTCGCGCGGTTGGCCGATTGGGCTTGCTGGCGATCACACGGCGCAGGGGGCGTTCGGTCTGTTCAGCGGCTCGAACCAGGGAGTAAGATTCAGGCCTCATGAGCCGTCTGGCGCTTGGCATCCACTGATCGGGTGCCAGTTTGACCCTCACGATTGATCCAAATCCGACAAGGAGCTCAATGAAACGAAGTGTGTTAGGGGCAATGCTTCTCGTGTCCGGCGCCTTATTTCAGGCCTGTTCGTCGGGAGGCGCCACGACCGAGCCGACCTCGACCGGCGGAAGCGGCCCCTCGGCTGGGGGAACGACCGCCTCTTCGTCGAGCGCGGGAGGAGCGACGGAAACCCAACAAACCGGAGGGCGCACGGCGACCGGCGGCACGGGAAGCGGCGGCTTGGCAAGCGGTGGCGCGGCGAGCGGCGGAGCGTCGAGCTCCGGCGGAGCTGCCGTGACTGGTGGTGCCGCCAGCGGTGGCGCCACGGCAGCGGGCGGCGCCCTCGGCGGTGCGGGCGGCAGCGGGACTGGACGCGGCGGCACGACGGCTAGCGGCGGCACGACGGGAGGCGCGACGCTGTCGGGCGGTTCGGTTGCTTCGGGTGGTAGGGGTGGCGCAGGCACCACCGGCGGAGCCAATGGGAGTGGCGGAGTTGTGAACACGGGAGGATCCGCCGGGACTGCTGGGAAGGGTGGTTCCAGCTCGGGTGGTTCCAGCTCGGGTGGTTCTACCGGCTCGGGCGGAACTACCGGATCAGGTCCGGTCGGGACTATTTCCGGCCCGCTCAGTACCGGCGTCATCTTCGTGGACACCGATGGCAACCCGGTCAACGCCCACGGTGGCGGCATCATCCAGGTGGGCGACACTTTCTACCTGCACGGCGAATTCTTCCTGTACGACGCCAGTCAGAGCGAAACCGTGAACAACAGCTTCCATGGCTTCTCGATGTATTCGTCCAAGGACCTGGCGACCTGGAAGAACGAGGGGATCATCCTGCCCCAGCAGGCCGCTGGTACCGAGCTTGCGGCAGGTCGAAATGGCGAAAGGCCGCACATCATCAAGTGTCCCGCCACCGGGGAATTCGTCCTGTACGCCCATGCGGCTGATATTACCTATCAGGTAGACAAAGAGGTCATCTATGCGACTTCGGCCACGGTCAATGGCAAATACTCGTTCAAGGGGGCGCTGATGAACGCATCCGGAACCAAGGCCGAACACAGCGACATGGGTGCCTTCGCGGACGAAACCGGTGCCTACGTGATCACCGAAAGCGGCCACGTGTACACCCTGGCCAGCGACTGCCACAGCTGGCTGTCGGACAAGACGGTGGCCGTCAATGGCGACTCCGGTGGCTCTGAATCGCCGGCCGTGTTCAAGGCCAACGGAACTTACTATTGGATCGGCTCCTACAAGACGGGATGGCGAGCCAACAACAACTTCTACTCGACCGCGTCCGCCATGACGGGGCCGTGGACATACCAGGGCTTCGTCGCGCCCGTGACCAACACCAGCACGGTCAAGCCCTCCGGCTCTACTGATTCGCCCGAAGAGATATCGGACCAACGGACTTGGCTAAGCCAAAGCACCTGGGTGCAGCCCGTGGTGGGCAGCAAGGGAACAGTCTTCGTCTACTGGGGGGATCACTGGTTTGGCAATACGGACACCAGCAATCCCGGCAAGCGCAACGATCAGGCGGGCTATGTATTCCAGCCCATCGTCTTTAGCACCGGCACCAAGATGTTGTTGCCGACCTATAACACGACTTGGAAGATCGACCTCGGCGCTGGCACCTGGTCGCTGTAGCAGGACGTCGGCGGACCTGAATCGTAGTCGTTGTTCTCGAAACAAGGCCATACTTCGTTCATGAGTGGCCGACCCATCGCCGCCCTGGCCGGAATTCTCGTTGCGGGAGTCGGCTGCATGAAGGCCGACCGACTGGTCGCCGTGCAACTCGATGCGAGCTCGCGCTGGGCGCCATTCTCAGCGCCATTGTTGGTGACCGGTCTGGTCAGCGCCACAACCAACGCGCACGGCCCGTCACTCCCGGCGGACGAGCTGGAAATCTTTTTTTCCGTGGATATGGGGGCAGCGTCGACCACGGGCGCAGACATCTACACCAGCACGCGGACGTCGTCGGCCTCGGCCTGGAATCTGGCGACTCTGGTGAGTGAACTGTCGAGTCCAGGCAACGATGTGGATCCGGATGTTTCCCCCAATGGCTTGACACTTTATCTGTCGAGCGACCGCGCCGGCCCCGGCGGGGCCAATCGCCTTTACGTTTCCCAGCGCACAGCCAGGGGGCAGCCGTGGGGAGCACCAGTGGCGATGCTGGGGCTCGGCACTTCCACGCTGGACATTGGCCCGAGCGTGGATCCGGAAGGGACCTTGATGGCCTTTGCTTCCGAGCGTGGCACGCCCGACATCCGCCTTTACGCTGCCACCCGTCTCGATTCGGTGGGAACCTGGGAGACGGTGACGGAGCTGGCTGGCATCAACTCGGGCATGCAAGATGAAAATCCCGCGATATTCGATCAATCGCTTTCTCTCGTCTGGAGCTCTCGCAGGACGAACAACGGCCAGACCTCTGACCTATTTCAGATCAGCCGCTCGGCCACCTCCGTTCCCTTCGCCGGCTCGCCCATTTCGCTTGCTCCCCTCAACACACCGAGCTGGGAGGGCGATCCTTGGGTTTCGCAGGACGGACACCACATCATGTTCGTGTCGGACCGCAACGCAGGCATCTCGCAAATCTTCGAGGCGTGGCGGTGAAAACGGCCATCTGTCGACTCGTCGCGGTGGCAACTGGCGCATTGACAATGCCGCATTGCCCGGAGCACCATTAATCATGCCGTTCGCGGACAGCAGGCCTGGTATCGCCGTACAAGTCGAGGCGTGGGATCGCTCATCCGACGGCAGCGGCGCGGAGCTGACCGAGCTGGCGCTGGCGGCTCGGACGCAGGATCCGTTGGCGATGCGCAGATTCCTAGACGCCATCGCACCCTCGGTGCGCGGCGTTTGCCGTAGCGTTCTTGGCGGCCGGCACGTCGATCTGGAAGACACCGTTCAAGATTGCCTCATCGAAATACTGCGGGCCCTCCCCAAGTACAGAATCGAAGGCGCGGTCGTTCATTATACGAATCGAATCGCTCTGCGGGCGGCCATCGCCGCGCGCAAGCGGGGCCGGAATCAGGAGCAGCGGCTCCGTGCCCTGGCGGAAGAGGCCAGCGCGTTTCCCTCGGGTGCGACGAATGACTCGATTCCCAGCCTTCAGTTGGTGCGCGAGCTAATCGACGACCTGCCGCCTGTTCAGGCCGAGGCCATCCTCATGCGTATGGTCCTCGGCTTTTCGGTGGAAGAGATTGCGACGGCAACCCAGGTGCCCATCAATACCGCCAAGAGCCGACTGCGCGTGGGCAAGGACAGCTTGCGACGCCGGCTCGACAGCGAAGCAGTCGACGGAGTCGTCGAGCATGACCCCTGAGGTGCATCCCGAAGAGGCGCTTGACCTGGCCATCGCAGGCAAGCTTCCGGACGCGGATCGGCCCGCGCTCGAACAGCACCTAGCTGTTTGCCGCGCGTGCAAGGGACATCTGGCCCTTCTTAGTGCAACCAGGCAACTGTGCGCGGCTCAGCCTTGGGACGAGCGATCGAACCGACAAGCTATCGAACACGCCCTGTCCCGGTACGCGAAGCCGCGTTGGCCGCGCCTTCCGTTTTCCGCGGGGCGAAGCCGTTGGCTGCTGGTCACCGCAGGAATGATCCTGGCGGCCGGGGGTATGGCCAGCGCCGCGTGGTGGTACAGGCAAGCTCCCGTCTCCGAGGAGGGTCTTCGGGCACAGCGCGAGCGACCCGCGGCAGCCGCGCCGGCGCACGCAAGGCTCAATCCGGCATTGGCGGCATTGGCGCCCGCAAGCTTGGAAGCAGTCCCATCTCCGCCGCCCGGGCTTGAGTCTGCTGGGCTTGAGTCTGCTGCGCTTGATTCTACTGCGAATGAAGGCGGCCATGCTTCTTCGGCGAGGACGGCGCGCGTCCTGCCCAGCGCCAGTGCGCTCTTTGAACAGGCCTCGGCCTTGCGCGCCCGCAACAGGCTGGACGATTCCATGGCGGCTTTCCGCAAGCTTCAGCAGCTATTTCCGCAATCGCGCGAGTGTCGGCTCTCGTACGCACTGGTTGGCCGGATGCTGCTCGACCGCGGACATCCCGCGCAGGCGCTTGCCCAGTTCGATCGGCACCTGGTGCAAGGTGGCGAGGCTGCGGAGGAAGCTCTGGCGGGCCGCGCGACGGCGCTTGGTCAGCTGGGGCGCGTTTCGGCCGAGCGTGAATCCTGGCAGAGGCTCCTCAATTCCTACCCGAGCTCGGTCTACGCCGGCCAAGCCAAGAATCGTCTGATGCAGATGCGCCGTTCAGAAGAAGTGTTCCCTGTCGGCGACCCTTCGCTCTGAGCGTGTGAGATTTTGGCCTTGGGCAGTCAGCACAGCAGCGCGCGATCTGCGCCGTGGCGAGCGAGCCTTGGGCTGGCATTGTTGACTGCACAGGCGATCTCGGTCGCGCTATCGCCGGCCGCGGCGGCGGACGAACGGCGGAGCGTGATGGCGGTGCTGGCGGCTCGCCCGGAGGTTATCGAAAGACTCGTTCCCCTCCTTCGCGCTACCCTGGATAGCCAGGGCTTGGATCTCACCGCGGTCAACGCGCCCTCCATCGATGTGGAGGACGCTGTTCGCGCCGTTCCCGATTGGTCGACGAGCGGGCCCTTGGCTTACCTGTGGCTGGATCTGCTGTCCAAGCAACCCACCATGGTTCTGGTGGAGCCGCGCAGCAGCCTGGTCCATGTTCGTCCCCTTGCGGTGCACACCGATCCGGACATGGTCGAGACCGAGTTGATTCGCTTCGTCGTTCACAGCTCACTGGAGGCCATCCTGAAGGGGCAAGGTTGGGGTGTGCCGCGCGAGAAGATCGCGCGCGAGAAATCCGCAACACCCGCGCCAGTGCCCGCTCAAGTTGCATCGGTCGACCGGACGCCAGCGAGGACGCCTTCAAAATGGACGGTCGGCGGCGGTTACTCCGGGGCCATGTTGAGCGGGGATTCTGTCATGCACGGGCCCGAATTGACGCTTGAACTGCGCCGTCCCAATCTTCACGTCGGAGTTACTGTGCTGCAGAGCCTTCCGCTGACCGTGACACGAGATGGACTGAGTACCCAATTGGTGTCGTCGGGCCTGCGCGTTGTCGCAGCCTATCCTGCGGCCATTGGCGCGCGAACCTTGGCGTCCATCGGGGTCGGAGCCGGTGTGGACGCAACCCATGTGGCGGCGTCGGGATCCGGGGCCACGCCCGCGTTCTGGGCGACCGATCCTCTCGTGGTTGGCGTGGCGGAGATCGAACGCGCATGGGGCAGTGCACTTGTTTCGGTGCGTGCCGGGGTCGATTGGGATCTTCTCGACACCCACTACCTCGTGACTCGCCAGAATGGTACGAGCAGTCTCTGGTCGCCGTGGCGCTGGCGTCCATTCCTCGCATTGCACGTCGCGCGCGAATTTTAGGCCGCGCTCGCCGGCCTTGCGGAACGGGCTCGGAAAGACAGCGGCGAAAGAGGGAGCTACATTTTCGCCGACTGACCACTGCCTCCATGACGAATCGCTGCCAGCTTGGAGGAGCCATGTCCCACCCGACTGAAAAACAGACCGTTTGGGGTGTTTCTTGCCTGCTGGCCCCGCCGCCGCCTTCCGCGCCGCCTCCTCCGTGGCTCGCGCCGTCGCCGGGGGTCGTTTGGCGCAGTTGAATTCATCGTGGGCACGGGTCTGGCCCCATGCAGACCCATTTCATCCGAAAGGGATCAGGAGAATATAGATGAAGCGCAATTCGAGTTTTGTGATTGGTTTGGGATTGGTCTTCGCCATGGGCCTGGGCGCGTGTGGTTCCAGTACAACCAGCACGGGCAGCAACGGCGGCGCCTCGGCTACCGGTGGCGTAACCAGCGCCGGGGGTGCGACCAGCAACGGCGGTGCGACGGCCAACGGAGGCGCAAGTAGCAATGGAGGTTCAAGTAGCAATGGTGGCGCCAGCAGCAATGGTGGAATGACCAGCAATGGCGGCGCAACGAGCGCCGGTGGCATAACGAGCAGCAATGGCGGAGCAGCCTCCGCCGGAGGTACCGTTGGTGCGGGCGGTGCGAGCGCCAATGGCGGCGCAACGAGCGCGGGTGGAAGCACGGCGACAGCTACCGGCGGAAGCACTGGCGCAGGCGGCTCGACGGGCGCGGGTGGTTCGACAGGTAGCGGTACCTTCCAGCCACTGTGTGCGGGCCTCACGACGGCCGCCGGCGCTGCCCCGACCAAAGCTGGCGTTTGCACCGCAGCAGACCCGCAGCTCTGCTACAAGACATGTGGTCCCGAGAGCAAGGGCTTCAAGTCGGAAACCTGCACAGCTTCGGCGTATCTTGAACAGTCCGGATGCAGTTTTCCGGCCGGCGTCGATTACTCCTGCTACAAGATTCCCACGGCGATCTCGGCATCTTGTCCGACGACAGCACCGCAGGCCAGTACGGTTTGCTCCGTCGCTGCGTGCACCGTTTGCAGCGTTGGTGGCGGTTATCTTGACTCGACGGGCGCCGCTAAGGTCGGCTACTGCGTCTGCCCAGCGTCTGCCACCGGAAGCAGCAAGTGGAGCTGCGCCAGCACCACCGCTTGGCCTTGCCCAGGCGGGCAGGGATGTTGAATCTCTTCCGCTAGCCTGGAGCCCAGAATGCATTGGGAAGAGCCTGTCCGCTTTGGGTGGATAGGCTCTTCGTCGGTTGTAACCTCGAGTCCCTTTCTAGGGCAGACCCGTGGGAGGGCTCGCTCTTTCGGTAGTTGTCAATCAGAGGATTGAAGGGCACTATCCGTGTCATCCGGACTGACTTCCGGTCGAGAGAGAAATGATCCTATGCGTACGTTGGTAACATTTGCTGTTTGCCAATACAAAGACTGGCGGTTGTACGACACGTGGTGGGATGCCGTGCGTAAGCGGGAGTGCGTGCGCCTATGGAACTTGTTCGGTGGCTGTGGGCACGTGCCAGCGAGCACCCGCACAGTCACCAACTGTACGTACCCAGATCCTGGCCATTCCGGGTGCACAGACGACACCACGTGCATTAGTCCCGATAGCAATGGTATCAATGAGTGCTTCTAGCAGGCGTAACCTCGAATGGTACCCGCCAGCATCTCTGGCGAGAGAATGAAGGTAACAAGAATAGGAGAGGACCAAATGCGAAGACCCCAGTTTGCACAAGCATGGAGCTTGTTTCAGATCATCCATGGCAACGGAACCCTGACGACCGTTGGCAATCAGATCGGCGGGAAGGTAAAGGCGAATATCGATGCCAAGATATTCACCAACGCTTGTGCCCTCAGAATGAGTTACGTCTTGAATCGTGCGGGGCTTCCAATTCCGCACCTTGTGCACGAGACCGTCTCCGGAGGCGACGGCTATCAGTATTTCTTTCGTGTGAAGGATCTTTTCGAGTTTCTTCGCAATAGCCTGGGAAAACCCGACAGTATCCTGACGGGGCCAAGCGCGGGAGGCCTCACGGCAAAGAAGGGACTCCTTGTATTCGAGGTGGCTATCTGGAGAGATGCATCCGGACACGCCACGCTGTGGGATGGCGTGACGTGTTCGGATCACTGCTACTTTCCTGTGGCGAAACGGGTCCTTTTTTGGGCACTGCCGTAATGCGGGCCTTGATCGCGGCGATTGCCTTCGTCTTTGCAGTGGCAACGGCACCGGCGGAGGTCGATCGATCCGTCGTTCGGAAGTACTCGCAGGCTGATCTTCTCAGAAACTACGCGCTGGCGAGGTGCCTCAGCCAGGCATTTCCGGGGTCGCCACTCGCCCCTGATGCGAGCGCGAGCGCTGCGGGATATCTCGAACGCGGCTCGGTGAGTGCCGACGCCTACGGTGAGATCGCGAAGCTCGCCGACGAATTTCTGGCCCACAAGTATCCCAGCCTTTCAGGTCAGGCCCTGCAGACGATGAAGTGCATCGACCTATTCCACAGCTCGGATCTGGATCGCGTTGTCAGGCGCTTCGCCCCGAAGCGATAGCATCCGGCGACTTTCATCAGGGGTGCTCTACCCTCACCACACAGACCCGCGACAGGCTGGGCGCAAAGGTGTGCGCCCAGCGCAGCAGGTCTTCGGCTTTCACCGACGCCGTCTGGCGGAAGTTCCGGCCCGGCGGCTCGGCGCCGTCCCAGCCATCGATGAGGTTGCCGTGAACCCTGCCGGAGCCGTCGCGCACCATGGGGTCATGGAGCATGAGCAGCCCGGGCGGGACGGGATCTGGGCTGGACTGGTCTTGCATCGTCGTTGCGAAGTTACAAATCCGATCAATACCCGAAACGGCTGCTAGTCTATCCTGGATGTCAGTGCTTCGCGAACCCGAGCGTGCCTTTGATGAACATGTTGCGACTCGCTACCGACTCTATTCCGGCCTGTTTCTAGGTCTGCCCTACCAGCTCCTCCAGCGCGTGGGGCGCTTGCTTCCAGTCTTCACGGAGCATTGTCGCAAGAGACTACAGCAGAAGGAGTCGCCCAGCGCCATCGTCGATCGATTCTTCTCGGAAAATCCGCTGCTGACCGACGTATCGCGGGACGAAGCACTGTTTCTCTTTCTTCAGTTGGTCGAACGTGAAGTGGTCTTGTTCGACGCCCTCGAAGATGATTCCTTCACCGAAACCCACGACCTCGCCGCTCCCGGCAGCGTCTCGCACTTGGTGGACGCGGTTTTTCGCGACGACCGGCGCGTCGATTTGGCGCAGTTGCTGGATCAAACCGCCACCCGCATCGTCCTTACCGCCCATCCCACTCAGTTTTACCCCGACACCGTCCAGGGCGTTATTCAAGACCTTCACGCCGCCCTCAACCGCAATGACCCGGCGCAGGTGGAACGACTGCTCCTGCAACTGGGAAAGACGCGCTTTTCCAATCGCACGCGCCCGACTCCGGTGGACGAAGCCCGCAGTCTGCTTCGCCCGCTGGAGGACGTCTTCTACGATGTGCTGCCCAAGATTGCCTCGCGCATCCTGCTGGTGGCGCATGGTCGCGCCCAGCTTCCCGTCCACCTGCCGCCGCGTCCGAATTTGCAAATCGGTTTTTGGCCTGGCGGCGATCGCGACGGCAACCCCTACGTTACTGCCCAGGTCACGCGTGAGGTGGCGCGCATGCTCAAGGAATGCGTGCTGGGGCGATACCACGCCACCGCGGTCGAGCTCGGGCGACGACTGACCTTCGAGGGCGTGCATCAGAAAACGCAAGGAATCATCGAGCGCCTGCGCGGGACCTGGCTGCGCGCCACGGAGCGCACGCGCGCGCTCGTGGACGAAGTCTCCGGCGATCCGCCCTTTGCTACGGCCGAGGAATTGCAGCGTGAGCTCCTGGCCCTGCGCCAGCTCATTGTGCGCGACCACCAAAGCCTATTTCTCGACGAGCTGGACGACTTCATCGTCAAGGTCCACTTGTTCGGTTTCCATTTTGCCTCCATCGACATCAGGCAGAGCAGCGACGTCTTTTTCGCAAGCCTGCGCGAAATCGTCGAACGCATGGGCGTGCTGGTGGGCCTTTCCGAGGCAGATCGGCTGGTGCTGAAAAGGGCAGAGACCGCGCAGAATGTGCCGTTCGATCTTTTTGAACGGCTGCTCGCGTGTGCGACGGCCGCGCCCGCCGAGTTGGCCGCCACGTTGTCACCCCTGGCGCGCGACACGCTGGAGGTTCTTCGCCTGGTTGCCGAGGTCCAGCGCGAGAACGGCGAGCTTGGACTCCATCGTGTCGTCATCAGTCACACGCGCGGCCCCGAGGATCCGCTCGTGGTGCTTATTCTGGCGTGCTTCGCCGGGCTTGCGCCGCGCGACGGGCGGCTCGACATCGTGCCGCTGTTCGAATCGATCGAAGACCTGGAACATTCCGAGAAAATTCTCGGCCGGTTGCTGGCGTCGCCTGCCTACCGCGACGTGCTCGATCGACGCCAACAACGGCAGGTGGTCATGATGGGCTTCTCCGACGGCACCAAGGACGGCGGATACCTGGCCGCCAATTGGGGCATTCGCCAGGCCAAGCGGCGACTGACCGACCTTGGTCGCCGCCACGGTGTGCGCGTCTTGTTTTTCGACGGGCGTGGCGGACCGCCGGCGCGCGGTGGCGGCAATACCCACCGCTTTTATCGGTCGCGCGATGGGGGCATCGAGCAATGGGAAACCCAGCTGACCATCCAAGGACAAACCATCAGCAGCAACTTCGGCAATCCGGACATGGCCCGCTACCACGTCGAGCAATTGTTCACGGCCAATATCGAAAATCTGTTGTCGCCAAGCCTTGGCGAAGATCCCGCGCAGGAATTCCGGCCGCTCATGGACGAGCTCTCGGCGCTGTCGTTTCAGGCCTACCGCGAGCTGCGCGACGATCCCAACTTGCTTGCGTTCTTGGGCGAAGACAGCCCGTTGCCCTTGTTCGACTACCTGACCATCGCCAGCCGCCCGGTCAGCCGGCGCGCCACGGAAACCATCGAAATGGACAACCTGCGCGCCATTCCCCTGGTGGCGACGTGGAGCGTGCTCAAGATTCAAATTTCCGGATTCTATGGTTTGGGCGCGGCCCTCGATCAGGTGATCGAATCAGGCCGCGAGGACGAGCTGCATCGCTTGTATCGCGATTCGCAATTCTTCCGCGTGTTGCTCGACAATGCGGCCATGAGCCTGCTCAAATCGCGATTCGACGTCACCGCTCACTTGGAACAGGATCCGCGCTTCGGGCCGCTGTGGCGGCAGATTCGCGATGAAGCTGTGCGCGTCGAGCGCTGTATCCTGCGCATTTCCAACCAGCCGTGGTTGCTGTCGAACGACGCCCTGGTTCGCGCCAGCATTCGCTTTCGCGAGGAAATCATCCTGCCCCTGCTGGTGATCGTGCACGACGCCTTCGCGCGCTACAACGCCCATCGTCGCGCGGGCACCTTGGATTCCAAGGAAGCAATCGAAGCCCGCACCATGGCCTTGAAAGGCATCGCCGCCGTCATCAACGCCACTCGCAACGCGGCCTGACGGGAAAATGCCCTGAAGAACTGTCCAAAAATTGGATAGTTCCTCAGCAGCCGAGCCCAAGGGCTCGGCCGCAGGTGGGGTGAAGTCCGCGAATTTACTTCGCGGACGAGGGGAGGGCCGCGGCCCTCCCTTTCAAGAGTGCGCGCTTCCCGCCAAAGCGGGGATGATGTATGAAGCGTCGTCGCGAAAGGCTCGCTCTTCTCCCCACCGTCGTTCAGGAGGCTCCCCAATGATTTACTCGGCAGAAGTCGAACACATGACGTGCGTGGCAAAAGGACCCAACCACGGTCCCGCGCCCATTCCTGAGGAGGGCCGCTGGGTCCAGGCCAAGGAGATCAAGGACATCTCCGGTCTCACCCACGGCGTGGGTTGGTGCGCGCCTCAGCAGGGCGCGTGCAAGCTCACGCTGAACGTGAAGGACGGCGTGATCCAGGAAGCCCTGATCGAAACCATCGGCTGCTCCGGCATGACCCACAGTGCGGCCATGGCCGCCGAAATCCTTTCGGGCAAGACCATTCTCGAAGCGCTCAACACGGATCTCGTGTGCGACGCCATCAACACGGCCATGCGCGAGCTTTTCCTGCAGATCGTCTACGGCCGCACGCAAACGGCTTTTTCGGAAGGCGGCCTGCCCATCGGCGCGGGCCTGGAAGATCTGGGCAAGGGCCTGCGCAGCCAGATCGGCACCATGTACGGCACCGTGGCCAAGGGCGTGC
>Ga0182027_10007561_pt1 | contig 15971 bp, 11 predicted proteins | sample 712E1DmetaG_FD_121300 | JGI IMG/M metagenome (GOLD analysis project Ga0182027, IMG submission 121300) | Permafrost microbial communities from Stordalen Mire, Sweden - 712E1D metaG (Illumina Assembly) | ecosystem: Environmental > Terrestrial > Soil > Wetlands > Permafrost | place: Sweden...
CGCAGGTGGCCCCTGGCGCTGGCCGGCATGAGCCTTACCGGAGCCATGGTTGCCCACCTGTTCATGGCGGCGTTCGTTCCTTTGGTACTTCTCTACTATGCCGGCATGGTGTGGGCGCGCCAGTATCCGCTGAAACCAACCCTCAGCCGTGCGGCCATCTGGCTCGGGGCGGGGTTCCTGGCCCTGATCGTGCCCCTCGGCGCCATCAACGGCTTCCTGATTGACGGTAACTTCTGGTTCTGGTCCCCGTCCTTTCGCACCGCCGGCGCGGTGATGCAGAAGTACATTTGGTCCGAGAGTGTCTGGCGCGATCACAGGCTGGTCCCCTGGCTCTGGCTCCCGATTCCATCCGTCGCGGTGGCTGTGGCGTTTGCCTGCCGGTGGCGTTCGATGGTAAGACGCCGGGACATCGCCGGAGGGATGGTATCGGCGCAACTTCTTCTCGCCCTGGCGTTCATGGCGGCACTACAAATGCGGGGCATTACGTTGTTGGGACACTTCTACTACGCCTGTTACTTGTTCCCCTTCGCATTTCTGGTAGCCGGCCATTCGTTTTGGCAGTCCACGGAAAAGATGCGGACCCCCACCTATGTTCTGGCATGTGCCGCTCTCCTGGCACTGGCGGGAGCGGCCTGGTACGATCCGGCCAGCCATCCCGCAAAGGGCGAACCGGCATGGCTCGCCGCCGGCTTCGGCGCGTTGGCGGTGTCCCTGGCGCTGCGCAAACGGGCGGCCGGCGCGTTCCTGGCGATTGCCGGTTTCGCGGTTCTGATGTTCGCCACTTACGACGGCAAGATCTATTTCGCCCCTCTGCATGCCACGCGCGAGCAGTATCGCCGCGTGATGAATGCCCGCGAGCGCATCGAAAAGCGGCGCGACGGCTCCTCCATACTGTTCTGGTACGACAGGGAGGAGCCCGCCTATTACGACTATTGCGCTCTGAACGCCACATACATGGCGGAGTTCGCCCGGATCGGCGAACACTTCCCCGCCGATTGCCCGGATCGCGCCGACAACGGAACCATGGTGGTGGTCAGCTCGCGGCGGGAGGGCGCGGCGGAAATCGCGCGAAGCGCCTTGGGCCGCTGCTGGAGCGGCGCCGGCTTAAAACCGGTCGTCAACGAAACCTTTGTGGGCAGTCAAGGGCCCAATCCATACACCATCAGCCTGCTGAGTTCCGAAACCGATTACTCGGCGCTACGGGCATTGAGCGTCGCTTCCGGTCTTTCCTCGGGAAAGGGAGTTCTCCAACTGGCGCCGGACTCCCTTCAAAAAGCGCCCTTACCCTCGGGCTTCTGGAAGTCCGCCGACAGTGCCGTACAGTCCGTCACGTCCGAGGGAGTCGAGGTCCGGACACCTGCCTACCGTTACGCTTACGCTTTTACCTATCCGCCTTTGGAGGTGCCCGCGACGGGGCGTTACCGCTTCGCGTTGCGGTACTCGCTCCGATCCGGCCAGTTCGCCTTCGGAGGTTTTCCCGCGGATGAATCGCGATGGCTGACCAGCGTTCAGTCCCGGCATCACTTCGGGAAGCACTGCGAGGCCGCCTTTTCGCTCGATCTCCACCAGGGCGATACGGTCATCTTGCGGATCGCTAATAACAATTCCGAGGACCAGCCGTCTTCATTCACCATCGAAGACGCCACCGTCTTTCTGATCGCCTCCGCCAGGTGACGGTTCGTCGCTCTCCACAACCACGAAGCGCGGCATGCCGCGGGTTTGCTCGAAAATCCGGCCGATGTATTCGCCAAGCACCCCCACCGACACCAGTTGCGCCGCGCCCAGAAAGGTCAGGACCACCATCATAGAAGTCCAACCCTGCACCGTCCGGCCGCCCATGAACCGCGCTATGGCATAGATGCCGAATGCCACGCAGCCGCATGCCGCCGCCAGCCCCAGATAAAGAGAGAGGCGCAGCGGCGCCGACGATAGTCCGGTGACGGCCTGGACGGAAAGACGCAGCATCTTGCAGAGGCCGTAGCCGCTTTGCCCGGCGGACCTGGGCGGCGCTTCGTATTCCAGTTGTGTGGATGGAAACCCCAGCCACGCCACCAGGCCGCGCAGAAACGGCTGGCGGTCGCGAAACTGCAACAAGGCGTTCACTACCTTGCGATCCAGCAATCGATAGTCCGCCGCGCCCCTCACCACCGGCGCCTCGCTCAGCAGGTTGATGAACCGGTAGAAGAGGATCGAGGTAACCCGCTTGAACAACCCCGCCCCCTGAGTCTGCACGCGGACCATCTGCACCACGGGTGCGCCGCTCCGCCACGCCTCCACCATTCGCGGCAAGAACTCCGGGGGGTGCTGAAGGTCGCAGTCGAGGGTAATCACCGCCGCTCCGCGCGCCGCTTCCAGGCCCGCCAGCAAAGCCGCCTGGTGGCCGAAGTTACGTCCGAACCGGACCAGCCGCACTTTGCGCGATTCGGCGCGTAACTCCCGCACCGAGCGCGCGGTGCCATCCGACGATCCGTCGTCCACGAAGACGATCTCCAGCAATTCGCGCGGCGGCAGACACCGCCCGATTCGCTCGAAGATCGCGCGCACATTGCTCTCTTCGTTGTAGGCCGGAATGACAATGCTGACGGCATGGTCAGCGGCCGGCGAGATCTCTTCGGAAGCCAAGCACAATTGTACATCACGCCCGGCGCCTTGGATCTCCGCTTGCCGGCAGCTACTTGTCGACGAACGCGCGCAGCCGCAGGAGTTTCGGAAGCTTAATGTATCCCAGGTCGTTTGCCAGGAATGCGACGCGAACGGAGCTGGTTCCGGCGGGCAGCGCCACCAAGGCATGTTCCTCGCCGGTGAAGAGCGACCCGGACGAGTACAGCGCATGGTAGCCCTGGTCCTGAAAGACCATGTTGACGCTGCCGAACCGGGCGTCGCAGGGCAGATCGATCACGGTGATTTCCACCGCCGTTACTGGAGGCGGCGCAGCCGCGCCGGCCGGCTGGAACTCGGTGGCAAAGTGATCCTTGCCGTCGGAAACCTTGAACACACCTTGTGGCAGGCCGGGAGATCTTGCGGGCTGCTTGCCGTAAACTACGTGCGCGGTGTGCGTGAGGATTCCGTCCAAGTCATAGTTCAGCAACTCCGCCGCGGGCCTGAGAGTGTCCTGTGGACGGGACGGTGTGTACACCTTGGGCGCGATGATAGGACGCGAGACGACAACCAGACCGCCCGGAGCGGCATCGATTCTCCCCGAGAAATCGCGCAGGCGGAACCTGCCGACCCGCATCCGGCCGAGCGTCACGCGGTCGCGCGAAGTGGGGAAGAAGGTGGTCGGAAAGTCCAGGATCGCCTTGTCATCCAGGTGAACCAGCACCCTCTTAGCCACCGCGGAATAGTCCACGATAAGGCGGTGCGGCGTTCCGGGCGAGATCGGAATCTCAGCCGTCCGTGTATCGGACACCCCACTGTGTACATAGCCGAAAACGGCCTTGCCGGCGGGCTGGTACTCCACGAAGAGCAAGTCCCACCTTTCGTATATCCCAGTGGCGAGGAGGGTTTCCCGCACCCCCGGTTCGGCGCGCGGGAAAATCGCGGTTGCGTCGAGGCGAAGCGCCGCCACATCGTCCATGAGCGCGTCCGGCCCGGCGCCGAAGAGGGTAGCGATAGAACGGAAGAGCTGAGAGCGTGGCCGTTCCATAGGATATCCGTAGCTGTTCACGCTGAGAGCCAAGTTCACGGCGCTGGCCCAGGCGCAACCGCCCAGGGTGAGCGCCACAGCGGCGGCCCGCATCCAGCGGGCCGGCAGATCCACGCTCAGCCAGAGACAGAGAAACAGCCCGGCAATCAGCAGGGCTGGTACAAAGTCCAACCCGAAGCGAGCCGACGCCGAGGGTATGGTGCACACCGCCGCGACCATCGCGCACCCGCAAATCACGAGCCCGGCGAGAATGGCCCGAACCTCCGCATCGAGCCGCTTTCGCTTCCAGACCAGGAACGGAAGCGCGAATCCGGCGAAGAACAAGGGCGAGATCAGCAATGCGCCGGCCACCGGCTCCTGGAAATAGTCAGTCGGAAGAAGGTCCGGATCGCCGAGCGGTTGTGCCGCGCCGCTCAATTCAAAAAAGGGGAAGCGAGCCATGAAGTTGGGCGGGCATAACAGCAAGTAGTAGATGGAATCGAAGATGTACCGCAACCTGGTCGCCAGCGGTGGGCCGTTCTTCATGTAGTTCAGAGCCCCCACTTGATAACGGATGCCGAACTGCAGCGGATCGTCGAAACGGGCATAGTTGTACCAGCCAATCAGAACGCCGGCGGTAGCCAGGGGAAGCGCCAGGCGTGCAAACTCCACCAGCCGGAGGCGGCGGCTCAAGCCACGGATCCGGATGAGGTAGAAGCCGTAGAGAATGGCGACAAGGAGAGCAACCATACTGCAATGCGGCCGGGATGCCGCAGCCAGGCCCAGAAAGACGGCGGCCAGGCTCGGGAGCCATCGCCTGGCGTTCGGCAGCGCCACTCGCCGCGCCAGAAAATACAGGCCTCCGAGGAGAAAGCAGTAGGCCGCGGAGACCGCTACTTCATAGACTCGCGGACGGCGCAGAACGATCGGGGCCATCTGGCCCAGTCCCAGGGCGCAGACGGCGGCAAGCTGGAGAAACCAGGGAACCCGCGCCTTCGATGCCTTCAGAAGCAGAAACAGCAGCAGGCACGAGAACACATAGCCGCCCATCGAGAACAGAGTCACCGCGATGTCGTCGGAAACCCTCTGGCCCGTCAATACCCGCCACGGCACATACAGAACCAACGCCGGCGCCACTCCGAAATAGAGGTAATATCGCCCCCGGTACAAGGAAGCGTCATGCAGCCGGAAGCGTTCGTTGGCAGCGGGATCGTAAGGATCGGGCAGCGCCAGCAACTGGGGCGACGGCTTGGCGGCAAGATAGACATGACCTTGCATGAGGCTGTCGGTGAGCTGGTTATAGAATTCGTGCGATGTATCGCGCAGGTGGAACGGCCGGTTGCTGGAGGTCGCCGTCCATAGGTAGAACAAGAAAACCAGGCACGAGAGCGCGTACCAAACCGGCCTCGGGAGGCGTTCGAGAAACGGTTTTGGCGTGCGGAACGCTTCCGCCGGCGCCGGTTCGGCAAACCTGGAAACAGTGCGGATGGAGCGCATGCTGCTCTTGGCTCGGTCTTCGGCTCGCCCGCTTACGTTTCATTCAACGCCGAACAAACTTGCGCGGCGCTCAGCCAAGGTGAGCCGGTATCGAATTTCACCTTTCAGCAGTATCGCATGCCGGCTGTCCCTTCGTTAAGCCGCCTGGAGGGCCGCCCGATTGCGGATTTCGAACGGGGTGACCGCTCTTCCGCGGATCGAAGACGTATCGCCGGCCAGTCCCTACACCAGCCGTGCTTCCCGCGGTCTGAACTCCGGCTTCCTCCATATGTCTCACGTTGCCGTGGACACGAGGGTTGGCGCTGGGCGGCGGGGCCGGCCGGCGTGCACCCAATAAGCCCAGCCGTAGTATGAAACTCGTCGCGGCGGCTTGGCGTGAGACCGGTCCCACCCGCTTGCCGGTCAGCCGCAAATGGGTCGGGAGCCGTTGCTTGTGCACCGGAGCAACCGCCCCGGCGCACCCGGCGTTGCAAGCGTATCGCCGCGCGGTCGATTCGGGCGCCCGCCTCCGCCAGGTTGTGCGGCAAAGCGGTTTCTGCCATAGTGGTATCAGACGGGCGCATTCCATGCGACGGAAGCCACTGCCAAACCCGGAGCCGGTAGTTGCCGCCGAGATTCTCGAGCAGGCCAAACAGTCGATTTCCACCGACAGGCTGAAGAAAGCCGCAAAGTGCTCCGTATGCGGCGCCGAAAGCTCCGGCGCAGGGGACGAACCGCTCTGCTGGGTGTGCCGCCGTCTCAAGGTCAGTGCCTGGCACGAAACCGAACAGCAGATGCCCGCCCAGGAGTAGCAGGCTGTCCGGTTCGGTCCGCGGCTACGAATTCGCTTCAATCGACTGCGCCACGTCTTCCCACTCCGCCATCAGGCTTTCGAGATCCTTGCGGCGCGCACGCAGCAGTTCGTCCACCCGCCGCGTCTCCTCGGCGCTGACGTAGTTGCTCAAGGCCGCCTCGTAATCGGCGATCTCCGTTTCGAGACGCGTTACGTCCTCCTCGATCTCCCGCCGCCGCTCCTTCATCTGCCGTAGCTTGATGGGATTCAGCCGCCTCGCCGGCTCCGCCCCGGGCGCCGCTTCCGCCACCGCGGCCGGCGTGGGAGTTGCCGCCGCGGCCACCGGTTCATCGGGCGCATCCACCTGCGCCGCCACGGGATTCTCCTTCTTCCAGCGGTAGTCTTCGTAATTGCCCGGGAAGACGTGGATCCGCCCGTTTTCCACCTCGAAGACCTTGGTGGCCAGCTTGTCGATGAAGTAGCGGTCGTGGGACACGAACACCACCGTGCCGCTGTATTCCTGCAGCGCCGTCAGCAGAACGTCCTTGGCGCGCATGTCCAGGTGGTTGGTGGGCTCATCCAGCAGCAGGAAGTTCGACGGCATCATCAGCATGCGGGCCAGCGCGTAGCGGTTGCGCTCCCCGCCCGAAAGCACGCCCAGTGGCTTGAAAACGTCGTCCTCGGAAAACAGAAAGCACCCCAGGATGCTGCGCAACTCCGTGTTGCCGGCGCGCGGCGCCACCGTCGCCAGGTCGTCGATCATCTTCGCCGCCGGGTCCAGTTCCTTGTACTGGTCCTGCGCGAAGTAGTCCGCCTGCGCGTTGTGACCGAGCGTGTACGTCCCGCCGCTGACCGTCTCCGTCCCGGCCAGGATCTTGATCAGCGTCGATTTTCCCGCGCCGTTCACGCCCACCAGCGCGATCCGGTCGCCGCGCTCGATGTAGAAATCGACGTCCGCGAACACCGTGTGATCGCCGTAACTCTTCGAGACCTTCCGAAATTCCGCTACAATCCGGCCGCTGGGCTTGGGCTGCGGGAACTTGAAGTGGATGGTTTTTTCCTCGAGCGGAATCTCGATCTTCTCGATCCGCTCGAGTTCCTTGATGCGGCTCTGCACCTGCTTGGCCTTGGTGGCCTGGTAGCGGAAGCGGTTGATGAAGGCTTCCAGTTGCTTCACGCGGTCCTGCTGGTTCTGGTAGCTTGCGTAAAGCTGCGCGCGCCGCTCGTCCTTCAATTGCTCGTACTTGGTGTAGCCGCCGGTGTAAAAGTGCAGGGCCTTGTTCCACAGCTCCACCGTTTTCCGCACCGTGACGTCCAGGAAAAACCGGTCGTGGGACACCAGCACGTAAGCGTGCGGATACGATCCCAGGTACTCTTCCAGCCAGTTGCGGGCTTCCAGATCGAGATGGTTGGTCGGTTCGTCCAGCAGCAGCAGGTTGGGCTTTTCGAGCAGCAGTTTGGCGAGGGCGATGCGCATCTGCCAGCCGCCCGAGAATTCCTCGGTGCGCCGGCGCCAGTCCCTCTCGCTGAAGCCCAACCCCGAGAGCACCGCGCCGGCCTGCGCTTCCACCGCGTACCCGTCGCGTCCGCGAAACTCGGTTTCCACGCGGTGGAAACGGTCCGCCACCTGGGCGTATTCCGCGCTCGCCGGATCCAGCTCCGCCATGCGATGCGCCAGTTGCTTCTGCTCGTCCTCGAGCGCCCTAAGCCCGGCGAACACGGTCATGCATTCCGCGAAGACGCTGCGCCCGGAAAGCGACAGGCCTTCCTGCGGCAGATAGCCGACTGACACGCCCTTCTGCACCGAGATGCCGCCCAGGTCGAGGCCCTCGATCCCCGCCAGCACTTTCAGAAGAGAAGACTTCCCCGTACCGTTGGCGCCGACGATCCCGGCGCGCTCGTTGGGCGTGACCAGCCAGTCGGCATTTTCAAAGAGGATTTTGGGGCCGTACCGCTTCTGTGCCCCCGTGAGCTGAATCATGGATCCCGAATAGACGTCACCGTCTATTCTAGTGTAGTGCGACCATGCAGAATAGCCGGTATTCGTCTGGGCACCTGAGCAGGGTGGGGCAGGCGCTTTCGCCTGCCAACGCCGGCTTGGCACCCCGGTCTTGGAGCATGCAGTTGGCAGGCGGAAGCGCCTGCCCCACTTCGTTTCGCGATACCCGTCAGGACTTCGGACGCACTACACTAGCGAAGGGGCGCGGTTCAGATCGCGCGCAGTTCCTTCCCGGTGGGCGTCAGCATCTCGCATCCGCTCGCGGTTACGATGATCGTGTCCTCGATACGGATTCCGCCAAAACCCTCCAGGTAGACGCCCGGCTCGATGGTGATGGCCATGCCCTCGCGCAGCACCGCCTTGCTGCGCATGCCGATGCGCGGCGGCTCGTGTATCTCCAGCCCCAACCCGTGGCCGGTGGAATGCACGAAGGCGCCGTCCAGGCCGTAACCCTTCAGCACCCGGCGAGCGGCGCGGTCCACCTGCGCCGCCCCGACGCCGGGGCGGACGCGGTCGATGGCCGCCAACTGCGCTTCCAGCACGGCGCGGTACGTGCGCTTCACGCGCGCCCCGGGCCGGCCGAGAAACAGCACGCGCGTCATGTCGCTGGCGTAACCGTCCTGGAACGCGCCCATGTCCACCACCACCAGGTCGCCTTCGCGCAACCGCGCAGCGGTGGGCTGGGCGTGCGGCAGCGCGGAGCGCGCGCCCGCGGCGACGATGGTTTCGAAAGACGGCTTCTCCGCGCCCAGGCGGCGCATGCGGTATTCCAACTCGGCCGCCAGCCGCTGCTCCGTCATGCCGGGGCGTACGCGCGCCACGGCCTGCTCGAAGGCGCGCGAGTTGGTTTCGACCGACCGCCGGATGCGCGCGATCTCCTCCGGCGTTTTCACCATGCGCAACTCCTCGATCCAGCCAGGCGTCGGCACGAGCGACGCTCTCATGGGCAGGCGCGCCTTCAGCGCTTCGAAGAGATCGCACGTCATGCGCGCCGGCTCATAGCCAACGCGCTTCAACCTAAGCCGGGCGATAGCGGCTAAAACGTCCACCACCAACGCCCCCTTGCAGATCTTCAGCTTCGCGGCGGTCTCCTGGGCCGCCTGTATCCGGTAGCGGGGATCGGTGAACAGGATCGACCCTCCCGGCTCGATAAGCAGGCAGCCATTGCTGCCGGTGAAGCCGGTCAGGTACCGCAGGTTGGGGCTGAAGGCCACTAGCAGCGCGTCGAGCTTGCGCGCGGCCAGGCCCGCGGACACCAGATAGCGGCGGCTGTCGAATTCCCCGGCGGCGCCTGGTCGCGTGCCTTCGCGAAGAACCACTCCCTTGCGGTCGTGGCCCCGAACGGAGCCGCGAGCGTTAGCGAGCGGACCGGCGGCGGCGCTAAACCGCGCGGTCGGAGACCTACTGGCCACCCTGCAGCTCCCGGATGAGGACTTCGGCGCGCGCGGCCAACTGGACGGCCTCGCGCATATCGCCGCGGCGCTCGGCGTCGGAGGAAGCCTTGAGGAACGATTGGATGCGGTCGCGCGTGAGCTTGGCCTGGCCGGTGAGCCGCTGCGCCTTGGTGGAATCCAGCCACGCGCGGATGCGAATCCGGCTGGCCGCGGCGGTTTCCATGAGTTGATTCCGCTGACCTTCGGGCAGCACTTCCTGGATGGACGGGCGCGCGGGTTCGGAGACGGCCGGCGTCGGGTCGGGCTTCGGCGGCGCGCTGGAGGCGGAGGGCGCGCGCCTGGGTGGCGGCGCGGCCGGCTGGACGGGCGCGGCCACGGGCGGCGGGGTCTGGGGCGGTGGCGCCACTATCAGGGCCTCGGGATTCAGGGCCTGCGGAGGCGGCAACTGCACGCGCGTCTGCGGCACGGACAGCGGCTCGGGAGGGGCTGCCACGGCCGCGGCGGCGGGAAGGGGCGCGGCCGGAATCGCGGCTTGCGGTTTCGCATGCGAAGCGCAACCGGCCATGGCTATCGCCAGGAGTGCGGCCGCGATGGGTGCGCAAGGTTTCATTTCCGGCCCGCTCACGTGACCAATGGCAGACGAATCGCAAACGTCGTGCCATGGCCAGGTTCGCTCGTGAAGTCGATTGTACCATCGTGTAATTGCACGATCCGGAAGGTCATCGCCAATCCGATTCCGGAGCCTTCTTTCCGGGTCGTGAAGTACAGGCGGAAAACCTTGTCGCGCAGTTCCGCGGGGATGCCGGGACCGGTATCGGAGATGCGGATTTCGGCGGTCTCGGCGGTGGCGGAGGATTCGAAGCGCAAATCGCCGCCGTCGGGCATCGCCTGCATGGCGTTCATCACCACGTTGAGCACCGCCTGCTTGAGCAGGTCGCGGTCGACGCGCACCTCGGCGCCCTCGGCCTGCTGCCGCGCCTCGATGCGGATGCGCGAAGCGCCGGCTTGCGGGCGCGCCAGGTCCACGATTTCGCCGACCAGCCCGTCGAGCGGCACGGTGGTCAGGTTCAGCTCCACCGGCCGGGTGAAATCCAGGAAGGTCTTCACCACCCGGTCCAGCCGCAGGATCTCGCGCGCGATGATTTCCATCTGCGGGCCGACATCGGTATCGCCGGAGGCCAGCTTGGCGCGCGCCACTTCCACGTGCAGCAGGATGGCGTTGAGCGGATTCTTGACCTCGTGCGCCACCCCGCCCGAAACCTTGCCGATGGCCGTCAGCCGGTCGGCGATCTGCAACTGCCGGCCGATTTTGTGCCGCCCCTCGGGATCGCGCAGCCGCACCAGCAGGCCCGACCCGCCGCCGGAAGCGTCATGGACCGGGTCGACCGACAGCAGCACGATTGCGGCGCCGGAGGGGATCTCGGCTTCCGACGTCACCGGCACGCGGCGGTTGCGCATGGGTTTGCCGCTTTCCGCGGCGTCGGCGATGAGCAGGCCGAGCGCGCTCGACGGCGGAAAGATCGCGGCCAGGGAGTGGCCGGCGAGATCGTTCCGCGCCCGTCCCAGAAACCTGTCAACCGATCCCGATGCGAACACCAGGCGCTGCTCGCGGTTGAAGAGAAACACCGCGTCCTCCAGGTCCTGAAACAGGCGCTCGATATTGCCGCGCAGGTCGGAGACTTCGACTTGCGCGCCGCGCAGCCGTTCGCCCAGCAGGCTGACCTTGGAGGACATGGCGGCGAACTCGTCGCTGGCGCTGTCTGACGCGTCCGGGGAAGCACCGGACTCCGGATGGTAATCGCCGCTCGCCACCAGGTCGAGCTGGCGGCGCAGGCGGACCAGCGGGCGGAAGGCGACGGCGGAAAACAGAAAGGTCAGACAGACCGCTCCGATGACGGCGAGCAACGCCACCGTGAGGTTCTTCTCGATCTTCGGCTGGATGTCGATGCGGATGAAGTGGGGATCGATGACCGCTCGCACGTAGAGCAGTTCGCCGGCCGGAGTGCGCTGCGGCAGGGACTCCACCTGGTAGTAGCGCGCGCCCTTCCACAGAATGTCCAGCTTCTGCAGCCAATTGGTGCGCTTGACCAGAGCGCCGAAGTCCTCATACGTCGGCAGCGTGTCACCGGGTTGGGAGATGCTGTCCAGGAGGATCCGGTTGTTCTCATCCACCACGGCGATCTCGAGCACGGCGTTGTTGGACTTCAGCATGATCTGCTGGAGCATGTAGGCCAGCCCGGGGTCGGCCAGGACATCCTCCAGCGGGGGCGACGGGAAGTCGGTCTTGACGGCCTGGGTTAGCTCGCTGACAGCCAGGTCGTCGAACTCCCGCGCGCGCTCCAGCATGCTGGCGAACTGCTGCTCGGTTTCCATGGCCACGTTGACGGCGGAGATGGCGCCGGCCATGAAGACCACCAGCAGCCCATAGCGGAGCGTCACCTTGGCTTGGATGGTCATGGGAGCTGCCGCCCGCGGCGCCGAAACGGCGGCGCAACCTCGCCAATTTTGTGCGTTCGCACAAATTTAAGCGAAAACAAAGGGTTTAGGTCATGTTTTTTGTGCGAATCGCACAAAACTCGCCAGCTCGTTTCCCGGCCGGCCTGTGGGGCGGACGCCCTCGTCCGCGGCCGGCCCCCTGGCCGGCTGCCCGCCAATAGCAGGCATTCGATTCTGCGAGCTGGTAGCGGGACGAGGGCGTCCCGCGCGGACCAGGGGGTCCGCCCCACAATGCTGGGGAAAGTATGTGGCATTGGGATGGAGCTACTCGACCGTCAGCAGCAGTTTGCCGGTGGTCTTGCGCGATTCCAGGTCGCGGTGGGCGGCGGCCGCCTGCGCCAGCGGGTACACGCCGCCGATGGGCACCCGAAGCGCGCCCGTTGCCACCCAGCCGAGGACGTCGCCCGCCCGCCACAGCAGCTCGTCGCGCGTCAGAAGATAATGGCCCAGGCTGGGACGGGTGAGAAACAGCGAGCCCCTGGCATTCAGAATGGACGGATCGAAGGGCGCGACCGGGCCGCTGGATTGACCGAACAGCGCCAGGGTGCCGCGCGGCCGCAGGCTGTTCAGACTGCGCTCGAAGGTTGTGGCTCCCACCGAATCGTAGACCACATCCACGCCGCGTCCGCTGGTCGAGCGCCTCACCGCGGCGTCGAAATCGTCGCGGGTATAAAGGATGGTTTCGTCCGCGCCGTGCCCGCGGGCGATCTCCGCCTTGGCAACGGTCGAGACGGTTCCGAACACGCGCGCACCCAGCCGCTTGGCCATTTGCACGATCAGCCCGCCGGCGCCGCCCGCGGCCGCATGCACCAGGCAGGTGTCGCCCGGCTTGAGGGGATACGTGGAGTGGGTGAGGTAGTGCGCGGTCATGCCCTGGAGCATGGCTGCCGCCGCGGTAGCGAAATCCAGCGCATCGGGGATCTTGACCAGGCTGGCCGCCGGCGCCACCGCATACTCGGCATACGATCCGCGCGGCATGGCGTAGGCCACGCGGTCACCGGGCGCGACCTCCGTCACCTCGCTTCCGACGGCTTCCACGGTGCCCGCGGCCTCCATGCCCAGGGCGATCGGTAGATCGGATTTGTAGAGCCCGATGCGGAAGTAAACGTCGATGAAGTTGACCCCGCTGGCGGCGATGCGCACCAGGGCCTGTTTAGGACCGGGTTGGGGAACCGGCACGTCCACGAGTTCCATGGCCTCCGGGCCGCCCGGCTGACCAACTTGGATGGCTTTCATTTATCTACCTCCCTCGCAGCGACTCCGGGTTGTTTGCCCGGTTCGGCTTCGATATGAATCCAGTACGTGTAACCGCTGGGGCCCCACCGAACCAACTCCGGTTCGGCTCGTTCGGCATCCTCCTCAGAAGCGTAAGGCCCGAATCGCTTGGTCGCGACGGGCTCGCCGGTTTTGAAGTTCTTGCCGTCAACCACGAACCAATAAGAGACCGAATCCGATTCCGCCATGATCGCACCGCCGTCGTCCTGAAGACCCCCAAAAACCAAAGCACTATTGGACCGCTGATGAACGCAGATTAACGCCGATGAACACAATTCGTTCTATCAGCGTTTATCAGCGGCCTAATTGCCTTTTCCCGCTTCCTTACCTGGCACCCGCACTGGGTCAAGCTTTCCGTGCTTCTCATCTCCGAGGGCTTCCGCTACCAGCCCATCGAAGCGTCCCGCGACAATGCCCCGCTCGATGAGGCTGTCAATCGGTTGGAACGCGGTGTGCAGAACGATCCAGTCGCGGATTTCCTCCGCTTCCCGCGAACTGAGCGTTTCAATGGCGCGCTCGATTTCCCGGACGGTCATGGAGGCATTCTAGCGGCTGCCACCGCCCATCGCAATGCGGCGAACTAGCCCCGCAGCGCCCGGCGCGCGTGCTCGACCGCGGCATACAGCAATAGATAGAGTAGCGTGAATGGAAACGCGAGGGCGCTCGCCAGCGTGCGGACGGCGCCCGAGCCGGCCAATCCCATGCGCTGCAATACGAATTTGCGGAGAATGCGGAACTGCGTCCGCTCCAGCCAGAAGTAGTCTCCGTTTTCGTTAATGATGAAGATCTTGGTGGGAATCTGCCAACCCAGCGCCCATTTCCACCTGGCCATTAGCGGCTCTCCCGAACAGATCACGCCCATGTGGGAGTAGCCGTTCGAGATCAGTTCGCGGTACAGCGCGCGGCGGGCGGCGCGGCCGCGGTAGTCGCTCACGCGGTAGACGCGCGTGGTTTCCGCCTCGAACCCCCGCGGCAGACCGCGGAAGCACGAGACCAGGTCGATACGTGCCCTCCCGCCCCAAGTGGCGCGCAGATGCGGGAGCAGGCCTTCCACCAGGCCGCGCGCGCCGCTCTCCACCAGCAGAATGGAGCGGACCTCGGGCATCCGGCCTGTGAGCCAATAGCGCATCAAACCCGCAATTCGTACCCCAATCCGCGCATCCCTTCGATGATGGCCGCGCGGATTGCGCCCACCTCGTCGAGCGACAGGGTGCGGTCCGCCGATCCCACCGTTACGCGGAACGATACGCTCTTGCGGCCCTCTTCGAGCGGCGGTCCGGAATACACCCGCAGAAACTGAATGGATTCGAGCAGCGGTCCGGCGAAGCCGCGGATGGCCGCTTCCAGCCTGCCGGCCTGCTCGCGCTCGCCGGCGATCACCGAAAGGTCGAAGGCGCTCGACGGGTAGCGGCGCACCGGCGTGTACTTGATTTCAGAAGCGGCGAGAGGCCGCAGCGTGCGCAGGTCGAGATCGAGGATGGCCGCGCGGCCGGTCTCCACCAGCGTGGGGTGCAGCTCGAACATACGGCCCACCGCCTGGCCGCGCCACCGCAATTCGGCGGCGCGCGCGGGGTGCTCGAAGGGACGGGCGGCAACCGGTTGCGCTTCCGCGCCGGGCATCAGGCACAAGGCCACGCGCTTGATTTCGAACAGGCCGGCCGCGCCGTCGCCATCGCGATCGTAAACCGCCGCCACCAGATGCGGCACTTCGTCGGGAAGCGGGCCGCCCGCGGACTTGCGAATCTCCAGGCCGATTTCGAACAGGCGGAAGGCCTCGCGGTGCTTGGCGTTTTCGAGAATGTTCTTGCGGATTCCGGGCAGCAGCGAGGCGCGCATCAGGGCCTGGTCGCTGGCGATGGGGTTGGTGACGCGCAGGTGGCCGGCGGGGTCGAAACCGAAGGCTGCGACGGCCTCCTCGCTGAGAAAGGAATAATTGTGGACCTCCGTGAAGCCCTGGTCCACGAGCACGCCGCGCACCTCGTGCTGGAAGCGGCGCTCGGGATTGGTGGGCGGCACTGTCGCCGGGATCAGGGGCGCTTGCGGGGTGATGGAGTCGTAGCCCACCATGCGGCCGACTTCTTCCACCAGGTCGTCCTTGACGGAGATGTCCTTGGTGGCGCGCCAGGAAGGCACGGACACCGCGAACACGCCCGGCCGCGGCTCGGCCACGCCGAATTGCAGGCTCTCCAGAATGTGGCGCGTCTGGGCGGCGGAGATGGGGCGGCCGAGTTTGCGGGCCAGCCATTCGAGCGGCAGGTCGATGGGTGCGGGGGACGCCGCCTCGCGGCGCGGATCGGCCACGCCGCCCACGGTGCGGATGCCGGGCGAGATGCACTTCAGCAATTCGATGGCGCGGGCAATGCCGCGGACGGTGTTGGCGGGGTCCTGCGCCTTCTCGAAGCGCATGGAGGCGTCGGTGCGCAGCTTGATGGCCTGGGACGTCTTGCGAATGGACGAAGCCTGGAAGCAGGCGCTCTCCAGCACCACGCGCGTGGTGGTTTCGCAGATGGCGCTACCCGCGCCGCCGATCACTCCCGCCAGGGCGATGGCGCCGCCGGCATCGGCAATCACCAGGTTGGACGGGCCGAGCGTGTACTCCTCTCCGTTGAGCGCGCGCAACCGCTCGCCGGGCAGGGCGGGGCGGATGAAGATGGTATCGCCGCGCAGCTTGTCGGCGTCGAAGGCGTGCATCGGCTGGGCGAGTTCGGCCATCACCAGGTTCGTCATATCGACGATGTTGTTGATGGGGTTCAGGCCGATGGCCGTGAGCCGCGCCTGCAACCACCAGGGCGAGGGCTGCACGGTGACGCTCTCGAAGAGCAGGGCGCTGTACCGCGGGCAGAGGTTCAGGTCCTCGATTCGCACTTGGATGGCGGGGTCGCCGGCCGGCAGCAGGTCGAGCCGGGCCGGGTC
>Ga0182027_10007562_pt1 | contig 15968 bp, 18 predicted proteins | sample 712E1DmetaG_FD_121300 | JGI IMG/M metagenome (GOLD analysis project Ga0182027, IMG submission 121300) | Permafrost microbial communities from Stordalen Mire, Sweden - 712E1D metaG (Illumina Assembly) | ecosystem: Environmental > Terrestrial > Soil > Wetlands > Permafrost | place: Sweden...
GATCGAGTGGCAGGAGGGTGCGGACATACTCCCACTCCTCCTCATACAAAGGCGGGCATTCCATACTTAAATGCTACGCCGAACGCTCAAAAAAGTAAACGTCTTATTTTAACGCCTATGGCGCAGACCGGGGGGTCTGCCCCACATGTTCCACTGCTAGGTTGGGCGCTGGGCGGCGCGCGGAAGGCAGGCGGCCAGAAGCGCGTTGGGGATGCGGTCGAGGGGCAGGACCTGGCCGGCCGCTCCGAGCGCGATGGCTTCGCGCGGCATGCCGAAGACCACGGAGGTGGCTTCGTCCTGGGCGATGGTGCGCGCGCCGGCTTGCCGCATCTTCAACAACCCGCGCGCGCCGTCCGAGCCCATCCCGGTGAGCAGCGCGCCCGCCGCATGGGGTCCGGCGGCCTCCGCTACCGAGGCGAAGAGCACGTCCACCGAGGGGCGCTGGTAGCACACCCGAGGACCCGTCTTGACGCTGACGTAATAGCCGGACGCGCCCCGGCGCAGCAGCATGTGAAAGTCGCCGGGGGCGATGAGCGCCGTTCCGGCGGGCAGCGGGTCGCCATCGGCGGCCTCCTTCACGGTCATGGCGCAGGCATCGTTCAGACGGTTGGCGAAGGCGCGCGAGAACTGCGCCGGAATGTGCTGGGCGATCGCCATTCCCGGACAGCTCCGCGGCAAGCGGCGCAACACCGCGGCGATGGCCTCGGTGCCGCCGGTCGACGCGCCGATGGCGATCACGGCCTCCGAAGCGGCCGCGAACGCAGCCGCGGGGGGCGGCGCGGCGGACTCGGTGCCGGGTTTGGCGAAGCGTACGCGCGCGGCCGCGGCCGCGCGGATCTTGTCCGCCAGCGCGTGCCGCAAGTCGCCCACCGAATAGGGGCCTCCGGGCTTCGCCAGAACCTCCACCGCGCCCAATTGCATGGCCTCGATGGCCACCCGGCAGGAAGGTTGCGCCAGGGAACTCACCACCACCGTGGGGAGCGGATGAAAGTGCATCAGCTTCTTCAGGAAGGTCAACCCATCCATGCGCGGCATCTCGATGTCCAGGGTGAGCACGTCGGGGCTGAGCGCCAGGATCATGTCCCGCGCCACGTAGGGATCGGGCGCCGAGCCAACCACCTCGATGTCCGGTTCGCCGGCCATGGCGTCCGTCAGGATCTTGCGGACGACGGCGGAATCGTCGACGATCAGGACGCGGATTTTTCTGCCGGCGGGCATACCAGTTCTTCCATTTCAAGAGCCGCTTCAAGGACCCCGCGGCCGGTCTCGACGGCGTGCGCGACGCCGCCTCTTCGGCCGTCCGCCGCGGCGGGTTCCACCATCCGCGGCGCGCCCAGCCGGAACTCTTCCGCGCCCTCGATCCGGCTCAGCGCGGCGCCGCAGATCACATTGGCCATCTCGCACACCACGTCCGAGACCTGGCGTTCCGAGATGGCGTCCTCCTCCTCGCCCAGGAACCCCGCCGCGATGGAGCGCGCCGCCGCCTGGTCCACGCGCAGCGTCAGGCGTCCGGGCGGTCTGCCATCGAAGGCCACTTGCGCGGCTAGCTCGAACCGGGGCGCGACCCTTGCTTCGGGCTCCCCCAGGCAGGAAGTGAAAAACATCGCGTCGAGCGTCTGCACGATGGACTCCGCCAAAGCCCGCCGCCGGTCGCCTTCAGTCATGGGGCGCCTCCAGGGTGCGCTCGAGTTCCGCGCGCAGATCTTCGGGGCGAAACGGCTTGGTCACGTAGCCGCGCGCCCCGAGCGCGAACATGCGGTCCATGCGGTGCTTGGTGGCGTCGGTCGAGATCACGATCGCCGGGACGGTCCGCAACATGTCTTCCTGCGACAGGCGGCGCAGAAATTCCTCGCCGTCGAGCACCGGCATGTTGATGTCCGTCAAGATGGCGTCCACCCACTCCGTGCGCAACAGGGCGAGCGCTTCCTCTCCGTTCGATGCCTCGAAACAGCTCGATAGCTCAAATCCGGACGTTTCCATTACGCGGCGGACGAAAGTCCGCATGGCGGCCGAGTCATCGACTATCAACACGCGATAAGACATGGGTCCCTCCTTTCGAGGGATGCCCGGCGACCAGGTCCCGCCGTTCGCCGGCGGCCGCCTGCACCGAGAACCGTCCACTGCCGATCTCCAGACGCGCCGTGCGCGAACAGGCGCCGCCGATTTCCTCGGCGTGCAACAGGAGTCCGGCCTTCCACAGCAGCTTGCGCATGGCCTGGTAGTTGCGCCGCCCAATGTCGAAGAAGCTTTGCGGATCGAGCATGCTCGCCCCGCCCGCCGCCGCCACAATCAAGCGGCGCTTGACCGCCCCGCGGCCGTAGACTTGAGCCAGCAATAGCGGGATGCCGGTGTCCGCGAATTTACAGGGATTGGCGCGCGCGCCTTGCGGATCGATGCTCGAATCCGGCAGCATGAAGTGCAGCAGCCCGCCCACCCCCGCCTCGGCGTCGTGAACCGCCAGCCCAATGCAGGACCCCAGCGCGTAGGTGGCCAGCACTAATCCGCGAGCGTCCCCGATGCGGCAATCGGAAATGCCTACGACGACTTGGTCCATGTCCCCCCGCGCTTGGCCGGCTTCCGGTACACCGCCGGCCGTACGTACTCGAGCGCCTGCGAACGCCGCGACAGGCTCTCCGCGTGTCCCACGAAAAGATAGCCGCCCGGTTCGAGGTTGGCCGCCAGCTTATCGGCCGCCAGGGCCTGCGTCTCCGCGTCGAAATAGATCATCGCGTTGCGGCAAAAAATCACCGGGAACGGCCGCGGCCAGACGGGCGATTGCATCAGGTTCAGCCTGGAAAAAGTGGCCTGCGCCCGGATGCCCGGCTTAACCCGGTAACCCGCGCCGGGAGGCGTCTCCGCCGTGAAGTATCGCGCCAGCCAGGCGGCCGGGAGCGCCGCGCAGCGCTCGGCGGCATACGTTGCGCGCTCGGCCACCGCCAAAGCCTTGCGCGAAATGTCCGTCGCCGCAATGTGGACGCGGCTCGCCGGCAGCGCCTCATGGAGCACGCACGCCAGCGTCCAGACCTCCTCCCCGGTGGAACAGGCGGCGCACCACACGTCCACCTGGGGGCGTTCGCGCAACCCCGGAAGCACATGCTCGCGCAAGTAGCTGAAGTGCTCCTGCTCGCGCAGAAAGGCGGTGTGATTGGTGGCCAGCGCGTCGATCATGGCGGCCAGCGATTCGCCCGTCCTATCTTCCACGATGTGACGGTAAAGCTGCCGGTAAGTATGGAAGCCGCCGCTGCGCAGGAGACGTCCCAGGCGCGCCGCGACCAGTTGCTCTTTTCCCGGTTTGAGGTCCAGGCCGAAGGTCTTGCGGGCCAAACGCCGGATCTCGTCGAATTCGCTCGCCGCCAGCGGCTCGATGCCCGCCACCCAGTCAGTTGCCGGTCCCATCGCCGCCCTCCCGGAAAAGGCGTTCGAGATCGAGAATCAGCCCCACCCGGCCGTCGCCCAGGATGGCCCCTCCGGCGATGCCGGTGACGCTCTGAAACGTCTCTCCCAGGGCCTTGATGACCACCTCCTGCTTGCCGATCAATTCGTCCACCAGCAGGCAGGACCGGCTGCCCTCGACCTCGGCCACCAGCAGCACGGATTGCAGCGGGTCCTCCGACCGGGGCGTCACCCCGAACTTGCGGTAGAGCCGCAGGACCGGCAGCAGTTCGCCGCGGATCAGCGCCATTTCGGCGCGCTGCTGCACCGTCCAAATGGTCTCCGGCGTGGGGCGCAGCACCTCGCGCACGGCGAACAACGGGGCGATGTAGCGCTCCCGTCCCACCCCCACCACCAGCCCTTCGATGATGGCCAGCGTCAAGGGCAGCTTGAGCGCGAAGGTGGTTCCGCGGCCCGCCACGGAGCGGATCTCCACGCGGCCGCGCAACTTCTCGATGTGCCGGCGCACCACGTCCATGCCCACCCCCCGCCCGGAGACGTTGGTCACCTGCGCGGCGGTGGTGAACCCGGGCTGAAAGATCAGGTTGAAGACTTCGCCGTCGGGGAGGCCGTCCCCGGACGCGATCAGCCCCTTCAGGACGGCCTTCTCCACAATCTTGGCGCGGTCCAATCCGCGACCGTCGTCGGCGATTTCGATGACCACCTGCCCGGCCTGGTGGCGCCCCTTCAAGAGCACTCGGGCCACCGGGTTCTTGCCCGCGCGCGCGCGCTCCGCCGGAGATTCGATGCCATGGTCGAGGGCGTTGCGAACCATGTGCATGAGCGGGTCCGTCAATTCCTGAACGATGTTCCGGTCGAGCTCGATCTCGTCGCCCTGCGTCTCCATTTCGACCGGCTTGCCGAACTGCCGCGAAAGGTCCCGCACCATGCGCGCCATGCGCTTGAAAAGCGGGCCGATGGGGACCAGCCGCATGGCCATGGCCGCTTTCTGCAACTCCCCCGTAATGCGCGTCAACTGCGCCATGTTGCGCAGCAAGCGGGGGCTCTTGAGCGCCGCCACATCCGGATCGTGGCGCACCAGCGATTGTGCGATGACCATTTCCCCGGCCATGTCCACCAGGGAGTCCAGCTTGGCGGTGTCGACTTTCACCGCCATGGTTTCGCCCCTGCGAACCTCGGCGTCGGCCGCGGGCGGCGCGTCCGCGGATTTGGGGGTCTCGACGGCCACGGCCAGAGGAACCAGATCGGCGGGCGGCTGCGTCACGGCCGCCGGCCCGGCGTACAGCGCGACAATCCGGCCTAGCAGGGCCTCGTTGCGCCCCGGCGCCTCCGAGGGATCTTCCTTAAGCCCCGATTCCACGTGGGCCAGCCTGCGGCGCAGGTCGTCGGCGCTTTCGAGAATGACGTCGATGGCCGCCGGCGTCACCGTCAGTTCGGAGTTCCGCGCGTGGTCGAGCACGGTTTCCACCTCGTGCGCGACCTTTTGGATATCCCACAGTTCCAGGAATCCGGCCAGGCCCTTGATGGTGTGGAAGCCGCGGAATACCGCGTTGAGGGCCTCCGCGCCGTGCGGATCGCGCTCCAAGGTCAGGACTTGCGTTTCGATGTTGCCAAGATGCTCGCGGCTTTCCAGCACGAAATCGAGGAGCAGCTCGGGATCCTGTCCGAGCGGCGTTCCCGCGGCGGCCGGGGTCCGTTCTTCGGCCTCGACGGCCTCCTGGAGGCGCGCCATGCCGTCCTGGAGTTCGGCCGCCCCTCCCGACGTCCGAACGGTCTCCAGGATCGCGGCGGCGGCCGCCGCCGCCCGCGGCGCCCGCTCGCGTTCCGCGGTTTCGCGCACGCGTTCCAAAACAGGCATCCAGGACGCCGCGGCGTCCGCCGGATCCGCCATCACCACCTGCAGGGCCAGTTCCTCGATCCGCCGCTTTAGTTCAGTCAAGCCGGGCATGGCGCGCCTTTAGATCCCGCCTTCGCCGTCGTCTAACGGGAAGGAGTCGCGCGCCGCGGCCAGAGACAGCGCCGGCGGCGCCAGGGTCGGTTGAGTGCCCGCCGCGGCCCGCGGCCGCGTTTTGCCCAGCGCCGCCGGGCTCGCCGCGCGGCCCGCGGCAAACCTGGCCGGCGCGCGGCGGTCCTCTCCGCCCAGCCGGTCTTTTCCCCCCTCGCCGCTTACCAGGCGCTCGAGCTGCCAGGCAATCCCCTTTAGCGCATCCGCCTGGGAGGACATCTCTTCGGCGGCGGCCGCGCTCTGTTCGGCGCTGGCGGCATTGCGCTGCGTCACCTGCTCCATCTGACCCACGGCGCCGCCAATCTGCTCGATGCCGCGCGCTTGCTCCTGGCTCCCCAGGTCGATTTGGTCCACCAGGATCTTGACCTGCGTGACGGCGCCGGTGATGCGCCGAATCGATTCCGCCACCACCGCCAGTTTCCCGACGCCGTCTTTGGACTTGCCGATCGATTCCTCGATCAAGGCAGCCGTGTCTTTGGCCGCCTGCGCGCTGCGTTGCGCCAGGTTCCGCACCTCGTCCGCCACCACGGCGAAGCCCATGCCGGCTTCCCCGGCGCGCGCCGCTTCCACCGCCGCGTTCAGCGCCAGAATATTCGTCTGAAACGCGATTTCGTCGATCACCTTGATGATCCTGGCAATCTTCTCGCTGGAGCCGTTGATGTCCTTCATGGAGCGGACCATCTCTTCCAGGTTGATATTCGCGTCGCCAACCAGTTGCGCCGCCTCCACCATCTGGACCGCCGCGGTGCGCGTGCTCTCCGCGTTCTTTTGCGTGATGGCGGTGATCTCGACGGTCGAGGAGGACGTCTCCTCGAGGCTGGCGGCCTGTTCGGACGACCCCTGCGCGAGCGACTGGCTGGCCGATGCCACCTGGCCGGACCCGGACGCGATCTGTTGCGAGCCTTCGAGCAGCTCCGTCGAGACACGGCGCAAGGTCGCCGTCGAGGATCGCACCGCCAGCGCGGACCCAACCGCCGCGAGTGAGCCGAGAACGATCAGCAGCAACATCAAGGTGCGCGCCGTCGAGCGCTGCTGCCCGGCCGCCGCCACGTCCTTGTCAAGGTTGGTTCGCTCGACCGCGGCTAATTCGCTGGCGTCTTTCCCCATCGTCTCGTACAAGGGAGTGCTTTTCTGAATCAGCGTCTTGACGGCCCCGTCGGCGTCGCCGGCGTTCACCTGCCGATCGAGTTCGGACTCGGCCGGAAGCCATTGAGCCAGTTCCGACTCGATACGCGCGGCCGCTTGCCGGGCTTGCTCCGCCGTCAATAAGGGCCGTATGTCGGCAAGAGCCTGTTTGATGGTTGTGGAGCTTTCCCGAAAGATCCGGCGCGAAGCTTCGGCGTACGCCGGGTTCTTCGTGTACGCGCCGACAAGCAAACCGCGCTCGCCGGCCGCCATATCCGACTCGGCCGTGTTGATGACGCCGGCCAGTTCGATTTTGCGCGCAGTGCCGTTGGCGGCGTTGTCGAACGCCCCTCCCAGAACGCCGATGGTCCAGAGGCCAAGCCAGTTCGACAGGGCCAGCGCCAGCGTCAACGCGCCCGTGCTGATACCGATCTTCGCGCCAATGCTCAATGAAGATAGTCGCATGGTTTTATTCCTTAAGAATCGCTACGGGACGATCGAGCTCAGGCTGCCCACCTCTTGCGAGGACAGCACCTTGTCGATATCGAGCAGGATCTTGACTTTCCCTTTCGACTTGGCCATTCCGAGGAGGTATTCGCTCGATACGTCGCGGCCGAAATCCGGCGTGTCTTCGATCTCCTGGCCGGTAAGACTCAGGACCTCCGACACGCCATCGACCACGATGCCGATGAGCACCGGTCCCGATTCGGCCCGCACCTGGGTGACGATAATGCAGGTGCGCGTGGTGTACTCGGCGGCCGGCATGCCGAACTTCAGGCGCAAATCGACCAGAGGCACCACTTTCCCCCGCAGGTTGATGACGCCCTTGACGTGGGCGGGCGTCTGCGGCACGGCGGTGATCTCTTGCAGGCCCATGATCTCGCGCACCTTCAGCACGCGGATGCCAAACTCCTCCTGGGCCAGTTGAAACGTGAGATATTTCCCGGCCCGCGCATCGGTCTGCGCGGTGAGACCCGGTTCGTTGGCGGCGATGGCAGTGGACATAGTTTTTCCGGAGCGTGCTCAAACTTCTATCTGGCTGGCGTGGCCGGTCGCGTGAGCGTGGGCATGCGTTACCGTGGTGGGGGCCAGACAGACCTTCACCAGCAGGGTCTCGCCTTCCCATCCGAACGAGGCCACGATCCATTCCGCGACGCCGGCGCCCCTGGCCCTGAAATTCTTGCCGTAGACCACCGTGGGAATGCTCAGACCGAGCGGGCCGAGACTCGGTTCGAGATGGGTCTTGACCCCGCCGACGATCATGTTGGTCAACTCCGCCACGGCGTCCAAGACTTCGTCGTCCACCGCCTGGTTTTCCGTCATAAGCATCCGCGAGCAGACGCGGCAGGCCATGGCGGGCGAGCAAGCCAGGCTTCCGGAGCCGGTCCAGGTTCCCGCCAGCCCGATGAAGGAGACCACCCCGTCGTTGGCTTCCGACATCTGGCTTTCGATGGTGGCGCCGTCGAAGCCGATCTGCGCGTCGAGCATGGTCGCAAACACCTCGCGAGTGGAATTGTCGATCGAGGCGGCGATCAGATTTTCAAGTTCCGTCATGGCAGTACGGCCTCCAAGAACCCCGTCAGCTTTTCCTTGATTTGATCGGCGGTAAAGGGCTTGCGGACATATCCGGAAGCGCCCAACCTGACGGCTTCGGCGACTTTCGATTCCCCGCCTTCGGTGGTGATCATCACCATGGGGATGTTGCGCCAGGCAGCGGAGGCCCGCACCGAAGCCAGCAGTTGCAGACCGTCCATCTTGGGCATGTTGATATCGCTGAGCACGAGGTCGATCTTGCGCGTTTTGAGCGTCTCCAGGGCTTCCTGGCCGTCGCCGGCCTCGTAGATCGCGCCGATCGACATCCCCGTCTGGCGCAAGACGCGCTGCAGGATCTTGCGGATCGCGGCGGAATCGTCAACCACCAGAATTTCGGATTCCATTCGACTCCTTACACTTGTATTTATCGGACCGGGATGGGTTTCCATGAGGAGGGGGGGAAAGAAAGCCCCGGCGCGCCGGGCTAAAGGTTTTCGCCGTCAAGCCGATACTGCGGTTAGCAGGTTGCCGAAAAACACCGGAAACGCTCCAGCCGCCGATGAACGCCGATAAACGCCGATTGAAAACAACGATTGATCCGCGTTCCTCTGCGTTTATCGGCGGCCCATTTGCCTTTTTCGGCATCCTGTTAGGAGCGCGCCATTGAGCCGTCAGCTTTCGCAAGGGGAAATCGACGCGGTTTTTCAGAGTCTTCGCGACCGTAAGCGCGAGACCCCGGCCGCCAAGTTCGATTTCCGCCGCCCCGACCGCATTCCCAAGTCGCAGGTGCGCGCCATCCACCTGCTGCACGACACCTTCGTCCGCAACCTGGTGTCGAGCCTCTCGGCCTATCTGCGCTCCTACCTGATCGTGAACCTGGTGAGCGTCGAGCAGCTTTCGTACTCCGAGTTTCTGGACGGTCTGCCGTCTCCCACTTGCATGGTTTCGCTGGGACTGCGCCCCTACGACGGCAACGGGGTGCTCGAGCTGAACCCCACGTTGGTTTTCCCGATCCTCGAGATGCTGCTGGGCGGTTCGGGGAAGACCTCGCCTCCGATGCAGCGCGATATCACCGAGATCGAACAGAAACTGCTCGACGGACTATTCCGCATCATTCTGGGCGACCTGCGGGAGGCCTGGAAGGGAGTGACGGCCGTCGATTTCACCATCGAGGCCATGGAAACCGAACCGCAACTGCTGCATATCCTCGCGCCCAACGAGGCGGTGGTGGCGGTGGCGGTGGAAGTGCGCATCGGCGAGACGGTCGGTATGATGAACATCGCCATGCCGTCGATCGTGATTAAGATGATGCGGCAGAAATTCGACCAACAGTGGTCGGTTCGCAAGACGCACGCCAGCGTGGCGGAGCAGGAGCGGATTCTGCGCATTCTGCGCTGTTCCTCGCTGACCATGGAAGGGCGTCTGGCGGGCCCCACGCTGACGGTCGAGGACCTGCTCAGCCTGGACGAAGGCCACCTGTTGACGTTCGACTACCCGGTGGGGCGTCCGATCGATCTGTTGGTGAACGGGGCGGCGCGTTTCACGGGCCACATCGTGGCCGCCGGGAAGAAGCGGGGGATTCTGGTGGATGCGCCGGCGCCGTTGGGCTTTCAGGGAAAAATCAAAGAAGATACCGGACGAGGGGGCGGCGCTCCACCCCCGTAAAACTCCCACAGCAGGCCTAGAAACGTCCGCCCGAGGCGGCGTCCGTTGTCGTTAGCCAGACCCATGCGCTCGAGGAAAACCAGGATTCCGAGCACGTCGGCGTCGCGCGTTCTGGACATGCCGAACTCCTGCTGTTCGGCGCGCAGGAATGCGGGCACGGCCGCTTGGGCCGCGTCGAATATGGCCGCCGCCAGCGGGTTGGCGGGGCGGCTTTCGTAGACCACTCCGCTCTGCCGCGTCCGATAGGTACGGACGAGGCTCTCCATGGCCTCGCGCACGTCGGCGTCCGCCGCGCCGGGGGTGGCGAGCGCCGCATTCGCCACGGCGCGCCCGAGAAGCGCGGTCAGCGACTGGTGCTCGTCGAGGAAGTTATCGGAAACCCGAATATCGCGATTGGGGATAGCCTCCGGATCGAGCGGCGCAAGCTTTTCGTGTTTGCGCGACTCGCGCAGGTACTCGCAATCGAGCGGACAATCCACGGTGGCCTCGCGCTCGGCGCCGCAGCACGGCGCGCAGATATCCTTCCCGGCCCCGGGGCAGAAGCGGCGGGGACGGCGGACCCTGCAAAGGGGACAGTCCATTCCCTTAGTATAGAAGTCGGAGGACGATGCGCCCAAATGACGCGGACCAATCTTTTCTTCAAGGTGGAAGTGGAACACGAATCCGGCGAGCGGCCCGACCGCATGGTGGAGGCGATTCGGCGCCACATCCTGAAGATGTACGGCGTCCGCGCGGTGGAACTCTCTAGCGTTGCCAGGACTGAGGAATAGGCGCGCCGGATTTTTTGACGCGGAGAAAGCCGAATCTTCACCGCCGAGAAGACGCGGAGGCGCAGAGAGAGCGGAAAGCCCCGTTAACAATCTTGGCTCCGCGTCACTGCGGTGGACGGTGTTGGCAGACCCTACACCCCGGCGGTTTGCTCGAAGATCCGGTGGCAGAAGGCGTCCGTCATGCCCGCGATGTAGTCGCAGATCACGCGATGGGGCGGCTCGGCGGTGGCGCGACCCGAGTATGGCTGGGGGAGCCGGCCGGGGTGCTCCAGGAAGAACTCAAAGAGCGCCGCGATCATGGCCATCGAGCGCTGGCGGCCTTCGCCCAATTCCGGCGTGGAGTAGACTCTGGCGTACAGGAAGCGCTTAAGCTCCTGGCTGGTGGCAGCCGCCTCCGCGGTGAAGGCCGCGATGCGGCGGGGGTAGGCGCGCACGGCATCCGCGTCGCCGACGCCCGCCCGGCGGGCGCTTTCGAGCGTGCCTTCGATGAGGCTTGAAACCAGCCCGTCGATCAAGTGGCGCAGGCCTTCGTGGAAGCGTTCGCGACCGGTGGCGTCGGGAAACCGGGCTGCGACGGATTCGTAAATGGCGTGGTAGCGGGGAACGCCGGCCGCCACGTCTTCGGCGGTCAGCATCCCGGCGGAGAAGGCGTCGTCCAGGTCGGCGGTGTTGTAGGCGATCTCGTCGGCCAGGTCGATCAACTGGGCCTCCAGGACGGGGCGCAGTCCCGGCAGATAGGCGTCCAGATCGGGGTGCTCTCCGGGACCGAAGTCCTGGGAGTGCTTCACGATCCCTTCGCGAACCTCAAAGGTCAGGTTGAGGCCCGGAAACCTGGCATAGCGCTGCTCGAAGCTCTCGACGATGCGCAGGGCATGCAGGTTGTGGTCGAAGCCATCGCCGAACCGACGCATCTGGCGGTTCAGTTCCTCTTCCCCGGCGTGCGCGAAGGGCGGGTGGCCGATGTCGTGGGCCAGCGCCAGGGCTTCGGTCAGATCCTCGTCCAGCTCGAGAGCCTTAGCCACGGTGCGCGCGATCTGGGCCACTTCGATGGTGTGCGTGAGGCGGTTCCGGAAGTGGTCCGATAGCCCCGGCGCGAAGACCTGGGTCTTGGCTTCCAGGCGGCGGAAAGCCCGCGCGTGAACCACGCGGTCGCGGTCGCGCTGGAAGGCGCCGCGGTAGGGATGGCTGGGTTCGGGGTAGCGCCGGCCCCGGCTTCGCTCGACCGGAAATCGAAGGCGCGCCAACATGCGGGTGGGTGCGGCCTACTGCGGAATCTCGGCGTTCAGATTGCTCGCCGCCTGACCGGTTCCGCCCGGCTTGGAGAGCAGCGGTTGGAGCAGCTTGCGCGCCTCGGCCGGCTTCTTCCGCATGAGTTGCCGCGCCAGGGCGATGGTGGCCTGGTCGCTCGATACGAAGATGGTGGGGTGGGCGATCAAGTCGCGAAGAGTCTTCTCGCCCAAGTCGGCGCGTCCGTCCTCGAAATAAATCTGGGACAGCGACAGCTTGGCCAGCGAGGAATATTTCTCGTCGCCCTTCTGCGATGCGTCCAGGAAGAACTTCTCGGCTTCGGCCATTTTGCCCTGGCCGGCGCGGATGGAACCCAGAAAATATTCGGCGATATCGCCTTCGGCGGACCCGCCATAGCGGCTCACCAGGTCGGAGAACCGCTTCACGGTTTGCTCGTCCTTGGCTAGCTGGGTGGGAAAGCTGAGTACGCCGGGGGCCTGCGGCGGTCCCACGGGGGCCTCCGACGCAACGACGGCCTGATACAGCGCTTCCTGGCGCGCCGCGTGCTGATGCCGCGCATAGTAGGAATAGGCCAAGACGAGCACAAGCACCGCCAAGGCGATCCCGCCGTAGCGGGCGAGATCCTGCCGGTGCTCGTCGAAAAAGTCTACGGTAAGTCCGACTTCTTGGGCGAACTTGTCGGACTTTAATTCTTTACGGGTGATCCTAGCCACGAAAACCTCGGATGTTAGTGGAGACTTTCCATGCTATCACGATTCGCCCGCCGGGCCAGGCGCGGCGGTGCGAGAATATGGGTTCCATGCCCGCCGTCGCCCACTCCATCAGGAATATCCCACAGTCGGGCATCCGCCAGTTGGCCGAGATCGCCATGTCCATGGACGGCGTTTTGCGGCTGTACTTCGGCGAATCGAACCTGCCCACGCCCGACTACATCAAACAGGCCGCCATCCGCGCCCTGGCGGAGGGCTACACGTTCTACACGGAGAATGCCGGGTTGCCGTCGTTGCGGCGGGCCATTGCGGAGCACTACCGCCGGCTGCAAGGGGTGGAACTCGACGCGGGCCGCGAGATTGTGGTGACGGCTTCGGGAGTGCAGGCGCTGAACCTGGGGATCCGCTGCGCGCTCGATCCGGGCGATGAGGCGCTGGTACTGACGCCCGCGTGGCCGAACGGGTCGGCTAGCGTGCTGATGGCCAACGCCGCCGCGCGGCAGGTTCCGCACGTGCTCGACGGGCATCGCTACCGGGTGGATTTTGCGGCGCTCGAAGCCGCCGTGACGGGGCGCACGCGATTGTTGGTCTACACCTCGCCATCGAATCCGCTGGGCTGGGTGGCCGCCGGCGAGGAGCAGCGGGGCTTGCTGGAGTTCGCGCGCCGCCACGATTTATGGCTGCTGGCGGACGAGGTTTACGACCGGCTGTACTACTCCGGCGCAAGCCTTGGCGAACCCGCGCCGTCCATTTTGCGGTATGCCTCGCGCGAGGACGCGGTGATCGTGGCGCAATCGTTTTCCAAGAGCTACTGCATGACGGGCTGGCGGCTGGGATGGCTGGTGGCGCGTGGCGACTTTGCCGGCAAGGCCGCGCAGATGAACGAATTCGTGGTGTCGCATGCCCCCAGCTTCGCTCAGAAGGCCGGGGAAACGGCCCTGGCCGAAGGCGAGCCGGAATTGCTGCGCATGCTCGACCGTCTCAAGCGGAACCGCGACCTTTGCCTGGAGGCGTTGAGTGGAATCGGCGGGCTAAAGACGCCGGCCCCGGACGGGGCCTTCTATGTGTTCCCGCGCATCGACGGACTGCGGGATTCCTTCGCCTTCTGCCGCCGCCTGCTGGAAGAGACGCGCGTAGGGCTCGCGCCCGGCTCCGCGTTCGGCGAAGGAGGCGAAGGATCGGTGCGCATCTGCTATGCGGCCGAACGCTCGATTCTGGAGCCCGCCCTGGAGCGTCTCGCGAAATTCCTGCGCGCCGGCGCATAGATTGGGCAAGAAGGGGACAGCGGAGGCGCGGCTACTTCGCCTTGGCGGCCATCTTCTTTTCAAGCGCGGCCATGAGGCGCGCTTCGACGTCGGCCGGGATGGGGTACGGCTCCATACCCTTATAGATCTTCACGGTCCTCTTGGTGGTGTCGGCGATCACCCAGCAGTTAGGGCACCCGCTGATGTGCTGTTCGAGCTTGCCCCGCACCTCGGTGTCCAGCGACTCATCCAGATAATCGCTCAATTCCGTCAGAAAGTCTTTACAGGTAAGCAAAGGCGTCCCCTCCCTTGCGTTTGAAGTAACGCGTCAGCTTTTCGCGAAGCTGCAAGCGCGCGCGCAGCAGCCGGCTTTTTACGGCCGGCACGGAGAGGCCGAGCGCATCGGCGGTCTCCTCCGTCGAAAGTTCGTCCACATCCCGCAGCACAAAAACGGTGCGATACGGCGCGTCGAGGCTGCGCACGGCCGAATCCAGAATGTCGCCGATCTCCTCGCGGGTATAGCGTTCCTCGGGATCTTCGTCCCAGGCGGCGATCTCGCGGACGACGGTATCCTCGCCGGTATCGATGGCTTCGTCGAGCGAAACCGACTTGTCGGTCTTGCGGCGGCGCAGCTTCATGAGCGCCTGGTTGACCGCGATGCGGACGATCCAGGTATAGAACTTGGAATTTCCCTGGAACTGATCGAGGTGCTCATAGGCCTTCATGAAGGTCTCCTGGAGCACGTCCTCGGCGTCCTCGCGATTCTGCGTGACGTGCTGGGCCAGGCGGAAAATCTTGCCTTCGTAACGCCGCACCAAGTCCGAGAAGGCCCCCGCATCGCCTTCGCGCGCCTGCGCGACCAGCGTGGTTTCGTCGAATGCGGTGGAGCCGGAAACCGTCATGAGGGTGAACCTTCATGATAGCGCGACGCCGAAACGCCGGGGCGTTGGTTTCCTTCGGTTTCCTTCGGTTTCCTTTGGAAGGTGCGCGACACGGGTGCGCGACACAGAAATGGCTTTGTATCAGCCGTGCGCGCCAGCGGCCGGTTGGGCGGACCTTCTGGCCTTCCGGGCGTGACTGATCGGGAAGAAGAAGGCAGGCGGACCCACAAACTACGTGGGTACCCCGGCCCGCCCCACTACTGTTCTTCGGGCTTGGGGATCTGCTTCAGGGTCACGGTTTGGATGGCGCCTTCGGAGATCTGCACGCGCTGGCTTGAGGTTTCAAATGGCTTGACGAAGTCGGGATCGTAGCGGACGGCGTTGGTATCCACCTCCTCCCAGGCGTACAGGCGGTAGCTTCCGGGAGCGATGCCGGCCAGCTTGAAATGGGCGTTGGCATCGACGCTGGTTCCCCTGAAAAGATCGTCACGGCGCGTGCCCTCGGGTACCAGCATTACAATGGCGCCACGGTGCGCCAGCTTTCCGTCGCCGTCCTGCACCTGGCCCTCGATCTGCCCGCCGTTGGCGCTCAACGCGATCGCGAGGTCGCAGCCGCTGCCGCTCGTCAAATCCAGGCCGGAGTCGGTGATGTCCGCGGTCCCGCAGCGCACGCTTCTCACAAAGAGGCCGGCCGGCGCGAGGACATTGACGCGATACACGTCAGGGCCCAAATTCCGGATCGCAAAAGACCCATCCTCGGCGACCGCCGACTGCCCTCCTTGGCGTTGGGCCTGGAGTGAGACGCGCGCCTGTGAGGGCTTGATGGCGGTGTCCCCTTCGATGCGAATCACGCCGCTTACTTCCATCGGGGGCAGTAGCGACAGCTCGATGCCCTCGATGTCGTCCGCGCCGACCTCTATGGAGCGCTGGGCTATGTACGTCTTATCGCCGACCGCATCGCGGGCAGTCAGGGTATAAGCGCCGGGCGGCAGACCGCGCACTTGGAACCCGCCGTCGGCATCGCTGGGCCTCGAGCCGCTGGTGATCATGCCGATCGCCATGACCGCGCCCCGGAATGGGCCAGTCGATCCGGCGAGCTTGAGCACGCGCCCCCGAACGGACGCCCCGTGCATCCGCCGCAGCGTGAAATCGATGCCGCGCATGTCCTGCCCGGCGGGGAGATCCATGGGCGCGGCCCCGGAAGAGTCGACGGCGCCAGGGTAGTACGTGGGCAGATAGATATCGCCGCCAGCGGCGGGACTCGGCGCCGTGCGGCAATCGGCTTTGAGAAAGTACCTGCCGGCCCGAAGTCCGAATATGCGGTACTCGCCGAGATCGTTGGTCTGGGCGCTGTTTCTGCCGGCCAACTGCCGGCCGGCGGGGGTATACTCATA
>Ga0182027_10007563_pt1 | contig 15968 bp, 17 predicted proteins | sample 712E1DmetaG_FD_121300 | JGI IMG/M metagenome (GOLD analysis project Ga0182027, IMG submission 121300) | Permafrost microbial communities from Stordalen Mire, Sweden - 712E1D metaG (Illumina Assembly) | ecosystem: Environmental > Terrestrial > Soil > Wetlands > Permafrost | place: Sweden...
AGTTGCCACATTCTGCAAGCCAAAGTATTGGAAGGGATTCCCGATGAAACCTCCAATGTCTTTCCCATACATCAAACTGAATCCGCCAAAGACCCAGATGATGGTGACGATGCCCATCGAAACAAAACTTTGCATCATAATGGTCAAGACGTTCTTGCGGCGTACCAAACCTCCGTAAAAGAACGCCAACCCGGGGGTCATGAGCATGACCAACGCCGCACTGATGAGAACCAGGGCAGTTGCCCCAGTGTCAATATTGTTCATTCGAATCTCCTTGATGATATGGTTTGAAATTGAAGTTTGAAAAAACGACCATCACTGACGAGGCTTTGTTGTGAAGTTATCCCTTATTACCTCCTGTAAAACAACCGGAATTAAAAAGAAAAAGCGCCAATCTTCCAATACTTATGGTTGAAGACCAGCGCCTGTCGCTCTTAACTTCAATGCTCAGGGGAAAAGCAAATAAAACCATTCGTGCTGCCACAATACGGCTAAACTGATTGTATGACAATCCTTAACCCTGTCAAGGAGAAAATGAGGAATGGAAGAAAGATAGGAATAAAATCAGGAAACCAAGTGGGATAATCGTCACTTTCACCAGCCAGCGAATGAGAAGCTTACTCGTGGAACTCTTCCACCCGATAAATCAACACATCCAAATGTTTTTGCCGCCATGTGTCCGGCACGGCGCCCATCTTGTAACACAATTCAGTCAGGAATTCGGCTTTATCAGGGATCTTCTCCCAAACCTGCGGCAGAAATGTGGCGCGGCGCCAGCCATCGCGCAGGATGACGCCATCCACATCAGGATTTAGCTTTGCAAGCAGATCGTCCGCGTCCTTGTATTCGAGCCGGTGCGGGAGCGTGAGACGGGAGACTTCGATCTCAATTTGAGGCAACTCTTTTGGCTGGACGCGAGGAAAGCGCGGATCTTCCAAGGCCGCGGCAACGGCGTGTTCACGGACATCGAGCGCAAGCGGCTGATAGGGTTCCAGAGCACCTATACAGCCGCGCAGGTCACCGCGCACAGTCAAGGTCACGAATGAAGCGCCGGATTCTTTCAAGTGCGGAGTCAACGCTGTTTCATCCAATGGCGGAAGTTTTTCGCCGCGCACGGCAAGTTCAAGCGAGCGACGCGCAATTTGAAGCAAAATGCGCTTGTCTTCCAAAGTCAGTTTATCATCCATGCTTCCTCCCACATTCCACGCAGGCAACATCACGAGATACGTACATATTGGCGGTTGTGATAAATCAGCGGCCGGCCTTCGAACTGTCTCGCCGCAAGGACTTCTCCTATAAAGATGAGACTGGTGCCAGCATCAACCGTTTGGCGGAGGCGGCAGTCGAAATATGCCAACCCGCCCCGGATAAATGGAGCGCCGGTTTCGAGCATATCCGTGATAACACCTTCCATGCGATCCCCGGATTCATCCGCGCGCCCGGCAAAACGATCCGAGAGTTCCTTCTGGCCATCAGAAAGGATGGTCACGCCAAAAGCCTGAGCGCGCAAAACCAGCTTGGAAGTGCGTGTCGTTTTTTGGAGTGCCACCATGAGCAGGGGCGGTTCGAGCGAAATGGAGGCAAAAGAACTGACGGTCATACCATGCCATTCATTTTCATATGCTGCAGTAATGACTGTAACGCCGGAAGCCCAGAGACGCATGGCCTGGCGTATCTGTTCAGATTCAACGTATGTGCTCATGATTTTTTCATCATACTTTCGAGGCGAAGCAAAGTCAAGGCAGGAATCGAGCCAGACCACATTACCATATTAACTGCCCTTGCCTTTTGTCCTACAATTGAGTACCATCATGATCAATATGGAAACACCTCCCGTGCGGCGCGTTTCACATTCCTCGCCGCGACAGCGCAAACCGGTCAACGCCATCCTGCCCACGCTGGGTATCGCAATCCTGCTGGCGACCCTTTTCACATCCCTATCGCCAAACAGTTTCTCAACGATATCAATTTCGGACAAACTGGCAACCCTGTTGACGCCCCAAGCTCCAAGCAACCCGGTCAGTCCCGTTGAACCGACCCTGCGGATCGGGATCGTTTCCGGGCACCGAGGCAACGATTCAGGCGCAGTCTGCACGGATGACAACGGCAATGTCACGTTGACCGAAGCGGATGTCAATTACAAGATCGCCAGCCTTGTTGTGCAAAAACTCACAAAGCTCGGTTTTCAAGTGGATCTGCTCAATGAATTTGACACACGCCTTAATGGATACAGGGCCGTAGCCATCGTGTCCATTCACAACGACTCCTGCCAGTATATCAACGATCAGGCGACGGGTTTCAAAGTTGCCGCAGCTTTAAATACGCGGGATGCCAACCGTGCCAGCCGCCTGCTGGCCTGCATGGTGGACCGATATCAGCGCGCCACCGGCCTGCCCTTCCATGCGGGAAGCATTACCCCGGATATGACTAGCTATCATGCCTTCAGCGAAATTGACCCCAATACGGTAGCCGCGATCATCGAAACAGGCTTTCTCAATCTGGATCAGGAAATCCTGACCCAGCACACAGACCAGGTGGCAGACGGGGTTGTTAATGGCATCCTTTGTTTTGTTAATAACGAAAATATCGAACCTACACCCACACCCACCTTCACGCCATGAATACTCAATTTAATGATGCTCGTTTATCGGTTGAAAAGGCACGAGAGGCTCTTCGCAATGGCAATCGAACGGAAGCGCGTCAATGGGCGGAAAAGGCGGCCTCGCTGGCACCACAAATGGAGGATCCATGGCTGATCCTCGCGGCGGTTGCAAGTCCGCGTGCCAGCGTGGAATATATCCAGACCGCGTTAAAGATCAATCCAAACAGCCCACGGGCGCAAAAGGGGATGGAATGGGCGATGGAGAGATTGCGCACATCGTCCCAGCAGGTTGAAAATCCCAAGCCGAGATCAATCATAGCGGAGGCTGCACCTGCCCAAGGTACGAATAAAAGCGAAGGTCAGTCTGCTTTAAAACGTGGTCCGCTATTTGCCATCCTGCTACTTGCCGCCGGCTGCATCCTATGTATCGTGGCCGCGTGGTCAGCCATTTCGTCGCCGGTATTGGCTTCCTTTATGAACATGCCTGCGCCGACACAAGCACATTCCCAAGTATGGGCGCAGGTTGAAATTCCAAAGCCGACTTATACGCCATTATCACCCGCAGAATCCCTGGCAACGCCAACGCCGCAGCACTTATTACAGCCAACCATTGAACCCACCGAAGTGGCGCTGACATTGCCTACGTACACACCCATACCACTGCAATTGCCGACCGTTACGCCGACATCCCTGCAAAATACAGAAGCGCCCACCGAACCACCCATGCCAACACCGCAGGACACGGAATCCGCGCCGACGGTTGAGCCAACGTATTCCGGTTCAATTTCAATGGCCATCGTGCCTGATACGCCGACAGCAATGGGCGCAACGAATATGCCTCTTCCGACCCCCGCATCCACATTGGAACCGCAAATTGCAGGCAGCGGCGAGCGCTGGATCGATGTAAACCTCACCCAGCAAATGGTCTATGCGTACCAGGGAGATACAGTCGTCAATTCATTCCTCGTATCCACCGGCACGTGGCAATATCCAACAGTGACCGGTCAATACCACATCTACATCAAACTGCGCTATACTGATATGAGCGGGCCGGGATATTACCTACCCAATGTCCCGTTCACCATGTATTTCTACAAGGGATATGGCCTGCACGGCACATACTGGCATCACAACTTCGGCACGCCGATGAGTCACGGATGCGTCAACCTTAGCATCCCGGATTCGGAATGGCTCTATAATTGGGCCTCCGTCGGTACGCTGGTCAACATCCATTACTAAGTGAGGTCATGCCATTTTTACAGAAAAGAAAATTGAACCGCAAAGAACTTCAGGAACGCGAAGATTTCCCCAACGCCTCTGGCGTGTCCGGGGAGTTGCGCGTTAAATTGTTCGTACACATTTTTGTTCGTTGGAGATCAGGATGGTCAAAGCACTTTTTCCCGGCACGTTCGATCCAATCCATTACGGCCACATCGACATCGCAGAACGTGCTGCGCGCCTCTTCGATGAGGTGATCCTGGCAGTCTATGACCGGCCGCTCAAGAGTTTGATGTTCTCACCAGAAGAACGCATGGGTCTGGTGAGAGAGGCTTTCAAGAAAAACCCCAAGATCAAGGTGACCGGTTACAGCGGCTTGACGGTGGATTTTTGCCGCAAAGCAGGCGCACAAGTCATCGTACGTGGGCTGCGCGTCTTTTCGGATTTTGAATTCGAATTCAGAATGACACTTGCGAATCGGCACCTCGACCCGGGCATTGAAACAGTCGCGCTGATCACGGCCGAGCAACACACCTTTCTTTCCTCCAGCACCGTGCGTGAGATCGCTTCATTGGGAGGAGATGTATCCAGCATGGTCCCGCCTTATGTTGAATCCGCGCTGAAGCAGAAAATCCTGGGTTTGGGCGAGTCCCACTCCCCTCCCAACGCCTTGCGAGATTGATATATAATAAGATATTCCCGCCAAGCGAGGCGGAGGAAGCTATGGACATTCTGCAACTAATCGACCGTTTGGAAGAACTGTTCAACGATGCCAAGGCTGTACCCTTTACTCACAATGTGGTCATTGACGAGGACCGTATGCTGGAGATCATTGACCAGATGCGGATCGTAATTCCGGATGAGGTAAAGAAGGCCCAGCAGATCCTTGGACAGCGCGACCGCTTTTTGGCCCAGGCCCAAGAAGAAGCGGAGCGTACGATTGCGCTTGCCCGTGAAAAAGCCGAGCAAATGGCAATGAAGGATAATATTGTGGCCGAAGCCCAGCGCCGGGCAGAGCAAATCATCAACCAAGCACGAGCCGATGCTGAAGCCACCCGCCGTGAAGCGGATAATTACATCGTCGAAACACTTTTGAATTTACAAGATCAGCTGGAAAAGACGCTCAACCAAATTCAAAACGGGGTCCGCACAGTGAAGGAAGAGCAAATGCAAAAAGCCATCCCCAATTCGCCACCCATCTCTGAAAAAATTTCGAAATGATCGGACCATAAAAAATCTCCTGCAACGGGAGATTTTTTATGGTCCGATGTCATTGCGGAAACCGGGAATCTCATCTTCGTCATGCGAGCTGCTCAGAATCGCGCCTGTCTAAGTTAACTTCCAAATTCAAACGTCGGCATTCCTTTCACATCCGTCTTCATCCGAAACACACCGCCGGATTGCGGGTACTTTCTCAGCGAGGCGGAGTCCATGCCCACGCGAGCCGAAGTGATGAATAATTCATCCATATCGGCTCCACCAAAAACGCAGGAGGTGACCTTCAAGGCAGGAACAGCAAATTGTTCGAGCAATTTACCTTTCGGCGTCCAGCGGGTGATGCGCGCGCCTCCCCACATGGCGATCCAAAGATTACCTTCCACATCAGAAGTCATGCCATCGGGCCAGCCGAACGTATCGGCAAAGTGAATAATGACGCGCGGATTGGCAATCTGCCCAGTTTCCAAATCGTAATCAAAGGCTTTAACATCTTTTGTAGGCGTATCAATAAAATACAGGGTCTTGTAATCCGGCGACCAGGCCAGGCCATTCGAGATGCGGACATCCTTCAGCAAGCGTTTGACGCGCCCATCCACGGAAAGCGAATACAATGAGCCGCTGGCTTCCTGCTCGTTGTGATCCATGGTGCCGGCGACAAAACGCCCGCGCGGGTCGCATTTGCCATCGTTGAAACGGTTGTTGGAGGGTTCGCCTTTCGGAGATGCCAGCGTAATCAGTTTATTGGTATCCGGCTCAAAATTCCAGAAGCCGAAACGCTGGGCAATGATCAGGCCGCCATCCTTACGCGGGGCAAGACATCCGACGTAATCATCGAGTTGAATAAAGAGTTTCGATCCGGCATAGACGCGTTTTTCAAGGACATCCACCCAATACAAGGTCTGGGTCCTGGCATCCCAAGCGGGGCCCTCCCCGAGCGTAGCTTTGGCATTATAGAAAAGTTCAGGAAGCATCATGTCCCAAAGATACCTCTGCCACAAGGTTTCCGTCAAGGCATTGATTGTTTCAATAGGAATCGCTATACTTTGCCATATGAACCCAATCATTTTGATTCAAAATGTAACGTTGATCGATGGCACGGGGCGCGAGCCTTTGCCTCATGCGATGGTTGCCATAAACGATGGAAAAATCATTTATGTGGGAAAATCGAAGAAATGGCAAGCCAAGCCTGATGAAGATGTGATCAGCTTGGATTTCAGTGGCAAAACGCTTTTGCCGGGGTTGATCGATTCCCATGTCCATCTTTCAGGAGGCGGGGAAGCGGACAGCCAATTCAAAACCAACGATGGCGAAATGACACTCAAGATCCTACAAAATGCACGCAGGAATCTGGCGGCGGGCATTACCACCGTCCGAGACCTGGGCGGATGGAATGAGCTTGAATTTGCAGTCAGGCGTGCGGTTCGCCGCAACGATTTCAGCGCGGCGCGCATGATGCTGGCAGGACGGTTCATCTCCATCAGCGAATCGGGGGCAGATTATTACGAGGGCATGTATCGAATCGCAGACGGCGTGGAGGCAGTGCGCAAGGCCACACGCGAACAAATCAAGAACGGCGCTGACCTGATCAAGCTGGGAGTCACGGGCGCGGTGCTGGTGCAAGACGGCCTGCCTGGAGCAACGCACTTCAATACGGATGAGATCCGCGTCGCCGTGGAGGAAGCAGCAAAATTCGGCAAACGCGTCGCGGCGCACGCGCATGGGATTGACGGCATCCGCAAAGCCGTGCAAGCTGGGGTTCATTCCATCGAACATGGCACGTTCCTATATCAAGGTTTGGATGTGGTCGAAGAAATGAAGCAGCGCGGCACTTATCTGGTTCCAACGCTGAAGCCGGGCTGGGATGTGGTCAATGGCGACCGGACCCATATCCCGCAATGGATCGTGGATAAGATGCTCGAAACACAAGATGCGGCCATTCAATCGCTCCGGCTGGCGTATCAAGCGGGAGTCCCTATTGCTATGGGAAGCGATGCCGGTACGCCGCTCAATTTTCACGGTGAGAACAGTTTGGAAGTCTATTGGATGCAACAGGCAGGCATGAAAGCGATGGACGCGCTGGTTTCATCCACGCTGGGCGCGGCCAAAGCACTGGGCTGGGATGATCGGGTTGGTTCGGTTGAAGAAGGCAAGTGGGCGGATTTGTTGATCTGCGATGAAAATCCGCTTGATGATTTGAAACGCCTGGCAGATAAAAAGAATCTCCGTGCGGTGTTCCTAGGCGGCAAGCTGGTTGCGCGCCAGACGACCGACGCTTACCCGGTTTCGGTTCTTGCCTCTGATCTACTGACGATTGATTCCACGCCTGCGGCAGACGGTCCTGTTACTGAATTAGTGTAAATTCTGTTTGGTCTGACACCTCCGGAGGTAACCCGAAGTTTTAGAACTCAAATGGCAGGGAGGGCGTGAGTGTTGTAAAATTGAACATGTCTATACTAAAATTTCAGGAGGCAGATCATGAAGGAACTGGAAGATCGCATTCTGTGCGACGGGCGTGTGCTGACCGGTGGAATTCTCAAAGTAGACAGCTTCGTCAATCATCAGGTGGACGCGGCGCTGATGGACGCCTGTGGAAAAGAATTCGCGCGACGCTTTGCAGAACTCGGCGCGACCAAAGTGGTGACTGCCGAAATCTCCGGCATCGCACCGGCGCTGACCACGGCACTGCATCTTGGTATACCGGTGGTCTACGCGCGGAAGACAAAACCGATCACCATGCCCGACCAGGTCTATCTCACGCTGGCACCCTCGCACACCAAAGGCCGCATGGTGGAATTGATCATCTCACCGGAATATCTGACGGGCAAGGAAAAAGTTTTGATCATTGACGACTTCCTCGCTTCCGGCGCGACCATCCTCGGGCTTGTCCGCCTGGCAGAAGCCGCAGGAGCCAAAGTCGTGGGCATCGGCGCGTTGATCGAGAAGAATTTCGAGGGTGGACGCGAGGCGCTCAAGCATTTAAACCTGCCCGTGGAATCGCTGGCGTGCATTGCTGCGATGGATGAAACAAAGATCGTGTTCCGTGAGCCATGATCAATCATCAGCAAGCTGTGGATAGTAGGCCGTGTTCAGGTTTTTGATGTGGTTTGCAAACACGCGTGCCGGCCGGGTATTGACCCGTTGGATATTCGCCAGAATGAATTTTCTCCTACCAGTTGACCGCTGCTATGAGACGAAAACATTGATCGCTTTTCGTCATCCAAAGCCCGCCCATCCATTCCATGTTTTGATCGTGCCAAAGAAAGCCATCCAAACGCTGGCCGAACTCGACCTAAACGATTCTGCTTTTCTCACAGATATATTCTCCACCGTTCAAGCATTGATGAATGAATTCCATTTGCCTGCCTATCGCTTGATTGTCAATGGCGGTGAATATCAAGATTTTCCGCAAGTGCATTTTCATTTGATATCCGATACAAAGGAGCAAGGGTACAGCTGAACCTGAACAGGCCCAACGATCGTTCGTTTCGCTGTGCCCCTACGGATACCCAACATAAAGGAGTGAGGGCACAACAATGCCGTGCCCCGACAAAATCATATTTATGAATTCATTAGCCATCATTGATTTCGGTTCCCAATACGCCCAACTAATCGTGCGGCGCGTGCGCGAGGCACAAGTCTATTGCGAAATGTTTCCGTGGGATGCGCCCGCTGAAACCGTGCTAGCCATCCAGCCAAAAGGTTTCATCCTCTCAGGCGGGCCAAAATCGGCCTATGAATCCAATGCACCGATCCTTCAAAGGTATATCCTTGATTCAGGCCTTCCGATCCTCGGAATTTGCTACGGAATGCAGGCGCTGACGTACGCATTAGGCGGACAAGTGGACGCATCTGCAAAACGCGAATATGGTCCTGCAATGATCCAACCGTTGATGCCTTCCGCGTTATCGGTCTTATCCACAGTATGGATGTCACACGGCGACCGCATCACGCGCATGCCAGAGGGCTTCATTGCGCTGGCAAAAAGCGGAAACAGTCCCTATGCAGCCATCGGCGACATGCAAAGAAAATATTTCGGCGTGCAATTCCATCCCGAAGTGAAACATACGCCCCATGGAGCAGAAGTCATCAAGCATTTTGCAATCGAGATTTGCGAGGCAAAGCCGGATTGGACTCCGGCTGCCATCATCGAAGACACGATCCAGCGCGTGCAAAACCAAGTAGGGGACCGGCGCGTGCTGGCGGCAGTGAGCGGCGGCGTGGATTCATCGGTAGCAGCGGCGCTAGTCCACCGGGCAATCGGGGATCAACTGGTCGCGGTATTTGTAGATACAGGTTTATTACGGCAAGGCGAAGGCGAGCAAGTGATCACAACGTTCCGCGAAAGGATGCATGCAGAATTGACCATCGTGGATGCCAGCCACGAGTTCATCCAAGCACTAAAAGACATTACAGAACCAGAGCAAAAGAGAAGGATCATCGGTGAAAAGTTCATACGCGTGTTCGAAGCGCAGGCAAAGCAACTTGACTCGCCGAAATTTTTGGTACAGGGAACGATCTATCCCGACGTGGTCGAGTCCTCCGCACCGGATCGAAACAAAGCGCAGCGAATTAAATCGCATCATAATGTTGGCGGGCTGCCAGAGGATATACAATTCGAACTCATTGAACCGCTGAGGTATTTATTCAAGGATGAAGTACGCACAGTGGGCGAAGCGCTTGGTCTGCCAGAGCAAATGATTTGGAGACAACCATTTCCGGGTCCAGGCCTAGGCGTGAGATGCCTGGGCGAAGTGAACGCCGAACGTTTGGAACGCCTGCGCGCGGCGGATGCGATTTTCCAGGATGAATTATCCAAGGCCGGACTGACCGGCAAAGGCTCGGAATTATCGCAGGCATTTGTGGTTTTATTGCCAGTGAATTCCGTCGGTGTGATGGGCGACCAGCGCACATACCAGGAGGTTGCCGCAATCCGCGCCGTGACCACCGAGGATTTCATGACCGCCGATTGGGCGCGCCTGCCGGACGATCTTTTGGCGCGGGTTTCCAACCGAATCGTTAACGAAGTCCACGGAATCAACAGAGTGGTATATGATATTACCAGCAAGCCGCCCGCCACGATCGAATGGGAATGAAGTGGTTTATAATTGTCCATGTTTAAAATTGGAGATAAGAATGACCCACGAAATCGAACCTAAACGACCGCGACTGACCATTAATCGCAGTCCGATCCCAGCATCACCCGTGCACCCGCTGGCCGCGCTAGCCACGCTTCTGCTCGATAACGTTTCCTTCGCAGTGGAGACCCTTGAGATTATTGACCCGTTTTTGATGCCACTCACGTGGTTCACGGTGGGCGCCATTGACGCCGTAACCGTCACGCTCGTTCAACGGTATCTCGCGGAGGATGATTGGGGCCCGTCCATTGCCAAGGGATTAGTCATGGGTATTATCGCCGGGGTGCCCACCAGTGTCACCGGCACAGCGGTAGGCGGACTGTTACTGGCCTGGGCAGGTTTGCACCAATGGATTCAATTACCGTCTTCAACAGGCAAGCCGGACAATGAGGATCACTAAAACCGTTAAGGCAAATCCGAAACGGCTTCGTAAACATCGATTCTAGCGGAGGGATTATGGATTATGGTGAAGTTCTAAGCAAAGCATGGAAAATCCTCTGGAAATTCAAAGTGCTGTGGATTTTCGGGATCCTCGCCAGCTGCGGCACAGGCCAAAGCGGCAATTTCAATTTCAACAACAGTTTTCGAACTAGTGGAAACGGATCCTACGGCTCAATGTCCAACCTGCCTCCGGCAGTGCTGGACGCCTTATCCCACTTTTGGCGTTTATTCGATAATCCAACCTTCGTATGGGAATTCATCGTGGGAGCGCTCGCCGTTGTCTGCATCTTTATTCTCGTGGAAATCTTCATCGGTACCATGGGCCGCATCGGTTTGATCAAAGGATCGGCGGAAGCAGATGCGGGCGCCGAAAAACTAACCTTCGGTGGATTGTGGAAAGAAAGCCTGCACTATTTCTGGCGCGTGTTCTGGCTATCGCTCCTGGTCGGTTCGCCGTTCGTGATTGCGATCGTCGCACTGGCGGCCGGTCTTTTCGCCGCATTGATCCCGCTTTCCAACGCCAGTTCCAACGCGCAGTTTGTTTTGATCCTGTTACCGGTCATATGCGTGTTTTTCTGCATTATCATCCTCCTTGCCGTTCTTATCGGCTTTATTTCGACCCAGGCGGAACGGGCCATTGTACTTGAAGATAAATCCATCCTGGATGGATTCAGGCGCGGCTGGGAAGTGCTGACAAAGAATCTCGGTTCGATTCTGATCATCTGGTTAATTACAGTTGTCATCGGTATTGTAGCGGCGATCATTATCGCCCTGCCGTTATTGGCAGTCCTGGTCCCATTGGTCATTGCCTTCGCTGGAAACATAAACAATGCGAACTTCTCCATCACACCATGGATCATTGTGCTGGTATGCGTCCTTTGCATTTACGCGCTGATCTCGTGGTTTGCCAACGGCATCCTGATGACGTATTTGCAATCGGTTTGGACGTTAACGTATATCCGCCTCACCGAGCCAAAACAGGAAGAATCAGCAGCGGTTGCCTTACCGACCAATGCGTAAATTTCTTATTGCACTATTCAGCCTAAGCCTGTTTTTCTGTTGGGGCTTGTCCGTGCGCGCCCAAGGCCAGGCCGAAGCAATTCTCTATCCAGCGGATGACTCCAACTTTCCAACGGTCTCCGCCTTCCTGGATGTGTTCGACGCATCCGGAGCGTTCGTAAGCGGACTCAAGCCCGAGGCCGTGTCCATCCTTGAGGATGGCAAACCGCTTCAGGTTACGACCTTAAACGAGCTGACCATTCCCGAACAAATTGTGGTGGCGGTCAACCCGGGACCGGCACTCGGAATTCGCGATTCGACCGGCGCTTCGCGTTTTGAATGGATCACCCAAGCATTAAACATGTGGGCAAAAGCAGGGCCGGCTGACCTGCAGGATGACCTAAGCCTCGTTACGCTGGCAGGGCCGATCATTACCCATGCGAATGTCAAAGACTGGCTGGTGAGTTTGAACTCGTTCCAGCCCGATTTCCATGCGACCACGCCGAATCTACAATCGCTATCCATCGCATTGGACACCGCCGCGTCGCAAGGAACCCGTTCGGGCGTCAAGCGCGCCGTGCTGTTCATCACACCCCACATGGATGATCCGAATGTGGACACTGAACTCCAACCGCTCATCCAGCGAGCCATCCAAAACCGCATCCATGTTTTTGTATGGATGGCCGACCTGGACGCGTTCCAGGCAACCACCAGTGCGGCGGCTTTCAGTCAGCTTGCAGAGCAGACCGGTGGAGCTTATTATTTTTCGTCCTCGCAAACCTTCCCAAAGCCCGAATCGTATTTCGCACCTTTGCGAAAACTGTATTTACTCAAATACACATCCGAGGTATCGACAGGCGGACAGCACATGTTGAGCGTGCAAATCACGCATGCGAACGCCGTCATCAAATCTGCGGAACAAACTTTTAGCGTTGATATCCAGCCGCCGAATCCGATCCTCGTCTCACCCCCCCTGCAAATTACGCGCCAGCCGCCCGCCAATGATCCCTATAACACACAAGCTCTCGCGCCGACTACCCAGGAGATAGAAATCATTGTTGAATTTCCGGATGGACATTCGCGGCCATTGGCCAGCACCAGCTTCTATGTGGATGGCCAGGTTGCAGCCAAAAACACGAAGGCGCCATTCGATAAATTCATGTGGGATCTAAGCGGTTTCAAGACAAGCGGCGCACACAAAATCGCCGTGCAAGCGGTAGATGTAATGGGGCTGGAAAAGACCAGTGTGGAAATCCCGGTTACGGTGACGGTGATCCAGCCACCACACGGCATCGCGGCAATCTTCGCAAAATATCGCCAATATATTACCTATGGGGCCATCGGATCGGCAGGCATTGCACTGCTGTTAATCCTATTGATCAGCCGGGTGCAAATCCTGATTGCCAACGCGCGCAAAGCCCGCCGCGTGAACGCCGACCCGCTCACCCAACCGATCGCGGCAACTGTTGGATCACCAGCGCTTGAAAAGAAGGTGCGTGCACGCCCGGCCCGCGGACGTGTCAAACCGCTCCATGCGCCAGCCTCTCTCATCCGTCTCTGCGCCAGTTCTTCAGGCGTGCCCTCGGCCACAGGGCAGACGCTTGAACCCATGACCGGCAACCCGATCCCGCTGGCTGAAAATGAGATCATCCTGGGAGCAGATCCTGCACAATCCAATATTGTTTTAAACGATCCATCCATCGCGCCGCGTCATGCCCGAATCCTTCAAGCCAAGAATGGGGCCTTTCAGATCAGGGATGAAGGCTCAATTGCCGGAACGTGGGTTAATTACGATCCAATAGGAAAAGAGGGCACCATCCTCCAGCATGGAGACGTGATACACTTTGGCCAACTGGCCTTCCGGTTCCAGCTCAAGAATCCACCGCCAGCCCAAGAGCCGACGATCACAAGAGAAAAAGACGAGGCATGAATCGAACCCAACACGCCCATTTGAACGTGGCCGCTCTCAGTCACGCGGGACGAAGCGGTAAAAACAATGAAGACCGTTATGCCATAGCACCTTTCAAAACGGATGATGAACATCCCCTTGTACTTGCCGTAGTGGCCGACGGCATCGGTGGACATCGCGCCGGTGAAGTGGCCGCGGAACTGGCCGTCAACTACATCATCCAGAAGGTGGCAGAGAGCGATGGCCGGAAACCGCTCCAGATCATTGAATCAGCAGTTAACACGGCAAGCCAGGCCATTGCCGCGCGCGCTGCGAGCAAAGACGATCAGCAAGGCATGGGTTCAACCTGTGTCTGCGCATGGATCGTCGAAGATCATTTATATACCGGCTACGTCGGCGATTCACGCATCTATTTGATCCGGGACGATAAAATCCAACGTTTAACGATGGACCATTCGTGGGTGCAGGAAGCGATCGAAAAAGGCATCATCACACACGAGGAAGCACACAATCATCCCAATATGCATATCATTCGAAGACACCTTGGCTCCGTCGAATTGCCCGGAGTGGATTTTCGTCTGTATCTCGAACAGGGAGAATCCGCTGAACAGGCAAAGGAAAACCAAGGCATGCGGCTCAGCCCAGGTGATATCCTATTGCTTTGCACCGACGGCCTAACCGACATGATCTGGGACGATGAAATTTTACACATCATCAACACACGCAGTAATTTGAAATCCATGGCAGAAGACCTGGTGAATCAAGCCAACGAACGCGGCGGCCACGACAACATCACAGTGGTCTTATTAGGGATGCCAAAAGAGAAGACTGTTCCAAGGCCCAAGAAATCGGGATTGATCGAGAAGCTATTGGGGGAATGATACGCTTCGACGCATTCCCATATACGATATCGGGCGGGAACAAATCAATCCCGTTATTAACCAAATTCCCGGTGTAAAACGTTCAGGACAAGCCGGGAGAAGCCCAGATCCCTAAAATATGTTTTAATCACCAACAGGCAATTCCAAATAGCTTTTATAGGCATCGTCGTGATATAAAGTCACATGAGCAACTTTGCCTCCAAGGAATACCCTAAAACCAGAAAAATAATATTCAAAATGAGCTGATAGATCAAGCGTCACGGTTATTGCTAGTGCTCCACCCCTATTCGTTATCGTTCTTATCTCCTTCTGCACCCAGGTCAGGAAGGGCGGATTCGATCTCTTCAGGCGATTGACCCGCCTCGAGACGATCCACCACATCGTCGAATTCGGGGGGCATCTCCTCACCCATTTCCTTCCCCATCCTACGCATCATCTGACCCATGGCACGCGGATCCTCTTCCATGCCTTCCAGAGCGGACGGATCCACCATGTTGTCCATGCGGCTCTCCTCCGACTTTGCGATCCTCACTTTCGTCATCCGGCGCCGGACCTTGTCACTGCCGCAATGAGCGCATACGACAGCTTTTTTTCCGTATTCGCTGAAGGTTAAAAAGACATCAAAGCGTTCATTGCAATTGAGACAAATAAAATCATACGTTGGCATGGGATAATTTTACTGCAATCCGGATTGAGCGTCTTTGGTAAAATATCTGCATGGCTGCTACCACCAAATTTGAAAGACCGAATCCCGAGCCTTTGCTGATCGTCATCTCCGGGCCGTCAGGGGCGGGAAAAGATACCGTCGTCCAGCGCATGATAGAGCGCGGATTGCCATTCCACTTTGTAGTGACCGCTACGACGCGGGCTCAGCGCCCAAACGAAGTGAATGGCAGGGATTATTTCTTCGTCTCCAAAGATGAGTTTGCGCGCATGATGGACCAGAACGAACTGATCGAGTACGCCCTGGTCTATGGTGACTATAAGGGGATCCCCAAAGCCCAAGTGCGGGAAGCACTCGCCAGCGGCAAGGATGTAATCATGCGCCTGGATGTGCAGGGCGCAGAAAGCGTCCGCAAACTTGCAGCGGATGCGCTATTGATCTTCATCACAACCGAGAGCGAAGAGGAACTGGTGCAGCGTCTTAAACAGCGCAAGACCGAAACAGACGATTCGCTTACAATCCGGATCGCCACGGCGCGCAAGGAACTTCAACGCATGGAGGCCTTTGATTACATCATCGTCAACCACGAGTTTTTGCTCGACCACACGGTGGATATCGTGCGCGCCATCATCGATTCAGAACATCATCGCGTCAAACAACGAAAGGTAAATTTGTGAACCAACCCGCTTCTTATCCCGATCCTTCAACACCCCCGGCAGGGCAAGGCTTTCAATCCGCCCCGCCCCCACAAATGGTGCGTGTGGCCATGCCTAACACGCGTCCCTACGTCACGTATTGGATCATGGGCGTTACCATCGGATTCTATATTTTGCAACTCGTGAGCGTATCGCTCCTCGGTTATGCCAACGATGCTGCTCAAATGGATTGGCTCGAATTATAT
>Ga0182027_10007564_pt1 | contig 15965 bp, 17 predicted proteins | sample 712E1DmetaG_FD_121300 | JGI IMG/M metagenome (GOLD analysis project Ga0182027, IMG submission 121300) | Permafrost microbial communities from Stordalen Mire, Sweden - 712E1D metaG (Illumina Assembly) | ecosystem: Environmental > Terrestrial > Soil > Wetlands > Permafrost | place: Sweden...
CACCGACACCAGCCACGGTGAGAAAGCGCGTGCTCCGTCTCTCGCAACGTCCACAGCTCGATCACCTCATCGGACTGAACGACTGGTTCTGCCGCCTCGCCACCGAAGCGCGCGAGATCGGCGCGGGCCGTGACGCACGCCTCGCGCAGTGGTGGGGCGAGCGACATTGCGCCGACCAGTACGGCGCGATCGTCCGGCCTGACGCGGCGGCGACCTACATCGAGGATGGACGACGCGTCGACTTCTTCTTCGAGTACGACAACGGGACCGAGACGATCGGGCGCGTTGCCGCCAAGCTCACCCGCTACGGCGAGCTGGGCGAAGCAGGCGGCCCGAAGGTGCCGGTCGTCATCTGGTGCGACTCGGCGGTGCGCGAGCGCCACCTTTCCGACGCGATCGCGCACGAGCGCGGGGCGGGCTTTCCCTCGCGCATCACGGTCGCGACCGGTTGTAGTGAGGTCACCGCGGCGCTCGGTATTGGGCTTTCAGGAATCGGCTGGTGGGTTCCGGGCGAGGCCACGCGGCGGTGCCTCGTCGATCTTGCCTCGCCAAACGGTGACACGACTCTCCACGAAGGAGCCGACGTCGTTGGCGTCTCTTCGTGGGAAGCGTGATGGAACATCTCGGGCGAACGATCGCGATCGGCGTCGCTGGCTTCGTGCTCACGGTCGTCCTCGTTGCGGGCGCGGCTGCCGGTGGTCTCGCCGATGCGCTCACTGGCTCATTTGGCGGCACCGCGTCGGCGAGCCCGACGACTATCCCTCCCGCGTACCTCACTGCTTATATAGCGGCGTCCGCGAGCTGTCCCAGGCTCTCCTGGTCGGTGCTCGCCGCGATCGGCACCGTCGAGTCCGACAACGGCACCTCGACTGCACCCGGGGTGCAATCCGGTGCGAACTCCGCCGGAGCCGAAGGTCCGATGCAATTCGAACCAGCGACCTTCACCGAGTACGCGCAGCCGGTGCCTCCAGGCGGGGCAGTACCACCGAGCCCGTATGACGCGGTGGAAGCGATCTATGCCGCGGCGCGACTCCTCTGCGCCAACGGTGCTTCCGGTGGGGTGAACCTCACCGCAGCCGTCTACGCCTACAACCACTCCGCCAGCTATGTCGCCGAAGTGCTCGAACTCGCAAATGCGTACGCGAGCGAGGGCGTGCCTTCGGGTGTGACCGGTCCGTAGGCAAATTGGCCGCGTGGCCTTCCCCTTTGAGGAATGGGGAGGTAGGTCTGGACAGGTGATGCGGGCGAACGCGTGATGGCGATCGATAAGAACAATCGTGCTGTTCGCAGAGTGCTCGCGTTGCTCGAAGCGGATGAGAACCAAGCGCTCGTGTGGTGCAACGAGGACGGTGCGCCGGTGCTCATCATCGTGATCGACTCGCAAGAAGAGCCCGCGCACACCGTCACGCTTGCGGTGCGCGAGACGAGGGAAGGCGGTCACGACGAGGGGTTAAATGAGCCTTCTTGGGGCCTGATTGACTGAGCTTCAGCGAATCGAGCCGCCATTTGCATCGCTAACGAATCCCTAACACGAGAACGCGTTGAGTGGCAGGAGTTCTGGGTAGTTTCACTTATAGTGGCCGGGAGGCCGTGACCGAGCCTGGCCGCGCACATCCGGCTGGAAGGCTCGTACGCCTATGGCCGTTCGTCGGCTTCGGCGAGCGGAGAGCGATACCGGTCGCCGGAGCTTTCTCGAATTTGGTAGCCAGATCGGAAGAGTTGGCGCGCGCCGCGGCAGCTGGCTAGTTGCGACTGGCATATTGCTCACCGCACTCGTCGCATCGAGCTGCTCGTCCAACGCGAGCGGACCGCCGAAGACATCAACGACATTGCCTACGGCGACAGCGGTTACGACCGCTCCGACGACCTCCACTGTGGCAACGAACGCGGCGGAGACGGCGGTCCTCAATGCCTACCGTGCCGCGTGGTCGGCCTTCGAACACGCGGGCCTGACCGCCAATCCGCTCGACCCCTCACTCAAAGCGACGATGGTCGACCCCCTTCTTCATGAGATCGAGGGCTACCTCATCGAAGACAACCAGGAGGGTGAAGTCGCTCGCGGAACCATCCAGCTGCACCCTCACGTCGCGTCGCTTGGCGCGACGAAAGCTGTGGTGCTGGATTGCAGCTTTTCAAGTGACTTCCTGATCTACAAGGCATCGGGCAAGCAGGTGCCGCCAATCTCGAAGCCCGAGAACGATGGCGTCCGAGCGACCCTCGTCCTTGAGGGCTCGACCTGGAAAGTGTCGCAACGAGTCATCACGGAGGGTTCATGCCTCGCCGGATACTGACTCTCCCTATTCTCGTCGTGGCACTCCTGGCGGCAACCGCATCCGTCGCGTCTGCAAGCGATGAAGCCGGTGGTCAAGGTGGCCGCCACGCCGGTGCCCATACCGGCGCGGGCTCGGTGACAGTGAGCGCCGGTATCTACCGCCACCGCAACCCGAGCGCTCCGACGACCGCTGACCCCACGACAACAACGAGCAATCCGCCAGCAACTGATCCGCCACCCACGACTGCTCCCGTGCCGACGACGGTGTGCGCGATCGTCCCGATCAACTTGATCGAATTCCAGAACTTGCTGGGCGTTGGCGGCCCGACGCCTGGCTACTGGGCGATGGATCAATGCACGGGACCCGGTGGCACTTACGCGAAAGGGCCGCCCGTCTGGGTCGTCTCCGGCCCACCAGCGAACGGAACTCCTGCGCCACCGGCGGCGACACCCCCTCCGTCTCCGGCGACCGTTGCACAGCAAGCCGCGAGCACGCTCAGCCTGCAATCGCCGGTGATCGAGATGGCACCACCAGCAGGTGCCGAGCAGCTCGTACGGGTGGCGAGCTGGCTTTGGGTGAACCCCGACGCGTGGCAACCGAGCACCGTTACCGCAACCGTCGATGGTGTCGCGGCGAGCGCGACCGCGACGCCCGAGCAGGTCGTCTGGAAGATGGGCGACGGCAACACCGTCACCTGCGATGGCCCGGGCACCCCGTATGACGCGTCGAACTCGAACGCGACGACGAGCTGTTCCTACACCTGGTCGACGCCGTCGGCCTCGCAGTCCTCCGGCACCTACCAAGTGACCGCGACGATTGAGTTCGCCGTGACCTGGACTGCGATCGGCGCTCCGGGCGGGGGGAACCTCGGCGTCGTTGCTGGCGCGACCGCGACTGACCAAGTGCGTGTCGGTGAGTCCGAGGCGTTGAACGGTCAAACGACACCGACGAACGGACCTGCCTAGGACAACGAACGAAAGGAGCCGCGGTGAGCATTGCGACGCGCAGCCCGTCGAAGAACGGGAGCGGACCAAAATGGCGATCGCACGCGAGCGCGCCGCGCTTTGGTGCAACCCGCGGCTCGTCCGATCGCCCTGCGGTCCGGCGCAACACGAAGCTCCCGGTCGCGGCGTTCGGCATCGTGCTCGTCGTCGCCGGTGCGATTGCTTTCGCGCTCGTCTCGCTCCGGACTGCGGGCGGCGAGGAGGTACTCGCCGTCACTCGATCGCTTCCCGCAGGGAGGGTCCTAACGCCAGGTGACCTCAGCACCGTCCGACTGTCGGGTGCGAGCACGCTGTCGCCCGTTCCGGTCACCGATGAGCAGTCCGTCGTCGGGCGACCCGTCGCAGTGCCGATCGTGAGCGGGACCTTGTTGTCCACCGGCGAGCTGGGCGCGACCTCGCCGCTCAGTTCGGGAAGCGAGGAGGTCGCTCTCGCGCTGCGAGCGGGGCAATATCCGCCGGACCTGTTTCCCGGTGCGCGCGTCGACGTCGTCCCCGTGTCTTCGGCTGACGGAGCCGCGAGCTCGCCGACGGCCCTTCCGACGAGCCCGGTCGCGGCCACAGTCAGCGCACTCGCGCCTGCCCCTCCAGGCTCGAACGCGAGCACGATCGTCAGCCTCGTCGTCTCGGCAAGAAGTGCCAACGGAGTCGCTGCGCTCGCAGCGAACGGCGCAGCAAGCCTCGTCGAGCTGCCGAACGGTCCGACCACTGGCACGAGCCAGGGGAGCTGAGCGGTGGCACGGATCGCGCTCGGTTCGTTGCGCTCTTCTGGCGTGACGACGGCTGCGCTGGCTCTCGCGCGCACGTGGCCGACTGAGCGCTCCGTGCTCCTCGCCGAGGCCGACCCCGCGGGCGGGACGCTGGCCGCCACCCTCGGTCGGCATACCGACCCGGGATTGCAGAGCCTCGCTGCCGACGCGCGCCGCGGCCTTGATCCGGGTGCGGTCGCATTGCATACGCAGCCGCTTTCGGAGAACGCCGCGCTACTCCTCGCTCCGACGGCAGGTGAGCGCGTTCGTGCGTCGCTTGCGATGCTCGGTGACCTCGATCAAGTGCTCGGCGCGTTCGCGGGTGACCTGCTCGTCGATTGCGGACGGCTTGATGTTGCATCTCCGGTGCTGACTTCCTTCGGAGCGGCTGAGCTGTCATTGCTCATCGTCCGACCTGAGCTGGCCGACTTGCAGGCACTCTCGTCGATGATCGAATCGCGCGGGCTTTCTCGAATTGGCGAGCGGCTCGGGCTGGTGGTCACGGGCTCCGGTCCCTACCCCCCCGACGAGATCGCCGACGCGCTCGCTATTCCGGTCATTGGGAATCTGCCAACTGACGCGCTTGGCGTTCGTGCGCTCGTGACGGATGGAGCGCCGCGTGGACTGCGAGCACGCTGCCCTCTTCTTCGCAGTGCGCGCAGCCTCGCTGACCGATTGATCGGGGAGTCCTCAGCGGCGGTCGAGGGTTCGGCTTCTACGCGCATCGATCCCACTTCAGACGATGACGCACCGGCAGAGGCATTCGATCACGCGCGGACCCGAGAGGCGTCGCGATGACAACAACGGATCGCACGAACGGAAGCGACACGAATCGGCCTGGCGCGAATGGAAACGGCCCGGGTGCCTTGCGCGAGATTACGGATATCGGTCGGCGTCGTTCTGGCCCGACGTCGTCGGCGTCTTCGTCATCCACCGTTGTCGCGAGCATCCGACGCGAGGTCATCGCTCGGCTCACTGATGCTGATCGGCTCCGCGAACGACAAGGTGGCGCGCCGATGACGAGCGTCGAGCAAGAGGCACTTGGGCGCGAGCTGATCGTCGACGCGCTCGGTGCGTACGCGCGCGACGCGCTCGCAAACGGCGCGCCGGTGCTTTCTCGAATCGACGAAGCCGACATCGAGCAACGGTGTATCGACGTGCTCTTCGGCCTCGGGCGATTGCAGCGTCTCCTTGACGACTCCTCGATCGAGAACATCGACGCGAACGGTTGTGACCGCGTCTTCGTGCGTTACGCGGATGGGACACGAGAGCGCGTCGATCCGATCGCGGACAATGACGCGGAATTCCTGGACCTCCTACAAAGGGTCTTCAGTCGTCACGGGCATAGCGAGCGACGGCTTGATCGCGCGGCACCGTTCGCCTCGATACAGCTTCCTTCCGGAGCGCGCTTTGTCGGCACATACTCGGTCTCGGATCGACCGTGCCTCTCGATCCGACGCCATCGTTACCTCCGCGTCACGCCGGATGACCTCGTCGACTTGCACACCATCGATCGCACCTTGCGGTCGTTCTTCGGCGGGGCGATGCGAGCGCGAAAGTCGCTCGTCATCTCGGGCGGCGCAGGCGTTGGTAAGACCACGTTGCTCCGCGCGATCGCGGCAGATATTCCACCGACCGAACGCCTCGTCACGATCGAGGACTCCTACGAGCTTGGTCTCGGGCTCTACGAGGACCTCCATCCCGACGTGGTCGCCCTCGAGGCGCGCGAGGCGAACATCGAAGGCGAAGGCGAAGTGACGCTCGCCGATCTCGTCCGCCATGCGTTGCGTCTCTCGCCCGACCGCGTCATCGTCGGCGAGGCGCGTGGTGCAGAAGTGCTCGCGCTCTTGAACGCGATGAGCCAGGGCAACGACGGCTCGATGGCGACGATCCACGCGTCGTCCTCGAAGGGCGCGTTCGGCAAGATCGCCACCTACGCGGTGCAAGCGCCTGAGCGTCTCGACCTCGCGGCGACGAACCTCCTCATAGCGAATGCAGTCCACTTCGTCGTGCATCTCGAACGTGACCGGAACAACCACCGATTCGTCTCGTCGGTGCGAGAGGTGATCGACGCGGACGGCTCGCTCGTCACCTCGAACGAGGTCTTCCGGCCTGGACCGGATCGTCGAGCGGTGCCGGGCGCACCCTTCCGTCACGAGACCTTGGAGGAGCTGGCCGAAGCGGGCTTCGAGCCCAGCCTCCTCGACGCGAGCGACGGCCTGTGGCACGAGCAACGAAGGAGCGCCCGGTGACGGCGTTCGCGGCCATCTGTGGGGCGACCGTCGGCCTCGGGCTCACCCTCGTCATCAGTGCGTTCGTGCGCCGAGACGAGCCCGTCCTTGAACGACGGCTGCTTTCCGACCGTCTTTCGTTTTCGCGTATGGAGCATGTCACGCTTCGCCTCGCGCTCAGCGCAGGGCTCGCGGTGGTGCTCGGCGCGGTGAGTGGTTGGCCGGTGCTCGCGCTGCTCGGTGCCGCAGCTGGCTTTGGGCTGCCGAGCATGTTCGAGGGCAGCAAGGGAGCGCAGGCCCGCATCGCTCGGATCGAGGCGATTGCAGCGTGGGCCGAGATGCTGCACGACACCCTCGCCGGTGCCGCCGGTTTGGAGCAAGCAATCCTCGCCAGCGCTCCGGTCGCGCCGCCCGCTATTCGTGCTGAGATCGCCACGCTTGCCACGCGGCTGGAGCGCGAGCGCGCGGGACCGGCGCTCCGTGCGCTCGCAGACGAGATGGCCGACCCGACGATGGATCTCGTCGTCGCTGCGCTGCTCCTTGCGACCGAACACCAGGCGAGCCGTCTTGGTGACCTGCTTGGACGACTTGCGGAGTCCGCAAGGGCGCAAGCCACCATGCGACTAAGGGTCGAAGCGGGTCGTGCTCGTCAGCGGACCTCGGTGAAGGTCGCGGTCGGCATGACGCTCGGGCTCGGATGCTTCATGGTGCTCCTCGACCGCAGCTATCTGCAGCCGTTCGGCTCAGCGATCGGTCAGTTCGTGCTTGCCCTCGCGGGTGGTTGTTTCGTGCTCGCATTCGCCTGGTTAGCGCGCATCGGTCGCGCGAGTGACGACGTGCGCCTGCTCCGCGCTGAAGGATCACGCGGCGCTTTGGGACGCGTGGAGGTGCGATCGTGATTGTTGCGCTCGTGCTCGGAGCCGTCGTCGGCCTCGGTGTCTTCTTTGTCGCGCACGGACTCTTCCCACGCCGCCCGAGCCTCGCCGACGCGCTTGCGGAACTCCGCACGCGGCCTGAGCCCGCGCCCATGACGCTGCTCGACGTCGATGTCGAGCCGGACGGTTTCGCGGCGCGCATTGGTCGGCCACTCGCGCGCACGGTGCGTCGCCTTGGTCGCGGCGATCTCCTCCTCGGGCCGATCCGCCGTGACCTTGGCGTCTTGGACCGGAGCCCCGAACGTCAGCTAGCGGAGAAGATGACCGCCGCGCTGTTTGGGTTCTGTTTGCCGCTCGTGCTGTCAGGCCTCGTCGAGCTCGGGGGACATCACGTGCCGATCGTCCTGCCGGTGTGGGGGGCAGTCCTCCTCGCCATTGTCGGGTTCTTCCTCCCCGATGCCGGTATTCATGGCGACGCCAATGGTCGTCGCGCGGAGTTCCGCCACGGCCTCTCCGCGTATCTCGACCTCGTCGTCATCGCGCTCGCCGCGGGCGGAGGGATCGAAACTGCGCTCGCGGACGCGGCCGAGGTGGGTGATGGCTTCGCGTTCGTGCGACTGCGGCGCTGTCTCGACGACGCGCGGATCGCGAACAGTCCACCAGCCGTGGCGTTCGGTCGTCTTGGCGAAGAGCTGGGCGTCGACGAGCTGGTCGAGCTTGCTTCGAGCCTTGCTCTCGCCGGGTCTGAGGGGGCGAAGGTTCGCTCTTCGATCCAAGCAAAGGCCGCATCGATGCGCGTCCACGAGCTGTCCGGGTCCGAGAGCATCGCCCAAGCGGCGACGGAACGAATGAGCCTCCCGATGGTCTTTCTCCTGATCGGCTTCTTCTTGCTCATCGGCTATCCGGCGTTCAGTCGCATCGGACAGGGCTTATGAAGCACGTAGCCGACATAAGCGAGTTCGCACAACCGAGGGAAATGAAGGGAGGTAAGGAGATGATGGAGAACCTCATCACGCGCACGACCGAGCTTGTCGCGCGCTTCGTCGAAGTCACCCGGCGAGCTGTCGTCGCGGTGCGCGTTCGCTTCACGATGCTGCGCGCCGCGCCGGACGCCGGTTACTCGACGGAGTTCTGGGTCGTTACCGGGACCGTCGTCGCTGTTGCGTTGACGGCGCTCGGCATTTGGGCGGCCGATGTGCTGACCGCCGCGCACAACGTTCAGCTGACGACGAACAACGCGGGGAGCTGAGCCGTGCAATCGATCACACAGAGAAGCAACCGAGCGCGATGGGCAACCCGCGTCGGCGCGCGCCTCGGCGACGATCCCCATGCGCGCGATCGAGGCACGGTGACCGCGGAGCTGCTCATCGCGACACCGCTGCTTTTCTTGCTCATTCTTTCGATCGTGCAGTTCGCGCTCTTCGAATATGCGGCGCATGTGGCAGAAGCCGCCGCACAACAGGGCCTTGCCGCGAGCCGCGTCAGTGGTGCGACCCCTGATGACGGCACGACCGCTGCGCACGCGCTCCTCGGTCAGATCGGTTCAGCAGTGCTCACGAACGAAGCAGTCGCAACAACGCGCGGTGCGACCACGACGACGGTCACGGTGAGCGGTGACGCGGAGCCGGTATTGCCGTTCTTTTCGTTTCCGGTCAAGGTCCAAGCGACCGGCGTGACCGAAGTCTTCACGCCCGGTGCGACGCAACTGACCAACGCTGCCGCGGGAGCAGGACCGTGAGCGCTCTTCGCGTGCGATGGCGACGCACGAAGGGTCGTGGCGACGACGGCGCGGTGACCATCGAGATGCTTCTTGCCGCACCGTTGCTCTTCTTGTTCTTGCTCCTCGTCGTTGCGGCGGGCGAGCTGGTCTCCGCGCGCATCGCGCTCGACGGTGCCGCAGCGACTGCGGCCCGCGCGGCTTCTGTCGCGACCAACCCAGCCGCAGCGACCGCCGATGCACAAGCGAGCGCGACCTCGGCAAGTGGGCTCGGTTGTGTGCACCTCTCGGTCGCAACGAACACGGCTGACTTCGTCGCGGGTGGCTCGGTTGGTGTCACGCTCACCTGCTCGGTTCCGCTTTCGGTATTCGGTGGGCTGCATCTGCCGACGAGCGACACGCTCACGAGCACGTTCTCCGAGCCGCTTGATCAGTACAAGAGCTACACCCCATGACGCGCGTCCGGCGGTGGTGTCGCCGACGACTTGGTGGCAGGGACGACGGAGTGATCACCGCGTTCGTCGTCGTGATCGGGACAGCCCTCTTATTGTTCGCTGGCCTCGTCTTCGACACGGGCATGGCGCTCTCGGCAAAGGTGGATGCCGTCGAAGAGGCGAGTGCCGCGGCTCGCGCTGGCGCGCAGCAGCTCGATCTCACCGCGCTTCGCGCAACCGGCACAGTCACACTCGACGCACCTGCGGCCGAGACCGCTGCCGAGTCTTACTTGCAGACAACGGGACACACCGGCACGGTCGCGGTGAACGGCGACGAGGTGACGGTCACCGTTTCGATCTCCCAACCAACGGTCATCCTCGGTATCGCTGGCATTTCGTCGTTCTCGATCCAAGGCAGCGGCTCCGCCACCGCCCAAGAGGGACCATGAGATGACCCGCCTCTACCGAATCACACAGTTCGTTCGCGGGCTCGCGGCGCTCGGCGCGTTGATGGCGCTCTTGGCAGGTGTGCCGTATGCGCTCGTTCGCTTCGTCGGCTGGCCGTTACCGCGGAGCGTCCCTTCGTGGCACCAGTTCACGAACGCGCTCGGACAGCACGGCATCTCGGACACCGCACTGATCGACGTGCTGGCGATTGTGCTCTGGATTGCGTGGGCGGTGCTCACGCTTGCCGTCCTCGTCGAGGCGCTGACGATGGCGCAGAGCCGCCAGCGAACCCGCGTCGTAATCGCCGGTCACCTCCAGCCATTCGCGGGAGCGCTCCTCGGCGCGATCGTGTTCTCACTCGCCGCGTCGTTCGCCCGGGCGGGCGGTGCCAGCGCGTCGTTCCCGAGAGCGGCCATTGTCGTACCGATCCGTCCGTCTAACGCGGCGAATGGCAACGTGCCTGATGCCTACTTGACCGCGGCGGTGACGAGTGAAGCGCCATCGTCGAATGGCTCGACGAACGGCAGCACGCTGACCAGCGGAACGTCACCTGCTCCGAGCCGTGCCGCGACCCATGTCGTGCGCGATGGCGACACGTTGTGGTCGATCGCAGCGGACCGCCTTGGAGACGCGGCGCGCTGGACGGTGATCTTCGAGATGAACCGCGGCCTTCCCCAAAGCGACGGCGGAGCGCTCGACAATCCGCACTGGATCTATCCCGGCTGGGTGCTTCGTCTCCCCGAGCAGGCAAGTCCACCGCTGCCGCCGACGCCTGCTCACTCAGTCCCCTCTCATCCTGCACCGGCGACATCGACGATCCCGACACCGACAACGGTGCCCGCCACGCCGATCGGCCCCGTAGCGGCCCCGTCGTCGGGGACAGCCACCCGCGCCGAACCTGCGGCTACGACGAACAGGCGGCCCGTGGGCGCTCACAGCGCCGCCCCGGGCCATTCGGGCGCGCCAACCGCTACGACGCATGAACAGCCAATCGAGTTGGCGTCGGGGGCTCGGCTCGGCGGAGCGCTCGTCGCCGCGATCCTCGGCGCGCTTGTCTCGCTACGGCTCCGCCGTCGCCAGCGGTATCGGCCGCGCGCCCCGCGGCCGGGTCGTCAGCTCGGGCCTCCGGCGCTCACACCGACGCTGCGCGACTTGCTGACGCAGCGCGGAGCGAACCGCGACATGGACGAAGACCTGTCGGCGGTCCCGCGACGGGAGCGCGCGCCGCTCACGGGCATCCCGAGCGAGGAGGCCTTTGCCGCACCCGACCGAATCGAGATCGGGACGACACCGACATCGGACGCGAGCGATTCGAAGGACGACACCGTCGAGCTGGCGCTTGGGTCGTGGTCCGGGCTCACGCTCACCGGCCCCGGCGCGGAATCAACGCTTCGGGCGATGCTCGCAGCGCTGCTCGCGAGGAGCGGTCCTTATGACGTTCAGTTCGTCACGACGACCCACTGCGCGTCGCGGCTGTTACCGGGACTCGATCTCGCCAAGAGCATCACCCAACGAATCGATGTCGAGGCAGTCTGCGAGTCCGTCGAGCGCGAGATCGTGTCGCGAGCCCGACAGTTCGAAGAGGACGACGTTGTCGACGCTGCGGCGTTCCGAAAGCGGTTCCCGGCTGAACCGTTCCCCCTTGTCGTTGCGTTGGTCGATGAGGTGCCGACCGAATGTGCAGGGCGCTGGTCAACGCTCGCCATCGAGACATCACGGTTCGGTGGAACAGTGATCGAGCTGGCTTCTGACCGCGAGCTCGATCCGTCGACTGCACCGAAGCTCGTGATCGCCGGCGATGGGCGGATCGAGGAGGTGACACCGCTCGCCCTTGCCAGCGCGCTGGGCGCGGCTCACCTCTTCCAACTGAGCGCGGAGGAGGCGGCCGATCTTCTTGCTCCAGTGGCGGCCATTCACAACTACGCCGGTCCCGAGGAGGAGCCGCCGATCGAAGATCGTGCGCCGGAAGATCGTGGCCCAGAGGTACGAGCGAATGGATGGCAACCGACCGACGATCGGGCCGAGGCGAGTGAGGTGTCGCCAATCGCGTCTGAGGTGACACTCGCACCGGTCGTCGATCTGCCGTTGCTGTCCGACGACCTGGCAGCGATCGCGCGCGCTCGCCAGCAAGAAGAAGCGATGGAGCGCGAGGCATGGCCCGAGCTGCGTCCGTTGACTGTGCGAACCCGGCTCGAATCGTTCACCACGTCATCAACATCGAGCGATCTCGGTTTCAAGCCCGAAGCTGAAGACGAGTTGAAGGAGAGCGCCGAGCCGCCTTCGGTCCCTGCAGTCTCGATCCAACTCCTCGGGCCGCCGCGTGTCGAAGCCTTTGGGATGCTCGTGACGAAGGGACTTCGGGGGAGCGCGTTCGAGTTACTTGCCTGGTTCGCGCTGCGACCTGAAGGCGCGACGCTCGAAGCGGCCGCCGATGCGCTCTGGCCGGACGCGTCCACCCAGCGCGGGCACCAACGGTTCTGGACAGCGCTCGGCAACTTGCGCACCCGGGTCGGAAAGCCGGAGGGATCTGAGGAAGACGCGCTCGACCTCATCGCGAAGGTTGGCGACCGATACGTCCCCGATGCTTCCGTGCTCGACGTCGACCTCTGGCGCTTCGAGGCGGCGCTCACCGAGGGAGCACGGCCGAGCGAACCGGAGCGAGTGGTCGATGCACTCCGGTCCGCGCTCGTTGCTTATCGGGGCGACTTCCTTGAGGGAAGCGAGGCGCTGTGGACGGAGCCGCCTCGCGAGGACCTCCATCGGCGCGCCCTTGACGCCGCGTGCCGACTCGCTGCACTTCACGAAGAGGAAGGGCGGACAACCGAGGCGCTCGATGCGCTCGGCATCGCGACGCGGATCGCCCCGATCAACGAGGAGGCACACCGACGCGTGATCGGGTTGCTCGCCGAGCTTGGGCGCTTCGATGAGGCGCTCGGCGTCGGGGCGAGGTTGAAGGACCGGCTCTTCGATATCGATCTCGATCCCGAGCCGACGACGGACGCGCTGCTTGCCCAGCTGCGGCGTCGCCAGCAACGCGTCGCGTCGAGCCCCGATGCTCAGCGCGAAGAGCGGGGTGACGCGCCATGACGATTCGGGCCGAAGCGATCACGACCGACCCGCGTTGGTGGGCACAACGGGCATACGTCGTAGGCGGACTCGTAGTAGTCGGCGCTATCGAGGCGGTCATCTCCCTTCGCAGTGCCGGATCACCGATGTTCGCCGCTGAGGTCTATCTCGGGGTTCTCGCGGTCGTGCTCGCTATTGCGGACCTCACCGTGAAGCGGCTTCCGGCGCGCATTGTCTGGCCGAGTTATCCGGTCGCGCTCGGTCTGCTTGCTCTCGCCTCGGTCGACGGTGCTGGCTGGGGCGCGTTTGTCCGCGCGCTGTTGGCGATGGTCGTCTGTGGGGTGGTGTTCTTCATCGCTGCGCTTGCTCTTCCTCGCGGGCTCGGCCTCGGTGATGTCTCCCTCGCGGGACTGCTCGGCGCGTACTGCGGGTTTGTCTCCTGGCGCACCGTCGATGCTGGCGTGCTCTACGGCTTTCTGCTCGGACTGCTCGTGCTCGTACCGATTGTCGAATTGCGCCGACTGGGACGCAGTACGCCAGTTCCGTTCGGACCATTCCTCCTCGCGGGAGCGCTCGTAGCGCTATTAGTCCACTGACGGCATCCGTCAACGCTCGTTACGTTGCCGGACACAACACACCATGAGAGCTGCACGGGTGTTCTGATTTTCGAGGTGCAGAGTGTGATTTAGCTACGCTGTGTGCATGAAACGACGCACCGTCTCCCTGACCGACGACGCCCTGGAGGCGCTCGATCGCGTTGCCAAGGAGAACCGGAGCACGGTAAGCGGGATTGTGGAGGCAGCTGCCCGCGTTCTCGCCGAGGGTGGCCCTGGGGCTGATGCGCTCAAGCTTCGTCTGGTCCCCGACCGGAGAGGTGGCGATCGCCGACCAAAGCAGGATCAAATCGGCAAGGGGCGCGTATGACCGACGACAACGCTCCGCGTCGAGGTCGAACGCGGTCGGCCTCTACGAACTCGGAGCCGCTCGGAATCGAGGCGACGCTCTGGCGGGCTGCCGACAAGCTCCGCGGTTCGATGGATGCGAGCGAGTACAAGCACGTTGTGCTTGGGCTCATCTTCTTGAAATACGTCGATGACGCGCTCAACGAACGGCGTGATCAGATCGCTACCGAGCTGAGGGCCGGGGGCTATGACGCGGACACGATTGCTGAGTTGATCGAGTCGCGGGACGAGTACACCGCTGCCGGGGCGTTCTGGCTCCCACCCGAAGCCCGTTGGCCGTATCTCCAAGCACACGCCAAGCAGCCCGAGATCGGCAAGCTCATTGACGAGGCTATGGACCTCGTCGAACTCGACAACACGAGTCTGCGTGGCGTGTTGCCCCGTAGCTACTCAAGGCCCTCCCTGGATCAGCGACGCCTCGGAGAGCTTGTCGACCTAATCGCGACTATCGGAATTGGTTCCACCGAACACCGCAACAACGACGTCCTCGGCCGCGTCTACGAGTATTTCATCGGACGGTTTGCTTCTAGTGAGGGCAAGGGAGGTGGCGAGTTCTACACGCCTCGTCCCGTTGTCCAGCTGCTTGTGGAGATGATCGAGCCCTACCAAGGCCGTGTTTACGACCCATGCTGTGGCTCTGGCGGAATGTTCGTTCAATCCGAGCGCTTCGTCGAAGCCCACGGCGGTCAGCGCAACGACATCTCAATCTTTGGCGAGGAGCTGAACGACACCACGTGGCGTCTCGCAAAAATGAACCTCGCAATTCGCGGCATCGAAGCCGATCTTGGGCCGCGCTGGGGCGACAGTTTCCACGACGACCTTCACGCGGACCTGAAGGCTGATTACATCCTCGCCAACCCCCCGTTCAACATCTCGGACTGGGGCGGCGAACGCTTGCGTGAAGATGCGCGTTGGAAATATGGAACTCCGCCGGTTGGCAATGCCAACTACGCGTGGCTACAGCACATGGCGAGCCATCTTTCTCCGCGTGGCGTTGCCGGTGTCGTTCTCGCAAACGGGTCACTTTCGTCGCAACAGTCGGGAGAAGGAGAGATTCGCCAAGCGATGGTGGACGGAGACCTCGTCGAGTGCATCGTTGCGCTCCCAGGCCAGCTCTTCTACTCGACGCAGATCCCCGTCTCGCTGTGGTTCTTAAATCGGGATAAGGCGAACGGCCACACGCGTCCCGGTACGACGACATGGAGGGATCGCCGCGGCGAGGTGCTTTTCATCGATGCTCGCAAGCTCGGGGCGATGGTGGACCGGACGCACCTGGAGCTCACTGACAGCGAGATTGCCCAGATCGCGACTATCTACCACGCGTGGCGCGGCGAGCCTGACAGTGGTGCCTATGTGGATGTCCCGGGCCTGTGCGCGGCAGCGACTGTGGCACAGATCGCCGAGCAGCGTTACGTCTTGACCCCAGGACGGTATGTAGGCACCGAAGCAGCGGAGGCGGACGAGGAGCCGATCGCCGATGTCATCGGGCGGCTCAGCCGAGAGCTTTTTGACGCGTTCAACGAGAGCGACCGGCTTCAAGCCAGAGTTCGGGAAGTGATTGGCCGGATCGATGTCGAGTGAGGAGATCTCCAAGAACTCGGGGTCTCGGGTCGAAGCTCCTGCCGATTGGAGTGTCCTCCCGCTCGGTGAGCTCTTGGCCTCGAACGGCCTCTCTTATGGTGTCGTTCAGCCCGGCCAACACGTGCCAAGCGGTATCCCGATCCTCAGGGTTGGCAACCTCAAGAGCGGCCGAATCTCGCTAACTCCCGTGTTGAGAGTCGACCCGGACATTGAGCGCGGATACGAGCGAACGCGACTTCGAGGCGGTGAGATCGCGCTTTCGGTTGTCGGCTCGGTGGGTGAGGTGGCGCTTGTGTCGGAGCAGCTTGCGGGTTGGAATGTCGCGCGCGCCGTCGCCGTCGTCAGGCTGATGGACCCCGAGTTAGCGCCTTGGGTGAGGTACTGGCTCCAGGGCCCCTTTGCTCAAAGGCTCATGCACACTTGGAAGACGACGACTGTTCAGGAAACCCTGAACCTCAGGGACGTCCGGAATCTGCCGATTGCCATTCCTCCAGTCTCGGTGCGACATTTACTCGTCGATCTCTTTGAGGTGCTTGACGGCAAGATCGACGCAAACCAACGGCTAATTGAGCTCTGTGACCTCAGCTGGCAAGCCGCCCTTCAGGCGGAGACGGAGATCGAAGCGTTGC
>Ga0182027_10007565_pt1 | contig 15965 bp, 20 predicted proteins | sample 712E1DmetaG_FD_121300 | JGI IMG/M metagenome (GOLD analysis project Ga0182027, IMG submission 121300) | Permafrost microbial communities from Stordalen Mire, Sweden - 712E1D metaG (Illumina Assembly) | ecosystem: Environmental > Terrestrial > Soil > Wetlands > Permafrost | place: Sweden...
CAGAAAACAGCTATTACGGGAAACAGATAACCTATAAATACACCAATAAACATGGCAAGAAAAATCCACAAGGTTAAATGCCTGTCTAAAAATTTTAAACGTTTTTTCTTTCCTTCCATAAAAATAAACTAAAGGTTTTTATAAAATTTTGTGAATGCTGTTCTGATTTCGTCACGAACTTTTCTATACACAATCAGTACTTCCTCATTTGTTCCTTTTGCATCAGCAGGATCTTCAAAACCCATGTGCAAGCGATGTTTCACGCTGCCGAAAAAAACAGGACAGGTTTCTTTTGCATTATCACAAACTGTTATCACATAGACAAAAGATTCATTAACAAAGTTGTCAACGAGTTTAGGAAAGTGATCACTGATATCAATTCCAATTTCTTTCATTACTTCGATGGCATTTGGATTCACTTGTTTTTCCGGTTTTGTTCCTGCAGAAAAAACTTCTAATGAAGGATCCAAGGATTTTAGAATTCCTTCAGCCATCTGGCTACGACAACTATTGCCGGTGCAAAGTATTAAAAATTTCATGTTTAACTCTTATATTTTATTAATTTCATTATTGATAGATAAAATAATTTTACTATTCTATTACCGTTCCATTGATTGATAATTCAACAGGGTCTGTTTTTGCATTTGACATAACCGTAATAGTTTTATTGAAAGTACCTGTTTTCTTAGTGTTATAAACTACTTTAATGGTACCTGATTTACCAGGCAAAATAGTTTTTTTAGGCCATGTCGGGACTGTGCAACCACAAGATGTTTTCACATTGTCCAAAACCAAAGGCTGATCACCAGTGTTTTTAAAAACAAATTCACAACTGCCTTTTGAATTTTTTCTTATGGTTCCATAATCATGCACAGTATTTTCAAAATAAATTTCAGCATTATTTATTACAGCTACACTTTTTGATTGTGTGTTTGGATTTTGTCCTTTTACAATTGAGAATACTGTAAACAAAAACAAAAAAACAAATACGGATTTTAGCGTTTTCATATTTTAGTTTTGAAATTATAGTACTTCATGAAATGCATGGTCATTAATCAATTCGCCATTTGATAATTTGATTTTAAGATTGCCAAATTCCGCAGCCAATGGGCTGTGCGTAACCATTAAAATCGTAATCCCCTTTTCTTTATTTATATTCTTCAGAAGATTCAGTATATCATCAGCCAAAGAAGGGTCTAAATTACCGGTTGGTTCATCAGCTAAAATTATTGAAGGTTGATTAATTAATGCTCGTGCAATGGCTACTCTTTGCTGTTGCCCAGCAGATAATTCTTTAGGTAAATGATTTTTCCTGTCTTCAAGACCCACTAATTTCAGCAGTTCTAAAGCTCTTGCATAACGCACATTGTTTTTTACTTTATGAATTGCCAAAGGAAGCATTACATTTTGAATAGCTGTAAGGTATGGTATCAGTGCGAAGCTCTGCATCACAAAACCGATGTGTTTTTTCCTGAAAGAAGAAAGCTTACTATCGGATGCGGTAGTTATATCAAAATCGTTGATCAGAATCTGACCTGAAGAAGTTTTAATTAAACCAGCTAAGGATAATAGCAGTGTTGTCTTACCTGAACCAGAAGCTCCTGTTATCGTAACAAAGTCGCCTTCATTAACTTCAAAACTAACGTTATTCAGGGCCTCTACCAATCCATCCTTATGCTGATACTTTTTACAGAGATTTGTTGTTTTTAAAATCATATTACACCTCCTGCATATTATTAAAAGGATCAATTCTACCTGCTAAGTATGAAGGGATCAAAGCTCCCAATAAAGAAACACCAATAGAAATTACAAACGAGACAATAATAAGACTGGGCACAGGTTTAACAGGAAGTCCTGCTAATTCCGGTCCTAACCATACACCCGCCAAGGTGCCTAGAATATAACCTATCAATCCTCCAAGAACACCTAGAACAAATGCTTTTGCCAGCATCATTTTATAAATAGTCATTTTATTAAAACCAATCATTCTGAGCATCCCAATTTCTTTGCGCCTTTCGTTAATATTTGCCCACATAAAATTGCCTATCGAAATGCCACCTACAAAAATGATAATGATTAAAAAGATTAATGAAACCTTATTCATCATTTTGTTTGTCTGAATTTGTGTTGCTACAATTTGTCCGATGGAAGTAACACGTGTGTCGGGAAGGACGTTACGCAACTTGCTGAGTAGCCCTTCGGATATGGCATTACAACAGCCCATGATTTCAATAGCACTAACCTGAGCAGGTATTTTTAACAGTTCCTGTGCTTTGTGCAAATGAATAAATATACGATCATCATCCACTGTCCCTGTTTCATTGAGTACTCTGCTTACTTTAAATTTCTGTCCTAAAATTTCGATGCTACTACCATCAGATAATTTTAGTTTAGGTGCTACTGAAGAACCAACCAGACATTCGTCCATGCCTAATGAATCAATTACTTTTCGTTGTAATTTTTCATCTTTGTAACCCTGGCTTTTATTTTCTTTATTTGTGGGTGCGCAACTTGCTTTGATATCATTTCCCAACAAACCGGATTGCTGCCACATGGGTTTTGAAGCAATTTCATTTTTCGGCAGGATGCCTGTAAGTACTACATTTTCATTTCCGATTTTTGTACGACGTGTTAATTTAGGCGATAAATTATCCACACCCTGAAGATTGGAAGAAACTATTCTGTCCACATATTCTTCAGGCATGGTAGGTGCATCAATATCTGCGGAATAATAATTATCAACATTAGATGCCTGAGGTAATACTAAAATATTAGCTCCTAAATTATCGAGGTTAACAGCTACTGCTTTTTCTGAGACAACTGAAATTGACCTGATGCCAACAATTACAGCTATTCCCAACGTGATAGCAAGCAAGCCTGAAATTAATTGTGACTTGTGTTGCTTGAATTCAAGCCAGATAAGTTTTCGTAAATTCATAATTAAAAGTATTTGAATGTTATTTTTTACCGCAACCATTGGCGCTGCCATTTGGGCAACAACCGCCGCTTTTTATTACCTTATTCGCTGAAGTGATCAGCGGGGTTTCTTCCGTGATCCCCTCATAGCGATCAGCAATCTGACCTGATGCATTTGAAACAATAATAATAGTTTTATCACCTATTGTTGTCACGCCCATTTGTTTTAAAAAGGCAGTTTCTTTGGCATCATTGAAATCAATTTCAACGACTGCCGGCTTTGATGCGATTTTTGCACTTGCAGCTTTGCAGTTTTTAACAACATTTGCTTTATCAGTCAATCCCTTTTTCGAAACAATAATAAAAACTGGTTTTTTCTCAGAAATTGCAAGTAAGACTTCGTCCTGTTTAGGTGAAGGGATTGCTTTTATAAGAAGATCAGCTGTTGCCTGAGCAATATTAAAACCGGCAACCGCCACCCCTTTTGGAGATATGACAAGAAAAAATGGAGCCGGGATATAAGCAATACTATATTTTTTAACCAGTTCGCTATTAGCTGCTTCATCCTTGTTGAGAGTAATTATTTCTGATTTTGAATATTTAGCCTTGGCATCCTTCGCAATTTTTGTTGCATTATCTATACCAGTTGCTCCGGTACCAGTGATAATCAGGAAAACCGCTTTACCATCTTTTTTAGCTTTTTCGAGTTGTTCCTTTACTGAAGGCACAAGAACATTCTTATTATAACTACTGACATTTGCATTCGAGTTAAGTGTGAATGCAGCAATCAAAAAAACAGCAATGCCTACACTCAAATGTTTAGAAGAAATATTAAATGTTTTCATTTTATTAGTTTTTTGATTTGTTAATTGTACGAATTTGAAAATTGTTAGGGAGAAAAATTGCATTCATTAGAAAAATAATCAGCCACAACTCTGACCAGGTGAACACCCACCAGGACCACAACCCTTTTGCTTAATTACTTTGTTAGCAGCATCTATGAGTTGTTTAACTGTTGCTTTCGTGGTAAATGTTTCAGTGATCTGGCCTGATGAATTAGTAACAACCGTGGTGGTTGTTCCTTTCATTTTAGTAACACCTATCTGTTCTAAAAATTTCTTTTCTGCTGAATCATCAAAATCAATTTCTACAATGATGGGTTTTGAAGCAACGCTTGTACATGCAGTTTTGCAATTTGAAAGGACTCCTGCTTTATCAGTGTATCCTTTTTTTGATACTACAATAAATACAGGTTTTTTATCAGTGATGCCTGAATACACATCATCTTCTTTAGGTGAAGGAATTGATTTTACGAGCATATCAACTGTAAATTTTGAAGGTTCATCACCTATCACAGCATTACCCTGAGGTGAAATGACCAGAATAAAAGGAACTGACACATTAGCAATGTCATATTTTGAAACGAGTTTACTGTTCGCGGGTTCATCTCTTTTTAAAAGATAAATTACAGATTTGCTTACCTTCGCTTTTGACTGATTGACCAGCGTAACTGCTTTTTCAACACCTGTTGCACCTGTAGCCGTGATAAGCAGAAAAACCGATTTTTCATCTTTCACAGCTTTGTCCATTGCTTCGGCACTGACCGCAGCAGGCATTTCAACTGTTGGGTTCATTCCATTACCTGTACTGTCTTTTTTTTCAGCATCGCTTTTACTATCTGAATTATTATTTCCGCAAGCCATAAGTGTTACAATAAAAGCCAGTCCGGCTATTTGTCTTAATCTAATCATTTTGTTTTTCATACAATTTTTTTTTTAATATAGTTAGCAACAATTACTTTTTGTTCCGGCACAATCGCAAGAGGGTTCACTGCCTCTTAATATACCGTTTATTATTCCGGCTGCGCATCCCACACCTGACTTCACGCTGATGGCTCCTTCCGGACAATTTTTTTCGCATGCTCCACATTCCATACATAGATCTTTGTTTTGAATGAATGCTTTTTTATCCTTCATTGCAAACACTTCATGAGGACAAACTATCGTGCACATCTTGCATCCATTGCATTTCCGCGAATCGAGTTCAAGAGTGACCACATTTTTTAAATATACTAATCCATTCATAATTTTATATAAATCTTGTAATGATCCAACCGATTAAACCTAAAGCAGCCGCTCCAATCTGAATAGGCAGTGCTGTTTTCATTTCTTTTTGAACACCAGATAACGATGTGAATGTTGATGATCCTGTAAAATTCATGGCAAGAAAAGCAGAAAGACTTCCGTTTATCAAAAACCAGGAAATGATTTCAAAAATATTATTGCCGAGAAAATTAAAATAGAGCAATAGTGCGGTGAGCAACCATCCCATCACAAGTCCTTTTAATGAAAACCTCTTAAAAGGAATCCACGGCAGCAGCATTGGTGTTAGTGCACATCCTGCAATATACGCTATAAATAAATTAACAATTGCTTTTCCTCCGTTGATCCATGCCAGATCCACAGAATATCCATGGATGTTAAATCCCGATAAAATAAAAAATACCAATGGAACTAGCAATAAATAATATTTTCCATATGCAAGTTCAACAGGAATCAATTTCATTCTTTCCCAAAATGGGAATTTTACTTTTCGCATTTCATCTGTGGCTTTTAATCCCACTGAGATAAATGCACTGATATCTTCTGCACGAACAGGTCCATATATAACATGAAATCCAGTTTTGTTTTTTACTTCATGTGCCGAAACACCTGTAGCTCCTAATTGCGGAACAATTATTTTTCGGTGACTCACAATTTTTTCAAGTTCGTGTGCTTTAATTCTGTAAACAAGTTCTTTTGTTCCGAATGTACCTTTGCCGGCAGCACACCATACATTGACTCCTTTTGTGTCTAATACGAGAACCCATGCATTTATGCCATGAAGAGCGCGACGTAAATGATCAAAGCTTAATTTGAAATTTGCGGAAACAAAAATATTCGAATTTTCATCCGGATTGCCAACAGCGTATAGACCTTGCTTTACTTTATAATCCATTCGTCCAATTGACCAACGAACTTTTATAGTGTTCCAAATATCCTTCTGCGACCACTGAGTTGCAATCTGGTTGACTTTTCCTACATTAGTAGAAATCTGTCCAATGATAAAATTTTTCTGCATCTCGATCTATATTGTTAACAGAAAATAAAAGCCGATAATAATCAGGGCTGCCCCTCCCGCATATTTTATGATGGTTCCAAACAAAGAAACTTTTTTAGAAATTTTCCCGAATCCCAATCCTATGCCAACCATTGCTGCTGCGAGCGGCAAGCCATAACCAAGAGCAAAAGCGATCAGCATCAGTATTCCCCAGATCATACTTCCTTTCACGAAAGAAGCAGCAAGCACAATTGGGAAAACAGGATTACAACAGCTATTAAACGCGGTGGCAAGTCCTCCAACTGTCAATCCGAAAATTATTGAAGACCAGATTCCTCCTTTCTGAGTGCTTGGATTTATAGTAAATCCGGGCATTTTGAAAGGCAATAAGTTTAATGCATACAAACCAAAAAATATTGAGATCAATCCTGCAATTATTTTCCAGGAACTTCCGAACGAATCACTGATAAGTTCACTGGCATAACCAATAATGCCACCAATGATTGCCATTGATAGGATGGTTCCAATCAGAAAAAAAATTCCACTCCATATTACTGCTTTTGTTTTGCCTGTAGATCCTATTGTTCCTGTATAACCTGCCACAATACCAATGATGGCAAAATTACATCCACAAGAAACCACACCAATAATTCCCATCAGGAAAACTGCTATCAGGACAGTAATGCCGGCTTGATCAGATATTAAAATATGATGGATCCACTCTTGCATTATTTATTTTCTTTTGAGCAACATGAAGAATTTCCATTTTTGCTACAGGTTTTTGATTTTGTGGTGTCGCCACATCCTGTTTTTCCTGTGGTAACAGCAGTTCCTTTTACAGTCGTATCACTATAGTTTTTATTGACTAATTTTATTGTAACAATAGTTATTGCAGCTGCAATGATAACAAAGAAAATTATTTTCATCCAGGGTTTGCTTTTTGCAGGCTGACAGCAATCACCGTCGCAACCGCAATCCTGAGTTGTTTTGTTTTCAGTTTCCATGTAAGTAATTTAGATTTGTTTTTTTAATTTATTTTTAGGTCTCAAGCGACACAGGCAAGCACCTGACAACTCTTCATTCTTATCAATTTTCAGGGGCATTCCATCTTTATCCCATTCGACAATTCCACCGGCTAAATTTGCAATGTTTGAATATCCTTTACTTAATAGAAAGATCATAGCTTCTTTACTTCTTAATCCAACAGAATCAGCAATGATGAGAGGTTTGTCGTCGGGTAAATTGGAATAATATTTTTCCAGTTCACTGTTGGGAGCATAAATCACATTCGGAACGTCAAAACATTTATATCCGATCATTGAATTCTCCCTGACATCAATAATAATTGCGTTGTTATTAATAGCTTCCTGATATGCTTCCCGAGCAGACAAATTCAAGAAACCGGAACTTCTAAAACCAATATCCTTAAAAAAATCACTCATTATTAATCAGTTTTTATAATATAAAATACCGGTACCAAATTAATATGATTATTTTGTTTCGCGATTGACCTTCAGGATGGCTTCAATCTTTGCTTTTAAAGTATTCTCCACGGTATCGGGGTTTGTCAAAGCATTCAGGAAAGCCAGTTCAGTAAGGTCTTCCTTAAACATACCATTCTTCTCGCGATATTTAATACTTAATCCCGATCCTCTGACCTGAAATTCATTTGAAATATCTTTATTACTGTCCAGTTCCACATTCACTTCATGAAAAACTACTGCATTATCATTCCCAAAATATTTTTTAACTGTATTCTTTGAAATATTACCTACTGCAATACATGTTTTACAACGGTTCTTCCCGTGAAAATAATATACCCCAACCAGTTCGATAGAATCTTTTTTATTTTCGGTTGATTTATTTTTAGAATTTTCTGAGCAGGAAGCAAATAAAATTATTCCTGTCATCAGCACCAAAAATAATGGATTTTTCATATTTACCATTTTAATTTTATAAGCGATTTTCTTTTTTACAATCAAAATTTCTTTTCTACCGCAATTTATTTAATAGATTAACAGCAATTTTTTGATCCGATTAATTCATCAGCAAAACAACTGAAAGTTTTTTTCAGAATTTTCCAGTTTTTTTTGTTTACGCAATATTTTACTTTGGGTGGTTCAATGCTGCCCTGTATAAGGCCTGCGTCTTTCAGTTCCTTTAAATGCTGCGAAACGGTTGACTGGGCAATGGGAAGTTCTTTTACAATATCACCACAGTAACAGTTGTTTTGTCCGGCCAGAAATTTCAGAATACTGATCCGGATAGGATGGGAAAGTGCTTTTGCAAAGGTTGCAATAGCTGTTTCCTCACAACTGCATTCAAAATCGGGGTTTTTTGATTTAACAGACATAATATTTATTTATAGTCAATCGCAAATTTACGATAAATATTTAAATCCAAAAGAAATTTCATTTATTTAACAAATATTTAACTGTTTGGATTTTTTGTTTGATAGAAGGAAGAGAAATGATATTTCGCATAAAATAATGTGATGTAAAACAGGAGGAAATAAAAAAGAGCAAAAACTAAATCAGATTTTGCTCTTTGAGTCCAAGTAAAGTCCTGTTAACTATGGTGAATAGCCGGCTTATATTTGGTTACATTCATTAATGCAGTCGATGATCTTGCTGAGAGTGTCGGAATTCAGAGAATAAAAAGTATTCTTACCGCTTCTTCTGGATGCTAAAACACCTTTGCTTTTTAAAATGTTCAGATGATGAGAAGCTGCGGCTTGTTCTATCTGTAATCTCTCATAAATTTCAGTTACATTCATCTTTGCTTTCTTTTCCAATAAGCCAATGATGGCTATCCGCATAGGATGTGCAATTGCACGTAATCTGCTGGCTGCCTCCTCGAATTTTCTTGGATCAATTTCAGTTTTTACCATAAAAATGTATTTTTAGGCGACAAAGATAAAAATAATATATTAAATAAAATCCGTTTTTCGTCTCATTTATGATTTTTTAACAAATAGTTCTGTAAAGGAAAATCTCTTTCCGTCGAACAATCCTAGATCACTTAATTTCAAATCCGGGATCACAAGCAATGCCATAAAAGATAGTGTCATATATGGAGAATGAAGCCTGGTCCCAAGTTCTTTTACTTTATTATTGATGTTTTCATACTGTGAAGCTACAGCAAATGAATCTTCAGTGCTCATTAGACCTGCTACGGGAAGGGGTAAAGAAGAGTTTTCACTTCCATCAACTAATGAAATTCCACCCTTACTTTCAATCAACAGATTTATTGCTTTTACAATTTCTTCATCACTCGCACCAACAGCAATAATATTGTGACTGTCGTGTGCCACAGTGGAAGCAATGGCTCCTTTCTTAAAACCAAAATTTTTAATAAACCCGACAGCCGGCTTTGCTTTGATATAGCGGTTCAATACTACCATTTTCAAAATATCACGATCTGTATCACTTACCACATTGTTGTTTTCAATTTTTGGTTTTTCCAATAAACAATTAGTGATTAATTGTCCATCAATCGCTTCAATTACCCTGATCAGATCACCCTCTGGTTTTATTTGCAGATCATTTGCCGCAAGGAATTCTGCTTTAAAAATATTCGGTTGTTTTTCTTTTATAGATTCTATATGTGGCTTGCCATTTTCTGCAACCAGAACACCATCGATATATGTTGCAAGTACATTGAAATTTTTAAGATCTTTCACTATGATAAAATCAGCTGCATCGCCTTTTTGCAGAAGTCCGACATCCAGCGAGTAATGCTTCTTTGGGTTTAATGTCAGGCATCGTAATACTCTCATGACATCTTTCCCTTTGGCTACGGCTCGTGTGGCAATTAAATTCATATGACCCTTTACAAGGTCATCAGGGTGCTTATCATCTGAACAAAGCATCACCATATCCGGATGGATGTCTAATAAGTCAATCAGCGCATCAAAATTTTTCGCAGCACTGCCCTCCCTGATCTGAATTTTAATTCCGTATTTGATTTTTTCTAAAGCTTCTTCAATCGTGAAGCATTCATGATCTGTTGTGATACCAGCCCTAGCATACTTTTCAGCATCTTCTCCTGTCAATCCGGGAGCATGACCGTCAATTACTTTATTGTATTTTTTTGCTATCGCTAGTTTCTGCATTACCTGTTCATCAGAATATAAAACACCTGGGAAATTCATCATCTCTGCCAGATATTTCACTTCATTCATTTTTAATAACTCTTCTGTTTCTTTCACGCCAAGCACAGCACCTGATGTTTCGAAAGGAGTAGCCGGTACACAGGAAGGTGCCCCGAAATAAAATTTAAAAGGAACTTTTTTTCCGTTCTCTATCATGAACTTCACTCCGTCAATGCCAAGAACATTTGCAATTTCATGAGGATCGGAAACGGTGGCAACTGTACCGTGAGTGACTGCTACACGGGCAAACTCCGAAGGGATCAGCATGGAACTTTCTATATGAATATGGGCGTCAATAAATCCAGGCATGATGTAAACATCAGAATCTACGGGTTCTTCGATGACTGAATATATTTTCCCGTCCTTCACATAAACAGTTCCTTTGAAAATTCTTTGATTAACTACATCAACAATATTTCCTGAAAATGAATTTTCGTTTGACATATCGTTTATGATTTTTTTATTTTGTTGGCCAGTTGTCCGCAGGCTGCATCAATGTCTTTACCTCGGCTGTAACGGATATTTACAATCATATTTTTACTTTCAAGCAAACTGACAAAAGCATGTAATTCTTTTCTGTCAGATTTCTTAAAACCTGTTTCCTCCACCGGATTGTATTCAATGATATTTACTTTACATGGAACATTTTTACAAAATGTTGCCAGTTCCATCGCATCATCAATACTGTCGTTGAATCCTTTCAGCAGAAGATATTCAAAGGTGATACGTGTTTCGGTTTTCTTATAAAAATATTTTAATGCTTCTGCAAGCTGCCGTAATGAATTGGTTTCATTTACCGGCATGACTGTGCTTCTCTTATTGTCATTGGCTGCATGCAACGAAAGTGCCAGATTAAACTTCACCTGATCATCGCCAAGCTTTTTTATCATCTTTGCAATGCCTACCGTAGAAACAGTAATTCTTCGCGGCGACATGCCTAATCCATTTTCTGCAGTAATTCTGTCAACAGCTTTAAGCAGGTTATCATAGTTCAGCAAAGGTTCGCCCATACCCATAAACACAATGTTCGACAGATGTGATTTAAATTTTTTGTCCACCTGCTGATTGATCAGCGAAACCTGATCCACTATTTCGTCAAAGTGCAGATTGCGTGTCCAACCAAGTTTTCCAGTGGCACAAAATTTACAGGAGAAGTTGCATCCCACCTGGGTTGAGATACAAGCAGTGTAGCGATCATCCGAAGGAATCAGCACTCCCTCTATTATATTACCGTCAAATAATTCAAAGGCATATTTTTCTGTACCATCTTTGCTGATGTTGGTGGAAATTATTTTTGCAGGATGAATAACAAAATTAGTTTCCAGTAATGTCCTCATCTCCTTCGAAAGGCTGGTCATTTGTTCAAATGAATGTGCGGATTTTTTCCACAACCATTCATACACCTGTTTAGCACGAAATGGTTTTTCTCCAAGAGAAACAAAATATTCCTGCAATTCCGGAAGACTAAGATGACGAATGTTTTTAAGGCTTTCCATATCAGGCAAAGGTAGAAATTAATTTCGTTTTTTATATTTACATTTGTCATGTAAAATTCTACTATGCGTAAATTCAGTTCCGATTATATTTTTCCTGTAAGTGAAGAACCTGTTAAAAATGGCATCCTTATTACTGAGGATGATGGTACCATCATTGATTTGCTGAGAGTTGAATCATTTGATTATTCCTTAACGGATGTGGAATGCTTCAACGGCATCATCTGCCCTGGCTTCGTGAATACACACTGCCATCTTGAATTATCTTATTTAAAAGGATTCATGCCAGAGCATCAGGGACTGAATGAATTTATTGTACAGTTGGAAAAGATCAGGAAATTCGAAGATGATGAAATAATAAGTGCTGCCGTAGAAGCAGAGAAGGAAATGGAAAGTAATGGTATTGTGGCCATAGGTGATATCTGCAACAGTATCCATACGTTTGAAATAAAAAATAAAGGCACCTTACGATATCACACTTTTGTGGAATCCTTCAGTTCCAATCCTGATAGGGCAGAGGCTGCCTTTGAAAAAGCGCTGAGGCTTTATGCTTCAATTAAACTGAATGAAAATAATTCCTCTGCTTCCATTACACCACATGCACCATATTCATTGTCTCCTGCCCTTTTTGAAATGATAAAGAAATTTGCAGAAGAGCATCAAAGTATTGTCACTATTCATCATCAGGAGAGCGAGGATGAGAACAGGTTTTTCCATGGATCGGAACAAAAAATCAGCGAACGGCAAATACAATTTGGTGTGGCCTCATCGGTTTTTTATAATACCGGCTTGCGTCCCCTGCCATCCATTGAAAAATATCTCCTGCATAAAAACTCTCTACTGCTGGTCCATAACACTGTTTCAAATAATAATGATATAGTTTTTGCAAAGGAACATTTTAAAGATCTTTACTGGTGTTTCTGCCCGAATTCAAATCTTTACATTGAAAATATGTTACCCGACTTCAGAATTTTTATGGATGCAGGATGCAAAATTACTTTGGGGACCGACAGCCTTGCAGCAAATCACTGCCTTTCCATTTTGGATGAAATGAAAACCATTACTCTTCATGCACCTTTCATTGAACTGGAAACATTAATTATATGGGCCACAAAAAATGGCGCTGAATTTCTTCGCTTTGATGATATACTGGGCACACTAGAAAAAGGAAAGCAACCAGGTATAAATCTTATTGAAGGGATTGACATTAATGGCCAGCGATTATTGCCTGAAAGCAGGGTGAGGAGATTGTTATAATAACAAAAAACCCTTCATTTCTGAAGGGTTTTTTGTTGAGTTATAAGAATTTATTTAACCAAATCCTACCACGTATCAACCTTCTTTATCGGAGGAACCATGGCTTTCTTCAGGTTTTTGATCATGTCCTTAATGTACACATCAACCTGCGTAAGATAATTATCAGCATTAGCATTGTAAATAGGATCCTGTTTGTTAACCCACTTTTCCAGAGGATAATATGCGCTTCCTTTCAGGTTGAAATCAGTGATTGTATAGCGGAATTTATTTTCTTTAAATTCGAGGTTCATGGTGTATTGCACCAATATCCCCGTTTCAATTTTAGAACCGTCCTTTTTATCGGTATTGTATATTTTAAAACGGTGTTTGCATTGAATTTTTCCACTGGGTTTATCTCTTACCTTGGTCACATCCTGGGCATTTGGATAAAATTTATTCGTCCAGGCAATCGCCCTGTCATATAGTGAATCTTTACTCCCCGTCATCTTTACCACCTCGGAATAGGTAATCTTTTTAGTGGCGCTGTCAATGGGAACAATATTTGGAGTTAATAACACCTGCGCATTGGCAGTAAAAACAAAGCCTGTGAGGCACATTACAATCAGAAATTTTTTAAAATTATTCATAACCATCAGTTTAAATTTGTCAATACAATATTAAGAATTTTTTCGAAAGCATATTACACATGCAAAAGTTTTGCCAAAAAAAAAGAACCTCCGTTTTCGAAGGTTCTTTTGTGGGTAAAATTATTTTACATCATGCCGTCCATGCCTCCCATACCACCCATTCCCGGGTTTGGCATCATCGGAGGATTTTTTTCTTTTGCTTCAGCAAGCACACATTCGGTGGTGAGTAACATACCGGCAATGGATGCTGCATTTTCCAATGCTACGCGGGTAACCTTTGTAGGATCGATTACACCTGATTTGTAAAGGTTTTCGTATTTTTCAGTTCTGGCGTTAAATCCATAATCGTCTTTTCCTTCTTTTACTTTTTGCACTACAATGGATCCTTCGATGCCTGCGTTTTCAACGATCATTCTTAATGGTTCTTCTAGAGCTCTGCGGATGATAGAAATACCGGTGTTCTCATCTTCATTACTACCCTTCAGTTTATCAAGAGAAGAAATAGCTCTGATATAAGCGATACCACCACCTGGTACAATACCTTCTTCAATAGCTGCACGGGTTGCATGCAATGCATCATCAAAACGATCTTTCTTTTCTTTCATTTCCACTTCACTGGCTGCACCAACATATAGTACGGCTACACCACCTGATAATTTTGCAAGACGTTCCTGCAGTTTTTCTTTATCATAATCGGAAGTGGTTTTTTCCATCTGTGCTTTAATCTGATTCACGCGGGCTACAATGCTGTCCTTTTTACCTTTTCCATTTACTATGGTGGTGTTATCTTTATCAATCACAATCTTTTCAGCCTGTCCGAGATAAGACAGATCAGCATTTTCGAGTTTGTATCCCTGTTCTTCAGAAATAACCACACCACCTGTTAAGATTGCGATATCCTGAAGCATTTCTTTTCTTCTGTCACCAAATCCGGGAGCTTTCACTGCACAAATTTTCAATGAACCGCGAACTTTGTTTACTACTAATGTAGCTAATGCTTCACCTTCCACTTCTTCTGAAATGATCAGTAAAGGGCGGCCTGTTTGTACGGTCTTTTCCAGAATAGGCAGAAAATCCTTCATGCCGGAAATCTTTTTATCATAAAGTAAAATGTAAGGTTCTTCGAGAACAGCTTCCATTTTTTCAGCATCAGTTACAAAATAAGGAGAAATATAACCGCGATCGAATTGCATTCCTTCAACCACTTTCACGGTAGTATCGGTTCCTTTTGCTTCTTCAATGGTGATCACACCTTCTTTTTTTACTTTGCGCATAGCATCTGCAATATGTTTTCCTATGACGGAATCATTATTGGCAGAAATAGTAGCTACCTGTTCAATTTTGTCGAAACTGTTTCCTACTTCGGTTGATTGAGTTTTCAGATGAGCAATTACTGCTTCCACAGCCTTATCAATACCACGTTTCAGATCCATTGGGTTTGCACCGGCTGTAACGTTTTTCAATCCAGTTGTAATAATTGATTGTGCAAGAACTGTGGCAGTAGTAGTTCCGTCACCTGCAATATCAGCGGTTTTTGAAGCTACTTCTTTTACCAGCTGAGCACCCAGATTTTCAATCGGGTTTGCCAGTTCAATTTCTTTTGCTACTGTAACACCGTCTTTCGAAATCTGGGGAGCGCCATATTTTTTATCAATAATGACATTTCTTCCTTTAGGTCCAAGTGTAACCTTTACTGCGTTTGACAAAGCATCCGCACCTCTTTTGAGGGCGTCGCGAGCTTCCATATTAAAAACAATATCTTTAGCCATATCTTCTAGTTTTTTATTTTAATTTAAAAATTCTGTGATTAAACAATTGCATAAATATCTGATTCCTTCATGATGAGATATTCTTTCCCGTCAACGGTAATCTCTGTACCGGCATATTTTCCGTAAAGTACCTTATCGCCTGCTTTTACAGTCATCGGTTCATCTTTCTTTCCATTGCCAACGGCTACTATGGTGCCTTTCATTGGTTTTTCTTTTGCAGTATCGGGAATAATAATCCCACCTGCTGTTTTTTCTTCTGCAGCTGCGGGTTCTACCAGCACTCTGTCTGCTAAAGGTTTGATGTTCAATTTTGCCATGGTTGTTTTATTTTTATTTGTTTAACATTAATAATTTAATTTTTCAGACTGCCGCATTGACGAATTTCATGCCAAGCATCTTTTTAGGTCATTTTTTCTGTATTGCTTTGAGGATAAAAAAAATGTCAGAATTTTTGTGACATTCTGACATCGATATGTTGCCTCTATTATTTCTTTTTTTCAGCAGGTGGCTGCATGGGTGTCTGCTGAGCCGGGAATTGCTGTGCGCCCTGTCGCTGTTGCTGAGCAGGGGTTTGTTTCTGCACCTCAATGGTTTCCTTTCCCTTTTGTCCGGGTTTTGGAATGGCAAATATGGAAAATAAACTAAGTACTAA
>Ga0182027_10007567_pt1 | contig 15963 bp, 11 predicted proteins | sample 712E1DmetaG_FD_121300 | JGI IMG/M metagenome (GOLD analysis project Ga0182027, IMG submission 121300) | Permafrost microbial communities from Stordalen Mire, Sweden - 712E1D metaG (Illumina Assembly) | ecosystem: Environmental > Terrestrial > Soil > Wetlands > Permafrost | place: Sweden...
CTGGCCAGGCGCGCGAGCGCCTCGGGTTCAGCTTTGACGTTTTCGCTGGCGAGTATCTTTTCCAGGCGTCCGGCAATTTCCGCGGAGGAAACGCGTTTGAAGCGAAAAAGTTGGCAGCGGGACAGGATCGTGGCGGGAATCTTCTGATGCTCGGTGGTCGCCAGGACAAAAACGGCGTGCTCGGGCGGCTCTTCGAGAGTCTTGAGGAAGGCGTTGAACGCGTCGTGGGTGATCTGGTGCGCCTCATCGACGATGTAGACCTTGTAGCGGCTGCGGGCGGGAGCATAGCGCACATTTTCCCGGAGTTCGCGGATTTCCTCAATGCCGCGATTGGAAGCGGCGTCAATTTCCAGAACATCCACCAGTTCCTGCCCCTGGGCGATGCGCAGGCAGGAATCGCAGGCGTTGCAGGGGATCGGCGTCGGACCGTTGACGCAGTTGAGCGCCTTGGCCAGAACCCGGGCGGCCGTGGTCTTTCCGACGCCGCGCGGCCCGGAAAAAAGATAGGCATGCGCCACTTTCTGGTTACGCAGGGCATTGGCCAACGTCGTGGCGACATGGCCTTGCCCCACGATGTCTTCAAAAGTCTGGGGACGGTACTTGCGGGCGAGGACTTGATAGGACATTATGGACTCCGTAGGTTCAAGAGAAAATAATTATACATGTTATAATACCGACTGATTTTGGGGGTGTAGCTCAGCTGGGAGAGCGCATCGTTCGCAACGATGAGGTCGCCGGTTCGATCCCGGTCACCTCCACCAATAAAAAACCCACGAGTACAATCGTGGGTTTTTTATCGTCTTCAAGTGGCGGAGAGGGCGGGATTCGAACCCGCGAGGACCTTGCAGCCCTACTCCCTTTCCAGGGGAGCCAATTCAACCACTCTTGCACCTCTCCAAAAATTCAGGCGTCGTCGGGGATGTAGTGGCGGACCATGGAGTGCAGGTCCTCCAGGCCGACCGGCTTTTTGATGTGGGAGACCCGCGGCATGTTCTCCACCACGGGGAAAACGCGGCTCGAAACCACGCCGGTCAGCATGATCACCGGGATCTCCTTGGTTTTAGGATCCGCGCGCAGCTCTTCGAGCGCTTTGAGTCCATTGGTGATCGGCATATCCACATCCAGGATAATCAACGCCGGATGACGGGCTTCGGCCATCGGATGCGCATGAAACCCGTCCAGGGCCGTATAGACGAGATACCCCTGGGCTTCCAAATATTGCTGAATCAGCTCGACGAGATGCTTATCATCATCGATGACCAGAATCGCCTGGCGCGCCATCAGTGAAAGATTCCTTTCAGCAGACCGTCGACGGCGTTCTGCACGTCCTTATTCTTCAGGATTTCCTGTCCTGCCTGTTGAACCGCTCTTTTCCCCACATCCTGAAGATCAGGCTTCGGCCTGGCCGTGGCCATTGGGCCCGTGAGGGTGAATTTCAAGAGCTGGCGCCCGCTCTCGTCTTTATCCAGCAGTTCCCCAACAGTTCCTCCGATCGTTCCCGGCGGGAGTTTCAGCGAACCTTTCATTGCCATTGGCCGGTCTCCCGTTAAGCCCACCGTCCCCTGATCACTGATGCTTAGCGCCCGCCCATTCAGATCAAAGGTCTTCACGTCCATGACGCCCGAACGCAGTTGATACGCTCCGGCCAGCGAATCAAACGCGATGGTCTGAAGATTGGGAAGAGCGACCTGGTTGAATGGCGGAATCTGCTGCAGTCGAGCGATCGCCTCGATCGGTCCCAAGACGATTTTCCCGATGCGGGAGCTGGCAGCCAGTTTTCCAACATTCAGAATTTTCCCGGGCCCTTGCTTCAAGGATGCCGTGCCGCTGACACGCGACAGATCCGGTGTAACGTCCGTTAAGGCCCACTGCATCTGCAGATTCTGACCTTCGTAGTACTCCTGCTTGATCGAGGCCATCGCGAGATCGCCGCTCGTCTGGAGGGTCGTTTGAGGAGCATTGACAGGACCGGACGCATGGGCTTCAAAAGACAGCGTACCGGTCGGATGATAGGGAGCCAGAAGCGGGGATACCTTGGCGAGTTCGGGGATGGACCAGCGGATCGCCTTGGCCGACGCATTGATCACCGACTGTTTCCCGTTCACTTCGTAGCTGCCAGCCCCCGTCAGCTCATCGGTCGACAGGCGCACAAGCATGGTCTTGACCACGACTTTGAGCGGTTCAGCACTCGTTACGTTTCCGATCATCGAGAGGTCCAGCGGAATTCCGGCGGGCTTGGCAAAAGCATCGCCCTGCGAAATGCGCAGATCCGTTCCGGCCCATTTGGCGGCGAACTGGATGGACGCACGGGTCCCGGAAATGTCGGCGGCCAGCTGCGTATTCCCGCTGAGAGAAACCCCCTGCGGAACCATTCCCGGCGCGTAAGCGAGGACTTCCGCAATCGGGAACGCGTTGGTTTCCATATGGAGAGCGATGTACGGCTGATTGGACGAGACATCCTGGAGGCGTCCCCGACCCTCCACGTGCACGGAACCCAGGGCCAATTGCGACTGGATCTCCATGATCTTCTGATCCCCTTTGACGGACAAAGAGCCTTTGAGAGGTTTATTAATTTTAATTCCCGGAGGCAGTGCCACGAAGGCGCTGACGTCCGCCAAATTCAGCTGGGGAATGTCAATTTTAAGGTTGACCGCCGGTTCCGACGTCTTCAGGCGATCGAGCTCCCCGGAGAGGACCACTTTGGTCTGGCGGCTGATCAGGCTTCCCTGCTTAATGGTGAACGTTCCGTTCAACAGGTCGGCCTGGCCGGCAAAGCTCAGAGCGACGTCGCTGCCCTTCGATTTGACGTGAAGGGCCGCCTGGGCACTGAAGGGGCCCGTCAGGCTGACATTCTTGAGCTTCAGATCAAAGGGAGCGATGTCCAGGCTCTGATGCGCCGGCGAATGATCAATAAAGTGGAGCGCGCCCTTCTGAATTTCCGCACGGGAGACTAAGAGTAGGAAAGGTAGAGATTCCTTGCTTTCGGAGGGGGAAGGGGACGGTGCGGCCTGTGCGGTTGAGTTCGTCAGATCGGAAAAATTAAATGTTTTTCCGTCGGCTTGGCGAATAATCGCGACTTCAGGGCGCTTGAGGACGATCTGCCGAACGATGATTTTTCGGAATAAGAGTGGGGGCAACGCAACCTTGAGCGAGAACTGCTCGCTCGAGAGAAAAGTCCCTTTGGAAAAGTTCGGCGATTCCGAGATCTTCAGATCGGTCATCTGGAGACCCGACAAGAGGCCGACCGACGCGGATCCCAGGGTCACTTCGCGCTTCAGCTGGGTGCTGAGATGCTCAAGGACGAGCGCCTTGGCTTTTTCCGGAGGCAGATAAATCCGCAGCGCTAAGGTCCCCGCCAGAAGGAGCGTGACGACGATGGCGACGAGAAGAAGAACGATCTTAAATAATTTTTTCATCAATCAAATATACACGGAGAGAGTGGGATTCGAACCCACGAGGAGCTTTCACCCCTACCGCTTTTCGAGACCATTGGCTTCCCGGCATCTCGAATGAGCGTCACCTTTTCCTCCGTCGGTAGACTCCTCTACTGATTTATTTCTTTCTCAATGTTGACGGCTAGTTGACGGCCTTCCCATTATTGACGGCTTGCTCCAGAGTCGGCAAAGACATGACCGAACCGATGTGATGAATCTCGTCCGATAACGCCTTCTTGTCCAAGTGACCGTAATGCCGCTCCGTTGTGACGACCGTAGAATGTCCGAGAATCTTGGACACCTTGTAGATCGGCACACCCTTCGCAAGCATGTGAGAGGCAAAGGTATGCCTCAGACAGTGGAACGTGAAACCTTCTCCCACTGTGGCCGCCTTACAGGCCTCGTTGAACCATTCGCTTACGGTGGTTTTGTTCCAACCGCCGAGCAACGATTCTTCCAGTCCCTTGCCTTTGACCCGAGACTTCACAAGCTCCAGCGCCTCACCGTAGAGCGGAACATAGCGGCTCCGCGTAGTCTTTGTATGCGACACAAAGAGCATCGGCTCTGGATATTCGTTGAAGTCCCTAACCGTCAGGTTCATCAATTCCCCAAGTCGCATTCCGGTGTGGAGCGCCAGCACGTAGAAGGGCCACAGTCTAGCATCCTTGGCGACGGCTGGCGTTAATCGCTTCTCTTCACTTGGATAGAGAAAGCGAACCTTCGCCTTTTCCACCTTCGCCATCTCAACACCCCAGGCGGGATTCTCACCGAAGAACAAGCGCTGCTTTCTGGCCCAGTTGATGACGGCCTTGAGCGTCGCATGGTAGTGATTCACCGTATGAAGCGTCCTCTTGCCGCCGTGAAGACCCCGGCCAGTTTCGAATACCCAGCGCCGGAAGGCTTCAACGTCTCTCGGGCTGATATCTCTGATCCGGCGGTCTTCGAAGAACTCCTTAAAGGCCGCTATATGTGTGCTGTGCACTCCCGCCGTGCGCGGAACATGAGGCAGGGAATACTCTTCAAAGAACCGATCCGCTGCGTCCCGGAGCCGAATCTTATCGTCAAAATTCGGATTTCCCTTTCGCTGGCGAATTGCATCCGCTTTTTTAAGGGTTTCCGCTTCCTTCGCTTTGGCGCGAGTTTCAAAACCCTGCTGCCGAAACTGCGTCGTACCGACCTCGAAGCGATAGCCCCAGCTTCCGTTTGGTAGTTGTTTGACCGACATTTAAAACTCCTTCGGGTCAAACCTACCGCACCGGTGCATTATAGCTTTCCCATTTGCGATTTTGCGGATTTTGGATCGCTAGCCATTTTTGAATATCCGCGCGGTCGAAACAGACCGAACGCCCGACCTTGAGATAGGGGATGCGCCGATGGCAGACCCACTTACGGATAGTGGATGGATTGCGGCGCAGCCATTCTGCGACGTCAAATACCGTCAGAAGAGGCGTTGGTTGATTGTCCATGGTCATTTTCTACCTCCGCATGAGATTGCACGTCTAAAATCGCTAAATGACCCCGAATAGATGGGTTATATTCTTCCGTTGGCCCGTCCGAGCGTGACATTTTTGGGGTTCTGGCTCGTTGTCGGCGTTTTCGTTCGGCAGTCAATGCCCTCTGTCTGGCTCCCTTCAGCACGGACTCCCGAAGGTCGAAGGTTGGCCCCGCTTGAACCACTAAGTCGGGGCGGTTGTCTACTACGATTCGGAAGGGGTGCAGTTCCCAGCGGAGACCGTGCCGACTCAGGATCTCATCAACTACACTTTCGGCTGTTCCCTGGCGGCCTATCATCGCTCCATATCCTCCTCGCGACCGTGATGCCGAAATTTTATCTTTCGTTCTTCCAGAACTTTAGCGAACGCTTTCTCCATGACTTCCTGCCTCCAGCTCTTGGCCTGTGGCATCCGCTGGGCGAATTGTTCCAGAAGTCGGGCATCGCGTAGAAGTTGCTCGCGTTCTTGCTGGGTTTTAAGCGCGGCGGCTTTTCGAAGTTCGGCGGCCTCTTGCAGGTTGGCCTCTCGCTCCCGCTTATTGCGCTGAGCCATGGCTGCTTCCCACGGCTTCGGGTTCCAATTGTTGTCGATCAGGTCTCGATAGGCTTCTTGATGGGCGTCTTTATCGACATCAGGCCGGATTCCTTTTTGGCGGAGCTGGAAGACTGCCTGACTCACGCCTTTACGGCCGACGCCGCGGGCGGCGCGGGATGAGGCGGCCAACTCGACCCCTTGTTCTCTGGCCGCTTCTGCGAACTGTTCCCGGAGCCTGTGCAGGTCGGCTTTTTTAAAATCAATCTTCTTATTACTTTCCCGGCCCCGCATCTTGAGCACCATATGCGCATGCCGATGCTTCTTGTCCGTATGGACCGCGAAGACCCATTCATGACCGGCGAAAACTTTGTGGCCGACCGTTCGGACCGCCGCTTTAAGCGCTTCGACCGGAGAGCCAGCCGGCATCGAGAAAACGATATGGGCGGCGTCCCGGCTGTCCTTGCGCTGATCAAAGTCCACCGCCCAGTTTTTGACCAGCGCCTTTCGGTCCGGCCTGCCCAAGATGACCTCGCCGGATTCAGTTTCAAGTGGAAGCTCCCCCTCGCGGCTGATGTAGTCCATGCAGGCGCTCACACCCTTTGCGCCATGAGGAAACTTTTTCATCACCTTGACCACAGCCTGAGGCACGCCACGCGCGGCCCGCAGGCGCTCGGCCAGCGGCAAGTGGAGGTAAAGACCTCGGCCATGAACAATCGGAGATGGCTCAAACTTCAGCAGGCCGTCACTCATGGCCCAACCCATCGTTGCTTTGAACGGAAGATGATGGCCGCCACTTCCTCGCGGAGTTTTTCTACCAGCTCATAGAACCCAGCGAGCGCTGCATGGTCCACCAGGATGCCCGGAGGCTGGCCGGTGTGGTACGCCTTCAAGAGTTGGTTTACGTTCCGGCCCAAGGCGGCTATCTGGTAGAGCAGCTCGCGGATGGTCTTCATATCGTCCTTAAACAGGTCCGGTCCTTGGTTATTAGTTTCTCGGATTACCTTACGGAAAAATCGGGAGCAGGTCGTTCCCAGAGTGTTAAGCTTGCACACAAACGCCAGGTACTCGATCCGGCTAACCCGAGTTTTTGGAAAGCACCACGGCGATTTGGCATTGTCGTTTTCATTCATGGCTATCCCCTTTCATGAGTTTTAATCGGGGGGTAGGCAGGGCGCCGCGACGAGCGGCACCGGGGATTTGGCACAAATCCCCTATCCTGCATACCCCCCGAGATATGAAGCGTCCCGACGTTTCTGCGCGAACCCATCACTTGTCTCTTGTCCATTGTGAACTCAGAACCTCCTTAGATGCCTTCATTCATGAGAGCCAAAAGTTGCCTACATATTCCCATCCCAACCCGAGAACCGGCTCCTGATTAGGCCTGTCCGCTGTGAACCGGAACCCCTACCCCTACGGCCTCTCATATGGTTAGTGCCACTGGGGGGCAAAAGGTTTTTGCATCCGACGACAAATTCTTTTGAATCCGCCAAAGGACCTACGACAAGGTTGGCCGCCCGGCGTACGACTCCCAATGGACTTCTAAGCGTTAAGGACAAAAACGCGATTATATTCCCACTTGAAAAGGCCCCTGCAAAAATCGAATTGATAATACGCCTCCGTGGAACGACAAATATTTTTCGGCCGGAATTTTTGATGCCCGGAGGGGATGCACGTCTCGATCCGATGGAGGGCCTTCTTACCATAGTCGGTCCTTCATAGAGTTAGACTGAGAAGTTGAAAAATATTCCCGATGCAAAGGACCCATTGCAAAATTGGACTGATAATCCACGGCGGGGAAGCAAAAAATATTTTTGGGGGATATTTTTTAGGCCATTTGCCGATTTCCCAGGCATTCGTCTGCTAGCGACAGGCGATGGTAGTGGTGTCTGTTTTTAGGGGTATCTCACGACTGGAGGGAAGAACTCGGCGAGCGTATAGGTTACTTCGGCCGCTCACAATCAGGGTGTATCGAATACCCAGGAGTTCTTGAGCCCTGAATCAATAAAGTGAATGAAGTATCGCAGGCTTAATGCCGGCGAGAGGCTGTATCAAAATCCTGTGGCGCTCAACATATGAATTCAGAATGAAAAATAGCAGGGGTCTAAAGCGTATCAGAAATTTTCGATTTTGGAATGACTACAAGCAAGGTGTCGCGTCAGCTAGTGCTGCCCATACCCCACAATTCTTACTGAACAGGTGAACCTACTCTCCGTCGGTGACTGCGCCGATACGCCTGGGAATTGGCAGACATTCCATGTCATTTTCGACAGGAGCGCTGCCCGGATCCACACGCCTCAAACTATTTCCGTCGATAACTTGACGACTCCTTAACCAGGTGTTCAGTGATATTTGATTTGATTCGCCACATTGCGCTGATACTCCTCCAAAACATAGGCTTAATTCTCCATATGCACTGAACCAGATATGCCTCAGCCGGCCATTGTCCTCCGTGCGGCCGATGTCACCTGCGTGCTGCTCGGAACGGATGATCTGCTAGGCCGCGGTGGTGCACATCTTACCGATGGCGCGCGTGTCCGACGCCCACTGGAAGAGACCGCCGGCGAGGAAACCGGTCGTGGTGGCTGCGACGGACGCCAGGGCCGTAAGCTCGGTGACGCCCATGACGGACAAGGTGAGGAGAGCGGTTGCGACAGGCAGGTACTGAATGTGCGCAAGGCCAATCATCCTCGCGCGCCGCGAGCGGTTCCCTTCCCCGTGTTCGAGATAGAACGAGATGGGGCGCAGGAAGGAATAGAGCCGTTCGCGCACCGCCACACTGAAGGCGACGCGCCAGGCGGGCTTCCCCGCCGCCAGCGCCGCCTGCACGTACGGCAGGTTGCGGGGCAGGGTCATCAGGGCGGGTTGCATGTAGAGCTGGTTGTCGGCGGTGTTGAGATAAAGGGAGCCGTAGCGCTCAGGGTGCGCGTCGGGGACGGGGCGGTACGTGTCGTCCAGGGATGCCCCAGGGGCGAGCGGGAAGACGGGCGCGCCGCGGAAATAGACAACCCCTTCGGCCTCGACGAACTCCGCCGACGGTACGGAACTGACGAAGGTATCGGCGGCGGGAGCGGCGGCGGGCCCGGCGGAGACGTGGTCGGCGATCAGGCGGAAGAATTCCTCGTCCACCGTCTCCATCCCCGTGCCGCTCGATGAGCCCTGCGCCAGGGGCACGGTGACCGAGGCGGTCATGGGCTGTTTCTGCCCGGCCGTGTAGATCAGGCCGACGGCCTGGGCGAACTGCTTGCCATAGGTGTCCGAGTAATCCCAGGGCGAATGGCCTTCCCACAGCGGCAGCTGGAGCGTGTAGGAGGCGTAGCCGCGGTCGGGCTGGTAGCGCACACCCGCATCGGCCGCGACGGCCGCGAGCAGCCCGTTCATCATATTGTCGTGTTCGCGCGAGCCGTACGTGCCTTCCCTCAGCAGCAAGACCTCGCCGTCCCCGGTGATGCGCAGCCGCACTACGCGGCGGGCGACGAAGGTCCCTTTCTCGTCGAAAACGACCAGCGCCTTGTTCCAGCCGTTGGCCGCGTACCCGGCCAGGCCCCGGTTGTAATCCGGCCTGTAGGTCGCCTGGCAGGAACCGAAATTGTAGGGGTTGCCCAGGTTCATCATTGTGGAAAAGTCGTCGGTGAAGCCCAGGTAGTAGGTCGCACCGCCGGGGCCCTGGAAGGCATGGTAGCGGTTCGTTTCCCAGGCGGTCCTGATACGCGCGGCGGACAGCTGCGCTTCGACCGAATTCTTGCGTGCGCGCAGGTACTCCTCCAGCAGGCTCCGGTAGTCCGGCGACTGGTAGCGCCACGTCTTGAACGTGCCGCGCGCCTCTTCCATCAGCGCCTGGTGAACCACCCGCACCACCTCGGGGCGGTTCTGGTTGGAGCGCAGGAAGTCCACGGTGATGTCGAAGAGCGTCTTCCCGTCCTGGTTCACGGGCAAGGAGGCGGCGTAGCGAATGAGCTCGCGGATGTTCTGGCTCTTCTGCTCGGCCCCCTCGCTCACGTGCAGGGAAAAGAGGTCGTAAAGGACCCCCAGCTTGTTCTTCTTGTAGAAATAGGTGAACTGATCGGCCGCGTTCCGGAAACGGAAGTATTTCGCCGCGGCCTCCGCTTCGGGCGCGGCGATCAGCTCGTCCAGCGCTTTCATGATGCGCGGCCGCCATTCCAGGGCGTAATCGCGGGCAAGGACGTCGCGCCCCACGCTCTTGCTGCGGGCCGTGTTCAGATCGATGAACAGGGCAAGCAAGTCGATGAGCTCGCGCGCGGCGAGGAACGAGAAGTATTCTTTCCCACCGTCGGGCGCGCTCACGCGCTCGTCCAGATCCTTGCCCTTCGCGGCCGCGATCTTCCACTGGCGGTCGAGCACCTGCAGCGCTTTCCTGAAGTGCGCCACGGTCTCGGGGCTGGCGCCCTCATCCATCAGGTCGGCCTTCAGACGCGTGACGGTCTTCAGGGTGCGCCACTGGTGCAGTTTCTTCGAGGTGAAGAGCTTGAAGAACAGCTCGGCCTGCGGCGCGAGCGTGCCGTCCTCTTCCATAAAGTTCACGAGGAAGGGGATGAAGAAATTGTAGTCGAGCTTGCGTTCCTGGCGCCGGTGCACCAGGCGTGCCCCTTCGTCCATCTCGCGGTAGAAGGCCGCGGGTTTCTTCTTCGCGAACTTCAGCGCGTAGTCGTCGATATGCTTCTGCACTTCCGTGTCGTCGGAATTGAAGTAGACGTCGAAGACGGCCCGCAGCCGGTGAGGTTCGAAGTACCGCGTCATCAGGAACCGCGTTATCGTGGTCTTGTCGTCCTCGTTGGGCGCGTCGTAGGCCGTCGCCTGCGGCTGGCGCCGACGCACCTGCGTGAGGATGTGTCCGACGGTCCTCAGGTACTCCCGGTAGGGCTCCGGGTTCCCCCTGTCATAGTGCTCGGAGGTGAGCAGCGCAAGGTGCTCGAGGGCGACGTGGGCCATGGGCCCCGCGGCTATGACGAGTTCGAGGCGGTCCCCCGCCAGCTCTTCCCACTCCCAGGACGCCATGCTTTTCAACAGCATTTCCCTCGCTTTGTCGTTCCGGTAGAAGTCGATAAGCTGTTTGCATCGTTCCGGGGTCACGGCCTTTTTCGCTTCGGCGTAGATATCCCATGCCGCTTCGATGTACGCGGGCCACTGTCGGGGATTGTCCTTGGTGCCGATCACGTGCGCCAGATAGAGGTCGAGCGTTTCGGGGAAGTTGGCGACGAGCGGCGCAAGGTGTTCCTGAAAACTCCGCCCCCGGCTCGAGTAGGTGGTCAGGTAGAAGGCGGTGACAAGGAGAAAGAGGTTGTCCCGCGTCAGGGCGCCAGCGCTGGCGAGGTCCAGCACCTTGCTGGCCGCGTCGTCGATGTTGCCGCTGTACACGTGGGCGATAAGGTCGGCGAACAGGCAGGTCACCGTATCCAGGGTCGCGTCGGTCAGGATGCCCTTGTCCGTCAGGGCAAGCAGGGCCGGGAAATAGTAATTCCTGGGGACGTTCGTATAGCTGTAAGAGGCCGTGGTGTAATTGTCGGGGATAAAGAGCCGCCGTACCGTGGCGAGATTGTCGGCCGTCAGCACGCCGCGGCGCGCCATGCGTTCGAGCGCGGTATAGGCGTCGTCCCTGCAACGGCTGTATTTTTCGTTGTTCGTGGTGTCCTGGATGTGCTCGAAAAGCGTGCGGACGGGTTCGAAGTTCGCGAACGAAACGTGGTTCGTCGCCATCACCGCGTTGAAGGCGCCGTAGGCGAAGCCGGGCTCAGTCTGGTTGAGCACCCGCAGGAAGTTCGCCGCCGGGTCGGTGCTCCCTTCGCCGTAGATCCTGCACCGCACCAGGTGTTCGGCCGCTTCCCGCGCCGGAGCGAACCGGGCCAGTTCCGCTTTCGCGAGGATGGCGTCGACCACATCCTTGTCGCGCGCGGCGCGTGCGTCCGCGCTTAAGGGCGCTTTCAGGTACTCCTTGGCAGCCTCGCTACCCTGTTCCGCCAGGAAGTCGACGGTGTGGAGGAGGTGGCGGAGGGCTTCGATGCGCGCCGCGTCCTCGCCGCTCAAGCGCCTGATGACGCCCCGCACGGAGGCGAAAGACTCGTCCGCGTCCGCGCCGGCGTGTGCGCGGGCCTTGACGAGGTACAGTATCTTTTCGGCCGTCACGGGGTCGAGCCCGGCGCCGAGGGCAGGCAGCCGGGCGAAGAGATCGTTGAGGTCAGCCAGGGAGTGGAGGGAGAGCGCTTCCTTGAGCGTCACCAGCGTTTCAACGAAAGAGGCATGATCGTCGCGGTAGCCCTCGGCGAAGTTCTTCAGAAGTTCTTCGAGCATCTGTTCTTCTTTGTCCCGGTGGGTCCCCGCCAGCAGCCCCGTACTGTTTAGGGTCTGCCAGGTGCGCGCCGGGACGCGACAATGGTCCAGCCAGTGGTAGGTGGGGTGGCTGATCTCGCCGACCAGGTTGTTCCGGATGCCCTGCGCGCCGTATTCCTCGGCCTCCCACTCCTCGGCCAGGCCTTTCAAGCGTATTTTGCCGTTGTCCCGGGTGATATCTCCGTCTGCGAGCATTTTGCGGAAGATCCGCGCGGCGACCTCCGCTTCCAGGGGGGAGTAATAGCGCCCCATCGTCTCCAAAAGTTTCCGCACGATAAGCTGGCTGTAGGGCCGGAAATAGTGCATGCCGGGGAGGGCGCTCCCGGGGACGACGAGGCCTGCCTCGATGAGGCTCTCGAGCGCCCTGAGCGAGGCCGCCCCGCTCTGGTCTGCCGCGTCGGCGTAGCCGCTATGTTTCGCTTTTTTGCGCGCCAGCAACTCCTCGACGGTATCGCGGCCGATGTCGAGGGAGGGGAGCAGGCCGGCTTTCTTCAGGGAGGCGAGCTGACCGGCGGCGTAGGCGCGCGTGGTGGTGTCTTCCGCGACAAGCAGGCCGGCCAGCTTCGGCACAAGGCCCAGCTCCTCGACACCCTTTGCGTCCAGCAGGCCCTGGCGCACCAGTTCCATGGCCGGGGGCACCGCATCCAGGGGGAGCTGGCAGTTGACCGCGAATTTCTTTAGGCCCGCGGCGAGGTCTATCTCCTTGAGCCATTCTTTGTCGATGAGACCGTAGTAGGCGGCGATGGCCAGCCGGCGGAGGGAACTCTTGTCGCCTTCCTTGTGTTCGTAGGCATTCCCGTATTCGTAGGGGGTGAGGAATTCCTTGAGCGCCTTCGCGGTGAATACATTGGCCGCCACTTTCTTCTGTCGCAGCACGCACAGTCCCTCGTAGGCTTCGTCCTGCACCCGGGAATAATAGTCCCTCGCCTTGGCCCTGAAGACCTCCTCGAGACCGAGGCGCGCGGCGGTCTCCGCCGAGATAGTCCCCGTTTCCACCAGTTTTTCGAGCAGAACGACCTGCGCATCCCCGTGTTTTTCGGCCAGCGCGCGGAGGAAGTCGTCGGGTAGGGCGTACCCTTCCGGAAACAACTCCGCTTCTTTGAGGGCCGTCACGAGGTTCCAGTCGTCGCCGCCGTAGTGCCATTCCGTGAGATGGTAGAGTAGCCGTTCTATCTCTGGAACGTCCAACCGGTAGTCCTTTGCGACGAGTCCCAGGGACTTCAACTCCTTGATGGTGAGGGCGGCATCGGTGCGGGCGGTCACGCTCGTCGATTCATTGAAAATGGCCCGCACCTTTTCGAGTCGGGCGAAGACCGCGGCGGCGATGCGCTCAGTGTTCTTGAGGCCGTCGAGCGGGACAGTGGCGAACGCACGCCCGCCTTCCGGGACGGGCGTTGCCGCGGCTCCTAGTTGTTCAACAAACGCAGCCTCCAGCTCTCGACCTACGGGCGTGAGTGGTTCCACAAAATTCGTGCCGGGTGTGTTGACGGCTTCCAATCCGAATATGTTCTCTGGGAAAGCGTGATGCGGGGTCGAAATCTTTATGCAGGAATATTGCTGAGACAGAACAGACGCGGTCACTGGATCCGCGATCAGGCAAGGAACCAGAAGAACGACGATGACTCGGGAAAATATTTTACGCATAGAGCTCGAACGCGCTCGCGTTTCGCGCGTACGAGGATTATCTAGTTTAAAGGGTTTTGCTGCGATAGTGAATCCATCGAAAGACTAATATATTTCGGCCAAAAGACCGTCATGATCCTTGGGCCCTGAGTGTGTCAAATTGGGTGTCTTTCGATATGGCGAAAAATGGATTGGTCTCGGCGGTCGAAATCTATTGAATTTAAGAGCAATTTTGATACACATGCATTTCGGGAATCACCCCCCCCCCAAGAGCGGCTCTGATCCGAGCGGAAGGGCCGGAGACGAACTGGAGGGAGGATACCGGCGCCGTACTTATTGAGTCAGCGGAGGGGGTGGGATTCGAACCCACGAGGAGCTTTCACCCCTACACGATTTCGAGTCGCGCCGATTCAACCACTCTCGCACCCCTCCGCTTACTCAACCAGCCGAAACGTTCCGGCCGTTTATCTTATAAAGATTTGGCACGCTCAAAGGCAGGACATCCCTGGTGTTCAAACGTGAGGAAACCGCACCGAGGCGATTTTGGATTGGAGCAAACTCCCCAGTCGTACTTCAGATTCCCATCCAACGGCAAATACCATCGGCACCCGCTCGAGCAATCTTGCAGAAAGTTATCGCCCTGCTCCCGTTTGGTCGAGCCAAACGGCTCATAATCGGTAGGAAGACGTCGGCAAATTTTCAGAAGATGCTCGTGGAGAGAATCCAACCCGATTCCTCAGACAGCTTTTCAGGGTTAGGCGGCTTTTCGTCTTTCGCGCAAGGTCTTGCTCGTTGTGAGTTCCCGCAAAAGCTGCTCTTTCGACATCCGGCGATATCGCCTGGACAGCCGTTCACGAATTTTATGAAGGTCCTGCATGAACCTTGGTTCTTTTATGGTCATTAGATTTCCTCCGGGGAACAAAGATCGACACCGCGCAATCCACGCTGCGCATTAACCTGACCAACCAGCATCCGCGTTTTGTGTTTGACGATATGCTTAAAATTCCAGCTCACCAACACCTCAATGCCATGACTTGCCGCGTAAGCGATATGCAAGGCATCGGGATAAGATTTCGCAGGGATCGCGCCTTTCTTCACGTATTTTTCCGCCAACTCGACCGTTGAGTCAAGGGGTTCCAAAAGGTTGAAGGTATAATTTGAGAATATCCCCAACAAAAGCGCCCTTCGCACATGATCCGGCGTCGCATTGATTTCATCATGCACAAGTTTCGAAACAAAAAGTTCGAATTCCCCCTTTTGTACACGCTGAAAAAAGGCTTTCGTTTTCGCCTGTATTTCCGGGGCGTCGTCAGCCAATAAACCGTTGATAACGGATGTGTCGATATAGACTCGCATAGTGCCTTTTAAGTTTACAGATATTGATTGCCTCCCGCTAGCGATTATTCTGAAGTTGACGGGTCGTTGACGGCTTGGTTGACGGCTTACCCGTCAAAAATGGTACATTTCGGGCTATCTCAGTCTTAGCGTCTACGACGGAGAGCGTGCGGTAGGTTTGGCCCTTGAGTAATTTCGAGAGCGGCGCCTTCAACCACTCGGCCATCTCTCCCCAAATCTGACTTATTCTACTCAAAATTTCGTTCGGGCTCGAAATTCACGGCGGGCTTCGCGTTCCAGATCCCGGCGTTTGATGTCATCGCGCTGATCGGGAGCCAGCTTCCCTTTGGCGAGGGCAAGACTGACTTTAACGATCCCTTTTTTGTTGAAGAAAATTTCCAGAGGAACCAGGGTGAAACCCTTGCCCTGCATGCGCCCTTCTAATCGCTTGATTTCCTGCCGATGCATGAGCAACTTCCGCGCCCGCGTCGGGATCAGGTCCTCATGGTGCGTATAGCTGTAGGGCGTGATGTGCATCTGATGAAGAAAAATCTCCCCCTTCTCCAGCCGCGCAAAGCTATCTTGGAGCGTCGCTTTGCCTGTCCGCAGGGATTTCACCTCCGGTCCGCGAAGCGCAATCCCGGCTTCGTAGGTCTCCAGAATCTGGTACTGATGACGCGCTTGCCGGTTCGACACAGCCGGGGGCGGCAGATGGGCCTTTTTAGCCTTCATAAGAGATAAACCCCGTGGTGGACTGGGCGGGACTTGAACCCGCAATCCTTTCGGAATACGGTCCTGAGCCGTACGCGTATGCCAATTCCGCCACCAGTCCACCCCGGGGCCTTTTATCCATCAAAATACGCAAGATTTTATACAATTCGCCTTCATTCTGGATAGCCTGCGATCGTCACCATGAAAAGTTTTGATGAACTCGTTCGAATCATGACCCGGCTTCGGTCGCCTAAAGGGTGCCCGTGGGACCGGAAGCAGACCCATCAAAGCCTTCTGAAATATCTTTTTGAAGAAGCCGGGGAATTCCGACAGTCCGTCCGCAAGAGGGATTATCCCAATATGGAAGAAGAGCTGGGCGATATCCTTTTACAGGTCATCTTCCATGCGCAGCTGGCCAAGGAAAAAGGCCGTTTCTCCATCGATGACGTTGTTAAAACCCTCACCCGCAAACTGACGCTCCGTCATCCTCA
>Ga0182027_10007568_pt1 | contig 15961 bp, 15 predicted proteins | sample 712E1DmetaG_FD_121300 | JGI IMG/M metagenome (GOLD analysis project Ga0182027, IMG submission 121300) | Permafrost microbial communities from Stordalen Mire, Sweden - 712E1D metaG (Illumina Assembly) | ecosystem: Environmental > Terrestrial > Soil > Wetlands > Permafrost | place: Sweden...
ATATTAACATTACAATACGATCAACCCACGGCAATTTCGTCCAGTCGATACTTCCAGCGGAACACCACCGGGGATTCGTTGATTTCATTCAGATATAACATAATCCGGCGTTTCAATTCCTCCTTGGATTTGACCCGAATCCCACGCAGCATGGTCTTGGCCATCTTACCAAAAAACGATTCGATCATGTTGAGCCACGAGCCGTGCTTGGGCGTGAAGACAAATTCGAAACGATTGGGCACACCGGCCAGCCAGCGCTGGGTTTCCTTCGAGATATGGGCCGAATGGTTGTCCAGCACGATCCGGATCAGCGTTCCGGCCGAGTAGTGGGCATCGACCAGCTTGAGAAAATCAATAAACTCGCGGCTGCGATGGCGTTCGGCCACCAGGCCGTGGACATGCCCGCTGAGCAGGTCGATCCCGGCCAGCAGACTCAGCGTGCCATGGCGGACGTACTCATAATCGCGCCCCAGGCACGAATGCTTGCCCGGCTGGGGCGGCAGGTCGGGCGCCGTGTTTTCGATCGCCTGAATGCCGGGCTTCTCGTCATAGGACAGCACCGCGGTCAGACCGGGATCGCCCCCCTGTTCGGCCTTCTCGCGCAACAGCGCCACTTCCTTGTAGACGAACAGCACCTGGGCCATCTTGGCCTCGAACTCCGCATCGCGCCGCTCCAGGTAATAGCGGATCTTGTGTGGGCGGATCTTGATGGCGCGCAGGATCTTGGAGATTGTCCCCCGTGCGATCCTGCCCAGCGCAGGATGGCCCTGTTCCCGGCAATGTTCGCGCACGTGTGCGGCCAGCAGCTTGGTCGTCCACATTTCGTAGGAATAGCCCAGGTCCTTGGGCTTCTGACAGGCCAGGTTGACCACCCAAGTGCGGTCCGCGTCGGTGATCGTGGCGGGCTTGCCCCGCCCCGGCAAATCCGCCAGCGCCGCCAGAGCACCCAGTTCCAGGGCCTTATCAAGGCAGCGCTCGACCTTGGGACGATTGGTGGAGAGTTGCTTGGCGATGGCCGAGACACTCTGACCGGCTTCGTAAGCCAGTAGGATTCGTGCGCGCTCGACGCGCTGGGCCAATTCGGTGCGCGAGCGACTGATGGTCGACAGTTGATCTTTGGTCTGCGGTGGCAACGTGAGCTTGGCTCTCCGACTCTGAAAGGGCATGGGCATCCTCCGATCTCTGCTTGAACTGAGGATGATCTTACGCCCCTGCCGATCTCTATTGCAATATCAATATGGAATCATTCTACTAGAGCGTCGAGTGGCGCGGGGGAGTCGCACCCCCGCGCGCGCTCAGAACCGGACGTGACGCTCTCGCGTCATCCGGCTCCTGTCGTTCGTCCTTTGACTGTCTTGGCGAGAGATGCCGCTCAGTTGTCCTGGAGCAGATGGTAGTTGATCGCGCAGTATCGCCAGCCGCTGATCACGGTCAACGCCACGCACAGGAGCATCATCAGATGCAGGATCAGGGTCAGGAACCACGGCACCTGCCAGCGGTGCATCATTTCGACGTCCCAGAGATGGAAATAGCGCAGCCAGTCGCGCGCCGCGAGGTAGGTCAGCGCGGTGATGATCGTCACCATCTGACTGATCGTCTTGTTTTTCCCCCAGCGGTCGGCGCTCAGCACGCGCCCCTGCGCCATCGCCAGCAGGCGCAGGCCGGTGATCAGAAATTCGCGCCCCAAGACCAGGATCACCATCCAGGCCGGGAAGATCGCCAACTCGACCAGGCCGACCAGGGCCGCCATGACCAGGACCTTGTCGGCCAGCGGGTCCATCAGCGCGCCGAAATGGGTCACCCACCCCCGGCGGCGGGCCAGCGCGCCGTCATAATAGTCGGTGATCGAGGCCGCCACAAACAGCACCAGGGCCACCACGCGCAGCGTCGGATGCCAGGCCTCGGGCAGGGCGAAGGAACCCGGCAGGAGCGCGATCAGAAAAAAAGGGATCACGACGATGCGGCTAACGGTTAGCTTGTTGGCAAGATTCATATCCCAGGCGCGGCCCGCTCCATTCCCACCCATGCCGTCCGACCGACCGAGCCACGGCCAGGGCCGGTCACGATCGTGAACGCGAACCGGCGAGGCGCCATGGGGTCGTTCGTACCAGAACCGACCCGAGCATAACTGAAGGCGGGCAGACTGTAAATGAGGATCATGAAGCTCAAGAAAATCATCATTCGTAGCTCCGGGACTCTTTTTCTTCTCGAAAACCCTGAATTTTTTTGGGCATGGCGTCTTGAAAACACGGGGGCCGCTTGAGGGGGAATAGGATGGACCGGACGCCCGCGACAAGCTTTAGAGATTAACATTTCGAGCCGTCAAGCTCTGAGATTTCAGAGGTTATCATGAGTTCCGGATCAGTTTGCGGCGGGAGAAGGCTCATGCCAAAAGGCCGGGTAATTGCTACAAAAGCGCGCCGCCTGTTTGTAATTTTTTCATTGACACGCGACTCCTCGTTCCCGTATGCTCTAATCATAATCGAGCAAGGGACCTCCCATCAAGCATCCCTTCCCACTTAAACACCACCCCTTACTCGATTACGTGGTATGGATCTGCCTTCAGCGTCTTGACTTTTGTCATCCTGAAGGTAGGGTGTAAGCTCAACTGTCCGCCTACCCTCCCCGGACCGCTAAAATGGACAGTTGGTCCCGACCCATTAAAAGCCCGGTGGCTCCCGCCACCGGGCTTTCTCCTTCTATAGGGGTTCATGAAAGAAGAATCCCAATCGTCCTCGTTCTCGAATGATCGAATGTTTATCGAGTATGATTACGATTACGAGCACGAGCACGAGCACGAAAAACCAGGAGGAAGCTTTCTGGACACACTCTGTTAGTTATTTCTAAGCCGCCGGCTGGATCAGGTAGAGCGGGGCCTCGGCCAACCGGATTTCGACCGGCAGACGCGTGATGATGTCGCCATCGGCCTGCACCGGGTCGCCCGCCGGCCCCTCGATGGTCAGCGCCGTCGCCTCCACGATCCGGTAATCCTTGAGCCGGCCTAGCCGCCCGGTCAGCAGCGCCACGGCATAGCGCAGGGCGTTCCAACGCCCGGGCCGGGTGAAAAGGCAAACGTGCAGCAACGGTGACTCCAACCGGGCCCGGGGCGCGCAAACGAAGCGGCCGCCATAAAAACGCCCATTGGCGACGATGACCGAGCCGGCGCCGTAGTGTACCCCGTCCACCGTCACGTCATATTCACGCCGGCGGGTGCACAGCAGTTGGACCACGGTCTGGACCGCGTAAGCCAGTTTGCCGCTTAGGCGCTTGAGACCCAGGCTGACCCCATCGATGATCCGAGCATCGAGCCCCACCCCGGCCATCAAGACGAAAAGGCGCCCACTGGCCTCGGCCAGGCGGATCGGGCGCGCCGACCCGCGGGCGATCACCTCGGCCACGGCGCGCAGGTCGCCGGTTGCGGCGTCAGGCCGCGCGAGAGGAGGCTGAAAAAATCACGCCGGAATTTAATTGCAAACGGCAAACCCCCGGCGCATATTGCTGACACCGGGCCAAACGGAGGACGGCTCTGCTGGCGTGCAACCGGCCAAGGGATAACCCGGTCAGAATCATCGGACGATGAGAACCGACGGGGCGTGCCAGCCCAACTTGGCCGGCGCGTCCTATCTCCGGACCTCATCGGACGAAAGACCTGCCATGCCTTAATGAATGCATCCTAAACTTAATGGAACGCCCGCCCGCATTCGCTTAACAAAACGGCCGGTTGTCCATTTCCCGCTGAACCGGGACAAAACCAGGTTGAAGGACCAGGTATGCGGAGATTGTATATGATTCTTCTCGCGTTCACAGCTTTGTGTTGCTGTTTGAGTCATGGTTGCGCATCATGGAGAGATGACGTGAGTCAGGTTAACAAGAAAATGGTAAAAGTGGATGGAATTGATATTAGCTATGAGGAGTATGGTCAGGGTGATGTCATCCTATTTGTGCATGGGTTTGGGGCATCGGCTTACTCTTGGAGACGGGTCGCCATCTCTTTGGCAAATAATGGGTGGCGCTGTATCAGCCTGGATTTAATGGGCTTCGGCTGCTCTGCGAAGCCTCGGGATGCGTCTTACACGATGGAAAGACAGGCCGAGTTGATTCGTCTTTTTGCCGCTGCAGTTGAAATCCCAAGCGTCCATTTGGTCGGACATTCATATGGTGGTGGGGCGTGCCTTGTCTTGCTGACTGACCTCATGCGGGAGGACCATCCAAGGCCGACAATACGGTCGCTCACGCTCGCAGACACTGTCTGCTATCCTCAAAAGTTTCCGGGCTTTATCAAGATACTCCGCACTCCCCTCATCAATTGGATGTCGCTGAATCTTGTCCCCGCCAAAACCTCAGCAAAATCGATCTTGGAACTTTGCTATTACGATCAGGACAAGATAACCGAGGAATCCATTATCGAATATGCAAAAGGCCCTGCCATGCCAGGAGGTCATGAAGCTTTGGTCGCAACCGCTCGGAATATTATCCCTGACAATATGGCACAATTGTTAGAATCCTACAAAAGGATTAAGATCCCAACCCTGATTATCTGGGGAGATCATGATAAAATCATTCCTCTGGAATTTGGGAAGCGGCTGGCGAAAGAGATTCCGTCCGCTTCACTAAAAGTTTTCAGCGATTGCGGGCATGTTCCTCAGGAGGAGTTTTCTGAGAAAACAGGCGAAGAAATCCGTTCATTTCTTAGGAGGTTAAGATGAAGGCGTCTTTTCGTCAGTTTCTATGGCTTTCTTGGCCATTCATCATGGGTTGGGTTCTTCTGTCTTTACATATCTGGGCCGGACAGATATCTGAACTCCATCCTGCTCTTATGATCAAAACGTCGTTTCTCGCAGATTTTGATCTTCCCATACCGACAGTTTCTGCCGTCCGCATTATCATCACACTTCTTTCTGGCCTGTTCTTTGCCTATCCTGCTTTCAGAGATTACAGCTCAATTTTCCCACAAAACCTTCGGATGGAGATATTCTTTGACGATGCCGGTATCTCAGAAACAATGAATCAATTTAGCGAGGGGGAATTGCCCATCCGGATAGCAAAAAATTGGAGTGCCGAAAAAAATAATTACTTCGAAACATTTGAATCAAAACTTCGTGTTGCGAGCAACGATATTCCGGCGCCGAAAGAATTCACATTCCGGGACCCCAGTTGTCATGTCTTTACTAAAGGAAGCACCTCATTCGTGGTTAATAAGGCCGAAGGCTTCCAGAGATACAAAATAGTGTCGTCACGAGGTATCGTAGTGCATTGTTGCGAAAAAGAAGGTGTTGCAGCGTATGATTTTTCTTCTGAATTCGAGCTCCTTGATACGTCGTCTAACTGGATCACGGTGCCCTTGTGGAACATATACCTACCGAGCGGATGGACGTATATCCTTTCCCCGAGTTACAAACAGATTTACCGGAATAACAATGGGGAACGAGTCTGGGATCATACACTTCTTTGTGTTACCAAGATCCGGTATTTTCCTGTTCCTTCGATTGGTCGGAGTTTATGTCTTTATCGCCCGGATCCCCTGAGTTCTTATATGCCTATAGGCTATACAGTTTATGACAGATTGTAGTTGACGATTTCAAACTGGAGTTCTGATTTCTGGCTTCCGCATCCCGCATTTCGCATTCCACATTCCGCACTTCGCAATTTCCATCGTGTCCTGATTTTGATCCGCCGACTGTTGCCTGGAGGGTACACTCCTCACTTTTTCGTCTAATGTTTTGCCCTCCCTCGGCCGTTAATATAGTGGAGCTCAGGGCGCTTGGGGTGTTCCTGTAAGTTATAGGCCCCCTCCGGGCGCTCAGCGCGTAGTGGATCCCTTAGGAAGCGAACCGACTTCTCATGCCGACGGCCATGGAAAAACGTCTGGGCGAGCTGCTGATCGAGGACCAGATCATCCATCTGCCCGATCTGGAACTCGCCCTGCGCAAGCAGGCCGAGACGGGCATCAGCCTGGGCCGGATCCTGATCGACATGGGCAAAGCCTCGGAATGGGAAGTGGCGGCCACGCTCGGCAAACAGCTCAACGTGCCGTTCATCACCCTGTCGCATTACGAAATCGACCCCGAGGTCTTGGCGTGCATCCCCGAGGACCTGGTCCACAAGTACAAGATCGTCCCCGTGGACAAAACCGGCGACACGCTGACCATCGCCCTGTCCGACCCCTCCAACATCTACCTGCTCGACGAACTCAAGCTGCTGACCCATTGCCAGATCATCCCGGTGATCAGCTTTGAATCCGACATCAAGGATTCCATTCAGAAATACTACCACGGCGGGCGCGAGGAGAACTTTCAGGAGGCGCTCAAGGACATCACGGATCACGACGCGGACCTGGCCGAAAGCCAGGCCAAGACCTCCTCGGGCGAGGACGAAGGCGATGAGATCGATGACGACCTGAGCATGGAAGCCGACGACGCCCCGGTCGTTCAGTTGGTCAATCTGATGATCACCGAAGCGCTCAAGATGCGGGCCAGCGACATCCATATCGAGCCCGGCGAGCGCAACCTGCGCCTGCGCTACCGCATCGACGGCGTGCTGCAGGAGATGCCGCCGCCGCCCAAGAAATTCCAAAACGCGATCATTTCGCGCGTCAAGATCCTTTCCAACCTGGATATCGCCGAGCGCCGCCTCCCCCAGGACGGCCGCTTCAAGATGCGCCAACAAAACAAGGCGGTCGATTTCCGCGTCAGTTCCTGTCCGACGGCCCACGGCGAGAAGATCGTGATCCGCGTGCTCGACCAGAGCAACTTGCAGGTGCGGCTGACCGATCTGGGCTTCGAAGCGCACATTCTGAAGAAATTCGAGCGTGAAATCCGCAAGCCCTGGGGCATGATCCTGGTCACCGGCCCGACCGGCTCCGGCAAGTCGACGACGCTGTATTCGGCCCTCTCGACGATCAACGACCCGAGCAAGAACATCATGACCATCGAGGACCCGATCGAGTATCAACTGGCCGGGATCAACCAGGTCCATGCCCGCGCCGATATCGGCCTGACCTTTGGCTTCGGACTGCGGAGCTTTCTGCGCCAGGACCCCGACATCATCATGGTCGGCGAGATCCGCGATCTGGATACCGCCGAGATTGCGGTCAAGGCGGCCCTGACCGGCCACCTGGTCCTCTCGACGCTGCACACCAACGACGCCCCCAGTTCGATCAACCGGCTGACCAACATGGGTGTCGAGCCGTTCCTGGTCACCGCCTCGCTCAACATGCTGGTCGCCCAGCGCCTGGTGCGCCGAATCTGCATCGAATGCAAAACGGAATACAGCCCCAACGCCGAACTGCTCAGCGCGATCGGCATCGAGACGCAGGAGGGCCAGGCCATTTACCAGGGCGGCGGCTGCCAGAACTGCAACGGCACCGGTTACCGGGGACGCCTCGCCCTGTACGAAGTCATGGTGATCACCGATACCATCCGCGACGCGGTGATCGCCGGCGCGGCGACCAACAAGCTGAAACAATTGGCGATTCAGGAAGGAATGGAGACGCTGCGCATGGCCGGCCGCAAAAAGGTGCTCGAAGGGCGCACGACGATTAGCGAGGTGCTCTCGGCCACGGTTGTGGACACCGCTCATGAAAACCCCGTGGCGGTCGATGAATAGGGATAATAGGGCCTTTTCCCCCTTGAACAGAGGATGCTGACCCATGCCAACTTTTCAATATGTCGCCCGCAATCCGCGCGGCCAGGTGGTCCAGGGCAATCTGGATGGCGCGAACTCCTCGACGGTGGCGCGCCTGTTGCGCGATCAGGGTCTCCTCCCCACCACGATCGCCCAGGGTGGCAGCGGCGCCGCCCAGGTCACCCGCCGCCAGAACGGCAGGGGGGGCCGGGTCAAGCTTGAAGACATGGTGATCATGACCCGCCAGTTCGCGACGATGATCCGCGCCGGCCTGCCGATGATCGAAGTGCTCAACATCCTGGCCGAGCAGACCGAGAAGCGCGCGCTCAAACTGATCATGAAACAGATCGAACGCGACGTCCAGACCGGCTCCAGCCTGACCGAAGCGATCCAAAAGCACCCCAAGACCTTCAGCACCTTTTACCAGAGCATGATCATGGCCGGCGAGGCCGCCGGCATGCTCGACACCATCCTGGATCAGGTCGCGATGTATCTGGAAAAAGTCGCTTCGATCCAGCGCAAGGTCAAATCCGCCGTCATGTACCCCTCGGTCGTCAGCTCGGTGGCGATTATCATCACCGTCTTCCTGCTGGTCAAAGTCGTGCCGGTCTTCTCCCAGATTTTCAAGGACATGGGCGGCCAGCTCCCGTTGCCCACCCGCGTCACGATTTTCCTCTCCGATCTCCTCAAGGACCATTTCATCGTGGTGCCGATCGTCGTCGCCGGCCTCGTCGTCATCCTCTGGCAGATGGGCCGCCGCCCCAAGGGCCGCCGGATACTCGATCAGTTCAAGCTCAAGATGCCGATCTTCGGCCCGCTTTTTCTCAAGGTCAGCGTCGCCCGTTTTACGCGCACCCTCGGCACGCTGATCCGCTCGGGAGTCAACATCCTTAACGCCCTGGACATCGTCGCCCGAACCGCCGGCAACGTGGTCATCGAAGAGGCCATCGTCAAGACGCGCGCCTCGATCCAGAATGGGGAGTCCATCGCCACGCCGCTGCACGAAAGCGCGGTCTTCCCGCCGATGGTCGTGCGCATGATCGACGTCGGCGAACGCACCGGCGCGCTGGAAAGCATGCTCGCCAAAATCGCCGACTTTTACGAGGACCAGGTCGACGCGGCCGTCTCGGGGTTGACCTCGATGATCGAGCCGCTCCTGATCGTCTTCCTGGGCCTGGTCGTCGGCTTCATCGTCATCTCGATGTTCATGCCGATGTTCGCGATGATTTCGATGGTCAACAACAAGTAAGCCCGATTCGTCCACGGCGTCCACTTTGCTGTTCCCCAAAGGGACTCTTTCTTGACTTTCCGATGAAAAAGTATTAATTTGTCCCCTTGTTCCCCCAAGGACAAACGTCATGGCGCGGGTTCGGACGGACGGGGCGGGGTGATGAATCTATCGACTGTTTTCTTTGTCGCCCTCGGGCTCTCGATGGATGCCTTTGCCGTCTCGATCAGCAGCGGCGCGCGCACCCGCCAGCGCCTGCTGCGTCAGGCGTTCATCATCGCCCTCTGTTTTGGCGGCTTCCAAGCGTTGATGCCGGCGCTGGGCTGGATGGCCGGCCTGGGGCTGCGTCACCTCATCCAGAGCGTGGACCACTGGATCGCGTTTGGCCTGCTGACCCTGCTCGGCTGCAAAATGATTTATGACACCTTTTCCCCTCGCGCCGAAAAGGGACGCGAAGAGGCGATCGGCTCGATGACGCTGAGCCTGCTGCTGACCCTTGCGCTGGCCACGAGCATTGATGCGCTGGTGGTCGGCTTCAGCCTTTCGGTGGTCCAAGCGCGCATCCTGCTTCCCATCGCCATCATCGGCGCGGTCACCTTCGTGATTTCAGGCGCGGGGGTGCTGCTGGGCCACCGCTTCGGAAAGACGTTCGGTCGGAAATTCGAGTTCGCCGGCGGCGTGCTCCTGATCGCCATCGGGTTCAAAATCTTGCTCGATCATACGCTTCTGGCGCCGGGAACCGTTCCTTTCTGAGCGATGGTTTGATCGCCCCCCAGGGCTTTATTAGGTGTTCTTGAAAGTTTTATCCCCATCGTCCTCGTCCTCGGAATGTTGAATGATCCTTTAGGTCCTTTACGTCCTTTACGTCCTTTCGAACCCATCACAAGCAGGCGGTCAGACACCAAGATACAGTTTTTGCGGCTGGCGATCATGGTGGACTGGTTCCAAAAAGCAATGCGTGCTATACTTAAATCATGACTTGATGAGGAGGATTCTTCCGTGAAAGTTCTCATTGCTTTATCGCTGTTGCTGCTGGCGACCGGTTGCGCCATCTATCCCGATGGATCCATCGCGCTTTTCCCACCCGTTATCGCCCCCTACCCGGCGGTTTACCCGCCGTCCGTGGCCGTGGAGCCCGCCTACCCCGACTCCTATGCACCCTATTCCTATGCACCCTACTACTATGACTATGACTACTATTATGGGTACCCGTACCCACTGGGTTTCTACGGTGGCTGGTATAGTGGGCGCTGGTACGGCGGCCACTGGTATGGCGGTGACGGGAGACATGGATATTACGGCTATCGCGGCGGAGGCCCTGGACATGCGGGCGCGCGCGGCGGCCAACGTGGTGGCGGTGGCCAACGTGGCGGCGGCCAGCGCGGTGGCGGCGGCGGCCATCGCTGAGGCGTCTGCGCGCTGAATTGGGATGGCGATGAATCCGCTGACCGAATATCATCCGGGCCGCTGGTGGCATGGGCTGGACGACGGACGCGTGCAGTGCGACCTTTGTCCGCGCCTGTGCCGTCTGCGCGAAGGCCAGCGCGGTTTCTGTTTCGTGCGCATGTGCGAAGCGGGCGCGATGGCGCTGACCACCTATGGGCGCAGTTCGGGCTTTTGCATCGATCCGATCGAGAAAAAGCCGCTCAATCATTTTTATCCCGGCTCCGCCGTCCTTTCTTTCGGCACGGCGGGCTGCAATCTCGGCTGCCGGTTTTGCCAGAATTGGGATATCAGCAAGGCGCGCGCCATGGAACGCCTGGCCGACCAGGCCTCGCCCGAGGCGATCGCGCGCTCCGCCCAGCGCGCCGGCTGCCGCTCGGTGGCGTTCACTTATAATGACCCAACGATTTTCGCCGAATACGCCATGGATACGGCCGAGGCCTGCCACGCGCTGGGCCTGGCCGCGGTGGCGGTGACGGCCGGCTATATTGGCGCGGCGGCGCGGCGCGATTTCTACGGCCTGATGGACGCGGCCAACGTCGACCTCAAAGCCTTCTCCGAACGATTTTACAAGGAACTCTGCTTCGCCTCGCTGGCCCCGGTGCTCGAAACGCTCGAGGTTCTCAAACACGAGACCGACGTCTGGTTCGAGATCACGACCCTCCTGATCCCGGACGAGAACGACTCGGACGCGGAACTGCACGCGATGACCGAATGGATCGCCGAGCACCTGGGGCCGGACGTGCCGCTGCACTTCACCGCCTTTCATCCCGATTACAAGCTGTCGGGCACGCCGCCCACGCCGCCGGCGACGCTGACGCGGGCGCGGGCCATCGCGCTCGGCAAAGGGCTGCATTTCGTTTACACCGGCAACGTGCACGACCGCGACGGCGGCAGCACTTGGTGCCCCGCGTGCGGTAAGTTGCTGATCGAACGCGACTGGTACGAGCTGGGCGAATTTGCGATCGAGGCGGGACGCTGCGCGCATTGCCAGGCGCCGATTCCCGGACGCTTCGACAGCCAGCCCCAGGCCTGGGGTCCGCGGCGTGTGCCGATTCGGATCGAGTAACCAAGAAAGAACCACGGAACACGCGGAACACACGGAAAATGAACCATTAATGACCGATCAGCGCCAGAACCATCTGGTAAAGTAACGGCCCGTAAAGCGTGGTGACGGTCACGGCGGCGATCAGCATCAGCCCGAGCACGCAGAGCGATTCCGCGAGAGTCGGGGCCGGTTCGGGGTCCGGTTCGGGCGGCGGGGGTGTGGCTGGTTCACCGCTCATTTCGTCCACATCGTCCACTGCGTCCACAGCCATTGTTTTAAAACTGGCTGCAACAGGTCTTGGCCAGTGCCATCAGGTAATCGCTCTTCATCCGCGCGATGACCGTCAGTTTGATCTCCTTGGGGCAGGCGGCGCTGCATTCGCCGATGTTGGTGCAGCTCCCGAACCCTTCGGCGTCCATCTGTTCGACCATCTCGCGCACGCGCCCCCAACGCTCGGGCTGGCCCTGCGGCAGAAGTGAATACTGGGCGATCTTGGCGCCGGTAAAAAGCGAAGAGGAGGCATTGGGACAGGCCGCCACGCAGGCGCCGCAGCCGATGCAGGCCGCCGCGTCCATCGCCGCCTCGGCGTTGGCCAGCGGAATGAGCTGCGTGTTGGCGTCGGGGTGCGGACCGGTGTTGACCGAGATATAACCGCCCCTGCCCATGATGCGGTCGAAGGCCGCGCGGTCCACCACCAGGTCGCGCAGGACCGGAAAGGCGGCGGCGCGCCACGGTTCGACGACGATCGTCGCGCCGTCCTTGAAGTGGCGCATGTAGAGCTCGCAGGTCGTCGTGCCGCGCTCGGGGCCGTGCGGCTGGCCGTTGATCACCAGCCCGCACGTGCCGCAGATCCCCTCGCGGCAGTCGTTATCGAACTCGACGGGCTCCGCGCCCTCATGGATGAGCCGTTCGTTGAGCGTGTCGAGCATCTCCAGAAAGCTCATGTCGCCGAAGACGTTCTCGATCGGGTAGGTCACCAGCTTGCCGGGCTTGTCGGCGCCCGGCTGGCGCCAGATCTTGAGGGTGAATTTCATTCTCAGCTATTCCTCTAGTTTCGTTTGTTGTTTGTAGTTTGTTGTATGTTGTATGTTGTTTGTTGCCTGTTATGCATCACGCGTTGTATGTCAAAATTAAGACCACAAACAACAGACAACAATCCACAAACAACAGACACCAGACAACCAACCACAAACATTCTTCACTTATAACTGCGCTGGGTCAGCTTGACGTTCTCGAAGACCAGCGGCTCCTTGTTGAGCGCGGGCGGGGCGGCGGCGCCCTTGTATTCCCAGGCCGCGACGTAGGCGAAGTGTTCGTCGTCGCGCAGGGCCTCGCCTTCCTCGGTCTGGCTTTCCTCGCGGAAGTGGCCGCCGCACGATTCCTTGCGATTCAGCGCGTCCAGGGCGATCAATTCGCCCAGTTCCAGGAAGTCGGCCACGCGCCCGGCGTCTTCCAGGTTCTTGTGAAAATGCCGGTCGTCGCCGCTGAGCTTGACCTCGCGCCAGAATTGCCCGCGCAGCTCGGCGATCTGCCGGATCGCCTGGGTCAGACCCGCCTCGTTGCGGCCCATGCCGACGTGCTCCCACAGGATGTGGCCCAGCTCGCGGGCGAACTCGTGAACCGTCTTTTTGCCCTTGGCTCCGACCGCGAGCAACTTCGCGATGCCGGCCTTGACCTCGGCCTCGGATTGCGCAAACTCCCCGGCCTCGGCGTTGACCTTTTTCAGTCCCCCCTGGGCCAGGTAGTTGCCGACCGTGTAGGGCGCGACGAAGTATCCGTCGGCCAGCCCCTGCATCAGCGCGCTGGCGCCCAGGCGGTTGGCGCCGTGATCGCTGAAGTTGGCCTCGCCGAGCACGAACAGGCCGGGGATGGTGCTTTGCAGATTGTAATCGACCCACAGGCCGCCCATCGCGTAATGGATGGCCGGGTAGATCATCATCGGCGTCTTGTATGGATTCTGATCGGTGATGTGATGATACATGTCGAACAGGTTGCCGTACTTGGCGCGAATGGTCGCCTCGCCGTCGCGCCCGATCGCATCGCTGAAGTCGAGGTAGACGGCGCGGCCGGTGTTGCCGACCCCCAGCCCGTTGTCGCAGACGGTCTTGGCATTGCGCGAAGCCACGTCGCGCGGCACCAGGTTGCCGAAACTGGGGTATCGCTCCTCGAGATAGTAATAGCGGTCGGCTTCGGCGATCTGGTCGGGGTCTTTGCGGGCGTCCTCTTTTTTACGCGGGACCCAAACGCGCCCGTCGTTGCGCAACGACTCGCTCATCAGCGTCAGCTTGGATTGATAATCGCCCGAGACGGGGATGCAGGTGGGGTGGATCTGGGTGTAACAGGGGTTGGCGAACATCGCGCCGCGCTTGTAACAGCGCCAGATGGCCGTGGCGTTGCTGTTCATGGCGTTGGTCGAAAGGTTGAAAACGCGGCTGTATCCGCCGCTGGCCAGCACGACGGCGTCGGCGACGTGGCGCTCGATCCGGCCGCTGACCAGGTCGCGCACGATGACGCCGCGGGCGCGGCCGTCGATGACGACCAGGTCGAGCATCTCGCGGCGCGGCAGCAGTTCCAGTTTTTTCGCGCCGACCTGGCGCATCATCGCCGCGTAGGCGCCCAGCAGGAGCTGCTGGCCGGTCTGGCCGCGGGCGTAGAAGGTGCGGCTGACCTGCGCGCCGCCGAAAGAGCGGTTGGCCAGCTCGCCGCCGTATTCGCGGGCGAACGGGACGCCCTGGGCCACGCACTGGTCGATGATCGCGTTGGAAACCTGGGCCAGGCGGTGAACGTTGGCTTCGCGCGAGCGGTAGTCGCCCCCCTTGATCGTGTCGTAAAAAAGCCGCCACACGCTGTCGCCGTCGTTGGGGTAGTTCTTGGCGGCGTTGATCCCCCCCTGCGCGGCGATCGAGTGGGCGCGGCGCGGGGAGTCCTGGAGGCACAGCGCCTTGACCTGGTATCCCATCTCGGCCAGCGAGGCCGAGGCGCTGCCGCCAGCCAGGCCCGTGCCAACGACAATGATGCTGTACTTGCGCCGGTTGGAGGGATTGACCAGCTTCATCTCGAACTTATAGCGGTCCCACTTATCGGCCAGCGCGCCGGCGGGAACTTTTGAGTCCAACGTCATGGGGCATACTCCCTCGAAAATCTCGTCATCGTCATCGTGCTCGTCATCGTCATCGTGCTCGTCATCGTCATCGTGCTCGTCATCGTCATCGGATCGTTTTTCATGGCTTCGAATTTCAATAGATACCCAGATGGGCGCCAAGAAAGATCGCCACCGGCAGGGCGATGAAGCCCACGGCCAACAACACGCCCAAGGTGGCCAGGGCGAAATAAAACGGCCGGGACCAGCGCCCGGGCATCGCGCCGAGCGACTGGAAGGCGCTCCAGACGCCGTGGCGCAAATGGAACGCGAGAAAACCGAGCGACGCCACGTAAAGCAGCATGAAGAGTGGGTTCTTGAACGTCTCGACGACCAGCCGGTACAGGTCGCGCACCTCGTCCCCCTCCAGCTTCGTTTTATAGCCCTGCGCGATGCCGGGGCCGTACTTGAATTGCCAGACGTGGAAAACAACGAACGCGATCACCACCAGGCCCAGGAGCAGCATGTGGCGCGAGGAAAGATTGTTCCTGCTCTCGCCCCCCTTGGTCCGTTCGGCGGCGCAGTATCCGACCGGGCGGGCCTTGCGCACGCCGAAATAAATCACGAGCGAGATGAGGATATGAAGACTCACCAGGGCGATCAGGACCCACTCGGCGATGACGACCAGGAGCTTGAGCGTTTCCAGATGATAGGCGTACTTATTGAAAACGGTGTGGCCCAATTCGCCGGGCAGAAGCAGCGGCAGATTGCCCAGCAGGTGCGCCACCAGGAAGCCGAGCAGCGCCAGTCCGGTCAGCGACATCAGGTATTTCTTGCCGACCGAGGAGGTGAGAAAATTTATGATGACTTTCATCTAATCGCGTCTCCAGTAAATACTCGCGCCCGGGCGGCCAATCGCACGATGGCCCCGGGCGGCCGACAACGGGATCTGGAAGTATGATGATAGACATACCACAGATCTTAAAAACGCCGATTTGAATCATACGCGGAAGGGCGGCTTTACGTCAAGCCCGAGCGGCGCACGGCCGCGCAGCGCGCGCCAGACGAACAAGGGATTGCCCAGCAGGTATCGCCGCCAGAGCCGCCCCGGCTCGAGCGCCAGGCGCACGAGCCACTCCAGCCCCAGCCGGCGCATCCAGACCGGCGCGCGCCGGCGCGTGCCGGCGTAATACTCGAACAGCGCCCCGACGCACCACCAGGCCCGTGGCCGCCCGGCGTCGGACCATTGCATGGCCCAGCGCTCCTGGCGCGGCGTGCCCATGCCGAGCAGCACCAGGTCGGGGTCGGCGCGCTCGAGGCCCAGGCGCACCGCCTCGGCTTCCTCATCCGTGAAATAACCGTGGTGCGTATAAACGAGGCGCAGCCCCTCGCTCCAGCGCTTAAAGACGACGGCCGTCCGCTCGGCCTCCCCTGTCCCGCCCGGCGGACCCGGCCGGCCGCCGATCAGCGCCACGCGCAGTCCGGCGGCGGTTGCGGCGCGGATCATCGCGCGGGTGAAATCGCCGGCGTTGATCCGCTC
>Ga0182027_10007569_pt1 | contig 15958 bp, 18 predicted proteins | sample 712E1DmetaG_FD_121300 | JGI IMG/M metagenome (GOLD analysis project Ga0182027, IMG submission 121300) | Permafrost microbial communities from Stordalen Mire, Sweden - 712E1D metaG (Illumina Assembly) | ecosystem: Environmental > Terrestrial > Soil > Wetlands > Permafrost | place: Sweden...
GAAGTCATGCGTCGGGAAAGCTCAGACTAAAGTCTCGCATGTCGCATTTCCTCATTATCCTCGTCACGTCTTTCATCGCCACTGCCCTCAGTTCCATGTCGGGTGGCGGCGCTTCGATGATTAACATCCCGGTCATGCTGGCTTTGGGCATCCCGTTTCCGCTGGCGACCGCGGCCCAAAAGACCAGCTCGATGTTTTGGGTCTTGCCCGCCTCGTCCAACTACCTCAAGGGCCGTAAGATTGACTGGAAATTCCTGATCGGGTTCTCAGCGGTCGGCTTGGTCGGCGTTTATCTGGGCACGCTGGTCGTCCTGGCCATCAACCAACGAGTCGCCGGAGTCATTATTGGCCTGTTGATTTTGAGCCTGGTGGCTTATGTCCTGTTCAATAAGAACGTCGGCCTAGCGAAGACGAAAGTCTATTCGAAACTGCGGCAGCGCGTCGCCTACGTCTTCGCCCTGGTTTTGGGCTTCTATGAGAGTTTCTTCGGCTCCGGTAACGGCATCTTGTTCTCCATCGTGACGTTCCAGACCCGGGGTTTCGATTTCATCGATGCTCTCGGCTATTACTACTCAGTCGCGTTCTTGTGGGAGATCCTCGCCGTCATCGTGTTCGTCTCCAAAGGCTACTTCAGTTGGACCGTCATGGTTCCGGTCGTGGTCGGATCTCTCATCGGCGGTTACGTGGGTTCGCGCTACGGCCGCTACAAGGGCAACAAGTTCATCAAGATAATGTTTGCCGTCATCGGGACCGTCTTGGGCATCAAACTCCTGTTCGGATTGTAAACTCAATGTTCGAGAAAACAAAAGCGGCCCGAGTGGGCCGCCTTTTTTTATCACCCATGCTGGTGTCCGGGCGGGGCTTGATCGGTGAGCTTCACGCCCGGCCGGCCGTAATAGACTGCGGCGATGACGCCGGTGAGCGGCACGGCCAGGACGAGACAGACACTGCCGACGAGCGTTCGGACCACCTCGTCGGCGATCATCTCGCTGTTGAGGGTCAGCCAGAGCGGCTGGTCTTTGCTGGCGACGAGCAGCAGGAAGAGCGGCAGGCCGATGCCGGCGTAGGCGAGGAAGAGCGTGTTGACGAGCGAGGCGATGTGCTCGCGCCCCACCGAGAGGCTGCGGCGGAAGAGCTCGCGCCAGCCCAGGGACGGGTTGGCGCGCTTCAGTTCCTCGACCACCGCGGCCTGGGCGGTCGTGATGTCGTCGAGGATGCCGAGGACGCCGAGCATAATGCCGCCGAGGAGCAGCCCGCGCAGGTCCAGGCCGTCGAAGCCGTTGTTCTTGAGGTACATGGCTTCCTCCGAACCGGTGCCGAAGAGCCGGGTGAGGCTCACCCAGTTCGACGCGAGCCGGGCAGAGAAACCGAGGGCCAGGACGGTACTGGACAAGGCGACGGTGGTGCGCCGATTGAAGCCGTGAGCGAGGTAGAGCGAGGCGGCGGCGATGACGAAGGTTCCGATTAGGCAGGTGTTCAGGGCGTCGCCGCCGTGCACAATGGTGGGGACGATATAGCCCACGATGACGCCGACCGTGGCGGCCAGGCCGATGACCGAAGTGACGCCCCGCCAGCCACCGATGACGGTGACGGCGGCGAGGAAGATGGCGAAGATGATGGCAAGCGCCGGCAGGCGATAGTCGTCCAGAAGGTGATAGCTGGGCATACCGCCGTCTTCCCAGCTTTTCACGACGACAACCGCCGCCCCGACTTTCAGCTCTCCAGTGCCGTTCGCGAGCTCGACATCCTCAGTTTTCACCGTGACCGTCTGCCCAGATTCCTTGCCGGAGTCCAACTTGATCTGGTAGCCGGTCGGCGTGATGGAAATGATGCGCCCCCGGGTGTATTCATCCGGTGGCAAGTTCGTGGCAGCGGCCTCGGCGTTGCCGGTGTCTAGGCCATCGGTAGCTATTTGTTGCGCTGACGTTTCTTTCGGCGTCGTCCCAAGCAGTTTCGGGCGGCTCGGTGCGGCGGCCAGGGCTGAAGTCGCCACGGCGAGGAGTATCAGGCAGACGAGAGGCACTATTTTCATGTTCGTCGGCGGTTGACAATCAGGCTGAGGCAGAAGATCAGTAGAGCGACGACGACGATGGTGCCGCCCGTGGCCAGGTTCAGGTAATACGAGGCGAAGAGCCCGCTGATAACGCTCACGAGGGAGATGGCCATGGCCGCGAGGAGCGTCCTCATGAAGCTCAGCCGGAACTGGATGGCGCTCACGACGGGGATGATCATCAGTGCGCCGATCAGGAGGATGCCGACGATGCGCATGGAGAGCGAGACGGTGACGGCGGTGATGGTGATCAGCAGGATGTTGAAAGCTCGGACGTTGAGGCCGTTGGCCGCCGCTAGTTCCTCGTTGAAGGAGATGAAGAAGAACTCCTTGTATAGCGCCGCCATGATTGCGAGAATCAGCACGCCCGCGCCGGCGATGACGTAGACGTCGTCCGGGGAGACGGTGGTGATGCTCCCGAAGAGGTAGCTGACAAGGTTGACGCTGAACCCATGCGACAGGCTGATCAGGACCACCGCCACGGCCAGCCCGCCGGACAGGAAGAGCGCCAGGACGCTCTCGCCGAAGATCTTCCGGCTCTCGCGCAGGCGCTCGATGCCGACCGAGGCGACGGCGGTAGTGACGAGCGAGCAGAGCACCGGGTTGAGGTTGGTCAGGAGGCCGATGGCCACGCCGACTAGGGAGATGTGGGCGAGCGTGTCGGCCATCAGCGAATAGCGCCGTACCACCAGGAACATGCCGATGAGCGGCGCGACGATGGCTGTGATGAGACCGGCCTCGAAGGCCCGGACGATGAAGTCGTATTGGAAGAGGCTGAACATACCTAGCGGTGGTGATGGTGATGGAAGACGAAGTCCACCTTGCCGCCGTAGAGCCGCTCCATATAGTCCTTATTGGTGGCGTCCTTGGCTGCCTTGAAGCCGATGACCTTCCGGTTGAGCAGGAGGAGCTTGTGCACCTCGTTGGCGACGGCGTCGATGTCGTGCGAGACAAGCATGATGGTCAGGCCGCGCTCTCGGTTGAGCTTGGCCAGGAATGCGTAAAATTGCTCTTGGGCCGCGAGGTCCACGCCCGTCGTCGGCTCGTCCAGGATGAGTATCTTGGGATCGCCGGAGAGCGCCCGGGCGATCATCACCCGCTGGCGTTCGCCGCCGGACAGGCTGTTGATGAGCTTGTTCTGGAACTGGCCCACCTCGGCGACCGCCATGGCCTCTTCCACCGCCTGCCGGTCGGCGGACGAGAACGCGTGGAACAGGCCGTTCAGGGCCGTTCGGCCACTGCAGACGATCTCGTAGACCGTGCCGGGGAAATTGGCGTCCAACTGGCTCAGCCGCTGCGGCACGTAGCCGACGTGCGCCCGCTCGCGCTTGATTTGGTCAATCCTCCGGCCGAACACCAGCACCTCGCCGGAGTCGGGCTTGATCAGCCCCAGGATGATGTTGAGCAAGGTGGTCTTGCCACCGCCGTTCGGACCGATGACTCCGATGTAGTCGCCGGCCTTGACGGCGAAGCAGACGTCCTCCAAGACTGGATTGAGGCCGTAGCTGAAATTGACGTTCTTCAGCTCAATCAAGTTTTCCGTACTTTCAGCTGAGGTCTTCATGGTGGCGTTACTTTACTGGCACTGCAGGGCGGTGCGCAAACTCGCCAGGTTGGTGCGCATCTCCGTCAGGTAGGTCTGGCCCGAGCTGATTTCGGCATCCGTCAGGCCCTCGAGCGGGTTGAAGGCGATGGTCTGCGCCCCGACTTCCGTGGCGATGGTCTGCGAGAGCTTGGGGCTGACGAGCGTCTCGAAGAAGATGTACTTGATGTGCTTAGCCTTGGCCAGCTGGGCGATCTCGGACAACTGCTGGAGGGACGGCTCGGCGTCCGGCGACAAGCCGGCGATGGCAATCTGGTTCAGGCCGTACTGTTTGGCCAGGTAACCGAAGGCCGCGTGCGAGGTGACGATGTCGTGCAACTGGCAGGAGGCGAGACCGGCCTTGAATTCGCCGTCCAGGACCTGCAATTGCGCGACATAGGCGTCGGCGTTCCGGTTGTAGACGTCGGCGTGCGCTGGGTCGGCCTGGACGAGCGCCACGCGGATCAGCTGGACCTCCTGCTCGGCGAGGACGGGATTGAGCCAGATATGCGGGTCCATCGCGGTCTCGGCTCCGGCCGGGGCAGTCATCAGCTTGATGCTCTGGTGCATGTCGACCACCAGGACACCCTTGGCCAGGAGGTCGGGCTCGATCCGCTCCGCCCAGGTATCCACGCCGCCCCCGTTCATGACGAAGACCTTCGCGTCGTAGGCCTTGACGATGTCTTGAGACGTCGGCTCGTAATCGTGAGGCTCGGCCCCGGCGGGCGTGATGTTGGCCACGGTCACGTAAGCGCCACCGACCTGCTGGGCGAAGTGGGCCAGCGGATAGAACGTGCCGACAACTTGGAGCTTGGCCTGGGCAGGGGACGGGGGATTCGCGCCGGGCTTGTTCTCGAACAGGCCTGTCTCGAATGCGTAAGCCACCACGAGTACCAGCAGCACCGCGACGAGCGACCAGAGATGCGTCTTTTTCAGGTTTGTGTTCATATTATTATTGGCAATTTTGGCACAGGCCGAAAAACTCCAGCGAGTGGTCGAGAATCTTGAACTTTTTGTCCTTACGGATCTTCCGTTCCATCTGGCTCACGTCGTCGGCCACGTGAATCTCGTCCACGCTCTGGCAACTGGTGCAAACCAGGTGGTGGTGATGGTCGACGTTCAGCTCGAAGCGCTGCTTGCGGTCGCCGAAATCGACGGTACGCACCTGGCCTTGCTCCTTAAACTGGGCGAGCTGACGATAGATAGTAGTCTTATTGACTCGGATGTGCCGCTTAGCGAGTGCGGCCCGGAGCTCCAGTTCGGTGAGTGGACGACGGTCGGCCTTGAGGACCTCAAGCAGGGTGAGACGCGCTCGGGTGTCGCGGGCTTGGGGCTTTTCAGACGTTTCGGCGGAATGCGGATTCATATCTTGGCGTGAGAGGACTGATTGCTTACACGATAACGCAACTGAGTTGCATTGTCCAATAACCGAAAAGTTCTGGTCAGCATAGGTAAATTTTGGCTGGTTTGACGCCCTTTATAGTGCCGTGATAATCTCAGCCAGTTGTTCCGTTCTTTTCAAAGGAGGTTACCGTGGCAAGTTTGAAGAATCTGACTATCGAGCAACTGACTGCCAGTCTTGAGGCGGCCCAAACCGAACAATCCAGGCTTGCGACCCGGGTCAAGGAACAGGACCGGCGCATTCTGACGCTGATCACTCTGAAGGCCAGGACGGAATCCGACGCACGGAGCAAGGCCCAAGAAGCTCAAGAGCTTTCAGCCCGATTGTTTCTCAAACAGTGTCTGCCAGCGGAAGTCGTCCAGTTGCGCGAGCGAATCTTCAATCTCCTGGCCCAAGTCGCCAGCGACCAGATTACAGTCGCCGAACAGCGGCGCCTGTCTGAGGAGTTGAAGACGACGCGCAAGAGCCTCCAGTTGGACGTCTGCAACCACCGGCTCGTCGTCTACGAGGAGGCCTACTCGGGATCGCGCAGCAACGATTATGACGACGCCTCCAAGGAGGTGCGGGTCTGCGTGGTCTGCGGTCTTGAAGAGTGCCAATGGAAGGCCGAGGAGTTCAAGGTCCTCCAGGATACGCCACATCGGCTCATCCGCCGCTACTACGACTTCTACGAATTCGGTTCCAGGCTGGGCTTTACCGGGGTGCGCGATCGCTTGCTGAAACTGCGCGACCTCGACGCCCTTCTCGACTTGATGGCCGGTCTCGTCAAGCTGACCGACTGACATCCGTTCCAGATACTGACCACAACTCCCGACTCTCGGGAGTTTTTTGTCTCTTTGGCAGATACAAAAACCGGCCTGTTTAGGGCCGGTTTTGATGTTTGGAGCTAGGAGCTTACTTCTTCTTCAGCGCGTCCTTGAGGGTCTTGCCGGCCTTGAACTTCGGCACGCGGACCTCGGGGATCTGGATCCGTTCGGTGGGCTTCTGCGGGTTCACGCCCATGCGGGAGGCGCGGACGCGGGCGGACCAAGTGCCGAAACCGGCGATGGTCACCTCGTTGTTGGCCATGAGCTCGGTCGTGATCTGCTCGGTCATGGCCTCGATGATCTCCTCGGTCTTCTTCTTAGGCAGGCCCATCTTTTCGGACAACTTCACCGCGAGTTCGGCTTTATTCATACTTACTTAAGGTGGATATTATTCGACGATCATTTGGACGAGTTCGATGCTCTGGGCTCGGTGTAGCGCCGGGTCGACGCGCACGACGAGGGCGTTCAGGTCTGCCGGCCCCGATTCCGGCATGTTGAACTTCGTCGGTACAGCGTTCGTGAAACGCGAGATCGGCCCCTTCGGCTCCACGCCCAGCACCGAGAGGCGCGCGCCGACCATCCCGACGTCGGTGAGGTAGGCGGTGCCCTGCGGCAGGATGCGGGCGTCGGCAGTCGGCACGTGCGTGTGCGTGCCCCAGACGGCCGTGGCTCGGCCGTCGGCCCAGAGTCCGAAGGCGACGCGTTCCGAGGTGGCTTCCCCGTGGAAGTCAACTAGGATTACATCGTGCCCGGGATTCTCCTTAAGGACTCGATCAAACGCTTCGAAGGGACTGGCGTACTCCTGGTCCATGAACACCTGACCAATCAAGTTTACCACAAGAACCTTTTTTCCGCCAATCTCTAGGCTTTTCGAGCCAGAACCCTGCGTTCCGCCGGGGAAGTTATCCGGTCGCAGGAGGCGCGACCCGAGTTCGGGGTCGGCCCAGACGTCGAAGACGCCTTTGTTCTGGAAGATGTGGTTGCCGGAGGTAAAGACGTCCACGCCGGCCTTGGCCAGCGACGAAACCGAGGCCAGATTCACGCCGACGCCGTGCGCGATGTTCTCGACGTTGGCAATGACCAAGTCGGGGCGATACTTCGCCTTGAGGTCTGGCAGGGACTTGATTACGGCCTCGCGGCCGATCTTGCCGACGACGTCGCCGAAGATTAGGAAAGTTAACATAGGTGTCCTTAATGTCATTCCGAGCTGTTAGCGAGGAATCCCTTGCGCAACTTGAGAGGCAAGCGATTCCTCGGCGCAGAAGCGCCTCGGAATGACATACAAGGTATCAACGGGCGTATTCGATGGCCCGGGTCTCGCGGATGACGTTGATCTTGATCTCGCCGGGGTACTGGAGCTCCTGCTCGCACTTCTTGGCGATGTCCTTGGCGAGGTTCCAGGCGCCGAGGTCATCCAGGATGTTCGGCGAGACGAAGACGCGGACCTCGCGGCCGGCCTGGATGGCATAGGCGTGGGCGACGCCGGGGAAGGAAGTCGCAACCTTCTCGAGCTCCTCGAGGCGCTGGACGTAGTTCTCCAGGGTGTCCTTGCGGGCGCCGGGGCGGGCGCCGGAAATGGCGTCGGCGGCCTTGCAGATGTAGCCCTCGATGTTCTTGGGCCGGTCCTCGTGGTGCGAGAGGGTGTGGTAGGCGGCATCCTCGGGGAAGCCGAACTTCTTCAGGATGTTGTAGCCGATCTCCGGGTGGCCGCCGGGCACGTCGTGGTCGACGGCCTTGCCGATGTCGTGGAACAGCCCGCCCTTCACGAGCTGGGCGGCGTCGGCCCCGAGCTCCTTGCCCAGGAAGCCGCTGATGAGCGCGACCTCGATGGAGTGGCGCAGGACGTTCTGGCCGTAGGAACTGCGGTACTTGAGCCGGCCGAGGATCGAGATGAGCTTGGGGTCGATGGAGGCGATGGAAATGCCGCACTCGTAGAGCGCGTCCTCGCCGGCCTTCTTGATGTCGAGCGCCAGGTCCTTCTTGGCCTGGTCGATGGCGTCCTCGATCTTGGTCGGGTGGATGCGGCCGTCCTGGATGAGCTTCTCGAGGGCGAGACGGGCGACCTGGCGGCGGATGGGGGAGAAGCCGGAGACGGTGATGATGTTCGGCGTGTCGTCGACGATGATCTCGGTGCCGGTGAGCTGTTCCAGCGACTTGATGTTGCGGCCTTCCTTGCCGATGATGCGGCCCTTCATCTCGTCGTTGGGCAGCTGGACCTGGGTGGTCGTGGTCTCGGCGCAGTGCGAGGCGGCGATGCGCGAAATGACCGTGGCGAGCACGTTCCGGGCCTTGACCTCGTATTCCTCGTCGCCGAGGCGCTCCACCTTGTGGATGCGGGCCATGGCCTCGTCCTGGGCGTCGGCCTCGACGGCCTTGAGCAGTTGGTCCTTGGCCTCGTCCTTGGTGAGCTCGGCGACCTTCTGGAGCCGGTCGACGGCCTCAACCTTGATCTTCTCGATCTCTTCCTTGGTGGTGTCGATGGCCTTGGACTTGTCGTTCAGGCGGTCGTTCTTCTCCTTGAGCTCGAGCAGCTGCTTGTCGAAGAGAGTCTCGCGCTTCTCGAGGCGGGCCTGCGTGCTGGAGAGCTCCTTGCGGCGCTCGATTTCCTCGTGCTTGGCCTCGTCGAGGATCTTGATGGCCTTCTGCTTGGCCTCGAGCTCGGTGGCCTGGGCCTTGGACTTGGCGTCGTTGATGATTGAACCGACTCGGGCTTCGGCGCTGGCGACCTTGGCGGCCGCGACCTGCTTGCGAATGACGTAACCGGCGCCGATACCGGCGGCCAGGGCCACGACGCCGACGGCGAAAATGGCGATTAGCATAATTTCTATCGCCGTCCTAACCAGCTCTTACAGTCAACGGGAAAAAGGGTGGCCGAAGCCGCCCTCAAGAGTTGCGGGGGTCGCGTTCGATTCGTTGAAACGCGAGGGTAAAAGTCATGGTAATTCGGATCGGTGAACTCTTTGGCCGTAGACTGACGGGAGCGGAAAAGGGCGGACGGATGATTAATGAGACTGGTAAGACCCTATCATAAACAAAAAAACCGGGCAAGCGCAGGTGGCTTGGCCGGTCGAGCTGGTCGGTTTCGGTCACCAGCGGAGGGTGGTGCCGTAGCCGGTTTTGTTCCCTATTGTCAGGGTCAGCTTTACGTTGATGGAGCAGTCGAACCCGTCGCCTCGGAGCAACTCTTGGAGCTGCCGCTTCTCTTGGATTGGGGCTTGCTCCAGCAGGATGAAGAAATCCTTTTCGCCCTTGCACGCCTGGAGGCAGAACCCCTTGACGAGGATGGCCCAGAGCGCCAGGACTTCCGGGGGAATCGGCGGTTTGGCCGTCTCATATTCCCGGAGCTTTTCAGCCACGCGACGGTGGAGGAGGTAGATGGATGTCCCTTGTTGGATTTTGGCCAGGATTTCGGCCGCCAGACCTTGTTTCGTCGCCGTCATCTTATTCTTCTTTCTTCTGTGCGTTGAAGGAACGGACCTGATTCAGGATTATCACGGTCGGGGCGAATCGTCAACAAAAAAAACCGGGCCAGCTTGAGCTTGACCCGGCGTGTCACGCGCCCCGGAGGGCTTTGCGTGATATTCGAGACTACCAGCGGATGTCCTCGAGCGAGCCCGTGAAGCCCTCCTCTTGGAGGACGGCCCAGACTTTCGCCTGGAAGGCCGGCGGAATCTGGTCGACCGAGACGTACGCCTTGGTATGACGGAAGGTGACTCGGCCCAGGATTACGCCCATGACGAAGGCCAGGGCGTAGGCGGCGCAACAGTCGACTCGACTGCAGCATGTGGCGTTGCCGCACGTGAGGTGCTTGTCCTCGATGTGCCGGTTGACGCACTCGACGATGGCTTCCTCTAGGGAACTGAGGCGGCTGGCGGTGATGAGGATAAGCGCCCCATCGAACTTTTCCACCGTTTCTCGGCAGAGTTGGGCCAGCGGTCGGCGGTTTTCGGCTGTTGTTTCCACGAGGCGCTCCTTGGTTGGGGTTGAAGGTACTGGCGCTAGTTTAACCTTTCTCGACTGGGAGTCAAGCGTTCGGGGGACAAAAAAACCGGGGCTGGCCACGTAAAGGACTTGCGTCCCACGTGGCTAGGCCCGGTTGCGAGAGTCACGTGGGGGTGTGGCCCCAGGTGAGGGTAATCTTGACCGGCATTCCGCACAACGGCGCGTCGGCCGGATTGGGATACATGTGGCACTTGAAGCCTTCGCTGATCAGCAGCCTTTGGGCTTCCTTGAGTGCCGTTTCGGAGTTCTCGGTCACTTCGACCTCGGCCAGATTTCCCCCTCGGGAGGCCTGGATGCAGAACTCGCTCATGGCCTGATCCCAGACAGCCAGGGCTGGAGGGCTGGCTTGGCCTTGATAGGCCAGGCGGGTCGGGGTCACGAGATACTCGCGGAGAGCGCGCTCGTCCCGGGCTTGCGTAATCTTGGCCACGGCGGCCACGGCGGAACCACGGGAAGCAATCGACATCGTAGGCATCTTCGGACTCCTTCCGTTGGGGTTGAACGAACTGTCTCCACGATTATCACAGCCAAGTCGGATTGTCAACGTGCCAATGAAAAATGTGCCAATGAAAAAACCGGGGCTCTGCCCGGTTTGAGGTCAATCTAGCTGGTCGCACGGTCACCAGACGAGGCTGGCGCCGTAGCCGGTCTGGCCGTCCACCTCTGCCAGGTGGCCGGTGATGAGGTGAGTGAATCTGTCCTCTCCGAGCAAGGCCCGGAGCTGGATGAGTTCCCGCGCGGGATCTCGTTCCAGCAGGATAAAGAGGCGGCGCTTGCCTTGGGGCGCTTGGATGCAGAACTCGTTCATGAGCTGGTCCCAGATACACAGGACCAGGGCGGAGAAGCCGTTCTGCTGGTGTACCAAGCGTTGGGCGGCCACGTTGGCGCGGAGTCGCGCCTCGTCCCTTCGCCGCCTGCCATCGGCCGGCATGGACACTGCTAGACCATCGGCTGCTAAACGCATCGTCGCCATCTTCGGACTCCTCTCGTTCGGGTTGAAGGTTCTGCCCCACGATTATCACGGCTGGGGCTGATTGTCAACGAAAAAACCGGGGCTGGGCCCGGTTGCGGGGGTCACCGGGGCTTTTTGCCCCAGGTGATGGTGATGGTGACCGGCCGGGAGAACGCGCCTGTGCCTTTCGGCTTGGGCTGGACGCGGTATTTGAAGCCGTCGAGTTCCAGCAGGCGCCGGAGGGCCGCGTGCGAGCACTCTGACACCATGGCCACGTTGGCCTCGGCCCGGCGTTTCCCCTGGGCGGCCCGGTGGCAGAACTCTTTCATGATCTTGTTCCAGGCGGCCTTGGCTCGCGCGGTGATGAAGCAAGTATTCCGCGAGCGGGCCGGACGGACGAAGTCCCGGTAAAGGGCCTGTCGGTCACGTTCCTGCCTTTTCTTGGCGGCGGCGGTCACGGCTGAACCTCGGTTGGCGAGCGTGTGCTGCGGCATCTTCTAGCCTCCTTTTCTCGGTGCAGTGGTGGAACGAACTGTCTAACGCTTATCACGCTTGGGGCGGATTGTCAACATCATCAGCGCCAAAGAAAAAACCGGGGTGCGCCACGTGGGACGAAAGTCCTTTACGTGGCTGAGCCCGGTTTGAGGTGCGGTCTAGGACCACCGGAATCTGACTTGGTATCCGACCCCATGACTTTCCAGCATGGAAGCACCTGGGTCGATGTATCCGTTCAGTCCGTCCTCCTTGATGAGCGCCCCGGCTTCCTTGAAGAGGGACACTCTTTCCTCCGTGGCCTCGGGTCCGCGACCCTGCAAGAGGAGCCAGAGGTCGGTGTAACCACGGGAAGCGCGCAGGTGGAACTCGCAGATGATGGTGTTCCAGAGCTCGAGGACTTCCGGGCGAGTCCCGCGCTTCACAAGCTGGCGGCGGCGGGCCCTGATGGTCTTGCCGATCTTTTCGGCTGCGGCCTTGACGGCTTCGTCCACGATCGTCGCGACGACTCGGCCATGGGTACCTAAGGGCAACTTCTCGGACGGCTTCTTTGCTCTCATCTTCCTATCCTTTCCTTGATGGAACGAACTGACACCTAATTATCACGCTTGGGACGGAGCGTCAAGGCTTTGCGCTAACCTTTGGGTCACGTTGGTGAGGGAAAGTTGGGCGGTCGGGAGGGCGTTTTCGACCTTGAAATTGCCGATGGCGGTGCGGCGGAGGTTTTCGAGGTAGGCTCCGACGCCGAGCCGAGCGCCGATATCGTGCGCCAGGACTCTTATATAAGTGCCGGAAGAGACGCGGCAGCGGATCTTGAGGATTGGCCAGGCATATTCAGTGACGACCAGTTCGGAGACGACGACGGCGACCGGTGCCCGCTCGACGGTCTTGCCCTGTCTCGCCAGCTCGTAAAGTTTTTGGCCGTTGATCTTCTTGGCCGAGTACATCGGCGGCGTCTGCATTTGCGGGCCGCGAAATTGGACGAGGGCCGCTTCGACGACTTCCGGCGTCGGGCGCTGTGCCACGTCGTTTGCGAACGACGTCGGCACGACCTGGCCGGTCCGGTCCATGGTGTCGCTCGTCGCGCCGAGCTTGAGTTCAGCCTCGTAAGCCTTATCGAGTCCGACGAATTGGGAAATGCCCTTGGTGGCCCGGCCGACCGCCACGATGAGCAGGCCCGAGGCGAAGGGGTCGAGCGTGCCGGCGTGGCCGACCTGACGCAGGCCCGTGGCGCGCCGAACCAGGTCCACCACGTCATGCGAAGTGGGGCCCACAGGCTTGTCGATCAGGAGGAAGCCGTTCAGGTCCGCCATACAAACGCCACGATACCTGATGAGCCGACGTCGGGCAAAGCGGCCCCGTCTTCCGATCGTTGTTTTAGTTACCGTGTCTTCTCAAACACGCCGATCAGGTGCATAACCGCGATTTTTGACCCCAAACGCCGGGCGACTCGTTGGACTAGAAGTGCCAGGCGGAAAAACGGACCGTTGATTGCAAGATAACTGGGGTCCGGGTTTTCGATCAGCGCAAGCTCCTTGAGCCCGGCTTCCTTAGCAAGCCGACGCAGGTCTTTCGCCGTGTTGGCGGCATAATAGGCACGGAAGGTATCCGCCTCACTTCGTCCGAACAGCCATTCGAGGACGAACCGTGTCAGGCGCCTGCCGACGAGCTTCTTGATGAGCAGGACGTAAGAATTTGAATGTGGAGTTACGAGGAAAAGCTTGCCGCCAGGCTTCAGTACCCGTTCTGCCTCGGCAAAGAAACGATCTGGTCGGCGCAGGTGCTCGAGAACCCAGAGACTCGTGACAGCATCGAAACTTGAGTCCGGAAAGGGCAATTTTTCCAGGTCCGCGACGACGATTTCTTCTGCGAGAGCATTTCCAGTCGTGGCCTCTTTGGAGGCGTCGACGCCGACGATCTTTTTTACTAGAGCTTGGTTGGATTCAAGGACGTAATTGCCGCGTCCGCAACCGGCATCCAGGACGGTCAGTCCGCTCCCGGCCCGCTCTCGGAAAAGCTTGGCTAGCGAGATGATGGAATCATCCCAGGCTGGATCCAGCCTTTTGTATTTTTCTCGGTACGCCTGCTGACGTCGCTCTTGTGGCGTCATTCCCTCGTCAATTTTCAGGTAAGGCATGATGAGGGATGAATAAGGCGGATATTACATGGAGTATAAGCTGTCTCAGGGTCAGGTTACAACCTCACCCCTTTACAAGAGCCTGATTTTGCCCTAGACTGGCTCCACATGAACATCACTGAACTAGCTCGCCGTCTCCGTGTCACGCCTGACGAGCTTCGGGATAAGCTCCCGGTGCTCGGTTTTGATATCGGCCGCAAGGCCATCAAGGTGGATGACCGGCTCTCCGATCGCATCGTCCGCAAGTGGCAGGAGGCCGCCTGGCGCGACAAGCAGGTCGCCGAGGAGCGCGTCAAGATGGAACGCAAGCGCCAGGTCCAGTTGGGCGAGGTCACTCCCGACCGCATCGTCGCCCTGCCCGGTTCCCTCACCGTCCGCGACTTCGCCGCCAAGCTGAAACTGCCCGCCACGAACGTCATCCGCGAACTGATGAAGGGCGGCATCTTGGCGTCGCTCAACGAACGTATCGACTTCGACACGGCCGCCGTCGTCTCCGAGGACCTGGGCTTCAAGGCCATCAAGGAATCCGCCGAGCAGGCCGAGGTCAAGGTTTCGGGCGCGCTCGAGACTTTGAAGGAGACTGTCTTGAACGAGAGCGAGGCGAACCTCAAGCCGCGCGCCCCGGTCGTCGTCGTCATGGGCCACGTGGACCACGGCAAGACCACCGTCCTCGACGCCATCCGCAAGACTACCATCGCCGCCAAGGAATCCGGCGGCATCACCCAGCACATCGGCGCCTACCAGACCGAGAAGCACGGGCGCGCCATCACCTTCATCGACACCCCCGGCCATGAGGCCTTCACCCTGATGCGCAGCCGCGGCGCCCGCGTCGCCGACATCGCCGTCCTGGTCGTGGCCGCCGACGACGGCGTCCAGCCGCAGACCATCGAAGTCATCAAGATCATCGAGGCCGCCAAGCTGCCCTTCGTCGTGGCCATCAACAAGATCGACAAGCCCGCCGCCGACCCGGACCGGGTCAAGCGCCAGTTGGCCGACCACAACATCCTCGCCGAAGAATGGGGCGGCAAGGCCGTCATGGTCCCGATTTCGGCTAAGACTGGCCAAGGTCTTGATGCACTCCTCGACACCATCCTGCTCGTCGCCGACATGGAAAAGGACAAGATCCGGGCCAACCCGGACCGCTTGGCCATGGGCACCGTCATCGAGTCGCGCATCGACAAGGGCGCCGGCCCGGTTGCGACTGTCCTCATCCAGTCCGGCACGCTCAAGTCCGGCGACTACCTGGCCATCGGCGGCTCGCTCTATGGTCGCGTCCGCGCCATGAAGAACTTCCTCGGCAAGCTCGTCACCGTCGCGCCGCCCGGCATGCCGGTCCGCATCCTCGGCTTCAAGGTGGCCCCGTCCGTCGGCGACGTCTTGGAAGTGCCGGCTAACGTCAAGGAACTGGAAGTTCACAAGGTCATCAAGCGCGGCCTCGGCCAGGATGCCCCGTCCAAGTCCGCCCCAGCCTCCGAGGAATCCACCGCCGACAAGGCCATCGTCAACATCGTCATCCGCGCTGACGTGCTCGGCTCGCTCGAGGCCATCCAAGGCATGCTGGAGCGCATGGTCCACCCGAAAGTCGGCGTTCGCATCGTCGCCAAGGGCCTGGGCAACATCTCTGATGCCGATGTCCTGAACGCCGAGGCGAACCATGCCGTCGTCATGGGCTTCCACGTCCAGCCGACCCCGGCCGCCGCCAGCCTGTCCAAGGACAAGAACGTCGACGTCCGCGTCTACAAGGTCATCTACGACCTGACCGACGACGTGAAGGAAGAGATGAAGAAACTGCTGAAGCCGGAAATCATCGTCACCGAACTCGGCAAGCTCGAGGTGCGCGGCGTCTTCCGCGTCGGCCGCGACTTCCAGATCATCGGCGGCGTCGTCATCGACGGCCAAGTCAAGAAGGGGGAGCATGCGCGCGTCACCCGTCTGGGCGAGAACGTCTGCGATGGCAAGATTGCCGAGCTCCAGTCCCAGAAGTCCCCGGTCGCCACGGCCTACGTCGGCCAGGAATGCGGCATCAAGTTCGAAGGCAAGCCGTTCATCCAGCTCGGCGACACTCTCGAGGTCTACCACGAGGATAAGAAGGAAGTCGCCCTCAATTTCTAGGGTCAAAGTTAGCCAAAATAAGGCGAGGTGAAGCCAATCGGCGTCACCTCGTTTTGGCTAAGAGCGGAAATCCGGCTCCGCTTGGGCACCCTCTCTGAAAGAGAGGGAAATGCCCGGCACCGGTTGGTGCTGGGCATGGGGTGAGTCTGTTGTTGGGCCGTAACTCCGCAGACCCTAACGTCCCGCAACAGACCCCTCCGCCCGTTGGGCACCTCCCCTTTCAGGGGAGGGCAAGCGGAGGAATCGCCTTTACGTTTTTGATAGGGAACATTTTGACAGCAAGCCTTGACAAAAGCGGGATGGCGGTCTCAACTATTTAACGCAACGAGTTTGTTAAAAGCTTGTTCGGGCTTCTTCCAGCCGAGCGTCATCCTGGGGCGGCCATTCAGGAGCCGCTGGACGCGCTTGATCTCGCGAGGCGCC
>Ga0182027_10007570_pt1 | contig 15957 bp, 13 predicted proteins | sample 712E1DmetaG_FD_121300 | JGI IMG/M metagenome (GOLD analysis project Ga0182027, IMG submission 121300) | Permafrost microbial communities from Stordalen Mire, Sweden - 712E1D metaG (Illumina Assembly) | ecosystem: Environmental > Terrestrial > Soil > Wetlands > Permafrost | place: Sweden...
GCTTCTGGGATTACCCGGTCCGCATGCCCGAACTGGACGGCCGGGAAACCAACCTCTACGACATGCGCCTGGTGCGCCACCAGGACGGCTGGATTTACGGCCTCTTCTGCGCCGAACGTCACGACGACTCCAAGCCAGGCGATCTGTCCGCCGCCATCGCCCGTTGCGGCATCGCCCGCACCCGCGACCTCCTCCGGTGGCAGCGCCTGCCCGATCTCCAAACCGCCGGCTCCTTGCACCAGCGCAACTGCGTCCTCCACCCCGAATTCGTCCGCGGCAAGTATGCCTTCTACACCCGGCCCATGACCGATTTTGCCGCGCCCGGTTCGGGCGATGGCATCGGCTGGGGGTTGTGCGACGACATCACCCGCCCCGTTGTCAGCAAGGAACAGATTATTGACCCGCGTTTTTACCACACCATCAAGGAAGGCAAGAACGGCCTCGGCCCCGCTCCCATCAAGACCAGCCGCGGCTGGCTGCATCTGGCTCATGGCGTGCGCAACACCGCCGCCGGATTGCGTTATGTCCTCTACCTGTTCCTGTGCGACCTGGGCGATCCCGCCAAAATCCTCAATATCCCCGGCGGCTATTTCATGGCCCCGGAAGGCGATGAGCGCCTGGGCGATGTCTCCAACGTGCTTTTTGCCAACGGCTGGGTGGCCCGGCCCAACGGCGGCGTTTTCATCTACTACGGCTCCTCGGACACCCGCGTCCACGTCGCCACCAGCACGGTGGACCACCTGCTTGACTACGTCCTCAACACGCCCGAAGACGGCCTGCGCTCCAAAATTTGCGTGGACCAGCGCTGCCGCCTGATCGAGAAAAACCTGGCTCTCGCCTCCAAAAAGGCAAAACGAATCAGGTAGCCCGGACATTTCTTAGGACCTCGGAGCGCCGATGACACTCCCACCACGCTTGAACAGGCCGCTTCTGCGATATAGAATACGGGATACATGGACAGACTGACGCTTTTTGGATTATTCGCGGTCACTGCGATGCTGGTGTTTTACGCGCTTGAGGCTCGCAGCCGGTGGTTCGTCCTGGCCTTTGCCGCGGCCTGTGTCTTGGGATCAATCTATGGTTTTCTGCAAGGAGCGTGGCCATTCGGAATTGTGGAAGCAATTTGGTCCTGTGTCGCATTGCGACGATGGTGGTTGAGTTCTCACTCCAAAATACATTTCCCCGCCTCATTAGAGGTCACGGAGCGGCAGATTGATCTCTCCGCCCTCACCCAAAAACAACGCGATTTCTATTTGAATCTCTTTTCCGAAGTCATGGACATCTACCAGGCCAGGCACAAATCCAGGGTTGTTGTTGGAATCGCCGGCCCGACAGGAGCAGGCAAGTCCGTCGTTGCCGTCCTGCTCAGGGATTTGGCGAAGCAGGCCGGTTTGCCATTTGCTTTGGAGTCCATCACCATTGACGCCTACCATCACCCGAACAGCTATTTGTATTCACACTTTGCGGATGGCGAAGCATTGATGAAAGTGAAGGGGCGTTTCGACACCTACGATGTGGAAGGGCTGGCCAGGAACCTTAAATCGTTTGCCGGGGGTGAACGCGTCTCCTTTCCCACCTACTCCCGCAAATTGCACGATCCGGTAAAAGACGGCGTTGTGGTGCAGACAGACAAAGCACTTCTGATCGTCGAAGGTCTTTGGCTTCTTTATGATAAAGCTGGTTGGGATGCGGTCGGCTCGCTGTTGGATTATGCCATTTTCATTGATGCAGACACGGGAAGGGTAAAGGAATCCGTTCTCAAGCGCCACATGACCGGAGGCAGGACGTTGGAGGAGGCTTCCAAGCATTACGAACTTGTGGACGCCAGGAATTCTGAATTGGTGCTCACGACCAGGCATAAAGCGAACAGGATCATTCCGCCCTATTATTCGGTGCAGTGATAAAGGAGAATTTATTGGCACTTTTTCCCCGTCCGCGGACATCAATAAAAAAATAAAGAACTATCTGGGCGGCTTGCAAGTCGTCAGCCTGGGCAAACCGTTTTCGGCTTGGATGAGGTTCGGCCCGAAAATTGGCGGCGCTTTTGTGCCTTACGAAATCCGCCTACAAAATGGCGCAGTCAAGAAATTCCATTTGCAAGTCCGATGCGACAATCCAGACAAGCGCTGGTATGTTGATGGCGGCATATAAGTGGAGTGGAGATTAAACGCGTGCGGCTATGTGGAACCGCGCTGCGAAATACGCTCAAAGCTTGGGCGGTGAGGCCGAGCAAGACTGAGGGCAAGCAGTCCAGCGGATTGTCAACTTCACATTTTTGGCAAAGCCATCCTGCAAGCTGTTCTCAATTCGTCAGGCTCCCCGGAACTGTTCAAGCCTCGGGCAGGCGGGAATTTGGGGACGGTCTGGGTTGCTTTTGGACGGCCGGAATTGTATCCATGAGTTATGAATGTTCTCTTTGTCGGCGGAACCGGTTTCATCAGCGCCTCGGTCAGCCGCCTGGCCGTCGCCAGGGGCCTGGACCTCTATCATCTCAATCGCGGACTGCGCAAAACGGATTTGTCCGGCGTCCACAGCCTGATCGCCGACATCAACCAGCCCGATCAGGTCCGCGCCGCCCTGGGGGACCTGAAGTTTGACTCGGTGGTGGATTGGACCGCCTTTACCCCAGACCACATCGAGCGCGACCTGGCGCTCTTTCGGGACCGCGCCAAACAGTTCGTCTTTATCAGTTCCGCTTCCGCTTACCAGAAGCCGCCGGGCCACCATGTCATCCGCGAGTCCACCCCGTTGCACAATCCCTACTGGCAATACTCGCGCAACAAGATCGCCTGCGAAGAGCGCCTCATGCGCGCCTGGCGCGAGGAAGGTTTTCCGGCCACCATCGTCCGCCCTTCCCTCACTTATGGCGAGGCCAACTTCCCCATCGCAATGGGCGGCTGGGGGTGTTTCACGCTGGCGGACCGTCTGCGCCAGGGCCGGCCCATTATTGTCCACGGCGACGGTTCCTCCCTTTGGGTCACCACGCACGCCGAGGATTTCGCCCGCGGCTTTCTCGGTTTGCTCGGCAACCCCCAGGCGGTTGGCGACGCCTTCCACATCACCACCGACGAAGTCCTCACCTGGAACCAGATTTACGAAACCATCGCCGACGCCCTGGGCGTCAAGGCCAACATGGTCCACATCGCCTCCGACCTTCTCGCCACAGTCGCCCCCGAACTCATCGGCCCCCTGCTCGGCGACAAATCCTGGAGCGTCGTTTTTGACAATACTAAAATCAAGGAGTTCGTGCCGGGATTCCAGGCCGTCATCCCCTTGCGCGAAGGCATCCGCCGCACCGTCGCCTGGTTCGACGCCGACGCAAGCCGCCGGCGCGTGGATCCGGCCATCAACGCCGAACTGGATCGCATCCTGGCCGTCTGCTCCCCCAAGGCCCATTGAGCGGCTGGCAACTCATGGCTTGCGCGTAGCCCGAAAAACAGCGATGCCGACAAACAGGCCAATCTGACCCGCAATCATGGCCACCAAACCCCACCCGATCCATTGCCAGATTAACCCGACTTTCGCAACTGGAGGGGGTGACATTTTGTAAGTCGTTGCAAATCAACGCAACGGCCTGAAAGGTCTGCACCAAACGCCATTTTGCAGGAAAATCAGCCCTTCTTCCCTCGCAAGCCCCTTCCCAAATCAGCCAAAAATAGTTGAAAACCACTCCCAGTTGCGAAAGTCGGGCTAACGCCGAGGCCGCAAGGCCCGCGCCAGAACCTGCCAACGTCCGCGCGCCGCCCCCAGGATGGTGGCGGTGTCGCGCCGGGCCGCCCATCTGGCCGCCCCAGGCGCGGGATTCACCGCGTAAGCGCGCCGCGCCGCCTCCCAAACCGGAATGTCCGCCGCCGAATCTCCCGCGTAGTCAAATCCGCCCCGCCCGAACCTCTTCACCAGCCACTCCGCCTTGGCCACCCCCTTCAGATTGCTCACTCCGTCGCTCCCGATGGCCTCGTCAAACAACTTCAAGTGCGCGGCAACGCGGTCGGCGATCAGTTGATCGGAGGCGGTCACAAGAAGCGCCTTGCGGCCGGCGGATTTTGCCAGTGTGATCAAGCCGATAACCTCCGCGTTGTAAGGCAGCGATTCGACCGGAAGAGGAGAGGCCAGGCAGATTTGCCTTTTGATCCAGGCCCTTCCCCGGCCGCAACCCCGGAGGATCCCCAGCAGCCGCAGCGGATGGCGGAAGAAGATGCGCGCCACCGTCTCCCACGAGCAATCGGTGCTCACCAAAGTGCCATCCAGGTCCACGCAGAGGGGAACCTCCCTGTCAGCGGCCGGGGCGGGCGGGACCAGTGATGGAGCATCTTTGGCAACCATATTGGTGGCGCTTATTCAAACAGAACCTCGTTGCGCAGTCGAGCACGTACCAGCCAGGCGGATGGAATTGACAAAAGCGGCTGGCCGGCGGAAAATAAATCCCGCAACGGCAAGACTGATGTTTGCAACGCAGGGTCTTTTTATCCGTGGACTCTGGGAAATCCATGGTTCAGTTCCCCAGCGGGCGGCAGCGCCGCGCCGCGTTCTCCGCGGTTAATTTGGGCTGCTGATTTTAATTTGGTATGCTTGCTGAGGAAAGCGCGGGCTTGGTCTTCATCCTGAAAATGAAACCCCGTCTCATCCTCGCAACCCAGCGGCGCATGATCTGCCACGACAGCCTGCATGGCGCCGCGCAGCCTGGCCGAAAGCCCGCGCCAGCGAAACCGCCCGGCGGCATCTCCAGCCAGGAAGACATGCTCCTTTTTTGCGTAAGGACTGCCAACAATCATGCTTCAAGTTAAGCATGAGAGGAGACGGACAGCTAACCATTACTTGGCATTTAATAAGCCAAAATTGGGGGAGCCTCCCACCCCGCTGCATGTCAGGCTGTCAGGACATCTGTCGCTGACAGCCCTTTTCCATCCTCGCGGCCTCTAAACCGGGGGCCGGGCTTCAACCGTTAGAATCTCTTTGTCAGCGTGACTGCCACGGTTTGGCCTTGCGCGCGGTTGTCCGCCAAAAACTCATAGTTATACCGGAACGACGCCGTCAGGTATGGAAAATCCAGGTTGATTTCGGGGCCGACCGCCGCCACCCGGCTGTATGGAAAAAGGTTCTCCGCCGCCGGCTGGTTTCCCGTGCTGGCCGTGATCCGCTGCTGGTAATAGCCCACCACACCCACATCCATCGCCTTGACGCACGTTCCGACGTTCTTGAGGGTCTTGCTGACGCCCCCTTCCAGAGTCCATGCCTGCCCGGGCGTCACGTTATTTGCCTGATAGTCGCGGTCCTCGGAATTGAACTCATACCGGTTCAGCAATGAAACCGCCCACGTCTTGTCCGCGTCGGCATACCAGGTCACGCCCAGCGTCAACTCCGGCGTCCAAAAGCCCGTTCCAGGCGAAACCGGCGTGCCGGAAGTGCCCGTGGGCGCCCAGATGCCGACCGCGGCCCCGATGTCGAATTGTCCCGGATGCCACGAAAGCGTGCTCTCGGCGTAGGCGTCGCCGATCCCAAATTTACTTTCGTGGTAGCCCGATCCCACGCTGACGCTGGTATAGACCAGCGGAAGCACAACATCAAAGCCGAGGTTGCCGCCGGCGATTTTCGTGTCGGTGATCCAGATCGCGCGCGGGACGTTGGCATACACCATCGTCTGGAATACCATCGGGAGCGCGTCCCCGGCCCCGTTGTTGATCTGGCCGGCCTGATAGAACACGTTGTAGTCCCGGAGGTAAAAGCCGGGCGGCGGGAGCGTGGCGCACTTGATTCCCTCAATGCCGGGAACGTAATGCGCGTCGGGTTGGGCTTGGATCGCGCCGGGAACCGCCGCCAGCGCAACAACGAGGATACTGCGAATGATTGGATTTTTCATTGGTTTGTGTTATTATTGACTGATTTTTTCGTTTAGACGTCCTGGATCTTGCCCAGGAGGTAAGTTTCATAGGCGCTCAGATCGAGCAACCCATGCCCCGAGAGATTGAACAGGATGACGCGCTTCTTGCCCGCCTCGCGCGCCTCCAGCGCTTCCCCGATCACCGCCGCGATGGCGTGGGCCGCCTCCGGCGCGGGCACGACCCCTTCGGTGCGCGCGAACAGGGTCCCCGCCTCGAACACCTTGCTCTGGTGAATCGCCTGCGCCTCGATCAGCCCCAGCTTGCGAGCGTGGCTCACCATTGGCGACATCCCGTGATAGCGCAGGCCGCCCGCATGGATGGACGGCGGCATGAACTGGTGTCCCAGCGTGTACATCATCAGCAGCGGCGTCGTCTCCGCCGTGTCCCCAAAATCGTACCGCAACTCGCCCGCCGTCAGCGACGGGCAGGCGGAAGGCTCCACCGCCACGATGCGGTAATTCTTCTTTTCCTTGATCTTCCTTTGCAGGAACGGGAAGGCCAGCCCCGCGAAATTGCTGCCCCCTCCCGCGCAGGCATAGATCGAATCCGGCTCCTCCCCCGCCAGTTCCATCTGCCGGATCGCTTCCTGCCCGATCACCGTCTGGTGCAGGCATACGTAGTTGAGCACACTGCCCAGCGAATACTTGGTGTTCTCATGCGTCACCGTATCCTCAATCGCTTCGCTGATGGCGATGCCCAGGCTGCCGGGGCACTTCGGGTCTTCGGCCAGCAATTTGCGCCCGAATTGCGTCTGGTCGCTCGGACTGGCATGAACCGTCGCGCCCCAGGTGTTCATCAGCATCCGCCGATACGGCTTCTGCTGGTAGCTCACCTTGACCATATAGACATTGCACTCCAGTCCGAACAACTGGCAGGCCAGCGCCAGCGACGATCCCCATTGGCCCGCCCCCGTTTCCGTCGCCAGCCGCTTGGTGCCGGCCTCCTTGTTGAAGTAAGCCTGCGGCACCGAGGTGTTGACCTTGTGGCTGCCCGCCGGACTGACGCCCTCATACTTGTAGTAGATGTGCGCCGGCGTTTTGAGCGCCCGCTCCAGCCGCACCGCCCGCAGCAGCGGCGTCGGCCGCCACAGCGCATAGATCTCGCGCACCGGCTCCGGGATTTCCACCCACCGGTCCGGGCACATTTCCTGCCGCACCAGGTTCTCCGGGAACAGCTTGGTCATCATCTCCAGCGACACCGGCTCGCGCGTGCCCGGATGCAGCGGCGGCGGAAGCGGTTCGGGAAAATCGGCCAGCAGATTGTACCATTGCTTGGGAATGTCGGCTTGCGACAACAAAAATCGAGTGGTTTGGCTCATAGATTATCGGCTTGCGTCATGCGTTATGCGTTACTCCTTGCCATTTTGTCAACCTATATTAGGAAAATTTTTCGCCAAACTATAATGTCCGCCCGCCGCCATGCTTCCCATATCTTGCCAATTATTGAGCCGGAATTGCCAAGCCTGGGCGGCGGCTTTCCCGCCGGCTCCGGGTGCTTTTTCAAAATTTTCTGCTGGCATTGGCGCCGGCAACCGGCCATACTGCGCCCTTATGAAATCCAAATTCTCCATTCAAAATGACATGAAACTCCATGCCCGCGCCCTAGCGTTTCTGGCTGTCCTGGCCATGACTTCCCAATCCTCTCCCGCCCAGGCCCCCCCGGCTGCGGGCGCTCCCGCCGCTCCGGGAGAACGAATTGAAGGCTTCAAAGAACACCTGATCGCCCCCGGCAGCAAATGGTTCCAGCATGACGCCGATCGGCCCCAGCCGGACATCGTCACGCCGGGGGCAGCCTTCAGCCAGACCGCTCCGCCGCCCTCGGATGCCGAGCTGCTTTTTGACGGCAAGGACCTCTCCAAATGGCAAAGCACCCGCGGCCAGGGACAGCCCGCCAACTGGAAGGTTCAGGACGGTTACATGGAAGTCACCCCGCCCAACGGCAACGACATCCGCACCAAGGGCAAGTGGTCTGATTTCCAATTGCATGTCGAGTTTTCGGAGCCAAATCCGCCCGGCAACCTCCACGGCCAATCCCGCGGCAACAGCGGCATTCTCATCAACAATATGTACGAGGTCCAGGTCCTCGATTCCTACCACGACAAGACCTACCCCGACGGCCAGGCCGGCGCCCTTTACGGGCAGATGCCCCCGCTGGTCAATCCCGCCAAGCCGCCGGGCGAATGGCAAACTTACGACATCATCTTTGAGGCCCCGCGCTGGAATGCCCAGAATGAACTCGTCCAAAAAGCCTGCATCACCGTCCTGTTCAACGGCGTGGTGGTTCAGCACCGCACCGAGTACATCGGCAGCACCGACGGCATCGGCGGCGGCGTGCCCTATCGGGGCACGACAAAGTACGTCCAGCATGCCCCTGACGTGTTCATAGAATTGCAAAACCACAACGCCAACCCGGTGCGTTACCGCAACATCTGGATCCGCGACCTCCACCTGGCCGAGCGGCAGTAGTTAAACGCCTCAAAGCGGCGCGAAGATCTCCGTCCCGTTCTTTTCGGGCGGTGGAAACGGCGCCTGGCAATGCTCGCACAATTCGCGGTCCACGGCGCGGAGCTTCTTGCAGTTGGGGCAAGGCTCTCGCGCCGCCCATTCCTGCGCGCACAACAGCGTGAGCAGCCCGGCAACGCCAAGCAGAAAAACGAATAGCGTCCACCCGATGCCCGCCATAATCGAAGCATTGTGGCGGCGCGCCAGCACCCAGGCAACCCCCGCGCTGATGATAGCCAGGGCGAAACAAAGCGCGCTCCACGGACTGTAAATGTTGTGGTCGGACGCCAAATGCGCCGGCGGCGGCAGCAGCGCCTGTAGCAGCGGCGTCGGCCAGGAAATGCTTGTCTGCGGGTGGAGGTAGGGCAAATCGGCGCTCCGGGCCACGGTTTGGCCCGGCCCAAGCCAGAGAACATGATGCGGCATTTTCCAGCCTGATTTCAGATTCATCTGAGCATCCGGGTAAAACCACACGGCGAAATTGGCCGTCGAACCGTTTGTCGCCTGGAGAAAGAATACTCCGACTTGCGGGTACTCGACATACCCGGGCTGGTAAGGCACGCCCAGGATCGTCCCGCCTTCCGAGTCCAGCAAGCGGACGGCGCTTTTCGTCGTCAGGAGAATGAATTTCATTTGATTGCCATTGAGGATCGGGCCGCCTGGGTCTCCGCAGAAGCCGCAAATCTCGTCGTCGTTCGTCAGGGAGAAAACCGGCTTGAGCGCGCGCGCTTTGAAATCCGCTTGATAAACGCCTTTGGCGGTCGCCATCAATTTCAGGTCGTCGGACCCGTAATAGTTGCCGGGATCGGACAGTTGGAGGAACGGCTCACGCCCCAAGGCGCCGCGGCTGCCTGGCGGATTCAAACTGCCCGCGTATTTCCGGGTCTGGGCGTTATAGCCCCTTAAATCTCCGTGGCGATCCAGATACCAGAGTGCTTTTTCGGCGGTGCTCCAAAGTTCGAAGAATCGCCCCTGATTACAGAAGCTATTTCCGTTGTTCTGGTATTCCCGGTATCTCAGCTCGGTCGAAGCCGCCGCGCCGGCGGCAACGTGCTTTTGAAATTCCTGCCATTCCATTTTCTGGCCGGTTTTCGGGTCGAGCAGCGGATGCCCGTCCAAATCCACTATCTCCTTCACCACTCCATTAGTTATCGTCGTCTTGTAAAGGCTTCCATCCTGCGTCATTCGATAATTACTTGACGAATACGAAAAACTTGACCACGGATTCAAAACCGCGGCGAACAACAACCCTGCGCCGGCAAACACCACGCCCCCGCTCCCCGCCGCCATCGCCACAATCAGCGCCAGCCTTCCGCCCGCCGGCTGGCCGCGATAGTATCCGCCGCTCTGGTACGCGCCCCAAACCGCCGTTGCCAAAATCACCACCGCCACCGCCGTCAGCGCGAGCGTCTGCCAGAACTCGGCCACATTCAACACACACACCGGGCAGAGCACGGCCAGGACGAGGCCAAATCCGCGGCTCGCATACCAGCGCGCCTGCCGCAAACCCGTCAGCCATCCACCAAAGTAACAAGCCACGCCCGACAGAAAAACAGCCGCCAGCGGCAGCACCATCGCCCATTCAAAAGGCGCGGCGACATGGCCGGGCCACCGCACCACCGCCAGCAAGACCGCCATGGGCAGTCCCGCTCCCATCGCGTAAAGGCACAAACCGGCGGTCATTTTGCCCCGGAAAATCTCCGTCCGCGTCACCGGACGGTGGATCAAAAACGCCCAGAGATCCCGATGCGCTTCATTGCGGCTCTGCATCCACCCCAGCACCGCCCCGAAAATGGCGCAGAAGAAGGCCGATTCCGTCAGAAAATCGTTCGACAGCAAAGGCTGGAGGACGTCGGAATACACCGCCCCGTTGTTCCCGTCAATCAAATGGGTCAGGCTTGCGATGGTTGACAGGCAGACCGCGAGCGCCAGCAGGGAATAAATCAGCAGACCGAGCAGGCCCGCTTTCAAATTTTCCCGCAGGTCTTTTTGTATCAGTGCTTTCATGGTTGCGCCTCCAGGTCCGGCAGAATAAACGACTTCTCGCCCCGCTCGCCCAGGTAGCTGATGAACGCGTCCTCCAGCCCCAGCGGCACGGTTTCCATCTCCACAGGCGAAAGCGCGCGGAGGATTCTTTCCGTCTCCCCGTCGTAACGCGCACACGTCACGCGCAGCTCGTTCTCCGTGCGCGCCGCCTGAAGCAGGCCGGGAATCTCCGGCAGCGCCGGCGGCGCGCCGGAAAACCGCAGCCGCACCTGCCGCACGCTTTCCTGGAATTTCTCCAGCGGACAGCACGCCCGCAAAACGCTCTGGTCCAGCACCGCCATGTAATCCGCCACCCGCTCCACGTCGGACAATTGGTGCGAGGAGAAGAAAATCGTCCGGTCGGATTTCCGTGTCAAATAGATCATGGACTCCACCAGCGCGCGCCGCGCCACCGGGTCCAGGCCCAGCCCCGGATCGTCCAGCAGCAACAATTCCGGCTCCGGGGCCAGCGTCAGCGCCAGGCAAAGGCCCGCCCGTTCGCCGCGCGACAAATCCTTCACCCGCGCCGCCGGTTTCAACCCGAAATGGCCGGCGATGCCGCGAAAAATCCGGCCGTTCCACTTCGCGAAAAATTTCGCCTGGAACTCGCCGCATTCCGCCACGCTCATCCAGCCATAGAGCTGGTGTTCCTCGGCCAGGTAGCCGATGCGCGCGCGGATTTCCGGACTCAGCGCGCGGATGTCGCAGCCGAGGATGCTCCCCGCGCCGCGCGTCGGCTGCTCCAGCCCCGCCAGCATGCGGATGGTGGTCGTCTTGCCCGAACCGTTGCGGCCCAGAAACGCGAAGACGCAGCCGCGCGGCACCTCCAGGTCGAGTTCATAGACGGCGGGCTTGCCCCCAAAATACTTGGTCAAGCCCCGCGTCTCGATGACGGATTGTTCATTCATCGTTGCGGTCGCCTCCTTTGGGATGTTTCCACTGGCCCAGTTTCTCCTCAAACGCCTTGCGCAATTCCTCGCGCGTGAAATCCAGCACCATCGCCTCGCCGATCAGCGCGTCCAGCAGCGGTTCCAGCCGCCGCCAGCCCTCCGCGCGCGAATAGACCTTCCTCTTGCGCGTGATGAATACGCCCCGCCCCGCCCGCGCTTCGAGCAGCCCCTCGCGCACCAGGTCCGCGTAGGCACGCGCCACCGTGTTGGGATTGACCACCAGCTCCTCCGCCAGGGCGCGGACGCTGGGGAGCTGGTCCCCCGCGCCGAGCCGGGCCGCCGCCACCGCCAGGCGCGCCTGGTCGGTGATCTGTTTGTAGATCGGCGTGTTCGACCCGGTATTGATGTGAAACGACACAGCCATATTTCAGTGTATGAATACAATTAGAACACCAGCACGGATTTGTCAAGCGCGAATTTTGAACTATTTTTTTTTGGTTCCTCAGCATTTTCAGCGGATGACCACGCAAAACCGCGGGGTTTGGGGAGCGCGATCGTCCCGATCGCCGTGGGGCGCGTCTCGCGCCCCACTCCTTCCCTTTGTATTGGTTCCTGCGCCGTCCTTCCCGGGTTGACCGCAAAGAGAAGCCGGGCAGGAATGTGTTTGGCGGGACGCCAAACACGGCGTGCGGGACGCACGCGCTCCCGGCGGGCCGCAGATTACGGCGGGGTTGCGCCGCGGTTTGTCTGCCCCGGCGCTGCGCCGGCCAAATCCTGTCGTGACAGCGGAACGTGGCTGAAGACGATTTCCTTGCCCCAGATGCGGTCAACGCGCGGCCAGGACTCAATCGTTTTGGGGTTGGGCGTGAGGAGGATTTCCGCTTCCTTGATTTCCGGGTCCAACGGGCCAATGCCGACGGAAAACAACTCGCCGCTTCCCGACCATGCGCCAGGGCCAGTCGGGGCCCACCATAAATTGCCGCACTTGATGGCTTGTCCGGTAACGCGCAACGTGATGTCAACGCTGATAGGAGGCGGTTCCGGTTTCATATTCACCTTCAAATTGAACCGGACAAACGCCGTCAGGTTCCCGTCCTTGCGCCGGATGATGACTTGTCCAAACGACAATTCGCCACAGGCCACAGGATCCAGCGCCGGGTCAGCCGACAGGCTCACGATCTCGGCGTTCGTGGCATATACCGTGAACTCCGCCTGGCAGGCGCGCGTCCATCGGTATTTGGCTGGAGGCCAGTCTTTTGACAGCGCAGTCTCATCGAGGCCGATGATATCGGTTGCCGCGACCAGAGCGCTTTCAACCTCACACCGCACGATATGTTTGCCCGGGGACAAGCCCGACAATGGCACGTCGCAGGGGTAATGCTCTTGGCGCCAATCCGGGCCAAAGCTATATGGAAGAAGTTGGTTCTGAGGAGGATCTGTCTGAACAAGAACGGTTGGAACCTCTTGGGCAGGCGCCTGCTTGACAGGGGCCTCTGGAAGAGGAACCGGATGGCCATCCAAGGTTATGGAGTGCATCTCATTGAGTAAAAAGAGACCCGTCCCGAATTCATACGGATCTCCCCACTTGGCGCGCCAATCGCATTGGATGCGCAGATACCGATCGTTTTCACGCACATGCGGCAGTGGTTCGATGGAAGGAGCGCCGTAGTAGGCGACCATTAACGCCAGCTCATTGGTCTCTGCCAGAAGATGACGCTTGCCCAACTCAACGAGCAATTAACCGCCGAGGTCGTCAAACGGCCAGTCGTAGCCGTTGGGATAATTACGCCGCAGCCATGTAGCGAGACCATCCCCGATGATGTCAGCCTCGTTCCTGTTGAGACGGCCGGCCTGAGCGCGATTTTTCAGCTCGCTCCAAGGCATACTATTTCGCGGATCGGCAAGACCCGCCTGAATCACAGCGACCGTCGGAGCCGACTGAAGTTTGTTCGGCGAGTAGGCCAACGGGCGCTTGTCCACATAACCCGACCTCATAATGAAAGCGAACGCCGTGAGGCCCAAGGCAACGAGCGCGACCAAGACCGCCCCCGTCAGGACGACCCGCACGAGAAGCGGGAGTGATTTCAGAGTATTCCACGAACCGGCTGCTCCTTGAATTGTCTCGCGGCCGGGGCCGCCCGTGCCGTTCCGGTCGACGGTGTTGGGCAACCTTGGCGGCAGCGGCGGCGGCAGCGGAGTTTTGGACGATTGAACAATCGTCTCCACCATCGTCTTGACTTCGCTGGCTTGCTGGTAGCGCTGTTCGGGTTTCTTTTCCAGGGCGCGCAGCACCACTTCATCCAGCCGCACGTCAATCTGCACTTTCCTGGACGGCGGCTCGAGGCGCTGGCCGGGCAGCTCGCCGGTGAGCATCTGGTAAAACACCACGCCCAGCGCGTAAATGTCCGCGCGGTGATCCACTTCGGCAGGATGTCCGATTTGCTCAGGCGCCATGTATTCCGGCGTGCCGACGACGCCGGTGGGGCCGTGCTGCTGCGCGGCCAAAATGTCAGGGCTGGCCGGCAGGTCAGCCCTGACATCTCCTCCGATCATCTTGGCGATGCCGAAATCGGCGATCTTCACCTGGCCCCGCCGGCTCAACAAAATATTCCCCGGCTTGATGTCGCGATGCACAATGCCCAGGTCGTGCGCGAATTGCAGCGCGTCGCAAATCTGCGGCACGATGGCCAGCGCCTCCCGCGGCGCAACCCGCCCGGCCCGCAGCAATTCCTGTAGATTCACCCCGTCCACCAGTTCCATCAGAAAATAATAAAGGCCGTCCGCCTGGCCGAATTCGTAGAGCGTGACGATGTTCGGATGGCTCAGACTGGCCAGGGCGCGGGCTTCGCGGGTGAATCGTTCGGCGAAACCGGCGCCCCCGGCCGCCTCGGGCGGCAGGATTTTCAGCGCCACGATCCGTCCGAGCTGCTTTTGCCGCGCGCGATAGACCGCCCCCATCCCGCCCTGGCCGATGAACTCCAGAATCTCCAGTTGCGGAAAGAGCGGGGCCAGCTCCTCCGGCTTGGGCGGAACAAAACGTGGCGATTTGGGCGGCGCGGCGCTGCCGCAAGCCACGTCGCCTCCGGTGGGAAAGGCGCAGTGCATCAGGCACTCGGGGCACAGGCCCAGAGGCGCGTTGGGCGCCAGCGGCCTGCCGCAACTTGGACATTTCGTTTCCATAGCTTCCAACCCATTACTACCGGAACGCGAGGCAAAGGTTACAGCCCGCCGCAAGAGGTTTCAACCCGCCAGCGCCTCCAGGAGGTGCCGCATTTCGCTCTCCACCTCCTCCGGCGCGGCGACGGTCAGCGCGATCTCCTCACGGATCAGGTCCCGATACCGCCGCCGCAGACGATGCACCGCGACCTTGATCGCCCCTTCACTCAGGCCCAGCTTCGCGGCCAGTTCCGCGTAAGGCTGCGATTCCCGCGCCCCGGCCAGGGTCCTCTTGAGCAGGGCGAACAAGGCCGCTTTGCCCTCGCGCTGAAATTCCTGCTCCAGGCGCGTCAATACCGTTTCCAGCAGGCACAAGGCCCATTGTTTGTCGAAAGCCTTGTCCGGCGTGGCGTCGTCCGCGGGTTCCAGGCGTTGCTCCGCCGCCGCCAAATCCAGCGAGAGCGCCGGGCGTCCGCCGCCCCGCTTGCGCGCGCGCGCCTTTTCCCATTCGTTGGCCAGAAAGTGGTTCATCGAAGCCAGGAGAAAGGAGCGGAACCGGCCGCGGAGCGGATCGGCGCGCGCCAGCAGCCGCCGCTCCAGCAAGCGGGAAAAGAACTCCTGCGTCAGGTCCTGCGCGTCATGCGGCGCATGGCCGCGCCGGCGCGCGTAGGCGTAAAGCGGATGCCAATAGGTTTGACAAAGCCGCGCCAGCGCCGCGTGCGCCCGCGTGCCGCCGCCCTGTCCGGCATGGAGCACCGCCGGCCAGTCGGTGGTGACAAACTCGGGCCGGGGCGCGCCCCGGCTCGATGAACTCGGCGAGGGGCGGTCCTCGCGCAACGCGCGGGTAGTGTTCAGCTGGCGCCAGATCGTGCCACAATCCCGGCGGCGGTCAATGCCGGCGGCAATCCGCCCGCGCGCAATTCACGCCAACTGGGTCAAAACAAATACTTCAAAGTCAGGGGAATGGTTGTCAAGGGAATGGGAAAAGCGTTTTCAGAATGATTCCCCTGCGTGCCGCGTCATTGACGGCGGGGAGAAAGGTAGGGCGGGCAGTCCTCTGCCCGCCGCGGCGCGCACGGAGTGCGCGCCCTACCAGCCGTGACCGACGCTTTACCCAAAACGCGATTCTCTGCTTGCATAGCGCCGCGAGTTGTGTTTGACTAATCCCTGGAGGCCCTATGAAACAAAAAATGTCCCGTGGTGTGTCGGCGTTCACTCGCATTGAATTGGCCGTCGTGATTGTGGTCGTCTTGGTGCTGGCTTCAATGCTTCTGCCGCATTTTAGTAAAGCCACGGCGAAAGCGCCACGGAACGAATGCCTTAACCGTCTCAAAGAAATCGGCACGGCTTATCGCCTCTGGGCCGGGGATAACGGCGATTTGGTGCCATCCCAGCAGGCGTTGATTAATCACGGATGGCGGGAATTACTGACCAACGCCAATCTAGGCGCAATCTGCTGGACCAACTACGCGATTATGGAAAACGAGCTTGGGCAATCGCCCAAAC
>Ga0182027_10007571_pt1 | contig 15956 bp, 12 predicted proteins | sample 712E1DmetaG_FD_121300 | JGI IMG/M metagenome (GOLD analysis project Ga0182027, IMG submission 121300) | Permafrost microbial communities from Stordalen Mire, Sweden - 712E1D metaG (Illumina Assembly) | ecosystem: Environmental > Terrestrial > Soil > Wetlands > Permafrost | place: Sweden...
CGGCACTATGGAGCTCCTTCTTGCTTCACCCCTGAAGCCGTTCCAGATCATCATCGGAAAAGTCTTCCCCTATGTGTTCCTTGCATTTACCGATGCCTGCATCATTATCATTCTTGGAAATACAGTATTCGGTGTTCCTGTTGCAGGCAGCGTGACCCTCCTTCTGGCCGAGAGCCTGCTTTTCATTTGCATGGCCCTTTCGCTGGGAATACTGATCTCAACCATAACCAGCAGCCAGCAAATCGCTATGATGTTGTCGCTGGTGGCTCTAATGCTCCCAACGATCCTGCTCAGCGGTTTTATTTTCCCGATCGAGAACATGCCGCTTGTCCTGCAATGGTTCTGTTACATCATACCCCCGAAATATTTTATCACTATCATAAAAAGCATCATGTTGCAGGGTAACGGCTTCCGTTACATCGCATTGGAAACAGGGATCCTGGCCGGGTTTACACTGTTCTTCATTCTCCTGAGCATTAAAAAATTCAAGATCAGGCTTGCCTGAGAAATACCGGATATGAGAACACTGCTCTTCATCATACAGAAAGAATTCCTCCAGATCTTCCGGAACAGGGGAATGCTGCCGATAATTTTCGTTGTGCCTATCGTTCAGCTTCTAATCCTGGTCAATGCAGCGACCTTTGAGATGAAAAACATCAGGCTATCAGTCGTGGACCAGGACCTCAGCTCATCCTCCCGGAAGCTCATAAGCAAATATGAAGGTTCCCCTTTTTATAAGGTTGTGCAGACTACTTTTTCGTATGATGAAGCTATGGAAATGATGCAGAAAGGCAAAGTGGATGTCATCATCAGGATTCCCAACGGGTTTGAACGGCAGCTTGTTAAAGAGAATGTCAGTAAGGTGCAGTTCAGCATCAATGCCATTAATCAGGCTGTAGCGGGGTTAAGCAGCGCTTACTGCAATTCCATCCTTATCGATTTCAACCGTGAACTGCTTCAGAACTGGTTAAGCCCTTCGCAGATGGCCGGACTGAAGAACATTCAAACCGAATACAGTTACTGGTATAATCCCAAGCTGAACTATAAAACCTATATGGTGCCGGGAATTCTTGTCCTCCTGGTAACCATCATAGGCTTATTGCTTTCGGGCATGAATATTGTGCGTGAAAAGGAGATCGGCACCATTGAACAGATCAATGTAACCCCTATCCGGAAGATCCAGTTTATTGCAGGAAAACTTGCTCCCTTTTGGGTAATCGCACTGTTTGAACTTGCATTCGGTCTTTCTATAGGTAAATTAGTCTTTGATATTCCGATAGTTGGGAACCTCTGGCTCATATTCCTGTCGGGTGGAGTCTATCTTTTTGTAATTTTGTCGGTCGGGTTGCTGGTGTCTACAATTACAAACACCCAGCAACAATCCATGCTGGTAACGTTCTTTTTCATGGTAGTATTCATATTGATGAGTGGTTTATTTACTTCTATTGAAAGCATGCCCGTTTGGGCGCAACAGATCGACAGGCTGAACCCCCTTATGTATTTCATCAGGATCATGAGGATGGTGCTTCTGAAAGGATCTACGTTTGCTGATATAAGCCCCCACTTCTACTCGCTTGTCGCTTTTGCCATTGTCATGTCCAGCCTGGCCGTCTGGAGATACCGGAAAGTAGCATAACGATATATTGACCAGATTTAGCAGATTCTTACGCAGATTCAGGACTATCCTGATGGGTATGGTTCTTATCGCCCTGGCATTTTATTTTACCTGGAAGATATACTACCGGGTAGAAGAGAAAAAGGATGCTATAAAACGTATACGGGAAAGAGGTTACATTCTCGCTCTTACCGACCGGAACACGTTGAATTATTTCTTATACAGGGGTGAACCTGAAGGGTTTCAACTCGACCTGCTCGAATCTTTTGCCGGCTACCTCGGGGTTCCTCTTAAGATCATTGCCTCAGAAGATATTTCAAAGCTGTATTATTATCTGAATTATAATGTGGCGGATGTTATTGCCCTGAACCTTCCGGTTTCGTCGGAAGGCAGGAGAATGGTCCACTACACAAATATTTTCGGGGAAACCCGGTTGATCCTCCTGCAGCGAAAAGATCATACCCCGAAATTCATTAGATCGCTCGAAGATTTTTCCAGAGGGGATACGGTTCATGCACGGAAGAATGAGTTCATGTCGCCCTATTACAGGTCCTTCCTTAAGCAGACAGCCAAACGCCCCACCCTGATCGAGGATCCTGATATCTCCCAGGAAGGCCTGATAAGGAAAGTGTCGGAAGGTAAAATACTTTATCTTCTTTGCCCTGAAAACACAGCCATGGTTTATAAACGGTTTTACCAGAACCTGGATGCTTCAATTGTGGTTTTTCCCCTGTATGCTTATGCCTGGGGTGTGAATCATAATTCCGATACCCTTTTAATGAAGCTCAACGACTGGCTGGCAGGATCAAAAAAGTCAGGAGAATTCAAAAAAACCTACCTTGATTACTTTGCTAATCAGAAGATAGTAACCAATATGAGAAGCGATTATGTTACACTCCGGGGGGACCATCTATCCCCTTTTGACAAGGAACTCAGGGAACTCAGCCTGAAAATACACTGGGACTGGCGCCTGCTCGCTTCACTCGTTTATGAGGAATCAAACTTCCATCTGGGTCAGGTCTCTTCCAAAAGTGCATACGGGTTAATGCAGCTGATGCCCGAAACAGCAATGAAGATGGGTATGGACAGCATTTCAACACCTACCCAGCAGCTGGCTGCCGGGGTTCGCTATATCAAATATCTTGACGAACAGCTTCCGGATGAGATTACAAATCCCAAAGACCGTATCAAATTTATCCTTGCAGCTTATAACATTGGCATAGGACGTGTTCTGCTGGCCCGGGAAAAAGCCAAAAAATACGGTAAGGATCCGAACCGCTGGGATGGCAATGTTGAGTATTACCTGCTCAGGCGTTCGAAAAAGGATCCTTATGCAAAAACCGATTCAGTAAACGAGGATGCTTCGGATTATACAATGGAAGGGTTTGTCGATGACATCATCAGCCGTTATTATCACTATAAAAATAATATCCCCCAATAAAATGGGGAGATAGTGAGATGGTGAGTTAAACTCATTACGACATCACTATTTATGATCCCTGAGAAACAATTCAGAGATCTCTTTGATCGACTGTTCAACGGGCATGAACTCAAATCCCAGGGTTTTTCTGATCTTTTCATTGGAATAAGTGTAAACCATGGTTGTCGTGGTAGCCATTTCCATCGTAACCTCAGGTAAAGTTCTCATTATGAAGCTGCGGACTGCTTCAATCCTCCAGGCAATTCCTGTCAGGAAAAGCGGAACATTTATCGAAGGGGTTGGCCGGTCAAGGTACCTTGCCATATATTCGAAAATCTGCTGATAGGAACAATTTTCCGATGAAACAATAAATCTTTCCTTTGAAATTTCGCTCTCCATAAGCAGAATCATCGCCCTGGAAACATCACGTACATCTACATATCCATTGATCCCGCGGGTGTAATATTTAAGGCCTTTCCATACCAGCGAGAATAATCCTGAATTACCTCCGTCCCAGAACCCAGGCCCCAGAATAACTGAGGGGTTGACAATATAAGCGTTAAGCCCTTCTTCTATTCCCCTCCAAATCTCACGTTCGGCCCCATACTTGCTTTGTCCGTAAACGGAATTCTTTTTCGATGGCTGCCAGTAGGTAGATTCATCCGAAACCCCATCATTTACAGCCCTTCCGAGCACTGCCACAGAACTCACGTAACAGAATTTTTTTATTTCCCTGGCAATACAAAGGTTGACCAGGTTGGCAGTCCCTTCAATATTCACTGTGAGCATCGCCTTATGATCCTTTGGATAAAAAGACACAACAGCACCTGCATGATACACATGATCAATGCCTTCCAGCGCATCATCCATGGCCACGAAATCCATAATATCGGCATCGACCCATTCTATCTTGCCGAAAAGCTCATCCGCCTTATCCGAATAATATGAAAACACTTTTTGTACTGTCCCTGTATTGCTCGTTTTTCGTTTGATGGCGCGAACGGGTTTACCTGCATTTACAAGGTCAAAAAGCAAATGGGACCCTAAGAGCCCGGTCCCTCCTGTAACTAAAATCATGAGCTTTCAATGTTGGTTGAAGATTGTATTAATGAGTCTCCCAGTAAGGCCAGTGAAATGAATGAGATCAGCTGGATCATAACCATAGTCATGAAAAGATGCCGTTCGACCTCGAGGGCATCAGCATTATATGAAAGAAAAACATTCATCAGGAAAACCAGAGTAAGAATAACGGGAAAAACCAGGATTAGTTTTTTCTTCCGGAAAAATTGGAGGAGCAGAAGCAGATTGCAGGCCAGCAGCCACCAGGGACTGAAGAACGGAAATACTGTTTGTACGAATTTGCTGTACCCTGCAACCTCCCCGGAATACCAGAGATCATAAGAGAAAATACGCTGCCTTTTCTGCTTTGATTCCTTAAAAAGCAGAGTATACGCAGGATGAGTGAGCATGAATTTCATGTATTCTGACTTCCCTTTGTCATGGATCCAGTTCCATAAGGTTTTATACTTGGGATTATAATACAAATTCCATACTTTGTGACGGTCGGCATCCAGATTTATATCAATTTTCCTGTAATTTAGTTTAAGGCTGTCAGCACAAGGCATTCCATTGTTTTTGAACCAGGTTGTATATTCTTCATTGCTGATGATTCGCACAACAATGGTATTGATCAGGGGAAGACGGTACCTGTCGCCTGTTTTAGCCGTATTCTGCTGAACGAAGAAAAGGATGATCGCTGCAGGGATCATAAGCAGGGCAGGAATGAAAAGAGGCCGCTCCCGAAACCAGGCAGCGAAAGATACCAGGAGATAAAAGAATACCAGGAGATATGGCCAGCTGTCGCGGGTAAAAGAAAATAATACAGTTATCAGGATATGGAATAGCCAATAATACCATTTCCTGAGCTTCCAGGCCATGATAAATGAAGCGATCCAGCCAAACAGAAATGACAGGGACAGGGATTCCGACAGGATCTGGTTAGCCCAGCCTGAGACCGTCCACCACGACATCAGCATATAAATACTGATCATCAGCAGGTACCTGAACAAAGCCGTACCCGTCAACAGAAGCAAAGAAAACACCAGGAACCAGGTGCTCAGGCAATGCAGGTATTTTTGCATAATGACAATCCTCACCGGTTCGGTCCCGGCAAGCTTATAAAACAAAGGAACCGTGAATGGCCTCGGATAGAATGTGCCTGAATGGTGCGGAGCCCAGAACTCCCGGGAAGCAAGCGGGATCTTCGACTGGTTGATATAATCCTCCGTATCACTGAACTCAGTCCATTTCCGGCTATCCCAGGGGGTGATAAGAGTGGCGAATAACATCAGTAAAAAAAATACTGTATTGATCCGCTGAGTCATAGTCCAGATTACAGGAAGATTAAACCTGATTATTTTTTGGTCGGGAACCCGGCACCATTGTAATTCCTGAACAGCATAGGCCTGGATTGGGGATCCGTATTGAAATATATTTTAAGGAAGACCTTTTGTTTATTCAGATTATCCTGGGCCACATCTACGGCGAGTTGCAGCTGGTCAGTACTTTGTTTCATATCAGGATCCCCGGCCACCACCTGTGCAAGGCTGCTCTTACAGGAATCCAGGTAGGAATAGCAAAGGTTCAGCATATCCACGATTACCGGCTCCGGTTTTGACGGGATGAACTGTCTGTTCCAGTAATCGGCATACTGGTTGAAGGCATAAATGCAATTATTATAGCTGGTAACAGCGTCGTTGAATTGTTTTACATACTTGTTTTTCACAGCTGCCACAGCATTCAGTTTTTCGTTTGAAATGCACTCCCTCAGATAATTAGCCCATTCCATGAGAAGGCTGTTAATAACTCCTGATGATTCCAGCCTGCGTAATGAAGCTGCACACTGATCCTTCTGACCCAGGGTATTATAAACCCTGATACTGTCAACATAGTTAAAAAATGCCGTACCGGCTCCGGGCCCGCTTTTTCCGCTGTTGAAATCAAGATTGTTAATGGGAGAGCCCAGGCATTCCCACATTGGATCAAAAGGCATATGGTCCTGGATCAATGTTTCCGGTTTTATCATAAAAAACTGATCATTGTAATACCTGCTGAAATTTCCCTTATTCATATATCCCGCTCCCCATGTGGGATCAAAACCGTAATATAATGAATCAATAACAGCTATGATCCATGCATGGCTGATTTTATTGATATGTCCGTTCTGGCGTGTATAGCCCTGTATTACATAAGCATTTATAGCGCAAACATCGCAGAGGGCCTTGAATACAGAAGCGTAACCCTGGCAAATGCCTTTACGGGTTTGCATCGTCTTATCGACCAGGTCATTAAATGGAGTGGTTGCATTTACATTACCCATGTTTACAATATCATATGATATATTCATTGCAGTCCATGTAAAGATAGCCCTGAGCCTGAAAACAGGGCTTTTAAATGCTGATGAGAAATACCTTCCGAGCGCGCCCACCGAGGCCTGGCAGGAATCAGGGGCATTCAGGGCAATGATATCCGCGGCTTTGATCTCATTGCCGACCTGTGCGTGCAGCGGGACAATGCAAAATATGAATAAAGTTATAATCAGGTTTTTCATTGGTCAGAATTATCGGATAAAAATAAACGATCCAATCTGATTAAACTTATGTTTACAAAAAAAAACATTCAGCCAAAATCAATTTTTCCTGTCATTTTTAATACTTTTAGCACTTCTTTATATCTTAGCGTAAACGATATTTGCATCCCTTCATTAAGCAAAACCAGGTTTTATGAAAAAGACATTGTTGTTTATTTCGATATTGCTGATGGCATGGTCGGCAGTAGCCCAGGAGTCGCAGGTTCAAGATCCGCAGAAAAAAAGCCGGCAGAAGCTTTATATCCAGATCGGATTGGGTGGCGGAATCAGTACGGCATCCTCTTTTGATATGTTATATAAATACTCGGGGGATATGGCTAATAGTACTGTAAGTGTAGTACCGGTCGGGCTCGGGAACGGTTTTAACGGATCCCTTGCCGTTGGATATTGGTTTTGCAAATACGCAGCAGTAGAACTTGCTGTTTCAGAGTTCCTTGGGTTGCCCACACAAGGCGATTCAGTGATCCATCTTATCGGTGCAAGCAAAGCAACGGCAAAAGTCCGGGGAAGCATGCTCAGTGTGATACCTGCTATTGTGATTTCAGCCGGATTGGAAAAAATTAATCCCTATGCCCGTTTCGGTTTACAGATAGGGGTTTTGCCTTATATGATCTCCAAGTATACACAGGATAATTCTTCAACCAACCCTCCCATGAGTAAGGAAATCTATAATGATTATTACGGAGGCGTTGCCCTTGGATATACCGCTGCCGGAGGTGTAAGTTTTAATTTCACAAAACTTCTTTCTTTTTTTGTTGAAATTCAGTTTGTCCATTCAACATGGTCGCCAAACCACAGTCAGATAGTGAAATATACCGTGAATGGTGAGGACAGGCTTTCAGAGCTGACAACCTGGCAAAAGCAAGCTGATTTTGTATGGGAGAAGAATGTGAATGGAACCATTGATGTTAACCAGCCTCGTCAGGAACTCCGCTCAACTTACCCGTTCAGTACTGTCAGTTTAAACCTGGGCTTAAAGTTCAGGTTATAGTCCCCGGGGAAGTCTCTTTTCTGTCTTCTTTTGCCAGGCTTATCTTAAAAGACCTGAAGTTTGTTGTTGTTTTCTCCCCGGATGGATTTACTTGTGTGCGTTTTTTTCTGGTTTCTTCAGTTCTGCCGACAATTTTCAGAGCATGCTGGTGGATATTTCCGGACCACCCTGAAAATTTATTTTCGAAAAAACTTGACTTTGGGTATTATAATTTAGTATTATTGCAAAATTATTTTAATATTATTTTGATATCATGGAAAAAGAAAAGAAAACATTGTTATCAGGTTACCTCAGTGTACTGATGATCCTTATCCTTATTGTTGTTGCTATCGTGCTGATGGTCAACGCAAATGACAATTTCATACCGATGATTTTTGCCGGTATCGCGATATTGGTAGCGGTTTTTATGGCTAAAGGGCTGATCGTGGTCAACCCGAATGAATCAATGGTACTTGTATTGTTCGGGGAATACAAAGGAACAGTGAAAAAGAATGGGTTTTTCTTTGTAAACCCTTTTTATGTAAGAAAGAAGATCACATTGAGGGCCAGGAACCTCAACCGTGAGCCTATCAAGGTCAACGACAAACTTGGCAATCCCATAATGATAGGTATCGTGCTTGTCTGGAAAGTCGCAGATACGTTCAAAGCTGCGTTTGAAGTTGATGATTATTCCCGTTTTGTGGATATCCAGAGTGAATCTGCCACACGTAAACTGGCAGGGCACTATGCGTATGACAATTTTGATGATGAGCAAAAGGAAATCACTTTACGTGCAGGAGGTGAAGAAGTTCATCTTGCCCTTGAAAAAGAACTTGCAGAGCGGCTTGCAATGGCAGGAATTAATGTCATGGAAGCCAGGATCTCTTACCTGGCTTATTCATCAGAAATTGCAGGTGCAATGCTTCGCCGTCAGCAAGCTACAGCCGTGGTTGCAGCAAGGACAAAGATCGTGGAAGGTGCTGTCAGCATGGTTGAATTGGCTCTTAACGCACTGAGCAAGAAGCAGATCATCGAACTGGATGAAGACAAAAAAGCTTCCATGGTCAGCAATCTTATGGTTGTCCTTTGTTCGGATAAGGACACCACTCCGGTAGTCAATACAGGAACCCTTTATCAGTAGAAGATGCCGGACAAGAAAACATTTGTTTTACGATTAAGTCCAGATGTTTACAATTCACTCGAAAAGTGGGCTGCGGAAGAATTCCGGTCAGTGAACGGGCAGTTGGAGTGGATCATTGAAAAAGCCCTGAAGGATGCCAACCGGCATCCTTCGGGCAGGGGTAAAATTAATAAAAGATGAAAAAGATAAAATTATTATTCATCCTGCTTCTGATAAATACCGGGTTGAATGCTCAGGACATAGCTGGTAACTGGGCCGGTTATCTAAGCGTGCAGGGAGTGAAACTGAAAATCGTATTTCACATCCGGCGAAATGAGGGGAAATTAAACGCTACATTCGACAGCCCTGATCAGAATGCAATGGGCCTGAAGATCGATGAAGCCACCCTCAACGGTAACGAACTCACCCTTAATGCCGGATCTTTTGGGATTCAGTATCAGGGTAATGTAAACAAAACAATGGATTCAATCAAAGGTTTATGGATTCAGGGGGGATCGAAATCACCATTGGTCCTTGAAAGGAACGATCAGGAAGTAATAATTAAACCTGCTGATCCATACGAGTCGGATATTATCCTGAAGACACCTTCAGGCGAAATATACGGCACATTAACTTTGCCAGATAATGCATCAGGCATTCCCATAGTTTTAATTATTGCAGGTTCCGGGCCGACAAACAGGGATGGCAACTCTCCTCCGGCGCTGAGAAATAAAAGCAATTGTTATAAATTATTGGCCGAAGAACTGCGGAAAAACGGAATTGCTTCTGTCCGTTACGACAAACGGGGAATAGCAGGCAGCACGGCAGCGGCAACGAAAGAAAGTGATCTGCGTTTTGAGAATTATGTTTCCGATGCCAAAGGCTGGATTGATTTGATTTCGCAGGATAAACGCTTTTCAAAAATCGTTGTGGCCGGGCATAGTGAAGGTTCTTTGATCGGGATGATGGCATGTAATAATTCGAGAGCTGATGGCTATATTTCAATAGCGGGTTCCGGGAGAACGGCAGATAAAATACTGAAAGAACAGTTTGAAAGCTTGCCTCAGGAGGATAAAGACCTGATCTTTTCTGCTTTGGACAAGCTGAAGAAAGGTGATACTATTGGAAATGTACCGAAAACGCTGCAGGCATTCTTCCGGCCGGGTATTCAGCCCTATCTGATTTCCTGGTTCAAATATGATCCGCAAGCAGAGATAAAAAAATTAAAGATTCCTGTGCTTATCCTCCAGGGGGATATGGATATCCAGGTATCTGTTGAGGATGCGCGGCTTCTGGAAAAGGCAAATCCGGAAGCCTTGCTCAAGATCATCAAAAACATGAATCATGTTTTAAAGGATACCGAAACAAAAGATAAGATGGAACAGGTCACGAAAGTGTATACCAATCCTGATCTGCCTTTGGATAAAAATTTTGAGGATGAAGTGGTTAAATTTATCAAATCGAAAAAATGAATTGAATGACAACCGACAGTTCACATGGCCGGAAATGACTCCCCAGGATTGGCTGATGGAGGTCCTTTCGATTGTCGGGCTTGTAACCATGTTTGTGTTTGTTGCTTTTTACTATCCGAAACTGCCTGCAACAGTCCCTTTGCATTTTGACGCTTACGGGAATACCGAAGGGTTTGGAGCCAGGTCTCAGGTTTGGATAATGCCCGGCATTTCATTATTTCTGTATTTTTTCCTGCCGATGGGATTGCGTTTCAGCCAGTTCCTAGGGACCTCACGGTTCATCAACAGGGTGCGTACTCAAAAACAGTTTAATGGGAGGGTCCGGCTTCTGAGGTTTCAGAAAGTAGTCCTTATCTGGGGCTTTTGTTATATCTCCGCTTCCCTGATACAGCTTGCTCTTCATACCGGTAAAGGCCCGGGTGGTTGGTTCTTCCCGGTATTTTTCAGTCTTCTGATCATTCCGTCGGTATTTTTTCTTATTAATCTGAAACGAAACCGATAGAGGGATATCGTGTATGATCTTTTGCGAGGGCGGCAGGCCTGCGGCCTGCCGCTCTCGCATTTTTTTTCTTACTTTTGTCCAAAAACCCGTCGGAATGAACTTTATCGAAGAACTGAAGTGGAGGGACATGATCCACGACATGAGCCCGGGAACAGAGGAAGAACTCGCCAAAAACATGACTTCAGCCTACATCGGTTATGACCCCACCTCCGATTCTCTCCATATTGGAAACCTTGCCTCAATCATGATGCTGGTCCACCTGCAGAAAGCAGGACATAAACCCTTTGCCCTGGTCGGCGGAGCAACCGGCATGATAGGCGACCCTTCAGGAAAATCCGAAGAAAGAAACCTTCTCGATGAGACCGTCCTGAGATACAACCAGAACTGCATTCAGAAACAGCTTGAAAAATTCCTTGACTTCAAAGCCGGCAGTAACTCAGCCGAAATGGTTAACAATTATGACTGGACAAAAGACTTCTCCTTCCTTCAATTCCTCCGCGACATAGGTAAACATATAACTGTCAATTATATGATTTCCAAGGACTCCGTGAAGAACCGCATGAATTCAGGCTCGGGTATTTCTTTCACGGAATTCAGCTACCAGCTGGTTCAGGGCTACGATTTTTGCTGGCTTTTCGAACATAAAAATGTAAAGCTCCAGATGGGCGGTTCCGATCAGTGGGGTAATATAGTCACCGGCACCGAACTTATCCGGCGCAAGCTGGGTGGCGAAGCCTTTGCTCTCACCTGCCCCCTCATCACCAAGGCTGATGGAGGAAAATTCGGGAAGACCGAAAGCGGAAATGTCTGGCTTGATCCTAAAAAGACCAGCCCCTATAAATTCTACCAGTTCTGGCTAAATACTTCCGATGAGGATGCTGCCCAGTATATTAAAAAATTCACCCTCTTTACCATAGACCAGGTAAGTGAACTTACAGCCGAACACAAGCAGGCACCTCATTTAAGGTTGCTCCAGAAAACCCTGGCAAAAGATATTACCATCAGGGTTCATTCCGAAGAAGAATATAATGCAGCCCTGGAAGCCAGCGAGATACTTTTTGGCAAAGGCACAAATGAAACCCTTCGGAACCTGTCGGAAGAAACACTTCTTTCTGTTTTCGAAGGAGTTCCGCAATCAGATATTCCGCTTTCCGAGTTGGAAGCCGGCATCAGTATTCTTGATTTTCTTTCTCTTAAAACCCGTATTTTCTCTTCTAACGGTGAAGCCCGGCGAATGCTGAAAGAAGGTGGCGTTCTGATCAACAAACAAAAAGCTTCGGAAGAGATGCAACTTAATAAATCTTTCCTTTTAAACGGCAAGTATCTGCTGGTCCAAAAAGGCAGGAAAAATTATTTCCTGGTTAAAGCATGTTAATCTCCCGGTGAATCTGTATGGTTCACTGTGTAAAATGAGACCGGGCGGCCAAATGGCCGCCCGGTCTCATAATCTAAAACCCGGGTAATGATTATTTCACAAACTGCTTTGCATAATACTTTGCAGTCAGTTTTTCACCAGTAGCCCTCTCAATCATTTCATTCCAGTAATACCTGTTGGCGGGCATATAGATCTTAGCCTTCAGATACTCACCTACTGCTTTATTATTTGCAAAACTCTGGGATTTAAAGTTATTTGATCTGATCACATTCGTCACGATATAATAATACAACTGTGATGCCAGGAGCTCGCCCATCAGGTAGTTGTGATAGTAACATGGTACAGTGGCAATGTGGATCTTTGTTGCCCAATCAGGCTCGTTACGGCCTTCGGGGCGTTTTAACAACTGGTACTTTTCAACCAGGTCCCACCATAACTGGTTTAAATCCTGGTCGGGGCTTTCATACATGCTTTTTTCAAAATGGTACATGACCTGGGCCCAGCGGCTGAATACAAGCTGATCAAGCCTCAGGGTTTTATAACAATTTTCGGCGATCTTTGATTTTTCTTCTTCACTGATGCCTGCCATATCTTTAAGCCATTGCGGGTGTGAAGAAAAACGGCCAAACATCATGGCAATAGCCTCAGTGGTAAAAGTATGAGCCGGGTCGCGCAACACGAACGGGAGATTGAAATCCTTGTACCTGTCATATGTTGAATGTCCGAATTCATGCAGAAGGGTTCCCATCCAGTAACTGTTTGGCTTTACATTGCATAAAACCCTTACATCCCCCAGCTTATCTATATCGGTGCAGAACGCATGCTGGTTCTTGCCTGGCTTCTCGAACAGGTCACTGTTTTTCATAATCTCGTCAACCGGAAGTCCGATGCCGTTATAATATACCTTAACAATGGCCGGAAGGTCTTTATCCTGGTAATATTTATCAAGATCTACGGCATAGATCTTGGGCGCCTGCTGGAAGAAACGGTTCTGGTAGTTCCATGGTCTTAACTCGTCTTTGCTCTTAAGGTTGTAATATTTTACAAAATAATCGTCAATCTCACCTTTAGCCTCGGCAAATGCAGCCTTGGTAAGGCTGTCCAATTCATCGAAGATCTTCCTCACATCCCTGGGATCCTGGTCACCGAGGGTAAGGCTCATCTCGTGGTAGTTTTTGAATCCAAGTTCATGGGCAACCTCATTTCTTACCTTGACAAGTTTTTTAAGATCATCAGCAACCAGGGGACCTATTTTTTTCTGGGCTTCCCATACTTCCTTCTGGTATTTCACATCTTTGGATGTGCGTAATATGTCTTCAACATCATTGTCCGATAACTTCTTTCCCCTTACCTCCGTCCTGAAATTACTGTATTTCTGTTCGATGGCAGACTGCATCCTGATCATTTTGTTCAGCTTTGCCGTATCGGCCTTGGCCATGATAAATGAGCGGTACAGAACATCCAGTTCACGGGCCAGGATGCTGTCGGAAATAAGTCCGGATATCTTGATCTCTTCCAGCTTTTTCAGGCTTTCTTTGTCAGCATAGAAAGCCATCATTTTCATATTCAGATCTTCTGCTTTTTTATAATCTTCGGCCTTCCCCGAAATGGAAGCGGTCCAGGAAGCCAGGTTAGTTTCCTTGAAAAGCGGGATGATCACCGAATCATGGTGAGCGATAAAGGCTTTCAGGTCATTGTTCATTTTTTCTTTTTTTGAGGTGCAACTGCTTATCAGCAGCAGGCTCATTACCATAAGCACCAGTGTTTTAAGTGTTTTCATCGTATGGTTGTTATTAAAGATTTCAAATTCGTATAGATTGCCATTAACCCGATATTCGAAATTCGTCGACCGTTATCCGATATTCATTTCCCCAACTCCCAGCTGCTTCCGTCTTTCCCGTCCTTCACCGTGATCTCCAGCTTTTGCAGTGCCTCCCTGATCTGATCCGAAGTTCCCCAGTCTTTTCTCTCCCTTGAACTCTGCCTTATCTTCAGCACAAGTTCCATAAGACCTTTGATATATTCTGAGCTGTCGCCCGAAAGTTCGCTCTTCAGCCCAAGGATCTCAAACACAAAAGTGTCAAAGATCTTTTTCAGCAAATCGAGGGCTTCCTGGGAAAGAGAGTCTTTTTTATCATTTACCGAGTTGATGATCCTTACCCCTTCAAACAGGTTTGCAATGACCATTGGACTGTTGAAATCATCGTCCATGGCTTCATAGCAGGCTTTTTCAATTTTTTCGATTTCGGCCTTTTCAAGGCCGTTTTCTGCCGTTTCTGAAGGCTGAAGCGCTGATAACAGTTTTATGGCCGAAAACAGCTTTTTCAGACCCTTCTCTGCCGCTTCCAGAGCTTCGTTCGAGAAATCCAGGGTACTCCGGTAATGGGCCTGGAGGATAAAGAAGCGGATTGTCATCGGAGAATATGCCTGTTTAAGGCCCTGATGCGAGCCTTTAAAGAATTCATCCAGGGTAATAAAATTCCCCAGTGACTTTCCCATTTTTTGTCCGTTAATGGTGACCATGTTGTTATGCATCCAGTATTTCACCGATTCATGCCCCAGAGCAGCCTGGTTCTGCGCTATTTCCGATTCGTGATGAGGAAACATAAGGTCCATCCCTCCCCCGTGAATATCAAAATACTCACCCAGGTATCGCGTGCCCATGGCCGAACATTCCAGGTGCCAGCCAGGGAAACCGTCGCTCCAGGGTGAAGGCCATCTCATGATATGCCCGGGCTGTGCTTTTTTCCATAAAGCAAAATCGGCCGGATTGAGCTTCTCATCCTGGCCTTCAAGCTCGCGGGTATTTGTGAGTAAATCATCGAGCACCCGGCCGGAAAGCTTGCCATAATTGTACTTTTCATTGTACTTCCCTATGTCGAAATAAACGGAACCATTTACTTCATAGGCATATCCTGCCTTCAGTATTTTTTTAACAAATTCTATCTGCTCTAGTATATGCCCTGAGGCCCTGGGTTCTATACTGGGTCTTTTTACATTTAAAGCATCCATGAAAATGAAATACCTGTCGGCATAATACTGGGCGACTTCCATAGGCTCAAGCCGCTCAAGCCGCGCTTTCAGGGCAATCTTATCCTCCCCTTCGTCAAGATCATTCTCAAGGTGCCCCACATCGGTAATGTTCCTTATATAACGGACCTTGTAACCGAGGTGCTGAAGGTAGCGGAAAACCAGGTCGAAGGTGATCGCAGGCCTTGCATGCCCCAGATGCGGATCACCATATACGGTTGGACCACATACATACATCCCGACAAACGGCGGATTCAAAGGTTCAAATTTTTCTTTCCTTCGGGAAAGTGTGTTGTAAAGAAAAAGGCTTGATTCCATAGCGCTGTTATTCGCTTTTCAAAGGTAGGAATATTTTAAGAATCGATGCTATGAACCTCGGGTTAAACCCCGGTTCCAGGTTCCGCTGCATGCTGTTGGGAATTTACAGGGAGTTACTGAAGAATTCTTAACCCCGTACTATAAGTCCCGCTTCGCCAGGGATAAAAAATCAGTTACATTTATATGCGAATGAATTACATTTACAAACATATTTCAACCCTGTTTACAGTGAACATACCAACCGGAAAAATATCCCGTCTTTCACCCTGGGTGACAATAATTGCCGTTTTTAACATCCTGTTTCACATAGTGTTTTATAATACGCTCGGATTTCACCGCGATGAATTACTGTATTTCTCGCTCGGTCAGCATCTCTCGGCAGGATATGCATCGGTTCCTCCGTTTACAGGGTTCATCGCCTGGCTGATGATACACCTCGGCGGTTATTCGCTGATCTCTGCCAGGATAATTCCCATGGTTCTGAG
>Ga0182027_10007573_pt1 | contig 15950 bp, 10 predicted proteins | sample 712E1DmetaG_FD_121300 | JGI IMG/M metagenome (GOLD analysis project Ga0182027, IMG submission 121300) | Permafrost microbial communities from Stordalen Mire, Sweden - 712E1D metaG (Illumina Assembly) | ecosystem: Environmental > Terrestrial > Soil > Wetlands > Permafrost | place: Sweden...
AGAGCTTATGTCCAGGCTTTACAGGATTACTGGAATTTTTTCTATAATATGCGAAGTCTCACTCTTTTCGACTTCATAAAAAGGAAACCGCTTGAGACAGATTATGATAAACTGCTTGAATAAAATAAACCACACATCAACACCCCAAATGGGGAGTGAATGCGTTTTATACCTTCAAAATTTAACTTAAAAAAGTGAATTTTCTCTCCCTTGGGGGAGATGTCGCGAAGCGACAGAGGGATTTCACATGCAGAGCAGAATTACATAAGGCAGTTCCTACAAATTCCAAACCCCCCTTTAATTCCCCCCAAGGGGGGAAAAATACTTTCATTATAGTATAATTCTCATTGTTTTTATAAAATTTTAATATCTTTGCGCCTCAATCAAAGAAGAATATAGAAAAACTCGTATATAATCCCAAAAGAATAGACAAATGCAGAATAAAGCAGCTATCATCGTTCTTGCAATTGCATTAGGGTTGGTATCAATCTACCAGCTTTCATTTACTGGTGCAACCTATAAAGTTAAAAAAGAAGCCAAGGCATATGCAAAAGGAAACCTGGTAAAAGAAACTCAATACCTCGATTCACTTTCCGCCTTGCCAAAAGAAAAATGGAGTTTTCTTGGAAATACATTCAAAGAGTGTCAGAAAAAAGAGATGAACCTCGGTCTCGACCTTAAAGGCGGGATGAACGTTATACTTGAAGTATCTGTTGAAGATATATTAAAAGCTCTTTCGAACTATAATCCGGATAAAACATTCAATGCAGCTCTTGCCCGTGCAAAAGAGCTTCAGAAACACAGCCAGTCAGATTATCTCACTTTATTCGGTAAGGCTTTCCAGGAAGTAGACCCGAATGCCAAACTTGCTTCAATCTTTGGTACGATCGGACTAAAGGACAAGATTAATTTCAATTCAACAAACGATCAGGTCTTAAAAGTGCTTGACGGTGAAATTACGGTAGCTATAACAAATGCCTTCAATATCCTTCGTACAAGGATCGACCGATTTGGTGTTGTACAACCTAATATTACGCAACTTGCAACAAAAGGACGTATTCTTATTGAACTGCCTGGTCAGAATAATCCAAAACGAGTAAGGGAACTTCTTCAGGGAACTGCCAACCTCGAATTCTGGGAGACTTATGAAAACGGGGAGATAGAACCTTACCTGATAAAGGCTAATAGTCTTCTGAAAGAAATTCAGGCTAATACCGAGAAAGCAAATGTTACGACAACGGGATCAACACAAAAAAGTGCAGTTTCCGATACAACAAAAAAAGATCAATCACTTCTTGACCTGATAAATAAAGATACTACCAAAGTTGCTGAGGGTACTACACGGGCAGGGTTTACACAACAAAACCCATTATTCGGAATTCTACTTCCAAGGGTAACAGCGCAGGGACAGCCGCTGCCGTCTTGCATGATTGGAATTGCAAGCTCTAAGGATACAGTAAAAATAAATACTTATCTGAAAATGAACCAGATAAAAGTGCTGTTCCCGCGCGATTTGAAACTTATGTGGAGTCAGAACCCTTATCCACAGGACCCGACAAAAACAATGTACGAACTTCATGCGATAAAGGTAACTACCCGTGACGGACGAGCACCGCTCGGAGGAGATGTTATTACTTCAGCCAGAACCTCAACCGGAGTTACAGGAGATGTAAAGGTTGATATGACAATGAATTCAGAAGGATCAAAGACATGGGCCAGAATGACCAGGGAAAACATTGGCCGTTGTCTTGTAGTGGTCCTTGATGGTTATGTACGTTCATATCCCAGGGTTCAGAATGAGATCACTGGCGGTAGTACAGAAATAACTGGCAGTTTTACAATTGAGGAAGCTGATGACCTTGCTAATATTTTAAAATCAGGTAAAATGCCGGCTCCGACGCATATCATATCAGATACAATTGTCGGACCAACCCTTGGCAAGGAAGCAATAAATTCAGGGTTTATTTCATTTTTTGTAGCATTTGCTCTCGTTCTGGCATTTATGATTTTCTATTACAGTAAGAGTGCAGGTACAATTGCGGATATTGCTCTGTTTGCCAATCTGTTTCTCCTTTTCGGTGTACTTGCTTCACTGAATGCAGTACTTTCACTTCCGGGCATAGCGGGTATAGTGCTCACTATGGGTATGGATGTTGACGCAAATATTCTTATTTTTGAACGAACCAGGGAGGAGCTCAGAAACGGGAAGGGAATAAAACTGGCTTTAGCCGATGGTTACAAACGTGCTTATCCAGCTATCATTGATTCAAAAGTTACCACATTCCTTACTGGAATTGTACTTTATGTTTTTGGTAGTGGTCCTATAAAAGGTTTTGCTACAACTCTTGTTATTGGTACACTGACATCAGTGTTTGCTTCGATATTCATTACAAGACTTATATATGAAGCTCTTCTGAAAAGGAACGTAAACCTTCACTTCTCAATTAAAATAACTGCTAATGTTTTCAAACATACCAAGATAGATTTTATCGGGATGAGAAAATATTTTTATGTTATTTCATCTGTCATCATTTTATCAGGCATTGTTTCATTATTTGTCAGAGGTCTTGATCCGGGAATCGATTTTTCGGGAGGACGTACATATGTAATAAGATTTGATAAACCAGTTGTTACTGAAGATATTGCATCCAAACTTAGCACAGTTTTCGGACAATTACCTCAGGTGGTCACCTATGGTAAACAGGATCAGGTTAAAATTACAACAAGCTACAGGATCAACGAAACCGGTGTGGAAGATGAAGTTGATACAAAACTTTTCGAAGGATTAAAAAGCTTTTTACCTGCTGATATCAGCAAAGAAGATTTTCTAAAGACATACAGAGTAAGTTCTGAAACTGTTGGTCCCGTCGTTGCAGCTGACCTCACGATCAATGCTTTCTATGCTGTCGGTATAGCACTTATTCTTATTTTCTTGTATATATTCATGAGATACCGCTACTGGCAATATGGCTTTGGAGCTGTGGCTTCATTGTTCCACGATGTGCTCCTGGTACTCGGAGTTTATTCATTGCTATGGGGCCATATGCCATTCTCAATGGAGATTGACCAGTCTTTTATAGCAGCTATCCTTACTGTAATCGGGTACTCTGTGAGTGATACTGTAATCGTCTACGACAGGACAAGAGAGTTTCTTCCTTTGTACCGGAAAAGACCTTTGAAAGAAGTTCTGAATATGGCTTTGAACTCAACACTGAGCAGAACTATTAATACAACTTTTGCTGTGGTTCTGACAATTGTTGCAATGTTCATCTTTGGTGGCGCAGTTATCCGTGGATTTATGTTTGCTCTTCTGATTGGAATCAGTACAGGAGTATACTCATCAGTATTCGTTGCAACAGCGCTGATGTACGATACTACCCGAAAAGGACATGAGACGGTAGAAGAATCTTTGACAAAAATCAAGGCTAAGATTTGAAAATCATATTATAACAGGGGGCGTCTCAAAAAGGCGCCCCCTTTTTTTTGTGATGCGAATAGAACCTGCATAAATATCATTAAACTTTTCTAACTTTGCCTCTTCATAAGGGAGGGATATTTATTATTAATAGTTATGAGCGGACCGGAAATATTTGTTATCATCATTGTTGCACTTCTTCTTTTTGGCGCCGAGAAGTTACCTGACATAGCAAAAACCATTGGGAAGGGGATGCGCGATTTTAGAAAGGCAACTGATGAGATAAGGAGAGAGATTGAGACAAGCACGAGTGATTTCCGAAAGGATATGACAGATGTTTCTGATACTATAAAAAAAGATGTAACTACTTATTCAGAGAAACTTAAGAGTGATATGAACGAAGTTTCTGATTCCATCAAGAATGATATGAATGATGTCACGTCTGAAGCCCGCCAGAGCATGAATGAAATGAGCTCCAGCATTCGTAATGATGCGAATGAGATAAAGGAAAATATTCAGAAAGATGCAGTGGAATCAAACGATAATGTCAGGAAAGAGACAGATGTGTCAAAAGATAATGTGGGGAAAGAGACAAAGGATGTATCTGATGGATATTATAAAGAGGTGAAGGACTAACTGCAAAACCTACCTTCAGAGAATATAATGATCAGAACAACCGGAATAACTAAAGCATTTGGAAACCTTAAGGTTCTTAAAGGGATTGATATCCAGATTCAGGATAAAGAGGTAGTCTCAATAGTCGGAGCCAGTGGTGCCGGCAAAACAACTCTGTTACAGATAATTGGAACACTCGATCACCCCGATGGAGGTACAATTTATTATAACGATTCAGATGTAAGCCGTCTCAAAGGAAGAGCTCTTGCTGCTTTTCGAAATAACAATATAGGATTTGTTTTTCAGTTTCATCAACTGCTTCCTGAATTCACGGCGCTCGAAAATGTTTGTATCCCTGCTTATATTGCCGGTAAAAGTAAAACTGAGGCAGAAAACAGAGCCTCCGAGCTTCTGGGATTCCTTAACCTTGCTGAACGACTCGATCATAAACCTTCGGAGTTAAGCGGGGGTGAACAACAACGTGTCGCGGTTGCACGGGCACTCGTAAATAACCCTTCAGTCATTCTTGCTGATGAACCATCCGGAAATCTCGATACAGAGAATAAAAATGAGCTTCATAAGCTTTTCTTTAAACTAAGAGACACTTTTGGGCAGACTATTATAATTGTCACTCACGATCGTCAGCTTGCATCCATGTCGGACAGGGTGTTGCAGATTAAAGACGGACTTATTGTAAATGAGTCTTAAGCTATCATACAACGGCATTCCTGAAACTGAAATAAAGGCATTTCTGGAAGAGAAGTATCTTCAGTATAATAATCCTTCTTTTATTGAATGTGACCCGATCTCTATTCCGCACAGTTTCCAGGAAACTCACGACAGGGAGATCTCGGGTTTTCTTACGGCTGCTATTGCCTGGGGCAGGAGAGATCTTATTCTTAGGAGCAGCCGGTTAATGCTGGAATTAATGGATAACTCTCCTTATGAGTTTATAATGTCAGCAAATGAAACTGAACTTTTAAGATTCACACGATATGTTCACAGGACATTTAATGGCTCGGACTGTATTTACTTTATCAGAGGTCTCAGACATATATATTCAAACTTTGGAAGCATGGAGGATGTTCTGCTTCAGGGGATGAAAAGTTCCGGTTCGGTAAGAGATGGTTTATCACAACTCCGCCAGATCTTTTTCTCTCTTCCTCATGCAAACAGAAATGAAAAACATTTTGCCGATGTGACGGGCGGAGCTGCCGGAAAAAGGTTGAACATGTTTCTCAGATGGATGGTTCGCAAAGATAACTTTGGAGTGGATTTCGGTATCTGGAAAAAGATCGATCCTGCAATGCTTTATATTCCACTGGATCTTCATACCGGTAATACTGCCAGGAGACTGGGACTTTTAACCCGAAAAATAAACGACTGGAAGGCGGTTGAGGAATTGACAGAAATCCTCCGTAAATTTGATCCAACAGACCCTGTGAAATACGATTTTGCTCTTTTTGGTCTCGGGGTAAATGAAAAGTTCTGATAATGGCCAATAATTATTTCAGTTTTAAACAGTTTATAATTTACCAGGACAAATCAGCCTTTAAAGTTGGTACTGATAGTGTACTCCTTGGTGCCAGTTCAGATATTTCCGGGGTCAAAAGTATCCTCGATATCGGTTCAGGTACGGGACTTATCTCAATAATGCTAGCTCAAAGATGTTATGCTGCGATAACGGCTATTGAACCAGATTATGAGTCCTTCGTTCAGACTTGTGAAAATGCCAGCCGTTGTGATTGGCGCAGCCGGATAAAAGTTGTTAATATTGACCTTCAAAACTTTAATTCTGACAAGGGTAAATTTGACCTGATTGTGACTAATCCACCTTATTTTAATGGTTCCCTTAAAAGTCCGGATCCGCGAAAATCAGCTGCCCGTCACAATGATTCATTAACTACAAAAGAGTTATTGGAAGGTGTTATTATGTTCCTGAATGAGAATGGCTGTCTGCACTTAGTAATGCCATATGTTGAAGGTAACGTATTTATTGCTGAAGCTCATAAATATGGATTATATTGCAATAGTATACTGAAAATAAGGCCATTGCCTACTGCTGAAATCAGGAGATTAATATTAACCTTCAGCCGGCTTCAGAAAAAACCTGTCGAAAAATTCCTAACAATCGAACATGGTAAAAGGCATGAATTCACGGAAGAGTATATTAACCTGACGAAGGATTTTTATCTGAAGTTCTGAGATCCCGGATTAAATGTGTAGGGACGTTGCATGCAACGTCCCTACACATTTACAATTAATGGATTTTGCTGATCATAAATCTATCAGATTATCATCTCACTCTCCGGTAATCCGAACTCTTCCTTCATCTCAATACCAAGTGTTTTAAGTTCATCAAGGACAGGGGTATATATCTGAGGGATTACAGGTCTGTGAACCCCCTTTAAATCAATCTTCTTTTCGAGTATCATTTTAACTGCAATTGCTGCCGGCAGAGCAACTGTACGGGAAATGGATGTATTTGTGGCTGGAGAGCCGAAATCAAGCATCGATGACTTTATAACTTCCCTGGTTCCGTCAGGATAAGATGCAAGAAATATATGCTGCAAGATAACCATATCGCGTTCATTAACAGATAACAACATCTTTTTTATCATTCTGTCTGAAGTGACATCAAATGGGGTTGTCTCGTGATACTGAAGTTTTTCATCACTGAAAAAGCCAAGAAAATCAAGTGATTTAATAGCTATAGAATTCATAGAAACTCGGAGTTTTTTTGCCAGGTTTTCCTTAAGATCTTTAATCTCTAAACCACCTCTTTCTGCAAGGAATCCTGAATAGGTCATCCTACAATAATCCTTTATTGAATCATCGAGCATCTTAAGACTCTTCATTGCATCCAGCGCTTCACACCACCCTTTGTATCTGAATGTGCCGCGATACATGGTTTGTGTTTCGGGGATCCCATAAATATCCATGTAACTTATTGAGTCCCTGTTCGGATAAACCTCAAGTTCACCTATCCCGGGGAAACTATAACTGAATCTGTCCTTAAAGAGATCAGCAGATTCAATGCAGACTCTTTTCCCTTTTTTCAGATAAAGAGCGCCGTTCCTGCTTGCAAGAATGACACCTTTCGGACTCCATGAGAACTTGTATTTCAAAGGGTTATCAGCAGACTCGGGAGCCGGAAGGGCTCCGCAGAGTGAATAGAACTCCAGCACCTTCCCATTTTTATTATGGATATGATCAATAACTTTCATAGCCGTCATATGATCAATTCCGGGATCAAGGCCAATCTCATTAAGGAACAATAAACCGGCTTGTTTAGCAGATTCATCAAGATCCTTTATACCAGGTTGTATATAGGATGTGGTAACAAGTGATTTTAAATGTCTCAGGCAAACCTTTGCAACATCAGAATGATACTTATATGGAAGGAGACTTACAGTAATATCATGGTTTGAAACAAGCTTCTCAAGCATGGCCGGGTCATCCATTGACCAGTCGAGCGATGATCCATGTGGATTTCCCTTTATCATCTCATCAGCCCTCTCTTTCATAGGAGAAGCAACCATCAATTCAAAATTATTTTTAAGCAGGTATTCCACCATCGGTTTGACCACCAGTCCTGCTCCGAGAATTAAGACCTTTTTCATTTTATGCTATTTCTATTAAAGTTCTAAGGTAATAAAAATCATATTGGGAATTTATGACTTTTATAAGCCAGGAACTGAACCAAGAATGAAGAACAGGAGAACAGCGAATGAAGAATTTATTAATACTTCAACATTCTGATTTCGAATGTTCTTTATTCTTACTTTTCTTTTGGATCTGAAAAATAATATCAGAGTATCTTAATAAATTTTAGAAACTATTTCATTAATATTACCAGCGATGTATCTTTGTCGGGAACAAGCTGACAAGGGAGAAATATTTATAAATCGCTACATTCCAGATGTCTGATCCCCAGAAGTATGTAGAAACACCGCTGATGAAGCAATATTATAACATCAAGACTAAACATCCTGATGCAATATTGCTTTTCAGAGTGGGCGATTTCTATGAGACCTTTGGAGAAGATGCCATCAGAACTTCTGAAATACTCGGCATAACTCTGACTCGTCGTGCGAACGGTTCTGCTTCGTTCGTAGAACTTGCCGGGTTTCCTTATCATGCCCTCGACACTTATCTTCCGCGTCTCGTAAGAGCAGGGCAAAGGGTAGCTATATGTGAACAGCTCGAAGATCCGAAACTTACCAAAAAAATCGTAAAAAGAGGTATAATCGAGATGGTGACTCCGGGAGTCTTGCTTAATGAGAATGTCTTAAATCATAAGGAGAATAACTTCCTTGCTGCAGTCCATATTGATAAGAAAATTGCCGGAGTTGCATTCCTTGATATATCCACAGGTGAGTTTCTTACTTCGGAAGGTACTATTGAATACATCGATCAGATGCTTAATAACTTCCAGCCGAAGGAAGTCTTGTTTGAAAAAGGGAAGAAAGACCTGTTCCTGGATTATTTTGGTCCGAAGTTTTATACTTTTAAACTTGATGACTGGATCTTTACACAGGAGGCAGCAAATGACAGATTGCTTAAACAGTTTGAAACCAGCTCTTTAAAGGGATTTGGTGTTCAGAATCTCAACTTCGGTATTATCGCAGCAGGCGCAATTCTATATTATCTTGATATCACTCAGCACGAACAGCTTGGACATATCACGAGTCTGGCAAGGATTGAAGAGAACAGGTATGTTTGGCTCGACAAATTTACTATCAAAAACCTCGAGTTGTTCCACTCTCCTTATGAAGGAGCAAGAACACTTATCGATGTAATGGACAAAACCATATCTCCTATGGGAGGAAGGCTGTTAAAAAGATGGATTTCGCTGCCCCTGAAGGATATTCAGCCTGTCAATGAGCGGCTCGATGTTGTGCAGTATTTTGTTGAAAACATTCCAATTAAAGATGAAATTGCAGGATTAATCCGGCAGATAGGAGACCTCGAAAGACTTATCTCAAAGGTTGCAGTTAACAGGATAAACCCAAGAGAAGTGGTTCAGTTGAAGCGTGCGCTGAAAGCTATTGAACCGCTAAAAGTGCTATGTGAAAACAGCGGGTGTCTCCCTCTTACTCAAATTGCTGAGCAAATGAATCCGTGCAAGTCTATTGCCGACAAGATTGACAAAGAGCTTAATAACGATCCACCTGTCCAGCTTAATAAAGGTAATGCAATTGCCAGCGGAATTTCTGAGGAACTTGATGAATTGCGCAAGATTCTTTATAACGGGAAGGATTATCTTGCTGATCTGCAGGCTCGAGAGAGTGAACGCACCGGAATAACGTCACTCAAGGTCAGTTTTAATAATGTTTTCGGCTATTATATTGAAGTACGAAATACTCATAAGGATAAGGTTCCTCCCGAATGGATAAGAAAACAAACACTGGTAAGCGCAGAACGCTATATAACTGAGGAGCTTAAGGAATATGAAAGCAAGATACTCGGAGCAGAGGAAAAGATAATTACACTCGAGGCAAAACTTTTTACAGATCTTATTTTGGCAATCCTGGAATTTATCCCGCCAATTCAGCTGGACTCGTCACTGATTGCCAGGCTTGATTGCCTGCAGTCGTTCGCTGTAATTGCTGTGGAAAACGATTATATAAGACCGGTTCTGAATGACTCCAGGACGCTTGAAGTAACTGAAGGCCGCCATCCGGTTATTGAAAAACAATTACCTGTTGGTGAGTCATATGTTCCAAATGATATGATACTTGATACTGAAGATCAGCAGATTATTATACTTACCGGACCTAACATGTCAGGGAAATCTGCACTTCTGCGACAAACAGCCTTGATTGTACTAATGGCACAAACAGGTTGTTTTGTTCCTGCAAAAGCAGCAAATATCGGCATGGTCGATAAAATATTTACGAGAGTCGGTGCCTCTGATAATATAAGTCTCGGAGAATCGACTTTTATGGTTGAAATGAATGAAACTGCCAGTATCCTTAATAATCTGTCTGATCGCAGCCTCGTGCTTCTCGATGAAATAGGCAGGGGGACAAGCACTTATGACGGAATTTCAATTGCATGGGCAATGGTTGAATATCTTCATGAAAACAAACTAAGAGCAAAAACACTGTTTGCTACTCATTATCATGAACTTAATGAGATGGAGAACTCATTTTCAAGAATAAAAAACTATAATGTTTCAATAAAGGAACTTAACAATAAAGTCATTTTTCTAAGAAAACTCAAAAGGGGCGGCAGCGAGCATAGTTTTGGAATACATGTGGCGAGAATGGCAGGCATGCCAAGAAGTGTTGTAGCCCGGGCCGATGAGATTCTTAAGGAACTGGAACAGGGGCATGACAAAAAAGAGCTTGCAAAACCAATTGCTGACATAGCCGGACACAGGGAAGGAATGCAACTAAGTATCTTTCAGCTCGATGATCCTGTGCTTAAACAAATCCGTGACGAAATACTTGAAATTGATATCGATAACCTTACTCCTGTTGAAGCCTTAAATAAACTATATAATATAAAAAAGTTGCTTAAATAGTTTTCAAAAATATATTTTTGCAAAATATATTTCAGCATACAACAATAATTAAATCTCTGCTATGATTCTTAAAAAGAACAGGATCTTATTCATAATATATATCTTTTTTATAGCCCTTCTCTTCTTTATCAATAAGCTATCAGGGCAGAAATCCGATCCGGCCAGATTAAGTTTATTTAAAGAGGAAAATACCGAAAGCCAGGATTCTTCCTACGGATGGAAAAAACGGAGTGTTTCGGGCGAGGAACCTGATACCAATTTTACATGGGAGAAATATGCTTCATTTCTTAATAAAATATCAGATACCAGCAAATATATTGTTCTTCCCCTGAATGAATTCCGTCAGACTTTCAACAGCAGGAAGATTATAATAGGATTAAGGCATGATATTGATAATGATCTTAATGTAGCTTATCAGTTTTCTGAAGTCGAATATAAGCTTGGATTCCGTTCAACATATTTTATTTTACATACTGCACCATATTATCTGGCAAATTCAAATAATATGGATGTTCATTCAGAAAAGATTATTCCCTTTTTGAAAACTATGCAGGACAAGAGGCATTTCGAAATTGGGTGGCATAATGATCTGGTTACACTTCAGATAATGTATAATATAAATCCGGTTACATTCCTCCATAATGAACTGAATTGGCTTCGGTCAAACGGGATAAATATAGTTGGTACAGCATCTCACGGGTCTAATTATTGTAAGATTTACCATTATATTAACTATTATTTTTTTGAGGAATGCACTTCCCCGGTAGTGACAAATTTCAATAATAATTTAACTGTGCCTGTTGGAAATAAGAATATTACTTTAATAAAAGGAAAGCTGAATGATTTTGGGCTTCTGTATGAAGCATATTTTCTGAATAATAATAAATATTTCTCGGATGCAAAATTAATTAATGGAGTACGGTGGAATATTGGAATGCTCGATCTGAATCAGTTGCAGGAAGGAGATAGGGTTATAATACTTCTTCATCCGATCCACTGGCATAAAGGATCTGAACATGCAGATTTTGAATCATTCAGCATTACCGGACAAAAATTTTGCTCAGTCGATACACTAAAATCCACTATTTCAGTCGTGATGCCATACGGAACTAATCGCGGATCTCTTTTGGCAGCTTTTATGCTTTCTCCAGGGGCATATGCAAAAGTAGCAGGTAACCTGCAGGTGAGTAAGAATACACTCAACAACTTTTATAATCCATTGATCTACAGGATTTATGCTGAAAACCGGGCAATTCAGAAAGAATGGACAGTAAACGTACGGAATGCAAAAAACATGGCTTGTGATGTTCTCTCTTTTGCAGTTACAGGATTGACTAAATCGGTAAATATAAATTCTTCAGCCAGATCAATTCTCCTTCGGGTAGATGAATCTGCTGATCTAAAGCATCTTCCGGTTCAATTTGAGCTTTCCCCGGGGGCAACTGCATGGATAGGTAAAAATGAGATACTTAAAAATTCAGGAATTATGGATTTTTCAAGAAAAGTTGAGATACGCATACACGCAGAAGATGGTATTTCTTCAGATATCTGGAAGGTCACCATTCAAAAATGAAACCCTTGTATTCTTTATTATTATAGATTTCTTTGTCCTTTGCGCTTAACATTAAAACCATGAAAAAACACATTTATTCATTTACTCTGCTACTGATTATATTCTTTGCTTTTTCTGAGCAGACTAATTCTCAGAACGGAAAAGTAAAACAAGAAAAACTTAGCTGTTTTGAATTACAATCATCTGCTTTGATTTCTTCTTCAGGAGCTGAAATTTCATCAACGGAATATAAGTCTAAAGTTTACTGGTTCCCGGTGAGAGTACCATCTACTGTTCTTACCGGATTGGTTGCCAATAAAGTCTACCCTGATCCATATTCCGGGCTTAACAATATGTTGATTCCGGATGCTTCAGATGAATTTAACAAAAAATATAACCTGGAGCAATTCAGTCATCTTCCTAACAACCCGAACCCCTGGAAAAAACCTTACTGGTATCGTACAACATTTAATGTTTCTGCAAATGACCAGGGTCGTTGTTTCCAGTTGATCTTTAAAGGCATAAATTATCGTGCATCTGTATGGCTTAATGGTAAACAGATAGCCGATTCAACAGAGATGGCCGGGATGTTTGCAGAATACAGCTTCGATGTAAGCAAACAAATCAAGGCAGGCTCTGTAAATGTGCTTGCTGTAAAGATTTATCCACTTGATTATCCGGGATTGCCCGCTTCCGAACAATTGAAAGCTCTCGGTGATTTCTTCGAAAACGGTGGTCCTACCGGAGATATTGGCAAAAATGTCACTATGCTTTGCTCTGTCGGCTGGGACTGGATTCCACCTGTCAGGGACCGGAATATGGGCATTTGGCTGCCTGTTTATCTGAGAACAACAGGAGGTGTCACATTTGCTGATCCTAAGATTGTCACATCACTTCCCAAGTTACCTGATACAACACTCGCAAAGATATCTCTGAATCTCAAATTGCAGAATCATAATATGATAGACGAAAATGGAAAGCTGACAGTCACAATAACGCCAGAAAATTTTAAAGGCAGGCTTCTGCAATTTTCAAAAAATGTAGCGATAACAAAAGATTCCCCGACAATAATTGATTTTGATGGAGACAATACAAACGAACTGAATATAAATAATCCAATACTCTGGTGGCCAAATGGCTATGGGAAACCAAATCTCTACAGAATCAGGCTTCAGTACTCCAACAATTCAGGGATTTCTGATGATACATCTTTTGTTTTTGGAATAAGAACTGTTAGTACAAAGGCATTAGATGTCAATGGCTCATACCGACGCGACTTCTACGTGAATGATAGACGAGTTCATCTGACGGGTGGGGCATGGGTTCCGGATATGATGCTTAATCGCGATTCTACCAGGTATGATTATGAGATGCATCTGTGCAGAAACTCAAATATTAACCTTGTCAGAATCTGGGGAGGCGGAGTGACTCCCTGTGATGAATTTTTTGAAGCTGCTGACAGATACGGATTATTGGTATGGTCAGATTTCTGGATCACCGGTGATACTCATGGGGAATTTAAAGGGTCACCTGACTGGCCACTGGAAGCAAATGTATATATCAAAAATGTTAAGAGCACAATTCTTCGGATCCGTAATCATCCCAGTCTTCTTGTATGGACAGGAGGTAATGAAGGTCATACCCGAAAAGCGCTCTATGATGCAATGAGAGAAAGCATTATAACTCTTGATGGAACAAGGCCCTTTATTCCAAGTTCATCAGGATTTGCAAGATTGCCAGAAGGATGGAACGGGGCATGGCCTGATAATCTGCCTTCCGGTGTTTACAGTGGGGGACCATATTCGTGGCAGGATCCGAAAGTTTACTATTTTAAAGCTATAACAGGTAAAGATTGGGTATTTAAAGATGAAACCGGGATACCATCCCAACCGCCATATAATATTATGTCAAAAATAATACCTGATCTTGTGTGGGATAATAAATTACCATTTCCTTTTAATAATACATGGGGTTATCATGATGCTGCAACAGGAAATGGCAGGTATGACCTTTATTATAAAGAAATGATTAAACGATATGGTGACCCTGTTAATATGGAGGATTTCTGCAATAAGATGCAGTTGATGAATGCAGTGGGTTACCAGGGTATTTTTGAAGCAGCAGGCCATAAACTGAACGAAATAGGTGGAGTATTGCTGTGGAAAATAAATTCGGCTTTTCCGAGCGTTATATGGCAAGTATATGACTGGTTTCTCATGCCAAATGCCGGTTATTATTTTATGCAGAATGCACTTGAACCGATACATATTCAACTGAATCCTATAGACAAGAAAGTACTTGCTGTTAACAGGACATATAATTCCTTTCCCGGGTTGATAGCTCAGATTGATGTTTTCGGCCAGGATTCCAAATCAATATTTCATGAAGAGAAGAATATAAGTCTTTCAGCTACCGATGTGAAAGAGACAGCTTCAATAGCTTCTGTTTTAGCAGGAGCTAAGGGTGTAAATTTTGTTGTATTAAATTTGAAAAACAATACAGGGAAGTCAATATCCCATAATGTCTACTGGTTTTCAAATGAAGGAGATTACAGGTTGTTAAACGAGATGCAAAAAACCAAAGTGGATGCCAAAGTGATTTCTTGCGTAAAAGAGAAAAGTGAAAACAGCTGGACCATTCAGATTACAAATACCTCAGATAAGCTGGCCTTTTTTATTCGTCCTCAGTTAATAGTTGCCGAAGATGAAGTTCTTCCAAGTTACTGGACATCGAATTATTTCACTCTGGCACCTTCTGAAACCATAACGGTTATCGTTAGTTGTCCGATTGTAAAACTAAATGGTAGAAATCCGGCAATTAAAATTTCGGGTTGGAATGTGAGCAATCAGGAACTTTTACTGAAATAGTCCTGATTTCAATTTATACAAACCTCAGTAACACTCTCCCGATAAATCGGGACAAGTTGTGTCTCCTCTGTCACAGTTTTTAATTATTAGTTATGAAGAATGACATGGAGAAGACACAGAGATACATAAAGAAAAATGAAATTAAGAGATTAATTAAAAGAGCTACTTTACTTTATTATAATAGTAAGTACCTGTAATCTCATTACCTGACATTTTGTTAGTGAATTCGAGAGTCATAGTTTTCCCTTCATTATCAACCTTAAATGTTTCTTTGGCAATCATGTCTTCCTGACCGTTATTGCCACTAAAAGTGGTTGTTGATGCAATCATGATAGATCCGTCAGTATCTGAAATGGTAGCCTTTGATGTTCTTGGCATATCAAAAATAACGATCTTGCAATCCTTCCCATCTAATGATATATTCTCCTCAAAAGGATACTCTTCTCCGTTCCCGTTTTCATAAACACGGGTTGTAAGTAAACTGTCTTTTTTAATTTGAATTGTAATTCCGGAAAGAAATAACTGATTATCAGCCAGAACTGTCTTTTCTTTGTTTAATTTCCATTCCCCTGAAAAATCTGCTTTCTGAGCATAAATAGTTAAAGCCGGTAAAAATAATAGCAGGGATAAGGCTACTAAAATTGTTTTCGTTTTCATAATTGAGTTCTTAATGGTAGTTTAATAGATTATTTGTAAAGCTATAAAAAACCTATTAATTTTGAAGCATCAAAAATACTTCCGGAATTTATCTCCGATTTTAAAATAAGTATATCTGCCGGCATCTTCTCCGGCAACATGCACAGATTCACCATCTGTCTCAAATGTACTGTGTTCTCCCATTACCTGAGAAAAATAGACGTTATGGCTATCACCCATACTATCCACCATAATAACATGAGCAAGGTTTTTATGAATTTCTGAAATAAGGGATGTATTACACAGGGGGCAATAAAACTCGAGAGATTCGCC
>Ga0182027_10007574_pt1 | contig 15949 bp, 12 predicted proteins | sample 712E1DmetaG_FD_121300 | JGI IMG/M metagenome (GOLD analysis project Ga0182027, IMG submission 121300) | Permafrost microbial communities from Stordalen Mire, Sweden - 712E1D metaG (Illumina Assembly) | ecosystem: Environmental > Terrestrial > Soil > Wetlands > Permafrost | place: Sweden...
CAAAGCCGTCAGCGAAGGTCCATATCGAAAAAACTCAAAACACCACCTATCCAATTGACCGCGCATAACTTATACGCCGAGGGTCAAGCGATAGCCGGACAGCAGTGATTCGTGGCCATGGTTTTTCTTGATTGTCGGCGCCCCCGTGGCGTCGTGCGCATTCGTGGCCCCGCCCGAGCCAGCCGCGGCCCCAAGCAGCAGTTATCATGGGTGACGTGCTGCGCTGGCTTGCGCTTTTGCTCATCCCCCTGGCCGCGACCGCCTCGGACCGCTGGATCGAGGTCCGCTCCGGGCCTTTCCAGATCGTCACCGACGCCGGCGACCGCGGTGCGCGCGAGACCCTCAACCAGCTCGAACAGGTCCGCTATCTCCTCGGCGCCGCGCTCGCCAATCCCGATCTGAAGACGCTCTGGCCCGTGCGCATCGTGATCGGCCGCTCCGTCGCGCCAGCCGTGCCCGCCTGGACCCGCGACACCTATACCGGCGCCTTCCCGGCCGACACCGCCATGCCCCCCGCGTGTCTGCGGGAAGTGGTCCGCATTCTGATCGAATCGAACGTCGGCCGCATGCCCGCCGGCATCGAAACCGGGCTGGAGGATTTCTTCTCTACGGCGCAGGCGATCGGGCCGAAGGTGACCCTCGGCGCTCCTCCGGAGGCCGCGCGGCGCACCCCGGATTGGGCGCGCATCGATCTGCTCCAGACCAACCCTGAATACGCCGGAAGACTGCGCGTCCTGCTCTACAATCTCCAGCATGGCGGCGACCTCGCGCCCGCCATGCGGAACGCCTTCGGCAAGCCGCCCGCCGAAATCGACAAACAGGCCGCCGCCATGCTCGCCGCCGCTAACTTCCCCACCGTCACCGTCGGCGCGCGCGCCCTTGACCCCAAGCGGGACTTCACGCCCAGGCCCGTCGAAGGCCCGCTGGCCTACATCGCCCTGGCCGATCTCGGCGGGGCCTACCAGCCCTTGCTCCAGACCGCGCCCGCCGTGGCCCACGAAGGTCTGGGACTTCTGGCGCTCCGCGACCACCGCGCCCCCGATGCGCTCCGCGAACTGACCGCGGCCGTCGAAACCGGCAGCACCAGCGCGCACGCCTGGCTCGAACACTCCCGGCTGCTCGCCGACACGGTCAAGGCCAAGGTGGAACTCGAGAAGGCCACCAAGCTGAATCCCAACTGGGCTGAGCCCTATGAGGCGCTCGCCGCGCTCGAGACCGATCCCGCCCGCAAGCTGCAATGGCTCAAGACCGCCGCGTCGCTCGAACCCCGCAGCGCCGCGCGCTGGATCGCCGTCGCCGAGATCTATCAGAAACACAACAAGTATCCCGAAGCCGCCAAAGCCTGGGCCGCCGCCGAAGACAACTCGGTGGACGATGCCGAGCGCGAGCGCATCTCCGAGGTGCGCCACTCCATCGAGCAGCAGCGCCTCGATTACCAGGCCGCCGAGCGGAAGCGCGCCGACGACGAGAAGGAGAAAGACCTCGACCGTATCAAGGCCGCTGCAATGGCCAAGATCCACGCCGCCGAGGAAGCCGCCAACCGCGCCAACCCTCGCCCTGACTCCGCCGGGAAGGTGGAGAACATCGGCGACCTCGCTCCCGCCCGGGTCGAAGGCAGCCTGGTTCAGGTCGATTGCCTCGGGCGCGTGATGCGGCTCGCGATCCGCGACGCTGCCCAGAAGGAGACCCGCCTGTTGCTCCGCGATCCCAAGAGCGTGCTCGTCACGGGAGGCGACCTGGCGCTGAAGTGCGGCCCCCTGCACCCTCCGCGCGCCGTCGCCATCGACTACCAGCCCAAACCGAGCCCCAAGTTCGGCGCGGCGGGCGAGGTGGTCGCGGTCACGTACCAGTGACACGCATCGTCGAGGGACGCCCGTTTCTGCCGGGCCGGCGGCGAATCGCGTTGCTCGCGGGCCGCTTTCCCGACCCGCGCGTGTTCCACCTGCTCCGCCAGGCCGCATGCGAATTCGACGTCGTCCTGTTCGCCCTGGTGGGCGACGCATTCGAGCCGCTGCTCGAGTTCTGCTCGCGTGTCGTCGTCGCCGGCGCCCCCGAAGTCATGCAGGAGCTCTGGGACCGCCTGCCCCGCGAGTGGAATGTGGAAGCGCGCCAGGTGGACGGCACCGCCATGGCCGCCTACGGGGGCGACCTTCTGACCGCCGCGGCCATCGACCGTCCGCCGCGCGCCTGGACCGCCTGGCGCCAGCGCGCCACCCTGCGGCGCTTCCTGCGCGTCGCGCTGATCCCGGATGGCCTCGATCTCGATGGGCGCGAGCCAGGCCCCGAGCCCCCCGGCTACCACGTGTCGCTCGCCCTCGACGATCGCCGCTGGTTTATGGACCGCGTGTGGCCGCGCGTCGCCATGCAGTTCCCGCAAGCGGCCCTGGTGTCGTCCCATGAACAGGCGAATGTGGTGGTGGGCCCGACCCTCGAAGCCATGGCCCTCCGGCGCGCCATCGTCGCCATGCGCGGCGCGCCCGAAACCCTGGGGCTCCGCCATGAGGTCAGCGCCTGGATCGCCAGGGATGCCGCCGGTCTTGCCGAGGGAATCCTGACGCTCCTGGGAGACCCTGAGCTGCGTCTGCGCTTGGCTGAAGCCGCGCGGCGCCTCGCCGACGAGCGCTACGACTGGAAGCACATCGGCGCGCTCGAGCGCAGCCTGCTGCGTGAGATCGTCGAACGGCCTCCCGCCATCCGTCCCGCGCGCAAGCAGGACCTTCCCGAACTCGACCGCATCCAGCGCCTCTCCCCCGAGGCCGTGCTCTGGGAACCCTCGGCCTACCTCTCCTACGATTGCCGCGTCGCGGAGTTGGGGAACCGCATGGCCGGTTTCCTGGTTTGCCGCGACCTCTCTCCCGACGAAGCCGAAATCCTCAGCCTGGTTGTCGATCCTGAAGTTCGTAGAAGGGGCATCGGTTCGCGGCTGATACGCGAGGCTCTGGGCCGGCATGCCGGCACTACTTGGTATCTGGAAGTGCGCGAGTCTAACCGGCCAGCTCGTAACTTATACAGGAAGTTAGGGTTTGAGGAGCTCTCCCTAAGGCCGGCCTACTATCAGGACACGGGTGAAGCCGCTGTTGTAATGCGTCTGAAACCGTGCTAACGTGCATAGTGCCGGGGGTGTTGTGGGCTCTCGGCAGCTAGTACGGTTTTCATGAAACACGCGTGGAATCTGTCCACCGACCTTCGAATCGATTTCTTCCCAAAGGACTCTGCCTTGGCAATGCCGCCGCAAGGAGGATTACGCCTATGCAATTAACGCCAGAGGAGTTGAAGGCGCACCTGATGGAAGCCGACGACGAGTTTCGGCGTCTGGCAACCCAGCACTGTGAATACAAGAAACAGCTCGAGGCCTTCGCGGCCCGGCCCTACCTGACTCCGGAGCAGCAGGTAGAAGAGACCCGGATCAAGAAGTTGAAGCTGCGATTGAAAGACCAGATGCACGACATGCTCGAGCAGTACCGCCATCAGCACCAGATGGCGTAGCCTTCAGGTGCGCGCAATTAGGGCCGCCAGCCCCACCGGCCGGCGGCCCCATCAAATCGTCCGCAGAGCGGACGCCGTCCGCGAATCCGCCTGTTACGTCCCGCAAGCTGAGCCCGGAAAACGTCGCCGTGCCGGCTGCGCAAGTCGCCCTCGCCGGATGAAGCTCTGACAGTCAATCCGGTCCCTCGCGACCCTTGGATCTTGCACTGGAAGGCCTTCCTTGTCGCCTATTCCTTGACGATGCAAGCACCCGGTCGTCCTCATGCAAGCTAGCGCTTGACTATGCTATAAATTCGGTATACTATGCGCATAGTGACACATTCAATGCGGTGCGACTTGATCGGCATGCACAATGGATAGCTTCGACATCATTCAGAGCCTTTGTCGAATCGGGCTAGGCGGTGCCAATTCAGCATTCAGGCGGCAAGTAGAGAGACTCCGTGACGCCCTGAAGGAAAACGGTGAGTCGCGTCAGGCCACAGTGCTCACACGTCTGCTCGCTGCCGAGGAGCAGGCGACGGCGCTCAAGCCGAGTCGGATCGTGCTGTCCGGCGATCAGTTCCCCGGTGAAATCCTGACAGCCAAGGTGTCGGTTCCCGTAGACCGAGAAACGAGCGCCCCTCTGGCCCAGGTGGCATTTCCGACGGTCCCGGATAGCCCTTTTCCTGTTCTCCCCGGTTCGCTCAACACGGCACTGCAATCGTTAATGGAAGAGTGGGTTCACGCTGAGGATCTTGCTCAGCTTGGAGTGTTGCCCGCACGGAGTTGCCTCTTCTTTGGCCTTCCTGGAACCGGCAAAACGCGCCTAGCCTTCGCTATAGCCGCTAATTTGGGGTTGCCCCTTGTTGTGGCGAAACTGGACGGCCTCGTGAGTTCCTTCCTTGGAACTACTGCTCGCAACATCGCAAATTTGTTCGACTTTGCGAACCGATACCGCTGTATTCTACTTCTGGATGAATTCGATGCCCTCGCGAAGGTCCGGGACGATCCCCAGGAAGTTGGCGAGATTAAACGCGTCGTGAATACGCTACTCCAGAATCTCGATGCTCGCCCTCGGGGACTGACGATTGCCATCACGAATCATCCGGATCTGCTGGACACCGCCGTCTGGAGGAGGTTCGAGATCAGGATAGAAGTGCCGTCGCCGACCGCTGCTGAACGGGCCGAGATCTTTGGCCGATATCTTCCCCCACTGCCTTTCGATAATTCAACGGTAAGGTTCTTATCGTGGGCCACTGAGGGGTTAACAGGAGCCGATATTGAGGTACTGACCAGGAATATTAAACGCTATAGCGGACTCCGTGTTGGAGAACGATTGAACTACCTCAACGCTCTCCAGGCATACGTACTGACGCAGGCCGGCAAGGGAGACGCGACTCGTCGGAACCTAATATTGGGAAAGCCTCAAGACCTCGCCCGAGCGTTGGCTTCTCGCACCGAACTCGGCTTCACACAGCACGATGTCGCGCAGATCTTCGACCGCGACCAGACCACAATCAGCCGTTGGCTTAAGTCTGACTCGCCGGCTACTCATCAGGAGGCTAGCTGATGCCGCATAATCCGGTACAGGTTGTCCTGAATACGAAGAACTTCTTCGTCATGCCAGACCCTGGGAGGATGGGATACCCGAAGGACTTCTTTGAGGGCCGCGATGCCGAGTTTTCCCAGCACCGCGACGAACTTTCTCGTCAGGTCTCGTCGATCAGCGAGGCCCTGCAGCAATCGCACGTCGATACTGCCTTCCTTAAGGTGCGTCTTAACAAGGACGCCTGGGCAAAGAGCCATCGGCCAACGCAAGCGCTCTTTCCGCCGGAGGAGTTCCCCTGTGTCGGCGCCTCTCAAGTCGGTGAACTATTCTTCAAAGTGACGCCACGGGGTCTCAAGATCGTAGAGGGAAAGATCCTCTCCGCGGAGAACGAAACCAGATGGAAGGAGCGACCGAAAGACGGCAAGCGTGTCGCAGTGCCAAGCCACCAGAGGAGTGAGGTTGGTGCAATTCAGGAAATCGCACTACCCGGTGCTGCAGACAAGCGCAGCTTTGGGGCTGCACGAGCGGTGGGGTGGCTGTCTGATGCAAGGACATCGGGAGCATATCTGGTTGAGCTCTTCGATCTGGTGCGAGCGACGCGCGATCAGCAAGAAGCGTCCGCAACGCTCCAACGTTACGCCACCAGGTTCCTTGACCGCATGCGTAGCCTCAAACTGAGTATCGAGATTTACCCATTTCGAGTGCTCAAACCGGAAACAGACGAGTCGTATGCCCGCGTCCTTGCTGTCCGGCTAGTCCAAGGTGCGCCGAGAGTCAGCTACCTCGATTACGCTGGGAGAGTCCTCGAAGGGCGACATACGGCTGAGATTACTGCCTTCGACCCGGCGCTTAGTCACCACGAGCAACTATTGGAGTTTCTAGACCGTGATCCTGTTGTTCGACGGATTAGCCTTCCGCCTCTGCTCCTGCCCTCGGCGTCTGTCGGCACTCCGCTCGGAAAGCAAGCGGTGATCCCAAGAAAGCAGACGGGTGCGGTTTATCCGCGCATTGGCGTTATTGACGGTGGTATAGGCGACCCGTTGCGGCAGTGGGTTATCGGCCGGAGTGAACTACTCGATCATGCTCACAGATCCACTGCCCACGGCACGTTCATCGCGGGCCTCCTTGTCGCGGGGCGTTCTTTCAATGGAGCAACGATTGCACCCGAGCCGGACGGATGCGAAATCTATGACGGAGCGATCTTCCCGAATAAAGATATTGCCTCGGCCTTTACTAACTACTATCCGCTTGGTGCGAAGGACTTCTTGGCCGAGATCGCCAACACGGTAGCCGCCGCCAAGGAAGCGTACGACGTTCGTATATTCAATTTGAGCATTAACATGCTGAGCCCAGTGGACGAAGACCACTACGGCCCTTTCGCTGAGCAACTAGATGCGATTGCAGATGAGCACGACGTTGTGTTTGTGATTTCGGCTGGAAACCTGCCACAAAACGAGTTCCGACCGCTGTGGCCAGCGAAACCGGCGGACGCCTTGAAGATGCTGGCGGCGCGCTCAACGCCAGAGACGATTTTCCAGCCGTGCGAGAGTTCGCGTTCCCTCGCCGTCGGAGGACTTACTCCCCCTGGCGTACCTCCCCACATTGGAGGTACTCCTGCTTGTTATAGCCGACGCGGACCGGGCCTTAAAGTCGGAGTCAAACCTGATCTGGCACATTATGGTGGATGCATTCCGACCGGGACCACGGCTCACTGTGGTCTTTTCTCGTTGAATCCAGGCGGCACCGTAGTATCCAGCCTCGGGACGAGTTACGCTACACCGCTCGTAGCGAAGAGTCTAGCGATGCTGGATGCCAGCATCGAAGGTAACGTCTCAAGAGAGACGCTCGTAGCGCTCACTGTCCATAACGCACGCACGCCTGAGCCACTCGCGGGGGCGGACTTGCGGGACATTGCTCGTCAGTTCGTCGGTTTCGGCATTCCCGCCGCATCGGACCAGGTGCTCACAACTAGTGATAGTGCCATCACGCTGTTATTCTCGGATGTACTGAACGACAAAAGCGAGTTGAGGTTTGATTTTGCGTGGCCGCGATGCCTTGTGGACCAAAGAACCGGCAGGTGCCGAGGCGAAGTACGAATGACTCTGGTTTACCGGCCACCTTTGGAACCGAGCTTTGGGTCTGAGCTAGTACGAGTCAATCTTGATGCACACCTCCGCCAGGATGACGGCAAGGGGAAGTACGCAGGTCGAGTGAAGCAAGTTTTCTTGCCAACGCCCGCCTCGGACGCCAAAACTGAAGCTGAGCAAATTGAGCACGGACTGAAGTGGTGGCCGATCAAGGTCTACGCCAAGTCTACCCCCCATGGTGCCGGGAAATCCTCGAACTGGCGCCTCGTTGTCGACTCCCTGAAGCGGGCTGGCGAGACATACCCGCTTGACGGAGTTCCATTCACAGTTGTGCTGACAATCAGCGATCCCGGAGACGCAGGTCCCGTTTTCAATGAGCTACGCCAATATCTGCAGGCCCGCAAAGTCAGTCTGAACGATATCAAGATCGCCGGCCGAATCCGTCCACGTCTTTAATTGTGGGCCGTAGTGTGCAACCGAGGGCTGAGAGCGGAGTTATCGCCTCGAACTCGCCGACAGTCGGCATCGGCGATCAAATCCGCTTGCCGCCGCCTGGGTGGCCCGCAATCGCCTCACAGACTCGTGGCGGGCCGCGACGCCGGACCGTCGCCTCCCGCGTCAGCCTCTTTCACGCCTTCCCAGGCGGGTTTTTCCCTGAATCCCCAAGCGCTTGCACTCGCCGCCGCAACAGGATCCCAATCCCACAGGCGGATCAGCACCAGATGGCGTAGCCTTCAGGTGCGCGCAATTAGGGCCGCCGGCCCCACCGGCCGGCGGCCCCCTAAAATCTCCTGCCCAGGTCTTCCTTACTTCCCTCCTGCACCCTCTTTCTTCTCGCTCGATGGCGGGACGATTCCTCGGATGCGCATGTACGTGGCCATGTTCCCGTAATGCTCGTAGTCATGCGCGATGTTGGCCGCCAGAACAGTCATCCTGGCGAAGTCGTTGTTCATCAATTTCACCGTCTCGCCGCCCTTCGCATCCGTCATGCCGGCATAGACTGTGCCGCAATAGGCAACCGCCTCCTTCAGCCCGGCTACCAGATCGGCTTTGCTGGTCTTGTTCTTCTCGACCCCACCAGAGGACTTGGTTTCGCCCGCCGCCAATCCGCAAAAGTAGAACTGCGCATCGGCGAGGTGGCCTACCAGTTGTCCGAAACTCCGCACCTCCGGGGTCGGCTTGAACGCATAGCTTTCTTCGGGCATTTTCTCGGCCGCGGCGATGACGACGCCGCTGAGCATTGTGTACATCTTGCTTTGGCTGGCCGAGATGGGATTAGCGGGTGCCGCGGCTGGTTCTTGTGCAAGTACCGCAGCCGGGACGGCCGCCAAAGCGGCAAACAGAAAAGCGAGTCTTGTGGTCATGGGAAATCCTCCTTGGCAATAAGCGTACGATGTTCCGGGAGCCCAAAAACCGCCCCGGTTGCGAGTCTGATCGGGATACGCAGTTGTTCCGCCAGAAGTTCCAGAGAATGACAGCCACGTTGGAAGACCGCTACTTCTTCCAACTAAGACTTCCGGCCCGCGTGGGCCGTCTTTGGGACGTCAAAGTGGGATAACTTCCCGATGCGCCGTAACACAGGACTTGACCGCCTTCTGATCGGCTACACTGAACTTACTCAAGCGAATGCCGCTCTCTCCCGGCACAAAACTCGGACCGTACGAAATCCTCTCGCCCATAGGAGCTGGCGGCATGGGCGAGGTCTTTCGCGCCCGCGACCCGCGCCTGGGCCGCGACGTAGCCATCAAGGTGCTGCCTGCGGCCATGTCCACTGACCCTGACCGCCTGGCCCGCTTCCAGCGTGAGGCGCGCGCCGTCGCCGCGCTCAACCATCCCAACATTGTCACCATCTACTCCGTTGAAGAGGCCGCCAGCATTCACTTCCTCACCATGGAACTCGTCGAGGGCAAGCCGCTCGACCGCATCATCCCCGCTCACGGCCTGCCCGCCGACCAGATCGTCGACATCGGCAACGCGCTTGCCGACGCCCTCTCTGCCGCGCACGACAAGGGAATCGTCCATCGCGACCTCAAGCCCGCCAACGTCATGATCAACAACGAGGGCCGCGTCAAGGTGCTCGATTTTGGCCTCGCCAAAGAGGTCACCCAGTTCGGCCCTGAAGATGAAACCCGCGCCGCCGCAGGCAATACCCAGGCCGGCATGGTCATGGGCACTCCCGCCTACATGTCGCCTGAGCAAATCTCCGCACGCCCCCTCGACCACCGCACAGACATCTTCTCCCTCGGCGTCGTGCTCCATGAGATGGCCACCGGCAAGCAGCCCTTCGCCGGCCTCTCCTCGGCAGAGCGAATCTCGTCAATCCTTCGCGACACCCCGCCCTCCGTCTGCGACATCCGCGCCGACCTGCCCAGCGATCTGGCACGCATCATCCGCCGCTGCCTTGAGAAAGACCCGCGCCACCGCATCCAGACCGCGCGAGACATCTCCAACGAGTTCCGCGACCTCGCCCGCCAAACCCAGCAGAAAGCCGCTTCGCCAACCTCGGCTCAAGCTCCAGCTTCAAGCCACGCCGCAACCCTGTCCCCAACCTCAGCCGCCCACTCCCACACGGACTCCGGCGCAGCCCGCGCCGATGAGGGCTTCTGGGTCGCTGTCCTGCCCTTCAAGGCACAGGGCGCAAGCCCCGACCTCGCTGCGCTTGCCGAAGGATTAACGGAAGACATCGTCACCGGCATGTCGCGCTTTTCTTATTTGCGCGTCATCGCACGCGGTTCCACGCTCAGCTATGCCAACAAGGCAATCGACGTGCGCGTAGCAGGCAAAGAACTCGGCGCACGCTACGTCATGGAAGGCACCCTGCGCCAGTCTGGCGCAAAGCTGCGCCTCGCCGTCCAACTCGTTGACACGGTCACCGGCGCGCACCTCTGGGCTGAGAACTATGAGCGCGCCTTCAGCCCCGATTCCATCTTCGAACTCCAGGACGCCCTGGTCCCACGCATCGTTTCCACCGTTGCCGATAACAACGGCGCATTGCCGCGCAGCATGAGTGAGGCAGTGCATAGCAAAGCCCCGGAAGAATTGAGCCCTTACGAAGCCGTGCTGCGCAGTTTCGCCTACTTTGAGAGGTACACCCCAGAAGAGTTGTCGGCTTCCCGGGCTGGGTTGGAAGCCGCCGTGCGCAAAGCTCCGGCATACGCAGATGCCTGGGCAATGCTCGCATGCCTCTCGGCCCAGGACTATTTGCATGGATATGAGCTACAAAAGAACGCCCTGGAAAACGCGGCCTCAGCCGCACGCAACGCCGTTGAACTGAGCCCAGCGAATCATCTGGCGTATTTCAGCCTGGCCCAGGTCCTCGCACACCAGAAAGACTTCGATTCGTTTCAGGATGCTGCCGAGCGTGCTCTGGCGCTGAACCCGATGGACGGCAATGCGGTCGCCTTTCTCGGCGAGTTCCTCGTATATGGCGGCAATGCGGAGCGCGGCATGCAACTGGTCGAGCGCGCCAAGCAACTGAACCCGAATCATCCCGGCTTTTACTGGTTCGCGGATTTTTACCACGCGTTTTCTCAAAAGGACTACCGCGGCGCACTCGCTTTCGCACAGAAAGCCAGGCTGAGGGGCAACCCGCTGGCACCAATGATGATTGCATCCGCGGCAGGTCAGCTCGGGGACGGCGACACTGCGGCGAAAGCAGCAGCTGACTTGCTGAAGTTTCGCCCCGAACTCCCCGCCTTGATGCCCAGGCAAGTAGCAAACATCTGGAACCCTGAATACGGCGAAAGGTTCCTCGACGGCCTTCGCAAAGCCGGCCTCGACATTCCCGCCGCGCAAACGCCATCCGCCCCCGCCAGCACCACCAGCGGAGCCATCCGCATCGCCGATTCCAAACCTCCCTCCAGTCCTATCAGCCCGTCGAAATCTTCCCGATGCTGGTATAACCGTTATATACGCGCATGCGCTTCGAGTTTGATTCGTCGAAGAGCCGGTTGGTCAAACAGCAGCACGGCGTCAGCTTGAAAGAAGCGCAGGAAATCTTCGACCAGGCGTACCTGACCGACCAGAAGAGCGACGATCCTCACCAGTTCCGCGCAATCGGCTGGTGCCGAGGGCGCCTCTGCTCCGTGATCTTCGAGATTCGGCGCGATGCGGACGGCGAGTCTCCGCAGCACTATGCCGAAAACGTCTAAAACACGAGTTTCCGCCGACGAGATCGCGGAGAAGGCCTCGCGAGGCGAAGATGTCTCCGCTTACTTCACCAACACCTTCACCGTGGTCCGGCCGGTGCGCCGCGTGAATGTGGATCTGACCCCAGGCATGCTGCGTCAACTCGATGAGCGGGCCGCCCGGCTCAATGTCAGCCGGCAGGCGATCATCAAGACCTTGCTGAGCCGAGCCTTGGACGAGGGGCAAACCAGGAGCCCACGACAGGCCAGAAAAGCTGGTTAGGGTCCGCTACGAGAAGGCCGGAGCGCTCTCCTTGCGTGCCCCTACGGGTTCACACCTCTGGCGCCGCGAGCAACGCCGCCAATATCGGATTCAGAGTTGGCGCAAACGGGTTGGTGACCGTGACTCCCCGCCACGTAAACCCTTCTTGCAGATCTTCCGATAGAAGCAAGCGGCACCCGGCCTCCGCCGCAGCGGCCAGCACGACCGAGTCCCAGATCGTGAGGCCATGATCGGACGCCAGATCCGTTGCATTGACGATCACGGCGGCGGACGTGTCGACTACCGCATACGCGTCGCGCCAGCCGAGCACAGCCTCCCGCGCTCGACTTGGGCGCCGCTTGGCTTTTCGAACAAGTACAGTAAAGAGTTCGCCCAACGTCTGAGCCGGCAGCACGATCACCCCCTGTGGCAATCGCTCGATCAGTTTCAGCGCCCTGTCTCGCATGGGCGCTCCGTTAGTGCCTTCGGCGTAGGCCAGAACGTTAGTGTCCAGCGCGATCCTCATGAGGCGTTGTCATACAGCTCGTCGCGCGTCCAGCGGCCGGCGTTTACAGCTCGTTCTCTGCGGAGTCGGGCGAAAAGGGCGGTGCGCGCGCCTTCCGCGACCCGATCGTCCTCGATCACCGGCGAGATCCTTGCCACGGGCTTGCCGTGACTAGTCACGACGACGCTTCGCCCCTTCTTCACGGTTCGCAGGAGTTCCGAGAACCGGCGATTGGCGTCCGAGGCCGAGATTTCGTCGTCCATGGTGGTCTCCACAATGTAGTGACATTCACTACTATATCGCAAACCCGACGTGGTTTCTTGTGCCAGCCACCTCGGCTGGCGCCGTCCAATATAGCGGAACGGGTGTGATCCGTCAACTTGACGGCATGGAGACTCTTACGAGTCACAAGAGGTCGCCCGAATTCGCTCGTGGCAGCGTCCAAGACCGCGGGCCGCGTACAGATCGTACTGCGGCACCTATACGAGAAGGACGGCGCGTCTAACCTCGGCATGCCATCGTGAACGGCAGCGGAAACGGGTTGACTTGCCAGGCGCCTGAATTACAGGTATAAAGGTTGGCGATCTATGGCATTCCTTTATGGGCAGCGGTGGCTGGGCCTCCGGGCTGGAGTTCTCATTACGGCCATCTTCGCGTGCCTCCACGGGCAGGCTCAGAGTCCGACAGAAAGCGCCAGTTGGACCCCGCATGCGGCGTGCGCGCTCTCGGGTCAGGCGCCTGAGCAGGGGGCATTTGACCCGAACCAGGTTGAGTTCGCCTCTAACCCGCGTCCCGTCGAATTTGAAGGCCGGACGGTATCGCTGAAGCGTAGCGTGATTGCCCGCGTTGTCGGTTTGCGACCGCTGGTGCTCGAGGTCTTGGACACCGACGACGAGCGGCTGCAGCCTCCCCGCGGCCCGTGCGAGCGGGAGCGAGTCTACTCCGTCGATTCCCGTCTCCGAGAGGTGCTCGGAACGCTGCGATTCCAAGACCTGGTGAGAGCGACCTCGAGCTTCGCCGAGGGCGGCTTCAACAACATGGTCCTGACCGAACTGGAGAAGATCCAGGGCGCGCCTGTATACTTCCACCCGCAGGCGGGGAGCGGAGGCTGCTCGAACCGAACGGGAATGTTGGTCCAGTACTACAAGAGATCCGGCGAGACCGTGATTATCAACAACGACGGCTCCATATACTTCCGCGATGAGCAGTGGCGCATGTACGACAAACAGCGGATCGAACCGATGGATTTGACGAACCTGATGCATGCGCTGGGCGACGCCGGCTTCAATACTTTCCCGAGTCAGAAATGGGAAGTCGGGGACCACTCGGTTCAGCCCTATGTCGCCCTGGCCTGCGCTCGCTTTCAGAAGGTGCTGATACCGGACCACGAACAGGCCTTGAAGCCGGTCGAACAGATCATGGAGAAGGTCAAGGCGAAGGCTCTCTCGGACACCTATTACCGCCTGCTCTATAAAGAAAAGGGACAGATCAAGTTTTTGGACTGGCCCTTTCCGCAAATTCCTCTCGGGCAGTTCGACGCACTGAAGGAAAAGGCCCGGGAGGCGGACAGACAGGCGAAGGGCGAGAACCGGCCTGTCCAGGGCGACCCCGCGATGTTCCATCAGCAGTTGCCGCCGACGTTCCTCGTCACGTTGCCCGTGTACTCAGCGCCGATGACTCGGGACCAGGACCCCAACCGCGACGTGTACCTCCGGGACGGGCAGAAGCTGTACCGTGTCATCAAAAACCCCGCCTATGGCGGCGATGTTGGGACGATGTACGCACTAACGGTCCGGGAAGCGGTCTCGGCGGAGGAGGCTTTGGCACGAGTCCAGGAGCCGCGCGATGGCGAGCCCGCGTCATCGAACCTGGCTCTCAACTCAAGTAGCTTCTCGGTCAGCTATCTCTGGCCGAGTGGCAGGGGCGTTGAACTCAGGCAGGTTCCCGCGAAAGGCCAGGCGATCACGGAGGAGGAGTACTCGCGACACAAGCGGTTGTACGGCGACCTTCTGTTTACAGAAAATGGCGTGCCGGGATTGGGGGTTACGATGATCGAAGGCGGCTTCGTGTACTATGATGTGCGGCTCACCCGCGTCGAGCGTGGCGCGCCATGAACATCAAGCCACTCCTCCTGGCAGCGATCATTGCCTCCGCAAGCGTGCCGGCCCTCGCGCAAACGGCCTGTGAGATCTCCGGGCAGCTGCGAGGCCCGGCCGCTTTCGATCCCAACCAGGTTGAATTCGTGTCCGCCCCGGAGCCAAGCCCCACCGGCCTGTCGTTTCAGACGATATCTCGTGTGGCCGGTCTGCAGCCGCTCGTTCTCGAGACTCTCGACGTCAGTCTGGATGACCGCTACGCCGTTACCATGTGCGACGCCATGCGGATCTACTCCGTTGACGCGCGTCTGCGGGACCTCCTTCCGCAGCTTCGTTTCAACGACACGGTGAAGGCGACAATGATGCGGGCCGCGGGGGGCAAGCAGACCCTTGTTTTGAGTGGACTCGAAAAGGTCGCCCGCGCTCCAAAGTACTTCCATGAGTGGGCGGGCGATGGCGTGTGTCCGAACCGAACGGGGACGCTGGTGGCTTACACCAGGCCATCCGGCGAAACGATCATCGTGCACAATGACGGTGCCATTTCCTATCAGGACGCGCATTTCAACGAATTCAACAGGCAGCGGCTCGACCCTGGCGCGTTGACCCGCTTGCTCCAGTCGTTTCCTACCGCCGGCTTTGACGTCTTGCCCGATCAGATGCCTCCCGTCGACGATACGCAATCCCAGGCGGCCATTGCACTAGTCTGCGGGCGGCACCAACGCGTGATGGTGGCGGGTCACGAGGCCGCATTGGCCCCAGTGCTGCGGAACCTGGACCAGGCGAAGGCCAAGGCCCTCTCCGAAACTTACTACCTGCTCACATACCGGAAACGGCACGAGGTCGCGTACCTGGACTGGCCGTTTCCGCAAATGCCCCTGGAGAAGATGGAGGCTCTGCAGGAGGCGTCCATGAGGGAGTGTGATGCGGCGCGAAAGGAAAAGCGACGGCCGGGTGGGGTCCACCTCGTAATGGAACAGGACGCGCCGGCGTGGTTCCTGATGAAACTGCCGCTCGCGTACTTCGACTATCCGGAAGGGCCTCGGGAAGACCCGCATCGCTATGTGTACTGCAAGGCCGGCGCGCGCATATTCCGCGTCGAAAAGGACCCTGGCGCGGGCGAACCGGGTCAGCACTGTTCGAGCTGGGACTGCTTGGAATTGACGGAGGCCCTGGAGCCCGCAGCCGCGCTGGAGAGAGCGGAGGTGGCCGCCAAGGCAGAGCCCAGTTGCTGCGTCAGCACGTCGGTCAACGGTTCCGAAAAGAGCGCAAAGAACGCCGCCTATGAGCGGTTGTGTTCTCCGCTCATGGGCATTCACGGCGGAGTGCGATGGCCGGCCGGTACCGCAGTCGAGCTAGCGAAGGTCCCGGCAGCCGGTCAACGCGTCGATGAGCAAGAGTTTGCCAAACACCCGGATCTCTACCGCGAGCTTCTGGCGGCGGGAAACTGCGGAAAGGATGTGGGCATCGATTTCCTTGACGGGAGCACCCTCTACCGGACGGTGCGCCTCGTTCGACTGGAGCGGACGAAGTAGCCGTCAGCCGGTTCAATCCGAACTGGGATACTTCTGGAGATACGCTCGAATCAACTCGCGCCTCATTTCCGGCGTGATCGTTCCGTTCCGAGCGTTCTCCTCGCCGCCCGCCACCGCAACATCCCTGGCACTTGGGTAGGTGAGGCTGATAGCGATGACCTTGGCGCCACTCGTCCAGGCAGTAACGTATTGCCTGCTAACCTCCTTACCACGTCAGAGTCCTCCTTGCCCACCGACAGTTCACGACCAAGAGCCTGTTTCCGCGATTCGGCAGTCCCCCCAACGAACACCAAAACATGTGCCTCCGAGCTGAGCGGAACCGTTCC
>Ga0182027_10007575_pt1 | contig 15949 bp, 12 predicted proteins | sample 712E1DmetaG_FD_121300 | JGI IMG/M metagenome (GOLD analysis project Ga0182027, IMG submission 121300) | Permafrost microbial communities from Stordalen Mire, Sweden - 712E1D metaG (Illumina Assembly) | ecosystem: Environmental > Terrestrial > Soil > Wetlands > Permafrost | place: Sweden...
ATGCGGGAGACGGCGCGATCAAGGCATCTTCGGGGTCTTTGGCCCAAGACATGGTTTTTTCCGCAAAAGGAACCATTGTGAGCGGCGCCCATCGCTTCCACATATTCGCACAAAGAAACCATACGCCGTATTCGGTACCGTACGACACGTTGGAGGGGTCGCTTCAGGACTATTTCGATGTATACGATTCTTACGGCGCCGACGCGTATTTGTCTTTGGGCAAGGTTGGTTGCACCATGGGAATTTGTGCGGAAAACGGCATTAATGAAATCACGCAAAGCGCCTTATGGCCCGGCGGAAAGACCCCGTACGAACAAGGCACATATTCACTGATGATAGCGCCCGATATCGGAAGCGTTATGGGCTTCGCTTTGAGTTCCCGTTGGATGTTTTCGGACAAAAAGCCTTATTGCAAGTCCCAATCGTCACTTTCTTATTTGGCAAATCCCATATTCGGCAGCGAGGTGATAACCGCAGATTTACTGTTCGACTTTTGGAGTGCGAGGGACACTTCTTCATTTGCAGGCATTACCGATTGGAACAGGGAAATTTTCAACCTGTCGCTCGTGACAACGGTCCAAATCCACGGTTTCAGCCTGTTTTACAAGATAGACAATATCCTTAACCGGAAGATAGCGTATGTACCGGGATATTTCATGCCGGGCATCACGTTCCGATGGGGGTTTCAATGGCTGCTTGGCGGATAGGTCTTATAAAACCACAAAAAACTTCTGCTTGTATGTTTTTCCCGCATAATTGACAATGAAATAATACACGCCAAAAGCAATGCGAGCGCCCTTTTGCGGCCATTGTAAAACAACCGGTTGGTTTTCAGCGAGATATTGCGCCGTAGACCAAACAATTTTCCCGTCGATGGACCTGATTGCCGCGGTAAGAAGTTGAGAATAGTTGCGGGGATCATCGGGCATCGAGGTAAACTCTACGGTCAATTGAGCGTCGCGGTTTTGCCTATGCAGGACATTGGGGAAAAGAACAAATTGAGAAGGCAGCCGGGGCGTCAGGATAACGGCCACGGAAGTCGTTGACGTATCGGAAAGCAATACCTTGCGGTCCGGCGTTCGGAGGTATCCCGGCGCTTCGGCGTAAACATCAACTACGGCGGACGAAAGGCCGGTGATTATTGCAAGGCCCAGCGAATCTGTTGCTATTGTTGAATACCCCGGGTCTTGATTGCTTTTATAATACACCGTTCCCCTTACGGGTTTCTGGAGTGAATCGGTCAGATTTACGCGAAAAATCAAGGGCAAACACGCCAGGCGAGCATCGGGAATTCCTCTGCCGTACATATTGTTTTGCGCAATTTGCCCGTAGCATGCCGCATATAATGAGGCCCTGATTCGCGGCGCGGAATAGCCTGAATGCACTTGAGCGATCAACGCGCATACTCCTGCGACAAGCGGCGTTGAAAAGGATGTTCCGTTTCCTAAGGTATATGACCCCATGTCTGTGCCGCCGTATACAAGCGGGACAACAACATCTTGACCCATGGCAACGCAATCGGGCTTGATCCGCCCGTCGGCGGTTGGTCCGCGGCTCGAAAAAAATGTTATTGAATCCAATGCGTCGACGGCGCCGACGGACACGACATCCGCGACATCCGCGGGCGCGCAGAGAGATCCCGGCGTCGGGCCGTCGTTTCCCATTGCATTGACTATAACGACACCCAATTGAGCTGCAACCGTGGCAGCTTTCGAAATAATGGTCGTGGCGCCATTCATGTCCTGATACGTGTAATCGGTGTCTGGCGGGGTGAAGCCGTCTCGATATCCGAGCGAACTACTGACAATATCAACACCAAGGCTTTCGGCCCATACCATTGCAGCAGCCCAATTGTCTTCTTCCTGATGCTGCTCAATTTCACCTGTGGAAATAAGCTTCGAATTTTCAGTGCGAGCGAGTATGAATTCGGCGTCCCAAGCAACTCCGACAAAATGAAGCGAGTCGTAGCCCGCAATAAGCGAGAGCGTTTTTGATCCATGATCATCGTTTTGATAGTAGTCGGAACCAGGATTATTGGCAACAGAATCCGGGTCGCTTACCGTTGCATCATCGTCAATGAAATCATGTTGCGCAAGAAGTTTGTGATTGGCCATAAAACGGTCTAAACAATGATGCGTAAACCTGAATCCCGAATCAAAAAGACCTATCAAAATGCCATTCCCGGGGTTGACTGATTTTTCTTTGTTAAGATATGATTGCACGCCAGGAACGCCCACCATCGAAAGTTGCCGGAAACTATTTCCATAAAAACTTGAGGAATCCGTATTTGCGCTACGTTTCTTCAATACGTCCAGATTCGCGTGGGGCCTAAGGTTTGCAAAGGACCGCACGGATAAAACATCTTTTATAAAAGAACATTTAGAAATTGTTTGTAATTGGCGGGAAGGAATATTGAAACTTACGGCATTGGCCCATTTGAATTGTTGCCTGATCTGTCCTCCAAGCTTAACGACACTGTCTATATAGTTGTTGAAAATCGGATAATCCAAATCCAATTTTGTAAAAACACCTGCCCGGGCCCTCCGATTTTGAGATCGTAGCGATGGCCTCCCTTTTTCGGAGGATTTATTTTTATCTGTAAAAACAACCCAAACAGGACAAAGACTATCCCGCGTTGTCAATTTTGCCAAAGATGGACGCAGACGAGTTTCCGCAAGCAACGGTAGTGTCAAAACCTGCAAGCCAAGAATGACAACCCATATTTTTTTAAGCCAATTTTGCATTGAACAATAGAACATGTTTTTTGTGGTCGCTTACCCCATGCTCCGCATGGGGTAAGTTTATTTTATAGATTATCTACACTTCGAGTACATAGTGCACGCCCAAAATGCGTAAACCATGGTACCGAGGTTTACCGAGCGTATAATTCAGGTGTAGGTACTAATCAATTCGCTTCATTTCGATCCTACGGTTAAATGCCCGTCCATCCTGAGTGGTATTGTTCGCAATTGGGTCTTCGGATCCTCTTCCCACGGCAGATATGCGTGAAGGATCTATTCCCTTTAAAATCAAGTATGCGCGCACGGTTTCAGCCCTGCGAAGAGAATTCTTCTTATTATTCGCCGGTGTCCCTACATTGTCGGTATATCCTGCGATTTCAATCCTAACATCAGGATACGCTTTCATTGATTCATAGACATCGTCGAGCATTGGATACGATTCCGACGTCAATTCGGAATTATTGGGTTTGAATTCCACGGCACGGAGAATAAGCCGGCCCCGCTTAATTTCTTTGGCCTTTCCCTGGTTGCTTTTAGGACATCCATTGTTATCGGCAGGTCCATAATCATTTGGACATTTATCTAACGTGTCCGGTACACCATCTAAATCATTGTCAAAATCCGGACATCCGTCAAAATCTTCGAACCCATCTTTGTCTTCCGGTAAATTCGGACATTTGTCTAGGCCGGTACAAATATCCGCATACTTTGCCTGCATCCCTTTCTCCGCTACCCACGGATCACAGATGCCGTCTTTGTCATTATCAATTTCAGGACAACCATCGGAATCCTCAAAGCCGTCAAAGTCCTCTGCCTCATTCGGACATTTATCTAAAGAATCGGAAATACCATCTTTGTCATTATCATAGTCAGGACATCCATCGGCGTCTTCAAAGCCGTCAAAATCTTCCGGGACATTTGGACATTTGTCTAACGAATCGATTATTCCGTCTCCATCCGAATCCAAACGAGGTGATTTTTTCGTATTGCCGCCACCCTGCCAAGAATGATTGATAAATCCCGCCCACCCAATCGACACTCCAATTCGCCAAGGCGGCTGCAACTCGGAGGTGATAATTGCCCCTTTTGCAATGTATGACAATTGATTATCATTCGCCAAATTAATTTCCGCATTTACATTCAGAAAAAGCCCCCCGTCCGGAGTCAAACATATTCCTGGCGACATAGTCAGAATATCACGTCTGATATTGCCCTTAAGAAAATTATCGAGCCTGGTTTCGGCATTTACTTCTGAATAAAGACAAAACCATTTCGCAGGCCGATATTCCAGCCCGGCGGCAAGCAAGGCCGCCTGATCAAACCCTCGCGCATTTAAAAGACGAAGCCCATAATTTATATGGCCCATGAGCGTTGTATAGTCGCTTTTTTCCCATCCGTTAATTGTGACGAGCATTTTAATGTCGTATTCGGCAATACCGGACGAAAATATCCCGCTTACACCGGTATTGTCGCTGCCGTTGGGTAAATGCACGGTTGAATCCCGTAATATGTAGTATGAGTGCCGAAGAAAATATCCGGTATTTTTATCCCCTGAAGGAAGTATGACACCCAAGGAGAACGCCAGATCCGCCAAACGAGCCGTGGTATGCGGCAAAACCGCGAGTTTGAGCCGCAATTCACAATCGCCAAGGCCGGCTTGAACGCCGCCATATGTCTTTTTTACCAGTGAAGAATCATATTCATAGGTTGGTATTTTGTCAAAATAAATCGGGAGCATTGCCGAAATATCAAGTATCTTCGCAAGGCCAAAGCCAATAAAAGGGGCAAAATTATATTCAAATGAACCCGGGTTGCTAAGTTTCAATGAATCAAGAGAAACCTCAGAGCAAAATCCGTTGCCCATACTCATGTCGGCACTGGAGCCTAAAACAAGACGGCCAAAACCTAATCCCCGTGCCGATTCCGTATGCAGTATTCCTGTCTGTCCCGAAGTATTGATCAACGGCGCAGTTTCAAACTGACCAAACACTTCGCCTTGCAATAAAAGCGCATAAATAGACGCAATTAAAAACAGTCCTCGCCTAACGGCAAATAACATAATCCATCCTCTCCTTGTTCCAATTCCGCATATGCTTCTTGTTCACAGCTTATGACAAAGAAAACACCTAAAAAAAATAGTTTTAGCGTTAAACAAGAATAGCATAATTATAGGCAACCACTACTTTCTATAGAATATTATTTTGGTGGCAAAAATAGTAAAATAATCAGTGAAAAGAATTTCCCAAAAACGTACAATTATTCTGTGAGGAAAAAATTGTGAGCCAAATCAAACAAATCCAAAATAAAATCGAGCACATCACCAATTTGCCGACGCTCCCCGGTATCGTTATCCGCGTCATGAAAATTGTCAACGACCCTTCAAGCTCCTCGGGGGATGTCGCGTTTGTGGTAGGTCAGGATCTTGCGCTCTCGGCAAAGATCCTCCGCCTGGCCAACAGCGCGTTCTACGGCGTACCCCACACGATCACAAGCATCCATAATGCGGTCGTGATCCTTGGGCTTAAGGTGATCAATACAATAGTCCTGAGCCTCACGGTGTTCGACATGTTTCCAAACGAGAAAAAATTAGCCTTATTCGATCGTACGGCGTTCTGGCGACATTCAACCAGCTGCGGACTCATATGCCGATACCTGTGCGAGCGACTCAAAACGTTCGTGTTGTTCGACGCCGAAGAGGCATTTTGCGCCGGACTCCTCCATGATATCGGCAAAGTCGTCATGGAACAATATCTGCACGACGATTTCCACAAAGCGCTTAAATATGCAAAGCATAAAAACCTGCCACTTTACGAAGCAGAAAAAGAATCCATCGGTTATACGCACACCGATGTCGCGCAATGGCTGACCGCTACCTGGCAACTTCCGCAGGTCTTGCAAGCGCCGCTTATGTACCATCACGATCCACACGCAAAAACCGACCAGGCCGACATTGTCGCACTTTGCCATTATGCCGATTATTTATGCTACGAGCTGAAACTTACCATCGACGAAACGTATGCCCCGCCGGTACTTGACAAATCGGTTATCGACAAATTGCAAATTTCACCCCAAGACATCGAAGATCTCAAGCTGGGCCTGGCAGACGAGCTTGAAAAAACAAACGCATTCTGCGACATTGCGGCAGGTGGACAATAAAAAAGGCGCTTAAAAAGCGCCTTTTTTATTGTCCATCATAACCCCGTCATTTGATTTCTTCAATCGAAATGAGCGGCTGACCCTTTTCAACGAGTTTGCCTTCTTCTGCAAGAATGGCCAGAATTTTACATTTAACCGGCGTGACGATTTCATTGAACAGCTTCATTGCCTCAACAATGCAAACCTTTCCGCCTGCCTCAACAATATCGCCGACATTGACAAATTTGGGTTTTCCCGGACCGCTTGTCGAATAAAACGTGCCCACGAGCGGCGCCTTTACCGACATACCGGAGGCAGCAGGCACAACAGCAGGCTTTTCGACCTTTGGCGCAGGAGCCGGTTCGGGCTTCTTGATTTCTGCAGGTTTCGGCGACGCGGGGCCGGCCGCCAAATCGAAAACGTCGGCGGATTTTTCCGAACCCGTCCGTACCGAAAGCGAGAAATCACCTTTCTTAAACGTCAATTCATTCATCTGCAGAGCCGCTGCCTGTGCCAGCAAGTCGCTTATCCCCTTGTAATCTTCCGGATGCAATATCTGGTCAAGGGTTTCTTCAGGAGACTTTTCAGCTGCTGCCTGCGGAAGCGGAGCAGCTTTTTCCGTTGAGGCCTTTAATTTCTTGAATGCGGCATCGGCCGGAATTTCCGGTTTCTGATCCGCAGGAAACTCGCGCCATTTGAAATATTCGAGCGCAGGTTCCGGAAGCAGACAATAGGAAATGATGTCTTCCTCGGTCTTGATATATTTGGGATCAATGTTTTCAGTCGCCTTCGGCAACATCGGCAGAATCGTGTCTCCCGGGCGCGTCGTAATGGGTTTTTCGTCGCCCAGGATCTGTTTTGACAATGCGGCATTCACGGGCGCAGGCGCCAGACCGTACAGCCCGCGGAAATAATCTTTCACCTCATTACTCACGACCTTATAGCGCTCGCCCGTTATAACGTTGATGGCCGCCTGCGCGCCCACGATCTGGCTGGTCGGCGTGACAAGCGGGCACCAGCCCAGCTCTTCGCGAACCTTCGATACCTCGTCAAGCACTTCAGGCAGTTTGTCGAGCATGTTCTGCTGCGAAAGCTGCGAGCGGAAATTCGAAATCATGCCGCCGGGAATCTGATAAATCAATATCTGCGGATCTATGCAGAACTGCTGCATGGTTTCGGTATTGCGCTGCGGATACAAATCGGCGAAAAACTTGTGCACTTTGAACATTGCATCTTTGTCAAGATCCGCATGGTAGGCCGTCTCCGAGAAGATCGCGACCATGGTCTCGACCGGCGGCTGACTGCTCGTGCCTGCCATTGCAGCAATTGCGCAGTCGATGGCGCCTGCACCGGCGCGAACCGCCTCAACATACGTTGGCGCCGCCATGCCGCTCGACGCATGACAATGAAGCTGAATCGGCACATCGACTTCGCGGATCAGCGCCGATACGAGTTTTTCGGCCGAAATGGGCGACAAAATGCCGGCCATGTCCTTGATGCACAGCGAATCGATGCCGATGGCGACCTGTTCCCTTGCGTATTTGATAAATGTTTCAATGGTATGCACGGGGCTGATCGTGTAGCACAAGGTTCCCTGCGCATGCCCGCCGTATTTCTTGACGGCACGTACCGCAGCCTCGATGTTGCGGGTATCGTTGAGCGCATCGAAAACGCGGAAAATGTCCATTCCGTTTTCGCAAGCAAGCGACACGAATTTGTCGACCACGTCATCGGAATAATTGCGGTATCCCACCAGGTTCTGGCCGCGCAGAAGCATCTGCAAAGGCGTCTTCTTTGCCTTTGATTTGATCAAACGCAGGCGTTCCCACGGATTTTCGCGCAAAAATCTGAGGCAGACGTCGAATGTCGCACCACCCCAGCATTCCAACGAATAATACCCTACATTGTCAATGACATCGATGATCTTCATGATGTCTTCGGTTCGCATGCGGGTCGCCCACAACGACTGATGACCGTCGCGAAGCGTGGTATCGGTGATGCGCAGCGGAATCTTATGTAATTGGTTTTCCATATATTCTTTTTTTGCTTTCGCCATTGGTATTTCCTTTTCTTACTTTGCAAACTTTCCCATTGCCGAATATTTTTCGAACCTGTTTTTAATGAGCCGAGAGCTCGATACCGTTGTCAATTTGGCGAGATGCGAAAGCACCACGCGCTTGATTTCCTGCGCCGTTATCTCGTGGTTACGATGTGCGCCGCCAAGAGGCTCGGGTACGATCTCGTCTGCAATGCCAAGTTCAAGGAGCGAAGGCGCAGTAATTTTCAGCGCCTCCGCGGCCTTGTTCGAAAACGATGCATCGCGGTATAAAATCGAGGCGCAGCCTTCGGGTGAAATCACCGAATAAATGGCATGTTCAAGCATGAGTATCACATCGCCCACACCAATGCCCAGCGCTCCACCGCTGCCGCCTTCTCCGGTGACAATGGCAACGATCGGCACGGTAAGGCTTGCCATTTCGGTAAGGTTCCGGGCGATCGCCTCGGCATTGCCGCGTTCTTCGGCGTCAATACCCGGATACGCGCCTTGCGTGTCGATAAAACAAACCACAGGCAAATTGTATTTTTCAGCCAGATGCATGAGGCGGAGGGCTTTGCGGTAGCCTTCCGGTTTTGCCTGGCCAAAGTTACGCGTTATGTTCTCGTCGATGTTTTTGCCCTTGTTATGGCCTATAAGCATGACCTTCTGCTTGCCTAATGTGGCAAATCCGCCTATGAGGCCCTGATCGTCTCCGAAGCAGCGGTCGCCGTGCAATTCAACGAAATTCGTGAAAATCAAATTAATATAATCGCGAAGCACGGGACGCTTCGGATGGCGGGCAAATTGCACCTTTTGCCATGGCGTCAGATTCGCATAAATTTCCTTTTTCTGCGCAATGCATTTTTTTTCCAAATCGGCAATCTCATCGCCGAAATGGTTTTTTTCAGGCGCGATCGATTTGAGTTTCTCGATCATCTTTTCCATTTCAGCTATCGGCTTTTCAAAATCAAAATAGTCGCTCATAGTTTCAACCTTACATGTTATTATGAATTATCAAGCTGACCTGCGAATAACCAGTAGTGCCCTCGGCAGCTACTGGTTATTGTACAACAGGACGTTTTTAAGCGCCTCTTTGAGGAGCTTTCGTTCAACGATCATGTCGATAAACCCGTGTTCCAAATAATATTCCGATGTCTGGAAATTTTCCGGAAGTTTCTGCTTTATGGTTTGTTCAATCACGCGGCGTCCGGCAAAGCCGATAAGCGCGCCCGGTTCCGCAATATTGACATCGCCGACCATTGCATAGCTTGCGCTCACGCCGCCGGTCGTGGGATCGGTGAGCACCGAAATATACGGTATTTTCTTTTCGCGCAGCCGAGCGATGCCGGCACAGGTTTTTGCCATTTGCATAAGCGACAAAATCCCCTCATGCATACGTGCACCGCCCGACGACGAAAAAATGATGTACGGGATTTTGTGGTCATATGCATAATTTGCAGCAAGTAATATTTTCTCACCTGTAGCGCTTCCCAAACTTCCGCCGAAAAACCGGAAATCCATGACTGCAATTGAAACCGGAATTTCATAAATTTCACCGGCTCCGCATACTACGGATTCATTGAGTCCGGTCTTTTGCCGCGCTTCCACGATTCTGTCTTTATAGGTTCCCTTATTGTACGAAAAGGACAGCGGATCGCTTGGCGTAATGGTTTCAAACATTTCCTTGAATGTATCAACATCAAGAATTTGTCCGATGCGCTCATACGCAGTAAGTTTTCCATGATACCCGCATTTGGGACAAACACTCATGGAATTATACCAGTCTTCTTTAAAGACATGCGCTTTACACGAATCACATTTTACCCAGATGTCTTCTTTTGCAGGTTTTTTTAACTGGGCTTCAGCTGATTTAGATTTTGAAAACCAAGGCACGGTTACATCCTTTGTTTGCGAGACTTAATATTGGGAACAGCCAAATCGGAATGATGATGCAAGACCCGGATTGAAATAAAATAGTCACTAATCCGGGTCATTGCAACAAATCCAATGGATTCAGCCGAGCCGTTTTTCAAGTGCAGCGAGTTCGTCGGCAAGGGCCTGGGGCAATTTGGAGCCGAATTTTTTGTAATGATCCTTTATGCTTTCGACTTCCTTTTTCCAATCTTTGGCATCAACTTTAAGCAATTCTACCATGTCGGATTTTGAAATCGACAAACCGGAAAGATCGATTGCATCAGGTGTCGGCATAAATCCGATCGGTGTTTCAACTGCTTTTGCCGTGCCTTCGGTGCGTTCGAAAATCCATTTCAAAACACGGCTGTTGTCACCGTAACCGGGCCACAACCATTTGCCGTCGTTATCTTTCCTGAACCAATTGACATAAAACACTTTGGGAAGTTTGTCGGCAGATGTTTTCTTGCCGATATTGACCCAATGTGCAAGATAATCGCCCATGTTGTATCCGCAGAACGGAAGCATTGCAAACGGATCACGACGCACAACGCCGACAGCGCCGATGTTCGCACTTGTTGTTTCAGATCCAACGATCGATCCCATGAAAACGCCATGGTTCCAGTTGAAAGCTTCATGAACAAGCGGAATCGTTGTCGGCCGGCGACCGCCAACCAGAAACGCGCTGATCGGTACTCCTTTGGGATCTTCCCACGAAGGATCAATTGCCGGGCATTGATGGGCCGGAGCGGTAAACCGTGCATTGGGATGCGCGCCGTTTTTGCCTGTTTCAACAGACCATTCATTTCCCTGCCAATCGATTTTTTTACCGGCAGGAGCGTCGTAACCGATACCTTCCCACCACACGTCTTTATCTTCGGTCATCACGACATTGGTAAAAATTGAATTTTTCTGAACAGTCAACATCGCATTGGGATTTGACTGCATCGATGTTCCCGGAGCAACGCCGAAAAAACCCGATTCGGGATTGATCGCATACAGTCGGCCATCGGGGCCGAATTTCATCCATGCAATGTCGTCACCGATTGTTTCAACTTTCCAACCGGGAAGGCTTGGAATCATCATGGCCAAATTGGTTTTTCCGCATGCCGACGGGAATGCTGCGGCCACATATTTTTTCTTGCCGGCAGGATTAGTGATGCCGAGAATGAGCATGTGTTCGGCAAGCCAGCCTTCGTCGCGGGCCTGCACCGATGCGATTCGGAGCGCAAAACATTTCTTGCCTAAAAGCGCATTGCCGCCATACCCGGAACCGTACGACATAATGGTCCGGTCTTCAGGAAAGTGGCTGATATATTTGCTGGCAATATCCGGTGCGCATGGCCAAGAGGAATCTTTCTGGCCTTTTTCGAGCGGCGCGCCAACCGAGTGCAAACAGGGAACAAATTCGCTATTGCCAAGCGCATCGAGCACCTTTTTACCCATGCGGGTCATGATGCGCATATTGATGACAACATATGGTGAATCGGTGATTTCAACGCCGATCTTTGATATAGGAGAACCAATGGGCCCCATTGAAAACGGAATCACGTATAATGTTCTTCCCTTCATGCAACCGGTATAAAGGCTTTTCATTTTAGCCTTTAGTTCGGTTGGATCCATCCAGTTGTTCGTAGGACCCGCATCCTCTTTTGATTTTGAAGAAATGTACGTTCTGTCTTCAACGCGGGCAACGTCCGACGGATGCGAACGGAACAAATAGCTTCCGGGCCGTTTTTCAGGATTCAGCGGCGTTGCCATTCCGGCATCCACCATCTGCTTGCAAAGTTTGTCGTATTCTTCCTGTGAACCATCGCACCAGTAAATGCTGTCCGGCTGGCACATGGCGGCAACTTCTTTGACCCACGAGTCCAATTTCTTATTAGTCGTCATTGTCATCCTCTCCTTTTCACCTTGAACGTTTTTTCCCGGATGCCTGTAACAGACATTAGAGCAGGAAAAATAAGGTGATGTTACACAGTTTTTTTACTTGTTCACATTTTCTGCATGGACATCGGGTTTCGGCCCCAAAAAAAAAGACCAGAGAAAAACCATAAACGGCATTTCTTTGGTCCTCACCTCTCAAACGCCTCTTTTCCAAGAGTCGTCCGGACTTGATTTCCAGGTCTGCAAAACCCAATTGATATAATTTATAGAAGCAATCGTTTTGTTTTTTTCGCCCCCCGCCTTACCCTCGCCCCATGGGGCGCCTGTAATACGGCTGTCGAATCAAACTATCGTAAAAATTATAACATTCGCAGGAAAAGTGGCAAGTTAAATTTTAGGGGGCTACTAAAGTTGTTAATCCCGCGCTTCGCAGCGGGATAAGTTGTAGCTGTGATTTTATCTAAGCAAAATGCGTAGATAATTTTTATATAGTTACTAACGCAATTTCATACAAATCTTTGTGTAAAGTGTTATTTTTAAGTTAAGGTACCGAGGTTTACCGAGTGTGTATTTTTTATTTAGATACTAAAAGGTGGATACCATGAAAACGTCAACCGTAATTCCGGGATACACCAAACTATCGATTCCCGAAAAGATTATCATGTTGGAAGAGATGTGGGATGAAATCGCAAAGACGGGAATTGAAAATACTCCGGTGCCGCAAAGTCACAAGGATGAATTGAGCCGACGTCATGAGCGGTATTTAAAAAATCCTAGAACCATTCTCACTGTAAAGGAATTGCAAAAGCGAATTGGATATAGCAAATGAATTTTAGTCTTGTCTACATCCCGGATGTAGCGATTGATATCAAAGATGCCTTTAATTGGTATCAGAAGGTTTCAACCGGGCTTGGACATGAATTTCTAAGAATGTTTTTTGCAAATACAAGCGACCTACAATGGAACCCGGAAATTAATCGGAAAATGTTCGAGGATTTTAGGCGAAGATTAATGAACCGATTCCCCTATGTGGTTTATTATCGAATTGAGAATAGTCAAATTATTATCTATGGCGTTTTTCATTGCGCACGCAACCCCCAATTAATAAAAAAATCAATTTCCTCACGAAACTAAAGACATTCCAGAGTGAGTATCCGTAACACCAACATTCATCTTGAAAAGACGAAGGTTCCCGAAGGAACACGCCTTCTTGTTACGATCATGCCAGAGGACGGGAAGAAATTCTGGTTAAATGCATCGCAAACTTCTTTGAAAAAAACTTGGGGCAATGAGGATGATGATGTCTATGAAAAACCACTTGTCAAATCTGACTTCAAACGCAACTTTTTTACCGTACCATGAATTTCGAAATATATTGTTCCTTTTCGCTTTTAACAACGGCAACATAGAAATTCATTGATCTGCTTTTTGGTTTCCAGAAAAGGGCATTTGAGCCGACGGTTCTTATTTTATCTACCATTCGTCCGGAAAGATTATAAATAAAGATATTCGCATTGCGGATGTTTTGAGGTAAAACAATAGTTACTCCAGAACGTGTAGGGTTGAGAATAAAAAGCACTCCTTTTTCCGCAGAAACTTTTTTTAACCGATCGACAATACCAATCGCCTGTCGTTGATAAGACAAGATCGACATTTTTCCGACATAAAAAACATATACCCTCTTATTAAGCGTATCAAGCAGGATATTTTGAAGCCCTCCTGCGCTGGGATCATGATACAGGGAATTATTGGCCACTGCCGTATGATATCCGTCTGGAAGGTCTCTAACATCCGCTACAAATAAATCTGATCCTATTGCGCATAAATTTTCTGTTGGAGCAAGATAATACCCTGTGTTGGATACTAAAGTATTGGGCCACCCAATGCCGGAATTGCTCAACGGAATGACTGCACCGGAATCCCCATTAACTTCTGCAAATGCAATGGATGCCGACGAATCTTTCGTCGTGATTTGGTTGGTATTAGTGGAAGAATTCCATTGTTTGATCGAAAGGAGCATATTTCCTTTATAACATCCGTGAAAATAGAAATAAGAGTTTGAAGATGATGTACTAGATGAATGAATGCCCGTAGAAATCGTTTGATCATTTCTTTTAGGAATTTTATAATGGGAATAAAGTGAAAAACCTGAAGAATCCAACCGGCCAGGGTATATAAAATCGTTTTCACTCGTGTATGAATAGGAAGGAATGCTCGTTGAATATACGGAATCGACAATGAGTGTCAGTAACGTATCATTCAACAACAGCATTTGGGTTATGGTATTGCCCAATGCAACCATAGAATCCTTAATAGAAATCAGTCCCCCATTTACAATTCTATACATACTGAGATTAGACCCTTTGCAAACGAGTACCTTATCTTTGTTTAGGACAACCGGTGTTTTTACTATGTTGTTAAAAACATCGAATTTCAAGAAAGCCGGAATGAGCGTTTGTTGGGGGTATGATAAAAGTGCTGTTGAGTCTATATACCCGTCAAAATTCGGGTGTAGCGGATTACTGATATTAATGACGGTGAATTTTCCCGCTGGCGAGGAGTTTTCCTTAAGAATAATTGAGTCCCCTGCTTTTGCTGACATTCCGGACAAACTAATAGGAAAATCGCTCAGCTTTTGAAATACAATGTTAGTGGTCATCGGTACCGAATGCAAGGTAAATGTCGAAATTTCATTTGAATAAATTGAACTATCCGTTTTGTAAACAGCAACTTTATAACGATACCATTGGTTCAACGCAATGGTATTGTCATTCCATTCAATCGTGTAGATGGAATCGGGGTTTGAACTGCTAATTGTGGCGATAAGGTTGAAAGGTGAGACCAAACCGTCGCTCCGATAAATCCGGTATCCGATTTCGCAATTAGAATTGTCGGAAATTGACAATTTAGCAGAGGTTGAAGTTTCAAAATTCCAAAAAACTGAAATATTCGGTTTAGTGAATATTTCCTGTTTTGTCGTAACTTGAATGAAGTTTGATGTGTCGTGCACATCTAAACCATCATATGCAATAAGAATATAAAGATATTGTGTTCCCGGCTTCAATCCGGTTGTATCAGTATAGCTGAGTATAATCGGCGATCGTAAGGAATCAATAAAATGAAATGTGCTTTCCGTTGAATCCATTCGTTGAATGATAAAACCTTTTGTTGATTTATTAAAATTATTCCAATTCAACAAAATGCTGTTCACACTCAGGGTTGCGGCTGTCAGTACGGGTGACATTTTTGGCCGCATCGGAGTTGTGGCCTGTATACTGTTCGATACAGCCGATACTTCCGATCCGTTATACGCAATCACTTCATACGCATAAATTGTTTGGGACAATAACCTTTTTATATCCACATAAATTAACTGTGCAGCTGAAACCACGGAATCAATCGCTTTATAGCTGGTTTCAGTCGAGTCTTTTCGAAGAATGATATAACCTGTTGTCGTAGCGTCGTTATTCCGCCAAGCAATACTCATGCTACTATCACTGGAAGGGGTTGCACTTATCAAATAAGGCGCTTGAAGCCCATAAGACATTGAAATTATGACCAGAACTATTGCCAGTGTTTTCATAACGACCTCTTTAGGCAAGAATTTTCTTTTTCTATATAATATATCCTCAGATTTTATCTTTTCAACATATAATAAAAAAAGTGTTTTCTGCCAGAAACCAGATACCATTGCTAATCAGGCTATAACCACATACGGTTCTTTTTATGCTTCCTCCTACCCATAACGCGCCGTGCGCACATAATAAGTGTATATTTATTATTGGCGTCTATATTTTAAATGATGAAGCCATGAAAAACGTAACCCTTTCCGTTGAAGAAAACCTGCTTCGAGTGAGCAGAGAGTATGCGCAAAACCATCATACGTCGCTTAATAATCTGATCAGGAAATACCTACAAAATACTGCTTCCAAACAATCCACTCTTTGGATTGATGAATGCCTGTCACTTATGGACAGATGCTAAATTTCCTCAAAAGGCAAAAAATGGTTTCGCGAGGAACTCTATGATGTCTGATAAGACTTTAACAATGGTCAAATTATTCGGGTGTCCAGATTAAAAACCCGTTTCTTAAAACTTCTGGCGTTTGATTTTCCATGTCGGCTTCCCATAGGCATGAATAAAGCTGAAGGCCTATAACGTACCTTTTAATAATAGTTCCGCTGCGTATAAAGGAAAAACCCGGAGATTTCCAATGGTAGATGTGTTTTCATGGGAC
>Ga0182027_10007576_pt1 | contig 15949 bp, 18 predicted proteins | sample 712E1DmetaG_FD_121300 | JGI IMG/M metagenome (GOLD analysis project Ga0182027, IMG submission 121300) | Permafrost microbial communities from Stordalen Mire, Sweden - 712E1D metaG (Illumina Assembly) | ecosystem: Environmental > Terrestrial > Soil > Wetlands > Permafrost | place: Sweden...
GGCAAAAAACCTAAACCCGCAGCGAGTGTAATCGAGCCCGCGAGGATTTTGGAACTCGGCAACGGCCTGGAGCTTTGGAAGGTTCATCCCTCGTCTTTGCGTGAGCAGGATGTGAATGCCCGCTCGATGCCTAAGGCGATGTTCGAGCGGCTGGCCCAGACCATCGCGCGCGACAAGAGACTTGAGAGCCTTCCGCTCTGCGCCAAGACGGAGCGGGGTCTTGAGATTATCTCAGGCCATCACCGCGTGCGGGCCGCAACTGCCGCCGGCATCTCCGAAATGTTTGTGCTGGTCGATGCGACGGGCCTCACGAGAAGCCAGATCGCCGCCAAGCAGCTTGCCCACAATGCCATCGAGGGCCAGGACAACGAGCAACTATTGGCCGAAATCTACCGGCAGATCGAAGACGCGGAGTCGAAACTCGAAGCCTTCATCGACGAGAAGCTCGACGTTGAAATCCCCAAAGTAAAGATCGAAGGCCTGGATGTCGAGATCGACTTCAAAACCGTTCTGTTGATCTTCCTGCCGCGAGTCAAGGAGCGCCTGGACCGAGCCCTCGAATACCTCCGCTCCTCCGGCCAAAGACTTGACGGCGTTTACATCGCAGCGGATTCTGACTATACCCCACTGGAAAAGGCGGTGCGGAAGATCAATCAAGAATATGATGTGCGGGTCGTTGCTGACATTATTGGGAAGATGGCCGACCTTGCTTTGCAAGCCTGCGGGGAATCCGTCGCCGATCCCGAGCGCGTCCACTTGAAGGACATCTTCGGGTCTGCGTGGATTCCGAAGGAAGCCGCTGCCGTGATCAAGGATGCCGTCGCCAAGATGCAAACTGAGGGCAACATTGGACAATCGAATCGCTGGCAGACGTTGGAGTATTGGGCCGCGGAGTACCTACAGCAATGAGCGAGGAAGAAAAACACGATTGGAACCGCCTACCCCGCGAAACATCAAGGAGTTACCAGTTGTTCTCTGTCTACCGGAACCTCGGGCCGGAACGATCATTGGCGAAGGCGCGGGAGTCTGCTAAAGGTATCCCAAGCGTCGCCAGGCTCAAGGTGCTCTCGAGGAAATGGAACTGGGTCGAGAGGTGCAAAAGATACGACGACTATCAGGAGCATCAGGATCGGTTGCGGCATGAAAAGGAACGCGAGCAGATGCGTCAGCGCCACGCGAAGATCGCGGTCCTCGGGCAAAACATCGTCGTCAGGGAAATGGAATCGCTTTTAGCCAAAGCCCAAAACGGCGGCTCTCAAATGACGCCTGCGGACGTAGCGCGATTGATGGATGTGACCGTGAAAGTGGAGCGGCTGGCCCGAGGAGAGTCAACCGACCGGCACGAAGTTTCAGGCCCAGGCGGCGGGCCAGTCCAAATTGACCATCGCGTCTTTGTCCTAGCGGTCCGCCGGGCCCTCGGCTTCCGGGATCCGGAGTGGGCAGAAATTGAGCCTGGGAATAACCGCCAGACTTCTCTCGCCTGCCTATCTTCGGTTCCCTCGAATCTCCCACCAGGCGAAGTGGATGAGTCACGCTGATAACTCCCGTCATTCAAGCTATCCCGAAAGTCCCGAGGTGCCAAGGCAAGCACTTCGCGGCTTCCTCACGCACTTTCCCGTCTACACGAACGCCTCTGCGGATTGTTGGCCGATTCAGCCTTTTTCGCCCCCGAAATATACCGTGAGACGGCCAGCCCGGCGGCGCTCGGCCAAGTGTCACCGACATCACCATTCCACCCTGAGCATCAGCCGGCGCGCCATGGCTGGCGTAGCGCAAGGTGAATAGCGTGGGCGTCCCCGGCTATCCATGTGCTATATTGCTGCTATAGTGATGATATATCTCTTCACATAATATTGTAGTGGTTGACAAATAGAGTTCGCTTTGGTAAGATCGCTTCCGGTGGGCGACACTGACGGGTCCCCCGCCAAGGACGTGGGGCCGACGCCACACCGCCGGCCCTGCCCTCACGCCTGTGTGGAGGCGCAACGTGGACAGCCAATCTACCCGCGAAGAGAACCTTCCTTCTATTGAAGAGCAGCAAATAGCTAAGCCAGAGAAGTCGATGCGCCAAGTGATCGAAGAGTGGGCCAGGAAGCCGAAGATCTATCTCACACCCGAAGAGCTTGTGGTTTGCCAGAAGAATCCGGCCGAAGCTACCACGATCCGGGGCCCTGAGCTTGTGCCTTGTTCACGCTGAAGCGACCGAAGGACGGAGCATGGGCGAAGGCCAGAACGCGGAGGGCAAGTCGTTGCGGGAACGGCTGCTGTCGGCGAGCACAGCGTGGTGGTGATGCAGAAACAAATGCAGCGGTGGACGAGATGGAACCGGCTGGAGGCCAAAGTTTGAGAGGCAGAGACAACAATTCGGCTCTCTCAGTCCAGTCGCCTGGCAGGGACGCCATCCAGCCTACAAGGCATGTCCGGCGCATTGACGAATCTGCTACAATCCACACTATTAGCCCGGTTCTCCGGGACTGGATCAAGAACGTGATTGTTCCTATCCTTGTTCAAGAGTATCTCGAGAAGCGGAAATGAATCGTAATCGGTGCGCCATCTACGCGCGTTATTCAACGGACCGCCAGAGTCCTGTATCGATTGAAGATCAGATCCGAAAGTGTAGGGAGTACGCGAAGGGCCTTGGCTGGGGGGTGCTTGAAGATCATATCTACGCGGACGAGGCTATTTCCGCAGCTTCTGGTGAACGCCCGGCCTTTAAGGCGCTTCTGGACCAGGCTTTCTCCGGGGCGCGACCCTTTGACATCATCCTCGTTGACGACACTTCACGCCTTGCCCGTGACATTGCCGATGCAGTGCGCCTCTACCAGCGATTGAACTTTTCGGACATCCGAGTGGTGGCTGTCAGTCAAGGAATCGACACCGCGAGCGAACAAGCGGACGTGTTGGTAACGGTCCACGGGCTTGTTGATTCGCTCTACGTCAAGGAACTCGCCAAGAAAACCCACCGCGGGTTGGAGGGAAAGATCCTCCATGGTTTCCATGCCGGGGGCCGGTGTTTCGGATACCAGAACGTAAAAGCGCAAGACGGTGTGCGCCTCGAAATCAATCACGTTGACGCGCCATTAGTCCTTCGTATTTTCGAGATGTATGCTGGAGGCGCTTCTCTGAAGGGTGTCGCAAAGGCGCTTAACGCCGAGCAGGTTTCACCGCCGCGGCCAAGGGCAGGGAAGAAATACGCTACATGGTGCCCTTCCGGAATACGCGAGATGCTGAGGCGCGAACTCTATGCCGGACGGGTTATATGGAATCAATCGCGCTTTGTGAAAGTGCCGGGCACAAATCGGCGCGTTCGCCGCGAGAGGCCGCAGAGTGAATGGCGAATCGTCGAGCGCCCCGAGCTACGCATTATTCCTCTTGAACTGTGGGAGAAAGTCCAGGCGCGCGTCAAGGCTGTAGGTGAGATGTTCGGAAACAACGGCAGGGCTGGCCTCCTCGCGCGTTCGGCAACGAGTCCCTACTTGCTGACGGGTTTTCTCAAGTGCGGACAGTGCGGGGCCAACCTGGCGATTGTGACCGGTCGAGGCCCTGGCCGAAAATCGAAATACGGCTGCCCACAGAATTTCTACCGTGGGGCGTGCCCCAATGATTTGAAGGAAAACCAGGAACGGATCGAAGAAAGGCTCTTGGCCGGACTGCAAAACAGAGTGCTGACTCCTGAGGTCATAGACTTCGCTCTTGAGGAATTCGGGCGCCAACTCAACGTGAAGCTCTTGGACCTTTCGGACGGTCTTTCCCGATCGCGAGAGCGAAGGGCGCAGCTTGAGGCGGAACTCCGAAGGCTGGCCGATGCCGTGGCGCAGAATGGGGCATCTAGGTTCCTTCTGGATGCCATTGGTGAACGAGAAAAAGCTCTGTGCGAGATTTCCAATCAGCTTCTGTCTGACGGTCCGCAGTCGGTGGAAGCTGAACTTGCGGAGATCCATAGCTATGTGACCACTCGGCTGGCTGATATTCGAAGTTTGCTTGCGAAGAATGTCCCGCTCGCACGGGTTGAGCTTGCAAAGCATGTGAGAGAAATACGGATGCAGGCTTCCAATGTAGGAGAGGAGAGATTCTACGTTGCTGACGGTGAATGGAATCTACTGGGTAGTCTTCCCGGAACTGGACCGACGCGCCAGCCGTCTGACTGGCGCGTTCGGATGGTTGCGGGGGCTGGATTTGAACCAGCGACCTTTGGGTTATGAGCCGGAACAACATTCAATCTAAATCGCTGCATCCGTTGACTTTAGGTTGCGATTAGTGGACAAGGTGACCCTTGATTGTGTGACCCTGTTGTGACCCAGGGGCCAGGGACTCCTAGCCCCTGGCGAGTGGCCTACTAGGAATCTCGTGGCACGGCACGCCAGTACTATGCTCCCCGTTCCGTATTCGTAAGGTCGCCTTCGTCAACGTGGCGAAGCACTACGTCACCGGTTTCACGGAAGAGGATCTTCGCCGCTTTTTGTCTTAAGCTTGGCGAGTCGCTCCTCCGCTTCTCTCGCCAAGAGAGAGGCCGAATAGACAAACTCAAGAATGGCGCGGGTCAGGTCGTCGAGAACCGGGAGTTCATCTGCCGTGAGCTCCCCCAAATTTGCGTGCGCGCCTATGTTGCGTAGTTTCTGTATACCGGCAGCGACGGCTACCAGTTTTAACGGGATTTCATTATTCTCGGCAATAGTCTTGAGCTTCTGGTCCAGCGTCTCTCCAGGGGCGTTGCGATCTTCACAAACCAAGTCGAGAACGCGCCCGAGCAGAACCCCGAAAGCATTCGCATCGATGTTTCGGACCTTTTGAGCTGCTTGGTATTCTGCATCGATTTTCGTTGGCAATCCTCGGAGAACTTTCTTGCCGAGCGGGTACAAGACTTTGTACTCAATGTCACTTCCGTCCATGTAGCCGCTGTGCCAGTCATAACTTCGAAGGGTCATGTTCTCGCAGGCCGGGCATTTACTGAGCTCATAGACCTAAGTCTCAAGTAAGCCTTTGTCTTTGGCTCGTATCATTTCGTTGAATACTAAGCAGCCCTTGGTTTGCTCGTATTGAGCGCAGTCAACCTTTTGTGCGTTTGTGGCGGCATTCTGTTGTTGCGGGTTCACCTGCTGCGCAGGGGGCGCTTTGACCGGTTCAGTCTCGTTGGGCAACGCCTGGACCTTGGAGGAATTAGCCAGAAGCAAGCGTTTCGCATCATTGATGGGGATTGCGAAATTCAGGTTTTCGCCGCTTTTGATATACACGGTCGTGATTCCAACTACCTCGCCCGCCATGTTGAACAACGGGCCACCGCTGCCACCCGGAGAGATCGGCGTCGTGACCTGCAAAAATTTGCCGCCTTCCTCCTCGACTGTTCGGATTCCACTGATTATTCCGTTTGAGACGGTCGATTCGAGAGAAAGCGGATTGCCAATAGCAATGACTTCTTCTCCCACTTGAAGTTGGTCCGAATTCCCGAGTGTGAGCGTCCGAAAATTCCCACCGTGCGCCTTGATGATGATGGCATCCCTGTGGTAGATTTCTTCACCGAGGCACGGATCATCACGCGTCGGTTTGACTGGGAGGAGGCGTGAGACATGAGCCGACCGGAGCGCATGACTGTACGGGAAATGCAGCGGATCGCCTGGCAGATTCGCCTGGCTCTGGTCGAGATGTTCGGCTGGGGCAAGGCCCACCATTACGGCGGATCGCTGTCGTGCACCGAGATCGTGACGGCGCTTTACTTCCATGCCATGAACTACTCGGCGGCCCAGGTGGACGATCCGCAACGCGACCGATTGATCATGAGCAAGGGCCACTCAGTCCCGACGCAGTACGCCGCGCTGGCCCTGCTCGGCGTGTTACCCGAGAACGAACTTGCGACGATCAAACGTCTGGGCTCACGCCTGCAGGGACATCCCGACCCGCACAGAACACCCGGCATCGAGGCCCATACCGGCTCGCTGGGCCAGGGGCTGTCCTTCGCCAACGGCGTGGCGTTGGGCGCGCGGTTGGATGGGCGGCGCTTCAACCTCTACGTGGTCCTGGGTGACGGCGAACTGCAGGAAGGTCAGGTGTGGGAGGCCGCGATGACCACGGCTCACTACAGGCTGGCGAACGTGTGCGCCGTCGTGGATCGCAACAGGCATCAGAGCCAGGGGGAAGTGGACCGACTGATGGCGGTGGAACCGCTCGTGGGACGCTTTGAAGCCTTCGGTTGGCGCGCCAAGCGGGTGAACGGCCATGACGTCGCGGCGCTGTGCCGGGCCCTGGACGCCTTGCCGGAGGATCCGGCCAAACCGCTGGCCATCGTTGCCGACACCGTCAAAGGCCGTGGTGTCGGTTTCCTGGAGAACTCCCACGTGGGGCACAACAGTGTCCTGACGGCGGCACAGTACCACGAGGCGGTCGCCGGAATACGGAATCACCTCGCGACGCTGGAGGATATCTGATGTCCCCTGAAGCAACGCGCGATGGGTTTGGCAAGGCGCTGCTGGAACTCGTGCGGGAGAACCGCCAGGTCGTGGCCCTCGATTGCGATCTCGGGCGGTCCACCCGCTCGTTCCGCGTGACGGAGGCCGACCCGGCCCGGTTCATTGAGATGGGCATCGCCGAACAGGACATGGTCTCGACTGCGGCGGGCTTAGCCGCCGTGGGCAAAATCCCGTTCTGCAATTCCTTTGCGGTTTTTGTGACCGGCCGCGCCTTTGACCAGATCCGCCAGCAGGTCTCGCTGCCGAACGCCAACGTCAAGATCTGCGGCTCGAGCGCGGGCCTGACCCAAGGCCCCGACGGCGCCACCCACCAGTCGGTGCTCGACGTGGCGCTCATGCGTTCCCTGCCCAACATGACCGTACTCGTGCCGGCGGACAGCCGTCAGGCGGGGGCCGCCACGCGGGCGGCGTGCGCGCACCGCGGCCCGGTCTACCTGCGTCTCTCACGGCACGAAACCGGAGACTTCCTGCCGCCCGACCTGGGCTTTGAGCTGGGGAGACTCCAGGTTCTGCGCGAGGGTACCGGCACTCTCCTGATCGGTTGCGGCCCGGTGATGCGGAATGTGCTGGACGCGGTTCGTTCGCTCAGCGAACGGGGCCTCGACCCCGGCGTGGTCAACGCGCACACGCTCAAGCCGTTCGACGGCACGACCTTCGCCCGCCTGGCCCGACGCTACCGCACGGTGGTGACGGTTGAGGAACACAGCGTTCTCGGCGGGTTGGGCACGGCGGCGGCGGAAGTGCTCGCGGAGCTTGACGGGCCGTCCCCTCGTCTGGTGCGGCTGGGGGTAGCAGACACGTATGGTGAATCGGCCACGGCCGACGAACTGCTCGCGAAACACGACCTGGACGCTGCCGCCATCGCCGCTCGCGTCCTGGCCATCGAGGGAAAGGCCAAGGGATGAGCGCGCCGACGCACGCAACGACCAACCGGGCGCTGATCTTCCAGGGACCCTACGCCATGTCCCTGGGCGAGATCGAGATGCCGGCGGTGGGGCCAGACGACGTGCTCATCCGAGTGCGCGCCGTCGGAATCTGCGGGAGCGACATCCACGGGTTCTCAGGCAAGACCGGCCGGCGCGCGCCCGGTATGGTGATGGGCCACGAGATCGCGGGGGAAGTGGTGGAAGTCGGCGCGGCGGTGCGCGGGACGGCCGTGGGCCAGCGCGTCGCCGTCCAGCCCATTCTCTTCTGCGGACACTGCCGGCTCTGTCGCGAGGGCCGGACCAGTCTCTGCCTGAACAAGCGGATGCTCGGGGTGAACATGGGCACCGTGGGCGGATTGTCTGACTACGTAGCCGTGCCCGCCACGAACGTTTTCGCTTTCGCCGCCACGGTTCCCTTCGCGGTCGGCAGCCTGGCGGAGCCCCTGGCCGTTGGCGAGAGCGCCGCGGCGGCCGCGGGAATACGCGCGGGTGAGACCGTCGCGATCGTTGGCGCGGGCATGATCTGCCTGGCGATTCTGCTGGCGGTCAAGGAGCGCCAACCGGCGCGAATCTTCGTGGTGGACAGCATTGACCGGCGACTGGCCCTGGCTGCTGGACTTGGCGCCGTACCCGTCAACTTCAGGGATACCGCCGCCGTGGCGCGGATCCGGCAGAAGACAGGCGGACACGGCGCGGACGCAACCATTGAGGCGGTGGGCGCGTCGGCCAGCGTGGCGACCGCGCAGCAGGTCGCCCGGGACGGCGGCCGCATCGTCTTGATCGGGAACTCCGCCAAGATGGTGGAAGTGGACATGCAGGACATCGTCGTGAGAGGCAAAAGCATCCAGGGCGTCTACTGCTACACCAATGACGACTTCGCCCGCGCCGTGCGCTACCTGGAGGCCAACGAGGCGCGGGTGGCGGGTTTCGTGGAAAAGGAAGTGCCGCCGCACGAGGCGCCCGCCACGTTCACGAAGCTGGCGCGCGGCGAACTGGAACTCCTGCGCGCGGTCGTGACCCAGGAGTGACTGCCGCGGGAACCGAGGAGGCCCCGGCAGCATGAATTAATATCGGCATTGATATCCTCAATCCCGTCCAAGTATCGGCGCGGGGCATGGATCCCGTTTTACTCAAGAAGAAGCACGGTAAGGAGATCTGCTTCTGGGGCGCCATCGACAGCCAAAGCGTCTTGCCGCACGGCAGCCCTGCAGACGTAAAGAGAGAAGTCGAGAGAACGATCGATGTGCTCGGCGCGGGCAGCGGATATGTGCTCGCCGCCTGCCATAATCTGCAGCCGGATGTCCTGGTAGAAAACATCCTGGCAATGTACACGCATGCAAGAGAATACAAACCGTACTACAGGTGAAGTCGCCGCGGACCGATTGGATGGCCGCGTCGCGATTGTGACCGGCGGCGGCAAGGGGATTGGGCGCGCGATCTGTCTGGCGCTGGCCAACCGAGGCGCCCGCGTGATCGTGGCGGACGTGGACGCCAGCAGCGCTGGCGAAACGGTGGGCCTCATGGGCTCGCACCGTGGCGTGTGCGCGGAAGCAGACGTTTCCTCCGAAGCGTCGGTACGGGCGTTGTTCACGAGCGTGCAACAACGCTTCGGCCGCTTGGACATCGCCGTCAGCAACGCTGGCATCTTTCGCACCGCGCTGATCCCGGCGATTACCGCCGCCGAATGGGACCAAGTGATGGCCGTCAACGCGCGCGGGGCATTTTTAGTGGGGCGCGAAGCCTTCAAACTCATGCTCGAGCAGCGCGCCGGCCGCATCATCAACATTGCCTCCACCGCCGGCAAGACCGGTGGGGCCACCGCCCAAGCGCATTACGCGGCCTCCAAAGCCGCTGTAATCTGTTTCACGAAGTCCCTCGCACGCGAAGCGGCGCCGTATCACATCAACGTCAACGCCGTTGCGCCGGGGCCGACCATCACGGAGTTAACCGAGCGCTGGAGCCCCGAGGTGCGGGCCGCGTACGCCGCCACCATACCCTGGCAGGAATTCGCACAGCCACAGGACGTGGCGGAAGCTGTTGCGTTCCTCGCCTCGGACCAGGCCCGCTACATCACCGGCGAGATCCTGGACGTCAACGGCGGACTGGTGATGGACTGAGCGAGATTATGGTGGAGGCAACCCATGGCATTGAACGTCCGTTTTGACCACGCGGCACTGAGCGTTTCAAACCTGGAGAAATCCACCGCTTTTTACGTGGACCTGTTGGGATTTGAGAAATCGGAGATTATCGAGTGTCCGCCCGAAAGCGGGCTGGGCAACATCGTGGGACTGCCCGGCTGCCGCGCCCGCATCGCGAAGCTGAAGCAGGGTGTCCTAATCCTCGAATTATTTGAGTACCTCGATCCCCGGGGACGGCCGCTAACACCGGACCACACCCAAGCGGATTTGGGCCTGACCCACCTCGGTTTTGCCTCCACGGACATCCACGAGGACTACCAGCGCCTCCGGCAACAGGGCGTGAAGTTCTACAGGCCGCCCATTGAGTACAGGCCGCATGTGTGGAACGCTTATTTCTATGGCCCCGACGGCGAAACCTGCGAATTGCGTCAATTCACCGGATAACAGCAACCTACACGAGCGAGGAATAATGACTAAAGAGAGTTATCTGTCCTGGCTGGCTCGCGAAACTCCCACGAGTTGGTGGCATGACTCGGCCGATCCTGACGAACTGCGCGAGGCGTTGAACAATGGGGCGTCCGGCGTAACCACCAACCCTCTTCTGGTGAACCGGACATTGAGCGCCACGCCGACCAAGTGGATGGAGGAGCTGAAAGCCATTCCGCCGAATCTGGTCGCCGAGGAAAACGCGGAACAACTGTTGGGCGCGGTCGTCCGGCGCACGACCAAGACGCTCCTGCCACACTATGAGTGCTCCGCCGGTCGCGACGGCTACGTATGCGCTCAGGTCAATCCTGGCAAAGCGGGCGACGCGGCCGCCATGCTTGCCATGGCCACGCGGTTTCAGAGTTGGGCGCCCAACGTCGCTGTCAAACTGCCGGCCACCGCCGCCGGGCTGGACGCACTGGAGGAATGCGCCGCACGCGGAATCAACGTGACGGCCACGGTCAGTTTCACCGTCGCCCAAGTGATCGCTGTGGCCGAGCGCTACCGCTGCGGGTTGACGCGCGCCCGCAAAGCCGCAGTCAAACCGGGCCGCTGTTTTGCCGTACTCATGATCGGACGGCTCGACGACTACCTGCGCGATGTGGCCCAGGACCGGCGTGCGGACGTCACCGAAGCGGACATCCGGCAGGCGGGAGTTGCCGTCGCCAAGCGCGCCCACGCGATCTTCCAGGAACGACGCTACGAAGCCGCGTTATTGCCGGCCGCCATGCGCGGGCCGCTGCATGTCCAAGACCTAGCGGGTGCAGACATGACACTCTCCATCCATCCGTCGATTCAAGCCTCCATCCTGAAAGCCGACCCACCGCGGCAACTCCGTATCGGAATCCCCGTTCCGGAAGAGGTCGTGCGGCGGCTGCTGGTGATCCCGGAGTTCGAGCGGGCCTATGAACCCGACGGGATGAAACCAGAGGAGTTCATTACGTTCGGCTTGTCCCAACGCACCCTATCCCAGTTCCTCGAAGTTGGCTGGAAATCCCTGGAAGCCTATCACCAACTATGATTATTGAGGATTGCATAATAGAGTGACAGTTCCCGCGTAGCATCGGCATCTTGCCGGCCCTGGAAATTGCCGCTACGGGGCCAGGGCGGACGACCCGGGCACGCTTGGGTGATAGATATGTAGGTAAAACCACCTAGACTTATTGCCGAGCACCAAACCATGACGAAACCGGCCCACGCTCAGGTCCAACTTCCTCGTCCAAGTACCAGGTTCACGATTCCTCACTTTCGATGGGCCGTCTGCGCCCTGCTTCTCGCTGCCTCCACCATCAATTATGTTGACCGCCTGACAATCTCCGTTTTAAAGCCTCACCTGGAGGGTGTTCTGAATATATCGGAGAGCGATTACGGCTGGATTGTTTTCGCTTTTCAACTAGCGTATGCCGTCATGTTGTCGGTTTTCGGCCTGGCCATTGACCGGCTCGGGACACGGCTGGGGTATGCGATTTCTATTACCTGGTGGTCCATTGCCGCAATGATGCATGCCTTGGCGCGAGGGGCTGTTTCTTTCGGCGCAGCCCGTTTCTTACTGGGGGCTGGCGAGGCAGGAAATTTCCCTGCCGCCGTCAAAGCTGTTGCGGAATGGTTTCCCAAAAAGGAACGCGCCCTGGCCACCGGAATCTTTAATTCGGGGCCGACCTTGGGTGCGATCATTGCTCCACCCATTGTGGTATGGGTAACTGCACTGGGGCTGGCAGGAAGCGTTTATCCTGACGGGAGTTGTGGGTTTCATCTGGTTGATCTTCTGGATGGCCCTTTATCGTCTTCCGCGGGAGCATCCGCTGATTGCCGACAGTGAGTTGAAGATTATCGAGGCTGGCGATGGGGAAGAAGAGGAGCTTTCCGGCGCTTCTCGGACTCCGTGGCAGAGCTTCTTGGTCTCTCGGGGCGCCTGGGGTTTTATCCTGGGAAAAACTCTGACTGACACCGTCTGGTGGTTTTATATCTTTTGGCTCCCCTCGTACCTCAAGCAGAGTCGGGGCTTTTCCTTGAAGGAAATCGGATATTTCTCCTGGATTCCGTTTCTCATCTCTGGCGTCGGCAGTGTTGGAGGAGGATGGCTGTCCGGATATCTCATCCGGCGCGGCTGGTCTTTGAATCGCGCGCGCAAGACGGTCATGGCCTTATCCGCGTTTTGCATGCCCTTCGGTATTATTGCCGTCTTTGTGCCCAGTTCGTGGTGTGCCCTGGCCCTTATCGGAGTCTCGGCTTCCGCGCACCAGGGTTGGATGGCGAACCTCTACACCATTGCTTCAGATATCTTCCCGAAACGCGATGTAGGTTCAGTGATTGGCCTTGGGGGGACGGGCGGCTCTATAGGCGGCATGATTTTCGCGTTGGTTACGGGCTATACCCTCCAGTGGTTTCACACGTACGTGCCTATCTTCATCATCACCGGCATCATGCACCCCCTGGCTTTAGGGGTTGTGCACTTGGTGATTCCCAAAATTGAACCCCTCTCTTCTGTCGCGCTGCGTGAGGCGGCACCCGCCAATTGACCCGCATGGCGAATATCTTCGCGGAAATCTCTGTTTAAATACGACGAATCCCTTAAGTGGGATACAGAAGGTCAATCTTGTTTCACTTGTTCGCTTTTGCATCTGGGCCTTCGGAGTGTTATCCGTTTGAGCAAAGCTTTGCTCTCGCGCATGAGTCGACGGCAAATCCGCTACTACACCTCTGAACGAAAAATATGGCAGCGAGAGGTTAATTCTTATGAACCTCCTGGCCACCTTGAAAGGCTCGCTGCTCGAATCCTGTTTCCCCGCCGCTTGGAGCTTGGCGCAGTGGGATCGTTGCGTGGCCGACGACCCAAATGCCATCTTCGACAGGCAGACAAAATCGCACCAGGGTGACCTGACCGGGGTTTTATGTACCAGGTGAAATGAGAGAGAATTCACCTGGTGAGTGGCCGGGGGTTTTTGTACCACTTTCAGAGTGAGTTTTCGGCTCCTTCGGGGCCAATCAGGTCGCGGCTAGCCGCGACCTGATTGGCGAATTCGGCCGGCGTCCGCTCGCCGAGAGCCCGGTGAGGACGGCTCTCATTGTACTCCCGCCTCCAAGCCTCGATGATCTCTTTGGCCTCACTCAGCGTCATGAACCAATGGGCGTTCAGGCATTCTCGTTGAAAGGTGCCGTTGAATGATTCCACGTGGGCGTTGTCAGTGGGCTTGCCCGGCCTAGAAAAGTCGATCCGCACACCGTTCTGATAAGCCCACAAATCCATCGCCTGACTGGAAAACTCGCTGCCGTTGTCACAGAACAACATCTTCGGCGCTCCCCGCTGTACCTTGGTCCTGTTCAACACCCTCACCACGTGCTCTCCTTTCAAGCTCTGCCCCACCTCGATCACCAGGCACTCCCGCGTAAACACACCCACGACGGTCAATGCACGGAACCGCGGGGTGGCGCAGACATCGCTTTTGATGTCTGCGGAATCGCACGGGGGCGGAGGTGGAATCTTACGGCAGCGAATCACGACATCCGATGCCTGGTGAGCAGCGCGGAATGGAAAGGTTGGTTGCGGGGGCTGGATTTGAACCAGCGACCTTTGGGTTATGAGCCCAACAAACCAATGACCCGTCTTTGCCTCTCAACGACTTACGTTGACCTTGTTCTACCGTTTTCTGCCTTCTTACGGGGTGTTCTGTTCTCGATTTGTTCTCAATCTGTTCTCAGAGTTGTTCTCAGGACTATTGGCATAGTGTCACGAAACCCCCGTCACTTGTACCTCGGCGCGGTGTATTCATAGCGACATGGCGGATGTTGCCCGACTTCTGGTACCGCTCGGTGTCGCCGGGGGTGGTCACCTCCTTTGGCGGCCCTGCGAGAGACGTGTAGGCTCCGCTTAGCGTGCCTTCAGGGGCGCAACCTGGGGCAATTCTGACGCGCCGGTTGGTATCCCGAGATGCGACGGGACTGCAAATCTGATTGTGGAGGTGAAGCGATGCCAATACGAACCGTGAACGTCTTTAGATTTCATTGCCCTGCCTGCGGGGAGGTCACAACAGTGAAATGCCGGAGGTGCGGCGCCGCCGACAACCTCGACCCAATGGACGCCCGAGGAGAGAAAATGGTCAGCAAGCCCGTTCAATTTGGCGACCGCGAATGGAAGCGCCTGGTGGCGCGCGCCAAGGTGACGCCTGGGGTGAGAAGTCCGTCGGAATTTGTCCGCCTGGCGCTTGACAGGGCACTCTCCAGGCCACCGCAGCGGCTGATTGCATTGCAGAGGACCAAAACGCCCAGCAAGCGTCATTGAAACCACCCCGGCGCGCCGATAAGTGAAATGCTGGCGAAGCTCGAAGGTCGGGCTGGACCCGGCTCGCGGAATGCTGGTCGCGCCAACAAGCGGAGGTTCTTAGGCGCGAGTGCAGCGGCTGCACAAACTTCCCTTCGGGGGCGCCGAACCGAGCGAAGGCTGTAAGTCGAAAAAACGGACTGCGAGGGAAGTTCCGGGAACACAACAACCGCAAGCCTGATAGTGGAGGAGGTGGAAAATGGCAAGAGGGGCCCCAAGAATCTTTAGATTTCGTTGTTTTCACTGCCAAGCGCTCAACACTGCTAACTGCCGGAAGTGTGGCGCGCTCTACAAGTTCGACCCCATGAACGCCCCTGGCGAGAAAAGAATCCAGCAGCGGATCTGGTTCGGGGAGCGCCAGTGGGATCAGATCAAGGCGCGAGCCAAAGTCACTCCGGGGGTCAACAGCGCCTCAGAGCTCGTGAGACTTGCGTGCGAGACAATTTTAGGGATTCCGCCGCATTGGTTGATCTCGTCAGACTGATCTGGCACGTGAAGCTGAAGGAACCTGCCCTACTATCGGGCGTCTTCGAAGCCGAAACTTGACCGCAGGCAGGTGGACACCTTGCCCGGAGGCGCCGAATGTGACCCTCTCAGAGAATAGGCTGGCGAGTGAAGTCACTGCTCAAAGTCGGGGGCTGTTTCTGGCGGGCTGGCGACCTTAAGTTCAGACCGCTGATCGCTTCCATCTCTTCATGCTCTTCATCGACAAACCCACCATAACGCGCGCGGCCTTTCGTACATTGCGCCGTGCCGCCTGGACCTTCTTCTTCGAACGGTTGCGGCCTCCCCGGAGACCGATCTCGCGGAGGTAAGCTCTCATCTCCTCACTTATGGCCGGAGGCTGCGGGATTGGGGTTTCTTCGCTCATCGCTGAGAATTGTAAGCGAGCTGAAAGCCGCTTGTCCACCCCTCGCCGCAAATTGTCGACGGGGCCAAGCGGCTCGTGTTTCAAGGGTGGAGGCGGGGGAGGCGATGGTTCGCCACGATCGAACCCTCATTCGCCGCTCGGGCCATTTTAAGCTGGAGGAGTGCGGTTTAGGGGGTCCCCGGGGGTCTTAAGAGGGCCGGCATAGTCTGAGTTTGATTCCATCGGGCTACCTCACAAAAAATCCTGAAAAACAAATGTCAAAAAATAATCCAAAAAATAAAAGCGACTGAGTATTTGGCGGATTACCGAGCTCTTTTCCCGCTTCGACTCGATCTCAGTCAGAACAAGCAGCTAAGGTACAGGGCTCGTGCCAAACGAAAGCGGATTCACGTTGAGAAAACTAATCCCCGGCGGATTTCCTTGTGGGGAATGATTCGCCGGTCTGTAAGAGGAAATAGGCAGGCCACGCGGCATCGAGGCTCCATGACTTCGCACATGGGGAAATGACGACAGGCTTGAGTACACTTTTGCGAGTGAGGCCGTCTGATGGCCAAGTGAGCGGCGCTCATTTGACGTGACCTCCGAAGCCAGATCCCTGACTGCGCTGGAACTATCTGAGCGGCTGCGACTTGCAGTGAAATGAGCGAACAGATTCTTCAGCGACCATTTGAGAGTAATTTCCGGCGACGACACACGAGTAGAGCGACTTCGCACTGCTTTGCGGCGCTGGTGGCAACCAATCCCAGTCA
>Ga0182027_10007577_pt1 | contig 15949 bp, 16 predicted proteins | sample 712E1DmetaG_FD_121300 | JGI IMG/M metagenome (GOLD analysis project Ga0182027, IMG submission 121300) | Permafrost microbial communities from Stordalen Mire, Sweden - 712E1D metaG (Illumina Assembly) | ecosystem: Environmental > Terrestrial > Soil > Wetlands > Permafrost | place: Sweden...
ATCAGAAAATACATAAAAAAAATAGAGGCAATTATTAGACTGACATCTTTCTGATATATCGTTGATATATAGAATATGAATGCTAAATATATGTTTGCGATAACTGTATTAAGTTCTAACCATCTATTTTTGAGTTTTGATAGCATTATGAATATCAATAGTACACATATGACAAGCAATATTATAGATATCAATATATTATTTGGCCAAATAATCCAAAGAAGAATAGGCAACGGGGCAAACAACAATATGTTGCTGATATAGTCCATATACTTTTTAAGCTCTGCCAATTCTTCTGGTGCCAGATGACATAGCATCCATCCAATCATTGAGCCCAGATATACGGCAATGGACAATAATATATAATTAATCAGCTGCATAGTAAATAAAACTTATGCCTGTTTAAAAATTTAATTAAGAAGCAACAGACGAACCACATGGCTGACCGTTAATAGATAGATTGCCATTGCCAAAACCATTAAGTTCGCCTTCTGTCGTATTAACAGTTATCAAGTTTCCATATTGGTCAATCAAATATATACAGAATTCTCCTCTGATGCCAAATTGGTTTTTCAGTTGAGGATATGTGCTATTATACAGATCCTCAAGCTTATTTTTATCGATTGATCCTTTTTGCATTATAGACAAAGAGCTATTGAGGCCTGTTGAGCTATCAAGATTATTAGCCACTGCATTAGCCTCTAATTGGAGATGCTCGGTCTTATTATCTGCATTAGTGTTTAGCATTGTATAAAATATTCCTATAATAAGCACGAATATGACAAATGCTAGAATAATGTCAAGAGACCAAGACTGACCCATCCCTTTTTTTTTCATCATACTGGTCTATATTATATTAAACTACTATAAAAACTTTACTAATATACTTATTTTTTTAATAAATATAAAATAGCGGAAAATTTAAAAAACTTTCTAGAAAATCCATAAACTTTATAAATAATGGAAACATTTTTTTATAAATCTAACTAAATTAGATGAAAGTTGGGGGATACAATTTAATTGATTAAATCTTATAAACGATAGTTCATTTGGGGGTTACCAAAATGTACGTAAAAAAATGCCCAGAGTGTGGCGGTACAAATCTTGCTTGGAATAAGGATAAAGGAGAGATAACTTGTAGAGATTGCGGACTCGTTGTTGAAGAGAAGATGGTGGATTTTGACCAGGAGTGGAGAGAGGTAGATAGTGAAGCAGCAGCAAGAAAAAGACGTACAGGAGCGCCCATGTCGTATACTCAATTCGATCAAGGTCTTGGTACTGATGTAGGACGAAAAGCTGATTTATACCAATTGGATGAAGCAGGAAAAAACAAATTCTTCAGATTAAGAAAATGGCAAAATAGGATATCGACAGCAATTGAGAGAAATCTTAAACTTGCACTAGCTGAGCTAAAAAGAGTGTCTTCATTTCTAAAATTACCGCAGTCAGTCGAAGAAGAAGGCTCAAGAATATATACTTTAGCTGTAAGAAAAGGATTAGTTCGCGGTAGATCCATGGAATCGGTTGTTGCTGGAGCATTATATGCAGCGTGCAGAAGACATGATGTGCCCAGAACTTTGGATGAATTATCTGAAGCTTCAAATATCGAGAAAAAAGAGATAGGAAGGACGTATAGGTTTATTACAAGAGAATTAGGGATTACCATACTTCCCAGCAACCCGTCTGATTATATAGCAAGATTTGCATCAACATTAAAGCTTGGTCCAGAGACACAATCAAGGGCTGTAGAGATCATAGAATCAGCCCAAGGAATAGAATTAACCTCTGGAAGAGGCCCTACTGGCATTGCAGCAGCTGCATTATATGTAGCTGCATTGATGAATGGAGAGAAAAGGACTCAAAGAGAGGTAGCCGATGTTGCAGGAGTCACAGAAGTTACAATCAGAAATAGGTATAAGGAACTGCTTGATGAACTCGACTTAGAAAAAGAGATAAGAAAGAGTAAAAGAAAAAGAAAAGAACTCTGATTAGAACATAAATATAATCATTTTTTATTATTTCTTTAAAGTAGCAACAGATACTTTTGATACCAGCTAAAATCCATAAAATTTATAAAGGATAATACCCCAGAATTCTATTAGGGGGCTTAAAATAAGAACATTAGTTCTTATAGTTTTGGCTTGTGTGAACAAATGCAAGCAGGTATGATACTTCATAACATGGTATCATTATTTATTAGCCTCAGTAGTAGATTATTAGTATATGGCAAAAACTAAAAAACCCAAACTGAAAAAATCTACAGCTAATGTAGATAAAGCTATGCAGTCAATCAACATAGAAGCGAAATTTCCTAATGCAAAATTCCAGAAAATATCAAAAGAGCGCACAGAGAAGATAGAATCAGTTATCAAGGAGCTAATAAGTGAGGACGCAATTCCTATAGTGCTTTATCTGATAGGCAAGACTCGTGTCTCAGAATTTATTGTGGCATCAGATCTGGATCTTGAGATTCATAGGGCAAGAAACTTATTATATAAGCTATTAGAGCATAACATATTATATTTTCACAGGAAAAAGGATAAGATAAAAGGGTGGTATATCTGTTATTGGGATTTTAATGAAAAAATAATCCAGTTTCTTGATGACAAGATTAAGATCAATAAGCTGCAGAAACTCAAGGAACGGCTAGAAAAAGAATCTTCATCAACATTCTACATGTGTAAGAATGCATGCACAAGAATGGATTTTGAAAAAGCCATGGAGTTCAACTTCAAATGCCCAGAATGCGGAGAGCTCATGGATGAGCAGAACAATACTAGGACAGTAGAATTCCTTCAGGAAAGAATAAAAGAATTAAGTTCAGAAATAAATAAATAATTATGAAACTTACGACAAATATCTTAGCTCAAGATATATTTTTATATCTGCCTCAGTATAATACTTTGATAATTTCTGATATCCATGCAGGATTTGAAGAATCACTGCAAAAGAACGGGGTATTGTTGCCAAAATCAGCAGTATCTGAAATAATGCTTCGGATAGAAAAAGCGATTAATAAAATCGGATTAGAAAAGATAAAATGCATAATCTTGAATGGAGACATAGTCCATAGTTTTTCTAAACATTCACTTGATGAAAAATATGCATTGAAAAAGATATTGGATTTTTTAAAGAAATTTGGAAAAATAATAATTATCAAAGGAAATCATGACAAGATTCTAGAGATGTTGGTAAAGAATGTTGAATTTAGGAAAAATTTGATTTTAGGAGAAATATTGATCACTCATGGAGATATCATTGACGAGAATTCCAAGGATAAGAAAATTAAGATCATGATCATTGGTCATGAACATCCGTCTATTGTTCTTGACTCAGGATTAAGACAAGAGAAATACAAATGCTTTCTGAAAGGCAAGTATAAAAATAAGGAATTGATAGTGATGCCATCATCAAACACTTTGATAGAAGGGAGCGATGTATTAAAGGAAAAATTATTGAGTCCTTACATTAAAAGTATTGATTCATTCCAAGTGTATGCAATCGCAGATGAGATATATGATTTTGGGAAAATATCACAACTTAGAAAAAAGTTAGGATAAAATTCATCATTCTAAAATAGAAACATTTAAATAATAGGAAGAGATTTTTTATTAATAGGGTGTTGGGGTTGCTGCAGAAAGAAAATCTTCCTTATCGTGGAAGGAGATAAATATTTGGATTATTAAACTTTTACCTTTAGCTTCTCCTTTATCGCTTTCTCTGAGATGATTGCTGAATTTCCTGTCGGATCTTCTATTATCAACCTTTGCTTTTCCTGTCCCCATACAACCCTATGGATCTTCTTTATCATGTTCTTTGCTTTTTTCCTTGACTCTTCTTCCTCTTCTTCATTGTCGCGTATCTGCTCTAATTGCTTTGCCATCCTGTTCAATATTCCTTCGACATTTGTGATATAATCATTGCTTGTGGGTCCGGGCTGTATATCACCAATATGGGGCATCTTTATTGTCGCATTTGATGATTTCACAATCCTGATGCTCATATCCTTCTCATTGTCAATTTCTATCGAATATCTGCTTGGTTCCTGATCCTTTTCTGTCTCTATATCTGCCTTATGATATCCGCAGTTTGAGCAGTCCATCGAGAATAGTAAGCATGTGCCAAAATAAGGTATTTCTTTTTTCGTGTCCATCAATACAAGAGTCTTTTCATGACAGAACGGGCACATCTCTCCAGCTATCACTTCTTCTGGCTCTAATTTTTTTGATTTATCGTCAGAAGATTTTTTCATATAATATACTTGTTTAATTTAGTTTATATATATTGTGGTTTTAGAAAATATATGGTAGAAAATAAATTATTCAATTATAGAAAACAATTAAATTCTTTTTATAATAATTTATGGATATATCAGTAAATACATCAATCAATTTTAGAAAAAAAAATAAAATATTTATGTCTCTTCTTCTTCTGAGGCTTGCTCTTTTATCTCTGCTGTAGTTCCTTTTGACCTATATATTTGTGCAAAGCTTGGCGTAATGACGATATAATCATCACTAAAGCCGGCTATATCTCCCTCTATGGCATCGCATGTCTTCTTTAGCTTATTTATGGCTCTCTTCAGTTCAATCAAATCCTTTTCCTTGAGAGGCCTGATATTTACCAGACAAATCGTATTGCCTTCCCTCAATGAATCGAGTATTGGTTTAATATCTGTGAAGTCCTCAAGCACAAAAGGCTTTACAATAACTTTTTGTCCACCTTCAGTTGCCTTTGATGTATCAAGCTCAACATATTCTTCACTCTCATCTAGAGCCTCATCTTCATCATAATCTGTCTTTTTTAAAGAATTCTTTATTTTAGAAAAAAATCCGGCCATTTCCATCTCCTCCTATTTTGAATATAACAATATATACATTTTGTATAGCTTTATATATTTTATGAATACAAACAATACAGGATATCCCGAATATATAAATATTTCTATTTTAGAGAAGCAAATACATATTATGTTTTAAGTATTTTTTGGGCATTAGCTGCTCCAATCAATCCGATATTACGGTCTATTATTACTAAAACAGTTGTATTCTCAAGCATGTTCCTTATATACCTACGTTCATGGGATGTGAATGCCTCTATAAAGGATTCCTGCATCAATGGGAGTATGTTTGGAGCGATACCACCTGCTATCACAAGTTCTGAACATAAATTATTTATGCAAAGGTTCTTTGCAATCCTTGCATAAAATATTATGAACATCTCTAATACCTTTAGGCACAGATAATCCTTCTCTTCTATTGCATTTTTGGTTATTAATACTGGCTTATTCTCAAATGAAGCTTTTCTTATTTCTATAGCAATTTTTTTATTGTGCCTTAGCTTTTTTGATAGTAAGAAGTTGTAAATATTGATAATTCCAGGTCCAGACAATATAGATTCATTATCAAGCAAGATATTTTTTGTCTTAAAATATTTATATAATTGGACCTCCAGAGTGTTTAGGGGATTGATCCATATTTCTGTGTGTCCTCCTTCAGATTGTATTGGTAGATGTGCTCCTTTTTGATATATGAGCATGCATGTACCTAGCCCTGTCCCTGCACCAATTATTGATGCCCTACCAAGACCATTTCTCCCAAGGCTGGATAATTCTACATACTGAGAAGTATTCATGATGTCATATGCATATCCTATTGCTTCAAAATCATTTATCAATAAGATTTTACCTATGTTATATTTTTGCAATTCTTGAAGGTCCACAATCCATGGCAGATTAGTAAATCGTGCAAAGCTCCTATCAATACTTACTGGACCGGCTATAGAAAAACAAGATTTTTCAATTTTGAATTTTTTCACCTCATCTAAAGATAAGAATTGATGCAATAACTCCTCAAACCTACTTATTTCGGCACATTTGAAAAATTTGGAAAATATGAACTTGTCGTTTTCCAAAATAGCAAATTTGGCATTCGTACCACCGATATCAGCTACAAGAGTATATCTTTTACCGAACAATATCCCACCTCAAATATCCTCTTAAAATAATATCTATATCTGACATGCTCATAGCATAGGTCCTATTTCTTTTTTCAATTTTTCAATAATATCAACAGGCGTAGGATCTGTCTGATACTGCAAAGCCAGATAATATGAGGTAAGATCTCCCAATAATATGGTCGTAAACATCCTTGTCATCATAGAATCTCCTCTTATTGCTATATCAGTAAATACTATCTTATCTTGGCTCATCTCCCTGATAAGTTTTTTTGTTATGTTCATACGCTTTTGTATCCTTCTATGATCTGACTCATCATGGAGCATTATGATATGCAGCGGAAGGCTCAATTTTTGATAATTGGCATATCCTATCAATTCGTTATGGTTCAATTCAGGGAATTTATTGCAGAATGCCAGTATCTTGCTGTTCTCATTGAATTCACATTTCCATCTGTACGCAATGTTATAGAAGATATCTGAACTGTATATAATAGGCATTCGTCCCACACATTTTTCTGCAATCTGCTGCGCATTTGATTCAAATGCAGACATGTTCTTGCTAATCGTTGTTATAAGATCATTTATTTTTGCAGATTGGTTTGAGATAATTCCAGAGTTCTCAAAAATTCTCACCATCGGAAAAAACATATAGGCTATAGCATTCCTGGGCTGCAAGCCTTTAGGTATTATAATGATCGGAATTCTTGAATTGTTTGCATATTCAAGCAATTTTCCCCCGCTGGTTATGATGATAATATTGTGGCCATTTCTCAACGCTTGTCTAAAGCAAGAGATCGATTCTTCTGTATTTCCAGAATATGATACTATCAGCACTAATGAATTTTTTGTAAGACATTGAGGCAGATCATATCCTTCGACGATGAATGTAGGTATCTTGACTGCCAGACTCTTCAGGTAGTCGGCAAATACACGCTCAGCTATGGATGAGCCTCCCATGCCGCAAAAAATAATGTTATCAGGCATTCCTTTGAGCTTTATGCTATTTTCTAATTTGTAAGACTCTGTTATTTGCTCAGGCAATCCCTTTAATACAGTCAGCATATCTGATTTATCAATAATATCTGTCATACGCCGTAATATGGATAGGAAATATATAAATGTTATTCATTAGAAATATAATATTATATCCACGGTATACTACACACCAATAGAAACATTTTTAATGCAATTTTATTGAAAATTGCGCGGGTCTAATACAAAGAAATGCAATGCATTTTCTTGTATCACAGGCTTTAGCCCGAGGATAGCCTCGAGCAGCAAGTTTTTGTTATTTTTCCTTAATTTAGATACAAGAGATTTTTTACAATAAGAATAAATGGTTCAACAACATTCAGCCTAGTCGGAAAAATATTGGATAATCAGCTGGATAAAGCATAATATTTATATATTCCATATTTTAATAATGATATAGCGACATTTTTGATAATGCGAATTTGGGGTGTATGATGAAAGAGCGCGTAACTCTTACAATAGAGAAAGAATTACTTGAAAGGGTAGATGAAAAGGTAGACGGTGTTGAATTCAAGAACAGGAGCCATATAGTAGAGCTGCTATTATTAAAGGCGCTATCATCTAACAGGCCTAGGAAAGCAATAATTCTAGCAGGCGGGGGAAACAGGGACCCTAAATTCATGATGACTGTGAAAGATAAGCCTCTTCTGGGATGGAATATAGAATTATTAAAAAATCATGGAGTCAAAGAGATTATGCTTTGCGTCAATAATAATTCAGACAACATAAAAGATTATTTTAGAGACGGTGTTAAGTTCGGTGTAAAGATTAGCTATAATGAAGAAAATTTTCCATTAGGCACTGCAGGATCTATAAAAGCAGTGCAGGACTTTGTCAAAGAAACCACAATAATATGCAATGCTGATGAACTAAAAAATATAGATTTAGATGATATGTATGAGTTTCATAAGCTTAATAACAAGACCTGCACGATAGCATTGACTACTGTCTCAGATCCATCAAAATTTGGTGTAGCCCTGCTGAACGGAAACAGGATAGTAACATTTATTGAGAAACCTGCAAGCGAGAGCAGACCATCTAAGCTGGTTAATGCCGGCCTGTACTTTATAGAGCCTGAAGTATTAAAATATATACCTGAAGGTTATTCCACATTGGAACAGGACGTATTTCCAAAACTCGCTAAACAGGATAAATTGTTCGGATACATCTTTTCAGGCGAATGGTATAGCACTAAGACAGACGAGAGTTTTGAGAGAGCAAAAATTGAATGGAAAGGATTTTAAGAGGCATGCATGGACATATTCAAAGCTTATGATATCAGAGGCATATATGGGTTTGATCTGACAGAAAATTTCTCATATAATCTAGGGATGGCTGTTGTCACATTCTCAAAGCCAAAGAGCATAGTTGTAGGCTATGATTCTAGGAAAAGCAGCATGAAACTGTTCTCTGCATTCGCTAGCGCTATTATAGATTCAGGAGCTGATGTTATCCATGTAGGTATGGTATCAAGGCCTATGCTTAACTGGATAGTCCTTAAGCATGGTTATGATCTAGGAGTGATCATATCAGCCAGCCACAATCCTAAAGAGTATAATGGATACAAGTTCATAGCAAAAAATGGGATGCCCCTTTATTATGATAATTACTTGATACATATAGAACAATTGATAAAAGGGATGAAAGGCGGCAATTTCGTGAAGCCCAAAAAAAAAGGCAGGATAATATCATTAGACTATATCGACGATTATGTGAAATTCCTTTCATCAAATTTATCTAATGAATTTATTAAGCATTCAAAAAATAAGCGCGTCAAAATCGTTGGTGATGCATCCAATGGGGCGGCGGGGGAGATAATAAAGAGATTTCTTGATATTAATAACTTAGATTATGAATTATTATTCTCAGAGCCTGACGGCAATTTTCCATGCCACAGCCCTAATCCATTGGATAAGAATGCTCCTGTTGTCCTATCAAACACTGTCGTTAAAAATAAGGCGGAATTCGGGTTCATCGTAGATCCTGACGCTGATAGGATTCGTTTTGTGGATGAAAAGGGGAATGTCTTGGATAATAATTATAGTGCATGCATAGTCGCAAAATATTTACTGGAAAAGGATCGGAAAAAATTCGTGGTGCATGATCTTGTCTCAAAAAAGATATTAGGAGAGGTGATAAGGAGAAACAAGGGCAAAGAGATAATTTCTAGGGTGGGCTATGGATTTATTTTCGAGAATATGAAGAAGAATGATGCGATATTCGGAGCCGAAGTTTCAGGACATTATTTTTTCAGAAGCATGAATTATCTTGATTCAGGACTTTTGATGCTGGTGAATATGCTGAATGCGCTCTATAAAAAATCAAACAAAGGAAAAAGGCTTTCTACATTGATTAAACCACTAAACAAGTATGTTGATACAGGAGAAATCAATTATCCTGTCGCTGACCAAGGCTATAAGCAAGAGATTATAGGTAAAATAGTTGCATACTTCAAAAACAATAAGAAAATATTAGGCATTAAAAAAATATTATTGTTGGATGGGGTATCAATATATTTTGCAGATGCATGGGTAAATGTACGTCCTAGCAATACAGAATCATTTATCAGGATGCATGCAGAGGCTAGAAATGCCAAAAAATTGGTCAGGATAAAGAAGATTATGGATAAGCTTATAACAAAATAGGGCTAGTCTTCTGATATAAGCTCTTCCCAGATGACTTCGCCATTCTTATGATGGGTCCTTGCGATATTCCTATGCACCATCAAATGATGGTTTGGGCATAGGAGTATATAATCTGTCATATCTTTTTTATTATGCGCCTTCAATATCTTTGTTTTTGATTCTTTCTTATTATCAAGGCTATGAATCTCAATTATCCTATCAAAGTCACAAATGAAGCATTTGCCGCCTAATAGATCTATTATGCGTTTCTCGGTCGCTTTGCTATATTTCGTCATCTTTCTTATATGATATGCCTGCGCGCATTTTTGCGAGCAGAACTTCTGGGTTTTTTTCTTTTTTATCAGTATTTTCCCGCAATTAAGGCATTTCCTTTTCGCTAGATCGAAATTTGCGAACAACTTGACTGCATTTTCCCATGATCCAAACCTATCTACATAGGCTTTTACAGAAGGATATTTTTTCGCCCTTGTCATATCTTCTTCCCTAGGAATTTTCTTTGTCTTATCCATAAGCTTCTTGAAATAGAATTCTAGTTGTTCCTTGGTATATTTTCGCTTATGCATATCAATATAGGATAGCAATGGCAGTATTTAAAGTTTATGGGAATTTTGGCCGGATATTTTGGCTAATAGGAAAATTTATTAATGATAGATTTTTAATATATCATATGAGAGAAATAGAAATTTTGGTGAAGGTATTAGAGTCTAAGAATTCTGCACTTAAGAAATTGGCAAGATTCAAGAAAGATCATATTTCAATAATTGTCGACCAATATTATTATCATCCTTGGCGTAAGGGATTATTGCCTACAAAGAATAACAGTGCAACCGAGATGCTCAGGATTAGGATAAAGGATCGGAAATCATATATCACCTACAAGAAAGATGTATTTTCCAAGACTGGATGGTCATATTCTGATGAACATGAGACAGAAATCAAAGATCCGAAGATTGTGGATAATATCCTAAGAAATCTTGATTTCAAACCCCTTGTAAAAATTGTGAATAAGAGAACAGTAATCTATTTTAAAAAATTTGAGATATGTCTTGAAGAAGTCAAGGGCTTAGGATTATTTTTAGAGATAGAATGTATCAGGCCAGGGAAAAAAGATCCAGAAATTATCAGAAGAGAAATACTTGAACTAATTCAACTTTTAGGAATAAGAGTATCAAAAGAAATGATAGCTGGAAAAGCAGAATTGATTTTTAGAAAACAAAACAACATATAAAATTTATTTAATGATACTTTATCCTACATCCTGCACTAATGCCGTAATTATTATTTGACATTCTATTGAAGAATGCCTCTGCTATCTGGCTTCTTCCAACATTTCCGTAACAGATAAATAATAGCTTCATTTTATTTCTTCCAGTTCACTTCGACATCATCGGTCCTTTCATAAGGATTGATCTGAGAATTTTCTAGTAGAATTTTATTGCCTGCTAGATACATCTTAATCCCCAAGACTCCGATCATTGCTGCATTATCTACTAAATATTGGTTTTCTGGGATTATGCATTTGGCTTTCCTATCCTTGCACATTTGATGTGCCATCTCTTTAAGGCGGCTGTTGCAAGCAACTCCTCCGCCTAGAACCAATTCTTTCTTCTCACAATGAGCCATTGCACGCTCTGTTACTTCAAGAAGCATTGCAAAGACAGTTTCTTGGACAGAATAGCAAAGATCCTGTTTTTTCTCTTCAGAGTCGTATTTTCCAGATTTTATCATATTCTTCAGCAATGTGAACAATCCAGAGAATGATACATCCATTCCTTTTACAAGATATGGCAACTTGATATATTTAACATTTCTCTTCTTTGCCTCTGCAGCCATTTCATCAATTTTTGGCCCTGCAGGAAATCCTAGTCCTAATTCCCTTCCAAAACTATCTAAGAAATTTCCTATACCTATATCTAATGTTTCGCCAAATACCCTGTATTTTCCACCATCATATGCTATAATCTGAGTATTTGCACCAGAAGCGTACAATAATACAGGGTCTATTGAATCATATAAAGTGCCTATCTCCAGATGCGCTACACAATGATTCACGCCAATCAAAGGCTTATCTAATTGTATCATTAATGATCTTGCAACAGCTGCTCCTATCCTTAATGCATGCCCTAATCCTGGTCCTTGGCTGAATGCAATCAAATCAATATCTTTAATTTTCTTGTCAGACTTTTCCAATGATTCCTTAATCACATTTTCAAAGCAATCTATGTGATGTTCTGCAACCTGACTAGGTATCAATCCGCCTTTAGTTGTCTTATACATATTTCTGGCATTTGATAATATATTATACTTATTGTTCTGGAATTCTACAATAGATACACCGAATGTGTGGGCTGTGGATTCTATAGATAGGCATATTATTTTTTTAGACATGTTTTGAGAATAAGATCATGATTTATATGGTTTATGGAAATTTATTTCTTGGATTTCTTCAAAAGTTTTGGATGTTCTGTAATAAATACTGTCGTATAGTCTGAAACATCTTCTTGTATCCATGAATTTGCGCCAATGTTTACATGGTTTCCTATCTTTAAAGGTCCTAAGATTTTTGCTCCTGCACCAATAACTACATTATCACCTATTGTTGGATGCCTTTTATATCCTTTTTTGATGATGTTAGGGTTATCATCATCTTTTTCAAAATGTAGGACTCCTAAGGTCACGTCTTGATAAATCCTTACCCAATTGCCTATTTCACAGGTCTCACCTATGACAACACCAGTGCCATGATCTATAAAGAAATGTTCGCCGATCTTTGCACCTGGATGGATGTCAATGCCTGTTATTTTATGCGCTAATTCTGTCAATTCCCTAGGATATGTCGGAATCTTTAATTCATAGAGGATTTTTGCAAACCTCTGCATCATCACTGCTGTGATGCATGGATATGTTCTGATGATCTCGGTATAATCAGATGCTGCTGGATCGCCGGCATATGCTGCTACAACATCTGTCTTAAGCAATATTCTTAAATCGATCAATTTATTTATTATATTAAAGGCTTTTTTCCTATCTGTAACCTTGCTCAATATGCTGAATAGTTCTAGCAAGCCTTTATATGTTCTATCTTTATCGATAGATCCTATCCATTGTCTTGGAAACATTAACTCCTGAAGCAGGTGTAATTCAATGAAGTCATGCATCCTATGAGGTAAGATAATTTTTGGATAAAATTTTTTATTATCAGATTCATAGGATTCGATTAGCTTATTAGCAATTTTCTGCAACAAGTATAATTCATCATTAAGTTTAGCCATATGATAAAGAAATAATATATAATATTAAAATGTTATCATTATTATCGTATATTTTTTAGAGATTAAATTCATATTTAAAAAAAAAATTATGGAAAAATCTTATTATTTCTTATAGGGAGAATACTCTTATTTATAATACTCATGCATTATATATCTCCACAAGATGAGGTATTAACACTCTGCTCCATGTTTCATATTGTTGCATAGAGTTTGGATCATTCATCACTTCATCTATGCTTATCATTCTTCCTGAGCTTATGGATTTTTCTGCAGGAACAACACCCTTTTCTGTATGTCTCTTGAAAACCAATCCGAAATGTACCCTATCGACCTCTTTATCATAGGCCATGAGCGTACCTACTATCTTATAATGGGAAGATGACCCTAAAAATGTTATTTCCTCTCCTTCCTCGCGTACAATGCTATTATTCACAAAATCAGGCGCATCATCTTTCAAATTCATATGTCCACCTACACCATAAGAATGTTTTTCGAACAATCTTACATCACCATAATCTGTTATGCTTTTAGCACGGACATAGGAGAATATTTCCCTATCATAGTTGAATTCAAGAACATATCCTATCGGTTGGAGTATTAAAGTATCTTTCTCGCAATCATACCGTGAATGGAAAAATCCATTATTTATGACCTTAATAAGTTCTTCTGCCTGGTTAGCATCAATCCATTCAAAGCCTTGCTCTGTCTTTCTGAATCGCTTCAAGACATCCGCATCCTCTACAAGTACAACACGGTCAAGTTTTTTATAATTTTTTGCAGCATAGACAAAATCGAATGGTTTAAAGAATTTTGCAGGTCTGACACCAATCTGAAGCTGATAGTTTGATCCGATGTTCTCGCCATATAATTTATCTGGCACATTAGTTTTGAACACATCCAACTTGCTTATCGGCATATCGTGTTCTAGCATGATTGTGGATAGTTCGTCAGATCGAACCTCGAATACTAGGTCTCCAACAAATCCATTATCTACAAAGCCAGCAAAATGCATCGGGCCATTGAAGCCAACATGGGAATGCGCGCGTAATTCAACATTATGATCTTTTGGAACCTTCAAAACCTCAGACGATGCAAAAAGATAGTATTCTCCTCTTTTGATCTTGATATTCTGGCCGTCCATCTTGATCGGCTCAAAAAATTCTTCAGCTTCATATTCCTTGATTTTTGATAGGTCTATGGCCATCGGATTATGTCTTGCACGCAATCCTACTATGCCTTGAGTGTTCTTGCCTGAGAGGTCAAGATGGATTGCAAGGCCATCTGTCACGACCTGATGCGCAGGCACGAGATTATCTCCTTCTCGATTCCATAGGATCTGTATCTTTTGCAATTCTTTTGAAGTTAGCATAGCTTCGTATCCATTGATAAAGCGTAGCTGATTCAAAGATAATCCAGGATAAATAATAAGATTGAATGGAAGCGGTTGCGCAAGAAGCCAACTAGATACCTCTTTACCACTGGTAGTGTAATGGTTTATCTCATCGAATGTGCTGGTATAATCGCTGATGAGCCTTGTTTCCAAAAATAGTCTGCCAAAACTACTCTTAGGAGAGGATTTTACATGAAGATTGTCAAACATATGGATTTTTTCGTTCAGAGGAATCAAATAAGAATATCCCCTCTTAATCTCAAATCCGTTAGAAATATTCACTTTTGCACGTTGACGCATCGGAAGTTGCAATAGAGACCTATAGACCTGTTCGTTAGGCCTAGGCCGAAAAATTCCAGTATCAGTATCAAGAATGAAAATCTCATCACCGATAGTAGGCTCAAAAGAAGAAGGTTGGATGCGTGCTTCATCAAAATTTGGAACTTGAAGGATATTATCCTGTATAAGTGCTCTTATATCCTGTGATGCGAGGCACTTGCTTGACTCAAAAGGTTTTTTAATAGTCTTGTAGATCTTATTTACCAGAAAGGAAAGGTCCATAAATCCGAGAATCAACCAGATTTTTTAAAGGTTTTTATTTGAGAGTGGTGAGAATAAAAGTTTTTTAATACTTGCTCTTAAGATATTCTGAGAATGCTGCTATCTCTTCTCTTGGCAACGGAATTGGCGTCTTCAATAATCCAAACACCTTAGCTCCTGAATAATTTTCTGACCAGTTTGGAGTCTTTGCCACAAGATGATAATGTAAGTGATTGAATCCTCCGCCTTCACCAAAGAACATATTATATTCCTTTTCACTATTTAATTCTTGATGAAGCAATTCTGAAGATCTTTGAAGTATTCCACTATATTCCATAAATTCTTGGGTAGTAAGTTCATGAGGCGCAATAATATGTCTTTTAGTGGCAATAACAAGCCATCCCTTGATTGCAACCGGATACGCATGCTCTACAAGCCAATAATCTCCCTCAAATATAGTCGGTCCAGGATTGATCCTATTCTGCCCACTATTAGCCTCGCAAGTCCTACAACCAGGAGCATAAAGTCCATCAAACAATTCAAGCATGATACTACTATAACGTAGAAATATATAAAGGTTGTGGAAAATAAGATAAAGCTCATAGTATTTCAGCTTTAATTCAGTAATTAAATATTGAAGAATCTAATTAAAATTATCCTAAAATATCCAATGTATAGCTCTCGCTAATCCTAATTTTCATTGCTATTTTTCTTAGAAAAAAATAGTAAAAACCGTGTGTAGTAGAAACCTGAGTTAGATATAACGGAATTATTGGGGACTGCTGGCTGAACACCTCGTTACCTTGGTGCTTACACCACAGTTCCATTAAACTCATCTTCTATGAGTATTCCTCACGTCTCTTTTCAAGGAGGGTTTCCGGCTTAGATGCTTTCAGCCGTTATCCCGCAACGCGTAGCTGCTCAGCATACCTTGTTAGATAACTGATCGACCAGAGGCGTCGAATCATCGTTCCTCTCGTACTAAATGATCCTTCCTTTCAGACGTTAAACATTCCCAGTAGTTATTAAACCAACTGCCTCACAGCGTTGTGAACCCAGCTAACATCCCTTTTAATGGGTGAACACCCCCACCCTTGGCCGCTTCTGCACGG
>Ga0182027_10007578_pt1 | contig 15948 bp, 16 predicted proteins | sample 712E1DmetaG_FD_121300 | JGI IMG/M metagenome (GOLD analysis project Ga0182027, IMG submission 121300) | Permafrost microbial communities from Stordalen Mire, Sweden - 712E1D metaG (Illumina Assembly) | ecosystem: Environmental > Terrestrial > Soil > Wetlands > Permafrost | place: Sweden...
TTCGCGAGTGTAATCTCCGGGATAACCGTCTATATATCCATCAACAGCTTTAGTTGCAAGTTGTCCGGTTGAAGTCGTTTGCGAAGAAGCTGTAACGGTTGCTAAAGGAGCAATATTAACTGTGGTTGGAGTTGGTGTTGGTGTAGGGACTGCCGTTGGTGTGGGAGTAGGAATATTGGTTGGCGTTGGAGTTAGCGATGACGTCGGAGACGGAGTTAATGTTGGTGTAGGAGTAAAAATAGGCGTTGGAGTTGGAACGTTAGTCGGAGTCGGTGTTAAAGTTGGAGTTGACGAGACAGTATATTGTCGGGTAAACCATCCGGCCTCCCTTTGGTTACTACAGCTAGAGACACTATTACAAGCATATCCATCATAATTCCCGTAAGCAAAAAATGTGTTTTCTTTATTAGTCAAATCAGAGCCGGATACATTTAGAGGAAGGTAGCCTATCGGATAACCTAAATATCCTATAAAAGAAGGTACGGGAGAAACAGAATTTGCCGACTGCGCAAGATAAGCGGCCGTATGATGATCGCTGTGATCTCCATCGTCATAACCGTCTACGTAATCCTGTGTTCTAACCGTATCCGGTTTATACATGTTAATAAAACCAACCAAGGTATTAATAATGTCCTGTTTTGAATAACTTGAAGAACCATCTACTGCAGACATGCTCGCTATATTTCCCTGCCAAAGTTTTTGTAGACTTTGGTAATTATTGCTTGAGAAACCGGACCCATCCAGATTTCCATCTGGCAGACGCATAAATATTAAAGATATGTTTGAATTTCCATTTAATTTAAAAACCGGAATGGGATGATTTGCAATTCCGGCATCACTTTGCGTCCATGTATTTGGGGAGGCAGTCATCGTTGAATATGCCGCCTTGTCACCGTCTTCTCTACTGTGCCAATAAGACGAATCGTAACCAGCGTCCCCTGCTGTTATATAGATAGTAGTTACGCATTTCCCATTTTGAACATCGTGGAGTAAATCGGGACTAAGAAATAATAAATCGTCATCTTCGTGAGCAACAATATTAACTGTTGATCCCTGCGGACAAGATGCCGCCTGAGCTTTTGCGGGTTGTGTAAAAAAAATAAATACAACAGGAATTAAAAACGCAAAAGAAATAATCTTTAAAGGCTGTCGCCTGTTAAATTTAGAAAAAAAATTCATCTATTCGAAAAGTTCAAACCCGATAGTAAATTAAAAACGGCTGTTTGTCAATATTCTATGTTTATAAGAAGCTATTTTACTCTTTTGAAGAATCGTTTCTTTTTGGACTTTCCGTTTGTTTCTTCCTGATTGTGATCTTTTACTTCTCCGTTTGAATGAATAACCGGCTCCTCCGGTACTTCCTCTCCTCCAACTAACGATTCATCTTCGTCTTCCAATTCATCGTCTTTAATTAAATCGGTTAAACTTTCCAATCCTTCTTCGGAGATTAATTTTAATATTTTTTTACCTTTTTTTGTTGCAATTAAAAATACGATTGCAGCTCCAACAATTACACCAAGAAAAAAACCGTTAAAATGACCTCCTCCGTGATGGTTTTGATTATATTCCTCTTTATTCATCTTCTAGGATTTTCTTTTTACGGAGAAATTTTGCAACCTTAGCGCCGGTTTTTATACTCATCGCCAAAGCCGATAGCGAGGAAAGGGGCGTTGAAACACTTTCGGTAATAACACCTGTATCGTCTAAAATTTTATTTGTTTTTGTAATTGTCCTTCTAAGCTCTCTTAATATAAAGAAAACCTGGAAGCCTAATACGAAAAGAAGAATTGCTAAAACAACTATTACGAAAAATAGGGCAGTTTGGGCAGGATCTATCATATAGATAACTTATCTTATTGTGGGTTTTCTGTCAATACATCAAACCTAATCACTGTGATTTTACGTCTATCTCTCGGGCTATAGTTGATTGCCTTCCAAATTTATTTATAGATTCTACCGTAATTTCATTTTTCCCGGGAAAAACATTTAAATTTTTCTTAAAAGATCCGTCCTGACTAACGGCAACAGGATTATTGTTAACCTCAACTGTTGCCTCCGGGTCTGTTTTACCGGTTACAATTACTTGGCTACCCAAAATGACTGCATTGTTTACAGGAGACACAATGCTAAGTGGAGGGTTTAGAAAAACAAAACGGAACTGATAAGCTATAAAGCCAAAAACTATTAAAAATACTAAAGCAATAATTATATAAGGTTGTTTATTTTTAAATTTTGATCCCGAATAATCTTCCGAAAAACTTTGAGGCAAAACTTTTATCATGTTATCCGAGGCAAACTCACGCCTAAAAAGAGCTAGCGTTTCCTTTTCCGGCAGACCGACCAGTTTTGCGTAATTTCGGACAAAGCCCTGAGCATAAGCAGGAGATGGAAGTTTTTCGTATTCCCCTTCTTCTATCGCGGCTAAGAATTCCGTTTTTATTTTTGTAGCTTGCGAAACGTCTTCGAGGTTTAAACCTTTTTTAAACCTTGCCTCGGCAAGTCTCTGCCCAACCCTAATCATAAATAATTTCTACCCTTCGGAGTTATTTATAATTTCCTCTGCATCTTTAACTAAAACGTCTCTGGGTTTTGATCCCTCTGCCGGACCAACAATTCCCTGCGCCTCCAACTGATCCAGCAGTCTTGCGGCCCTTGAATAACCGATTGAAAGTCTTCGCTGAAGGAGAGAGGCCGAAGCTTTATCGTATTGAACAATAACTCTTATTGCTTCTTCAAAAAATGAATCTTTGCCGTCTACAGATGTTGTCGGCATTCCTTTTTTACCCATTAAAGGCAGGGACGTAATTTCTTCGGTTTGCTCTACCGGGAAGTTTTTAGCTTTTAGATAATCAACTAATCTTTTAACTTCTTTGTCCGAAACAAAAGCTCCCTGAATACGGGTTGGCTTTGCTTGTTCGGGAGGAATATAAAGCATGTCTCCCCGCCCGAGTAATTTTTCCGCTCCGGGTGTATCTAAAATAACGCGTGAATCAATCATGGATGAAACGTTAAAGGCAATTCTGCAGGGAATATTTGCCTTAATTAGTCCGGTTATAACGTCAACCGAAGGTCTTTGAGTAGAAACAACCAAGTGAATTCCTGTTGCTCTTGCCATTTGAGCAAGTCTTGCAATCGCATCTTCAACAGCAACCGGAGCAAAGGCCATAAGATCGGCAAGTTCATCTATAAAAATTACTATGTATGGAAGCGCCTGAAAACCGGAAAGTTCATTAAAAGATTCTATATTTCTTACTCCGTTTTCCGCGAAAAGTTTATATCTTCTGTCCATTTCCGACATTGCCCATTGAAGAGCGGATAATATTTTTTCTACTTCTACAATTACAGGAGTCATTAAATGAGGAATTCCGTTATATCCGGTTAATTCTACCCTTTTCGGATCAATTAAAATTAACTTTAATTCATCGGGCGATGCCCTGAAGAGAAGTGAAGAAATAAAAGCGTTTATTAAAACGGATTTTCCGGAACCGGTTGTTCCCGCAATTAATACGTGAGGCATTTTAGCTATATCGGCAACAAGCGGACTTCCCGAAACATCCAGTCCCAAAGATACCGCCAGTTTTGATTTATTTTTTCGCATTGTATCGGAAGAAAGCAATGCTTTTAAAGGAACTACCTCCAAGCCTCTGTTTGGAATCTCAATACCCACTAAATTTCTTCCCGGAATAGGAGCTTCTATTCTTATTTGTCCGGTAGGAGCTTCGGTTGCAAGAGCTAAATCGTTAGATAAAGAGGTTATTTTTGAAACTTTTGTGCCCAAAGAAATCTCAAGCGCATATTGGGTAACGGCCGGACCTAAGTTTACCTCTACAACTTTTGCTCCGATTCCAAAACTTTGCAATGTTTTTTCAATAACGTTTGCAATTTTTTTAATATCCCCCCTGTCTGCTTTTTGGGCGGAAGCATCGGATAAAAGAGTTAACGGAGGATATTCCCAAATTAACTTTTTGCCCAATGTATTTGCTACCAATTTGTCTGCCATAAGAGGAATTTCTTTTTTTGAAGAAATAGCAGTATTGTTGTCTTTACCGGCAGGCTGAAACGAAGGCTTATTCATTCCTTTTATAGTAATTTTGTCACTATTAAGTCCCGCAGTTCTATTTCCTTTAAAGAGACCGAAAATCTTTCCGAAGAATTTTGTAACGTAGGAAAAAATACCGACTATTTCATCAAGTGATGTATCAAAAAGAACAACTATTCCTACAACAACGCCTCCAAAATAAACGATATACGTACCGTAAGGAGTAAGTGTTTCTGCCAAAACCGAGAAAAGGTAAGAACCCATTCCTCCTCCTTGGGTAATTGCGTCAATAGAAATAAATAATAAGGCAAAACCCAGGGAAACATTTGTCCGGGAAAGATAAAACTTAAGCCTTAAAAAGAAAAAGCCGAAAAAGATTAAAACAAATGGAAAAAGATAAGAAGAAAAACCAAAATATTCCCAAAGTTTTTGATTTATGGCAACCAAGGTGGAACCGTTTTGAGAAAAAGACAAAAGAGATAAAAATCCGATTAAAATTAGTCCAAAAGCAAAAATTGAATAAACAGTATTACTTCTAAGTTTAAACTTAAAACCAAACTTTCTTTTCCTATAATGTCGCTTCCTGGGCATGTAAAATATTATTACACGTTCACTCTTAAACTACAAGTTGCTTTACCTTTAAGAGGCCTCTTGACAAAGGGTTTTAATTAGTTCTACCATAGTTATATATGGCAAAAAGAAAGAGTAATTCCAGATCAGGCTGGCATGAACCTACAACTTTCTCCAAGTTTTTGGCAATAATGCTTTTTATTCTTTTACCATTATTTTTCTTTTGGTTTGGAATACATCTTCAAAGAGCAATTGATGACGTAAAATATCAAGGAGCGTTATACGCAGTACCTCAAGACATTTTACGAGTACCGACCACAACCCCCGGAATGCCTAAGTTCTAGTCTAAAAAGATACTTGACAACAAAATTATCGGAAGAGTATACTTGCGTCAATGCAAAAGAAAACATTAATAGTTATTATAGTTTTAATAATATTAGTCGTCGGTTTCCTGGGATATTCTAAATTGGCAGGAAAAACCGCTACAAACCCTACGGTAACTATAAAAACCGCTGTTCAGCCTAAAAAAGAAAACACAGCTACAGGAACGCTTAAAGACTTATTTTCTCAAGGACTAACACAAAAATGCACGATAACTTATCCAAATAACAGGGGTACAGGCATTATTTATTTTTCCGGTAAAAAATTTAGCGGAGTCTTTACAATGATTGACGATAAAGGCCAAGCTGTTACGGGAAATTCAATTAGCGACGGCACTTATGTTTATGCTTGGTCAAGTGCGTCCCCTACGGGAATAAAATTACAATTAAATAGTGCGCTGGAAAATACCCCAACAGGTACGACAGGAACAACTCAAACAGCAGCGGGAAATTTTAATGAACAAGCTAAATTAAGCTGTTCGGGCTGGACTTTGGATCAAGCAAAATTTACGCCTCCGGCAAATATACAGTTTCATGACTTTTCAAATCTTTTACCTAAAGTAACAGGAGTAATACCCCAAACAGGAGAACAAAAAGCGGGAAATTCAATTTGCGATAAAATTACCGATCCAACTGCAAAAGCCGCATGTCAAAATGCGATTAAAAACGCCGGCCAATAATTTACTCCTCTTCTAAAAATCCTATTTGATAAAAACCGATTTCTTTTATAAAATGCGCATATGGAAAAATTGAGAGAAAGAGAAGGTTTGGTAAGAACCACACTTAAAAGGACAAGCGAAGATCAGCTGGCTGTACCCGAACCTATCCCGGGATTTGTTTCCCCTCTTCACATAAAAACAACTATTAATGAAGGCGGCGAAATATTTGATGATCATATTTCCTATAAACGTAAAAGCGTAGATTTAACCATAGATCCTTTTGAAGTAGTTTATCTTTGTGATTCGGGGAAAAAAAGCTTAAAGTCTCAGGAGAAAAAATTAAAAAAACAAGGATTCGAAGAATGCGAAATAAATAAAATTAGTCTTCCCGACGGCAAAGGAGGGAAAATAAAATCTCACGTTTTACTTGCTGTAAAACCAATTTTAAAAGAAGAAGTTCTTTCTCATACAACGGCTCCTCGGAAAACTTCTTAAACTTCAACTATTACGGGGACAATAAGAGGCTGTTTGCGGATACTTCTATCCATAAATCTTTCTGTTATTTGTGCAACATTTTTTCTAATATACATCCAGTCCGTTACAGTTCCTTTTCTTTTTAACAAAAATTGTTTAATCTCGTTATTTAAGCGTCTGTTTAATTCTTTATCGGAAAAAGTAAAGCCTCGGGCTATGATATTCGGGTCTTCAATCGGCTGACCTGTTGAGGAATCTATTTCCAGCATTATTATTACCACTCCGTCCTGAACAATTTTTTGCCTGTCTCTTAGGACAAATTGATCAACCGCTTCCCCGGAAACCTCATCCACGTAAACATTTTTGATTGGATTTTTCTTTCCAAATAAAGCCCTGTCTTGTTCAAATATTATTTCCTGTCCGTTTTCGGCAAATATAATTTCGCGGTCATCAAATCCTTGCATTCTTGCTAAGTTTTTAAACGCTACCATTTGCCTATATGTTCCACCGATAGGAAGTACATTTTTTGGTTTTACCAAAGACATCATTAGCATAATATCTAAGGCCGCTCCATGTCCTGAAACGTGGAAATCCTTAGAAACTTCCGAATAGATTACCTTTGCTCCGTTTTTAGACAAAGTATCTATAAGTCGGTTAATTGAAAGTTCGTTGCCGGGAATTGGATCTGCCGAAAAAACAACCACATCTCCCTGTCTTATTTTAACTTCTCTGAATTCACCGCTTGCAATTCTTGATAATGCGGAATTTTCTTGTCCCTGGCTTCCTGCAGCCAAGAGTGTAAGCTGATTATCTTTGAAATTTTTTATTTGATCCGGTCTTATCTCCATTCCTTTATCCATCTTCATATACTCCAATGTTTCGGCAATGTCCGTTGCGTTAATTAGGGATCTTCCCAGAAAACAGATTTTTCTTCCTGTTTGCTTGCTTGCATAAATTGCCTGGTTAAGACGGGATATATTTGAAGAATATGTGGTTAAAATAAATTTTCCACGACATTGACGCATTTCTCTTTCTATATTTTGAGCCAATAATTTTTCGGAAGGAGTATGTCCCTCTTCTTCCGAATTTAAGCTGTCCGACATAAGGCAGGTTACGCCTTCCGCACAAAGTCTTGAAATTTTTGCAAAATCAACTTTTTTTCCGTCGTAGGGAGTAAAATCTATTTTGTAATCGCTTGCGTGATAAAAATTTCCTGCCGGAGTTCTAATAAAAAGGTTTGACGTGTCGGGCACAGAATGAGTAACCCTGATAAACGAAACTTTAAAACTACCAATACTTACATCTCCCCCTTCAAAATTAACTGTTTTAACCCTGTTATCTACTTTAAATTCTTTAAGTTTTCCGTTTGCAAAAGCGGCGGTTAAAGGGGAAGCAAAAATTGGAAAAGACGGGAGTTGAGGTAAAATAAAAGGCAATGCGCCGATATGATCTTCGTGTCCATGGGTTAAAACCATTCCGGCTATTTTTTTACCGGATGTTTTAAGATAAGAAATATCGGGCAGCAAAAGATCAACTCCAATCATTGTTTCGTCTGCAAAACCAATTCCGCAGTCAACGATTAAAATTTCGTTTTGGTATTCATATAAATACATGTTTTTTGTTACATCTCCTATTCCTCCAATAGGAATAAAAGAAACTTTGTTTTGATTATTCATAATTTTTATATTCTTGTAAATTCTTTAATATTTTCCGCTGTTACGTGGACACTTTGAGTTTTTCCCTCTATTATTTGCCTTGCTGCTTTTCTGCATAAATCCTGAATTGTACGCTCCAAACTTCTAATTCCCGAGTCAAAACCTAGCGGTCTAATAATATTCGGCCAAAGCGTGTCGTCAATTATAATTTGTGTGTCTTTAAGACCTGATTCTGCCCTAACTTTTGGAAAAAGATAAGTTTTTGCAATTACCGTTTTTTCTTCGTCGTTATATGAGGGCATTTGAATAATTTCTAACCTGTCTAAAACAGCTGTTGAAATATTGGTTGTATTATTTGCAGTTGTAATAAAAAGACAGCGGGATAAATCAAACGGGTAATCAATGTAATGATCCGTAAATGCTTTATTTTGCTCAGGATCTAAAAGCTCAACTAAAACTCCCATTATATCTGCTCTGGCTGCCTCAGTTACTCTATCCAGCTCATCGAGTAAAATTACGGGGTTTCTGCTTGCCGCATGCGCGAGTTTTTTAACAACAGCGCCCGGTTCCGCATCGGGAAAAACTCTTGATTGTCCCCTTAATGACCTTGCATCGCCCATTCCTCCAAACGGAATTCTTTCGAATTTTCTTCCCATTGCCTCGGCAATTGAGTAAGCAAGAGTTGTTTTTCCTGTACCAACCAATCCGATTAAACAAATAATAGGAGCTCTAATAGTTGTATCTGTACCGTTGTTTTTTAGATTCAGCATTAAAGCTGCCAAGTATTCAAGAATTTCGTTTTTAACAGTTTCTAGTCCATAATGGTTTTTGTCCAATATTTGTTTTGCTTTTGTTAAATCCAGTAAGTCCTCTGTCTGTTTATTAAAGGGAAGCTGCAGAACCCAATCAATGTAACTGGAAACACTTTCATAATTAACAAAAGAGCCTCCCGGATTTTGCAGGCTTACCTTTAGCATTGAAATCATTCCGTCAATTTTTTCGCTTAAATCCGGAGGAAGATTTGCTGCTTTTAATTTCTCCTCAAGTTTTCCAACCTGAGAATTCGAAGAATTATTATCCATATAAATATTGTACAGTTTTTATTTTTTAAATTCTAATCCAAAATGAAGTTTGCCAAATACTGAATACCAGATACTAAATACTATTCTTATCGTGGTTTTCTGTTGAATCTGCTCTGCGATTGAGTTCTTGCCCTACTAATATTTTTTTGTCTCCAGTCGGTCATTCCCCTTTCACGTCTTAATTGCTGAGATAAAGGATGTTCACTTCTTTCAGGTCGCGGGGCTACTTGAGTTCTTTCCGGAGTTCTTTCGAAACCACCTTGACCACCCCTGTCTCCGCCAACGCTTCGCGGGCGGCTTCCTTCGCTACTTTCGTCTCCGAAAAGCATAGAAAGATTTATTCTTCCCATTTCATCTATTTCAACTACTCTGACTTTTACTTTTTGTCCGATCTTAACAATTTCGTTTGGATCTTTTACAAATTCCGTAGACATTTTGGAAACATGAACCATTCCTTCTTTTCCCGGTAAAATTTCAACAAATGCTCCGAACGGAAGAATTCTTTTTACTTCTCCTTCTTCAAATACTTCCCCTGCCATTATTGTTCTGGTTAATCCCATTACCCAATCTTTTGCTTTTCTAACCGATTCTTCACTTACACCTGAAATCGCTACTGTTCCATCATCTTCCACATCTACTTGAGCTCCGGTTGAAGCAATAATATTTTTTATAACTTTTCCTCCGGGGCCAATAACTTCTCCGATTTTTTCAACCGGAATTTTAACTTGCTCAATCTTTGGCGCAAACTTTGAAATCGAAGCTCTAGGCGAAGGCATAATTGCCTTAATTATATCCAGAATCTGTAAACGTGCAGTTTTTGCTCTTGCCAAAATTTCTTTAATTTGTACAACGGTCAGTCCGGGGATTTTCACATCTAATTGAATTGCCGTAACTCCCATATCTGTTCCTGCAACTTTAAAGTCCATATCTCCTGAAAAATCTTCCAGGCCAATAATATCTGTTAATAATTCGTAAGATTCATCTGTTGACATCATTCCAATGGAAATTCCTGCAACCGGTTTAATAATTGGAACTCCTGCGTCCATTAGGGCTAGCGTTGATCCACAAGTTGAAGCCATTGAGCTTGATCCGTTCTGCGATAATACTTCCGATACAACTCTAATCGTATACGGAAAAATATCTTGACTTGGAATTACTGCCAAAAGCGCTCTTTCAGCTAGCGCCCCGTGACCTTTTTCTCTTCTTGATGGACTTCCGACTCTTCCTGTTTGTCCAAATGAATATGGAAGTCCGGAATAATGATGAATATATTTTTTGGTTTCTTCGCCTTCAGCCGACTCAATCAACTGTTCCATTCGAGGACTTCCAAGCGTAACAATAGACAAAGCCTGAGTAATTCCTCTTTGGAAAAGTGCCGATCCGTGAGTTCTTGGCAAAAGTGCAACTTCTGTTTTAATTTCTCTAATTTCGTCCAGTTTTCTACCATCGGCTCTTTTTTTATTCTTAACAACATTTGTGCGAACTATTTTATACAACACCTTTTGAATTGCCTCCGAAATTATTTCTTTATCGATTTCTCCTTCTTGATTTGAAACAACCTTATAATCTTGAACAATTTCATTAATTAAATCAGCTGTATCGTCTTCGGCTGACTCTTTATTAACTCTCCCTTTAATTAAAGCTTCAACTTTTTCTTTATACGTTTTTTCAACTAACGCAATTACCTCATGAAGTCTTGGGTCTTCCGGTACTCCTTCTTTTTTATCTCCGACTTTTTTAACTAAATCTTCAATTAAGTCAATAATCTTAGCTGTTTCTTTGTGTGCGATTTCAGCCGCCTCAACTAAAACATCTTCCGTAACCTGAAGAGCTCCGGCTTCGATCATGTTGGTTTTATCTTTAGTTTGAGAAAAAACTATATCTAACTCCGAAGATTGTGATTCAGTTGCGGTTGGATTAACTATAAATTCAGGTTTTTCGCCTTTAATATTATAACCAATTCTTATTCCGCCGATTGGTCCGTTCCATGGAATTTTAGAAATTGCCAGTGCTGCCGAAACTGCGTTTAAAGCTAATATATCTGCTTCGTTTTCTCCATCAACGGAAAGAACAGTTATTATAACCTGAACGTCTTTTTTGAAAGTCTTTGGAAATAAAGGCCTAATTGATCTATCGATCAATCTCCCGGATAAAACTGCTTCATCCGATGGCTGTCCTTCTCTTTTAACCCATCTTGAACCTTTGATTTTTCCACCGGCATAAAGTCTTTCTCCGTACTCAACCGACAATGGGAAATAATCTAAGTTTGATTTTCCACCTAAAACAACAGTTGCTAAAACAACCGTATCTCCTAAACGCGCTAAAATAGAAGCTGTAGCTTGTAACGCTAATTCTCCAGTTTCAAGCGTCAATGTTTTATTAGCTATCTCTAGGCTAACTGAGGTTTTCTTCATTAACTTTTTAGTCCTACTCTCTTTTCTATTTCCGAGGCTCTTTTTTTATCTACTTTGGATAAGAAATTTATTAATCTTCTTCTTTTTGCAATCATAGATAAAAGTCCGCGTCTGCTGTGAGTATCGTGTCCATGATCTTTTAAATGACCTGTTAGTCTGTCTACTCTATTTGTTAACAGCGCAATTTGGACCTCGGGACTTCCCGTATCGCCGTCGGCTGTTTGAAATTGTTTGATAATGTCTTTTTTCTGCGTGGTACTAAGCGGCATATCTTCTTATTCTTTTCTTTCTTTAATTCTGTCCATTATATCAGGTCTTCGGAGGCTTTACAATCCCCCTTAGTCTTAATGTTTTGGATCTACACCAAACGGTTTTCTCAAGAAGATCGCATATACCTTGCCCGTCATCGTTTGGATTAATACATTCTCCAAAAGGAAAATCGCGGCATCGCACAAAATCTTCGTCTTTACTGTCCCTTCTAACCGAAGCGTATCCATGTTTCTTTTCACAGTATCTTGTGACATCTACAATATATCTTTCCGACATATTAATTAGGAGTTTGAAGTTCCTTTCGTTGGATTAAGATGAATACACCTTCTAAGTTGCTCGCAGTAGTTCATGCTATCACAGCCAACCTCTCTTTCTCCGCTGTCGAAAACTGTGATACTTGCTTGGTGAACTTTTCCCAAATTTAAATCCTTGGGTCCCTCACATTTTACTGGATAACTTGCGATTGCTTTTCTTTCCATATTAAAAATTTGTGGATCCTTTGTAGATCTTTGGGGTTAACCAATCTTCGGGAGCCTCTTTAGTAACTTCCTGTTTCTTGGCGGTGCCCAGAGGGCTCGATCCGGCGGGCATTTCTTCTTTTGCCTCGGTTGTACCAACGGCTTCCTTAGCTTCTTTTTCCTGCTCTTCAAATCTTTGTCTAAGAGATTCTTCAAAATTTTGGCTCCTTATAAATCTTTTTTCAGGCTGCTGAGGAACAGTTAATCTGGTTGCTCCGCTTCTAAGTAAAACTCCTGTCATTTCAAAGGCCAAGTAACTTGTTCTTGGATCTTTAAAATCATCAGTTGCATGAGTTAATCCAATCATAAGATTTTGGGCAATATCTCTATCTGCCTTTAATCCCAAACCATAAATGACATTGGCTGCAATTTCGGAAACCGAAGAAAGTTTTGGAGAAACCAAAACTATGTCTCCAAAACCCTGGTTATCTACTTTATTGTCTATATTAATTACCGTAGAATCTTTTAAATCTGCAGGATTAAATAATTCTCCAAGATCGGAAAGCTTAGGTGTTCCGACTACAAACAATAAACCCGGTCCGCCCTTTGATTTTGTATATTTAACGTCTTTTTCGGAAAAAGAAAGTCCTTCTTCTCCTGCTTTTACAACTATATTTAAAAGTCCGTTTTCAAGGGTATAGGAAACTTTTTCTATTTCTCCTTCTTTGTAAGGAAAAGATACCGTTAAATCTCCTGATTCTCCTGCCAGTGATGGTTTTACTTTATTAATTCCAACTAACGAAGATAATTCGACTATCGGCTCATCTGTTGCGGCAATAGTGGTTGGTTTGCCTATAGCGGAAATGCTTAAATATAAAGCCAAAGCTGCTCCCATCTCGTCTAAAGACGGGTTTTTACCCACAACTATTCCAATGTTTGTTGCTTTATCTAAAGCTTCTTTAATCTGTCCAAAAGCGGTATTTTCCATACTTTGTTTTTAGCTATGGGATATTATCATATCCCCTAGGTTAAAGTCAAGAAGTGGGGAAATAATTATCCCGCATTCTTTACCCTGCTCGACTTTGGAGATTTGGTCTTTACCTTGTCTAACCGAAGTAATTGAGCTTTCACCAATAACTGTTTCATCTCTTACTATTCTAATTCTGTCTCCTTTAGCCACTCTTCCCTCTAGTACCGCAAGGCCAAGAACTACTGTTTTGTCAAAAGGGAATTTAGCCATAATTTTTGCTCTTCCGTAAATTTGCTCCTGCATTTGTAACCTTTTACCCTCAAGTAAGTCGTCCATTTCATCAAGCATTTCGTAAATAAGGCTGTAGGTCCGGATTAATACTTTTTCCGTTGTTGCAAGTTTTTGAACATCCGGCTTTATTTTTGTGTTAAATCCTAAAATTATTGCTCCGATTGACTTTGCGTATAAGACGTCTGACGTCTCTACATCGCCTGTTTTCTGTAAAGCAATCTGAATCTCTTTAGGTAAAGCGTCTATAATAGCCTCAAGCGAACCTAATGTATCTGCCGCAATAATAAAAGACGGCAGACCTTCTTCCAACTCTTCTAAGGCTAACCTTTTTTCTTCTTTTGTTTCCAATGTCGCAGAAGAGCTGCTTGACATAACGCCGCCAACCTTTGGAACAGCTTCAAATCCTAAAATTTCTACCGCGTCTCCAACCGATGCCGACTTTTGTTGAACGCCTTTGTCATTTATTAAAGAACGGACTCTGCATTTTATTCCTTCCGCATAAACTTCGTCCCTTAACTTAATTACTCCGTTTTTAATAATAACCGTTGCTTTTGGACCTGCTTTTGCATCCAATTTTGATTCTATAATTATTCCCAAAAGCGGATTTTGCGGAGAAAATTTATATGTAGCTTTATTAACGTCAAACACTAAAAGAATTAAATCTAAAAGCTCTTTTATGTTGGAATTGGTTTTTGCCGAAACTTCAATAACTGGAACGTCTCCGCCGAAATCTTCTACCGTTATTTCTTCCTTTAGTAATTGCTGTTTTACTTTTTCTATATTCTTATCGGGTAAATCCGACTTTGTTAAAACAACAATAAAGGGAATTTTTGAGCCTTTTAAGTGTTTTATGCTCTCTTTTGTCTGAGGCATTACTCCGTCGGTTGAGGAAACTATTAATAAGCCTATATCTGCTGCCATTGCACCCCTAGATCTCATCATGGAAAAAGCTTCATGTCCGGGAGTATCTATAAAAGTAATCGTTCTCTTTTTTCCTTCGTGATCTACTTCTATAGTTGAAGCTCCGATTTTCTGGGTTATTCCCCCGTGTTCTCTAGCTGCAATATTACTTTTCCTAATTGCGTCTAAAAGTGTGGTTTTACCGTGGTCAACGTGGCCTAAAACAGTTACAACAGGTGGGAATTCAATAATGTCTTCGTTTTTCTTGCTTTTTTTATCCATAATGATTGAATTTTCAAATCACAATTCTCAATTTTCATTAAATTTTCATTTTTAAATTGTCTCATTGCTTATTCATTGAAAATTGGAAATTGATACTTGGTAATTATTTCTCTTCTTTTTTAGCTTTGGTTTTCTTTGGCTTTGCTGTTTTAGCTTTTGCCGGTTTACCCTCCGTAGCCTTGGCGGAGGCGGGTTTTTTTTCCTTAGCCACTTTTGCTTTCTTTTCTGTTTTTTCTTCTTTTGCGACTTCTATTTCTTTCTCAACTTCAGGAACCTCTGTTCCGCCCTCAATTTCTATTCTGTATCCTGTTAATCTGGAAGCTAATCTTACATTTTGGCCGTCTTTACCAATTGCCAAAGATAATTCTTCCTCAGGCACGGTTACGCGCGCTGTTTTTTCAGTCTCGTTAAGTTCAACTTTTAGATTTTTAGCCGGGGAAAGAGCCTGGGTAATGTAATTTTTAATATTTTCCTGCCATTGGATAATATCGATTTTTTCAATTCCGTTAAATTCCTGAATAATTGCCTGGACTCTAACTCCTTTTTGCCCTACGCAGCTTCCTACAGGATCAATTCCGGGCTGAGTAGAAAAAACAGCCACTTTTGCTCTTACACCGGGTTCCCTGACAATTTCCTTTATTTCTACCGAGCCTTGAGATACTTCCGGCACTTCTCTCTTAAATAACCCCTCTAAGAGGCCATTACTGGCTCTGGAGACTAAAATTTCCTCCCCTTTAAGTCCCTCTCTTATCTCGGCTAAGTATACTGCTAATCTTTGGTTTAAGTGGTATTTTTCGTTTGGAATTTGCTCGCTTGGAGGCATAATTCCTTCTGTTTTTCCAATATCCACAATAATGTTTGGACCCGCAAAACGAAGAACCATTCCGTTAATTATTGTGCCTACTTTTAATCTATAGTCGGTAAGAATAGCTTCCTTTTCTTTTTCTCTGATTTTCTGTAAAATTACTTGTTTTGCAGTTTGAGCTGCAATTCTTCCAAATCCGGGGGGAGTTACGTCATCTTTTTTGTGGAACACTTTAGCTTCACCTGTGTTTGGATCCAGTGTAACCGTATATTCTTCCGATTCTGCTTCGGGGTGATCTTTTTTGTAAGCTGCCAATATAGCATTTCTAACTGTTTCTAAAACAACTTCAAGGTCAATACCTCTTTCGGTTGCTACCTGATTTAATGCTAATGCGAATTCACTTCTTTGTACTGCCGGCATATTTACGTATGGAAAGTAAGTTTAAAAAAGGAGGGTATATCCCCTCCCGTCTTTTCTCCTATCTCTCCGAACAGCTAAATTCTAACAGATTTTTCGAAGCTAGTCAAGGAATGAAGTGGGAATTAAGGTTCATTTTTGCTACAATTGCCCCATAATGGCGGAAAAACAAAACGATCAAAAAAAAACTTTTTTTAATGCCCGCAACGCATTCTTTTTAGTAATTGGAATCTTAATTGTTGCTTTTGCTGTTTTTTACATATCTAAGCTTCAAAATAGCAA
>Ga0182027_10007579_pt1 | contig 15947 bp, 17 predicted proteins | sample 712E1DmetaG_FD_121300 | JGI IMG/M metagenome (GOLD analysis project Ga0182027, IMG submission 121300) | Permafrost microbial communities from Stordalen Mire, Sweden - 712E1D metaG (Illumina Assembly) | ecosystem: Environmental > Terrestrial > Soil > Wetlands > Permafrost | place: Sweden...
TGCAGATTTCCCAAACGCGGATCCCGATCCCAAATTCCCATGGCACCCGAGTCGAGGGCCATGCGCAATCGCAGTTCGCTTTCACGGATCGCGTTCTCCGCCTGCTTTCGTTCCGTGATGTTCTCGAAAATCGCCGTGAAATGCTCCTTCTCCGTGCTGTAGACAGTCACGAAAAGCCAGCCGCCAAAAGCCTCCCCATAGGTCTCCAATGTCTCCGGTTGCCCGGTCAGTGCCACCCTCCCATAAATCTCGAACAGTTCCGGGTGCGACTCTCGAAGGCCGGGAAGGACTTCGGACACTTTCTTCCCGACGACATCCCGCAATCCAGTCAGCCGGGCGAAGGCCCGGTTGACATGCAGATAGAGGAAGTCCCGCGGTTGACCGTTTTCGAACAGCATCCGGCAGTGCGCAAATCCATTCAGCATGTTCTCGAAAAGCGTGCGGTATCGGCCTTCGCTCCGGCGCAATTCCTCTTCCGCGCCCTTGGGCCCGATGTCTTTTGCGTGGGTGAGCATCCGACCCGCACCGGCCTCTGCCAACTCCCGGGACACGATCGCCGGCAGGAGGGAAAGGCTGTCCTTGCCCAGGAAATCTCTCGCCCCCGCCCGCATCATTTCAACCGCCCGGTCCACCCTGTCCTGATCGGAAATCACGACCAGCGGGATGCTCCAGTTCGTCTGCAAAACCGGCAACAGGGCATTGCCGACCTCGGAACACAGCGTGCTGTAATCAGCAATCACCACGTCCCAGCTCTGGCCGGCGAGCGCGGCGGACAACTCGTCGGCGGTCGCGATCCGTAATGCATGGACCTCCCATCCGTCAGCGGCCAGCAAGCGGACGATATTGTCCGCCTCATCTGCGGCGCGATTTACCTGCAATAATCGCACAGGTCGGCTCATGGGAATCAGGCGGCCAACAAGACGGCCTTTCAGCCGAGAGCACAAGCCTTACTACTCCATCCGCCCACTTGCTTGCCCGCGATCCCGGCTATTCCAGCCGCCGGAGCACGAGCGACGCATTCTGTCCGCCAAAACCAAGATTGTTGCTCAGCACCACGCGCAGCGGAGCCGAACGTTTGACGTTGGGCACATAGTCAAGATCGCATTCGGGGTCTGGTTGCTCGTAGTTGATCGTCGGCGGCACTCCCCCCGTCTGGAGCGCCTTGGCGCAGATGAGCGCCTCCACCCCGCCGGCGGCGCCCAGCAGATGCCCCGTCATCGACTTGGTCGAACTCACCATGAGCTTGCGCGCATGGTCTCCGAAGACCTGTTTGATCGCCAGCGTCTCGAACTTGTCGTTGTACGGTGTCGAGGTCCCATGCGCATTGATGTAATCGATCTCCTCCGGGTGCACGCCGGCCACCGCAACTGCGCGTTTCATCGCCAGCGAAAGTCCACGCCCCTCCGGGTCGGGCTGAGTGATGTGAAAGGCATCGCAACTGGCGCCGTAGCCAGCCAGCTCGCAATAGATCCGGGCGCCGCGGGCCTGGGCATGGGCCAACGTCTCCAGCACAAGGATGCCGGCACCCTCTCCCATGATAAAACCGTCGCGGTTGAGATCAAACGGACGGCAGGCCTTCTCCGGCTGTTCGTTTCGCGTGCTCATGGCCTTCATTGAGCAGAACGAAGCGTAGGAAAAAGGCGTGATTGCCGCCTCGCTCCCGCCCGCAATCATGACGTCGGTCTCGCCCCGCCGGATGGCGTTGAAGGCTTCGCCAATCGCGTGGGCGCCCGACGCGCAAGCGCTCACCACCGCATAATTCGGACCGCGCGCGCCCAGTTCGATCGCAACCAATCCGCAACACATGTTGCTGATGAGAGAGGGGATCGTAAAGGGCGACACTTTGCGCGGACCGCGCTCCCACAGCACCCTGAGTTGCTGCTCGTAGGTGTGCATTCCGCCGATGCCCGAGCCAATGATCACACCCATGCGGTCCGAGTCTTCCGCCGCGGGATTCAGACCAGCGTCAGCCACCGCCGCCTTGGCGGCCACAAAACCGAACTGCGTGTAACGGTCGTTCCGCCGCGCCTCCTTCGGATTCATGAGCTTCGCCGCGTCGAAATCGACAATCTCGGCCCCGATCTTGCAGGGATAATCCGTTACGTCGAATCCCGTCAGGCGACTGATCCCGCTTCGGCCGGCCAGGATATTGGCCCAAAAATCTTCCACGTCCAGGCCGAGGGAGCTGACAACGCCGAGGCCGGTGATGACCACCCGGGGAGCAGACTGGGCAGAATCCATGTGTACAAAAAAGGCGCCCTACCGAAAAGTCCCGATGGGGCACCCGGCAGGACGCCAAAATCCGAAAAAATGATTACTTCGAAGAAGACTTTTCTTCGATATAGGCGATTACATCGCCGACCGTCTGAAGCTTTTCGGCGTCAGACTCCGGGATCTCGCCTTTGATCTCATCCTTGAATTCCTCCTCAAAAGCCATAATCAGCTCGACGGTATCGAGCGAATCGGCGCCCAGATCATCAAGGAAAGAAGCTTCCGGGGTGATCTGTTCCTCGTTAACGTTCAACTGGTTAACGATAATTTCTTTAACGCGTTGTTCGATGGTCTTCTGATCAGCCATGTTGTATAGATGGGCAAGGGTTTGGGCTGCTCTTTGGGATCACATCACCATGCCGCCGTCAACGGTAAAAACTTGACCCGTGATATATCCGGCCTCCTCCGAACACAAAAACGCCACCAAATGAGCCACGTCCGCCGGCTCACCCAACCGCTGCATTGGAATATATTGTAAAGCCGCCTTTGTTACGTCCTCGCTGAGGACGGCCGTCATGTCGGTCTTGATAAAGCCGGGAGCAACCGCGTTGCACGTAATCGAACGACGGGCAAATTCCTTGGCAATACTCTTGGTGAATCCAATCAATCCGGCTTTCGCTGCGGAGTAGTTGGCCTGTCCGGCATTACCGGCCACACCGGCCACCGAGGAGATATTGATGATGCGGCCCCAGCGCTTCTGGGCCATCGCCCGGCCCAAGGGTTTCGTCCAATGAAAGGCGCTGGTCAGATTCGTGGTAAGTACCGAATTCCAATCATCTTCCGACATGCGGAACAACAACCCATCGCGGGTGATGCCGGCATTGTTGACGAGGATATCGATGTTGCCGAATTCGGCCAGCAAATCGCCCGCTGCTTTTGCCACGGCGGCTCCGTCCGCCACATCGACGGCTACTGCCTTAGCCTTCCCTCCGGCCGCCCGAAGCTCCCCGGCAACGGCGCCACAGTTTGCCTCGTTCTTGCTGACGCAGATCACTGTGACGCCGGATTGGGCGAGCACTCCGGCAATGGCCTTGCCGATACCCCGACCGGCTCCAGTGACAAGCGCGACGCGATTGTTAAAGGTCATGGGATCAGTACCGCGAATTGCGCAGAAATGCGCGAGCCGATTTTTCCCCCAGCCCGCAAGAAAGCGAGGATTTCCTTTGCGCGACGAGAAACAAGTGCCTAACAAAGACATCCAATCCGTTCCATCGTCAGGCTCTTTCTTCGCACCCAGTTTCCAAAATCACACCGATCATGAAGACGAAGTTCTCCGCTGTCCTCGCCGGTTTGCTGGTCGCTGCAGCTTCCTCCGCGGCGCCCCTGATGGAAACCACCGCAATCCATTCCCAATCCGATGCCGGCTCTCCTGCCATCGGTTATCTCAAGGCGGGCACCGATCCTATCGCCGCCGCAAATGCCACCGCGCCCGCCGGGTGGATGGCGGTCGACCTGCCCGGCCCACACGAGGCTTACGTCAACAACAACGACTTCAGCAAGAGTCTCGACGTTCACGCGGGCGCCGCGATCCGCCTGAAGCCCAAGGCCGATGCCCCCATTCTCGCCACAATGCAGGAAGGCGACAAGACTGAGATCACCGGCCTGCGCAGCGGCTGGACGCAGATCAAACTCTATAAGACCATTGTCGGTTTTATCCAGATCGGCGGGACCTCCTCCTCCTTGCCCGCCCCTGCTCCCGTGCCGGTAATTAGCGTGCCGGCAGCGACGCCGGCGGCCGCGGTCCCGCCTGTCAGCGCCGGGGCCGCCACCGCCCTGCCACGGGTGCTGCAAGGCATGCTGGTGGAGACGAAACGCGTGCTCTTCGTTGGCCCCCGCCCGGACTACAAATATCAGCTCAATGATTCGGCGGGCAAACGAGTCGGTTTCCTTGATGTCAGCCGGGTCGCGCCATTGCAAAGAATCGAAGCCTACGTCGATCAATTGGTAACCATCTCGGGAGTCATCAAACCGACGAGCGACTGGAAGAACCTCGTCATCGAGGTGCAAACGATCGAAGCGAGGTGATCTTCTAACGGCGGCTTCATTGCGGCCGCCTTCTTCCTCCTTCATGGAACTCATCGACGGGCACCGGATCGCCGCGGAAATCATCAGCGAGCTCAAGGCGGAAGTGGCTGCGCTGCCCGGACGGAAGCCGTGTCTCGCGCTCGTGCGCGTCGGCGAAGACCCGGCGTCGGTCTCCTACGTCAGGCAGAAGGAGAAGACCGCCGTGGAGATTGGCATCGTTGGCCGCGTGCTGCTGCCGCCCGCGACGATTTCGCCGGCAGAGTTGTTCGGGCTGATCGAACAGCTAAGCGCCGATCCCGCGATCGACGGCATTCTTGTTCAGTCCCCGCTGCCACCGCACCTCGATGAACTCGCCGTCTTCCGCCGGATCGCCCCGGCCAAGGACGTCGATGGGCTGGGTACCATCAATTTCGGCAAGATCGCCCAGGAGGACGAATCCGGTTTCGTCCCCTGCACCCCCGCCGGCATCCTGGAGCTGCTCACCCGTTCCGGCGTCCAGCTCGCGGGCCGCCACGTCGTCGTTCTGGGCCGCAGCCTGCTCGTCGGCAAGCCTGTCGCCCTGCTGGCCGTGCAAAAAAAGGCCTGGGCCAATGCCACCGTTACGCTCTGCCATTCGCAGACCGTCGGACTTCCCGCCCTCGCCCGCCTGGCTGACATCCTGATCGCCGCCATCGGCCGTCCGGAATTCGTGACCGCTGAGATGGTGAAGCCCGGCGCGGTCGTGATCGATGTGGGCATCAACCGCGTGCCCGACTCCACCAAGAAATCGGGCTATCGCCTCGTCGGCGATGTTCACTTCCCGTCGGTTGCCCCAATCGCCAGCCGGATCACCCCGGTGCCCGGTGGCGTGGGTCCGATGACCGTCGCCATGTTGATGAAGAACACGGTCAAGGCCCACCGCCAGTCGCGCGCCACGTAATGGGCACACGCCAATCTTGCCATCGGCCCCAAACTAGACCTTTAATCCCCTCGCATGCCTGCGCCAAAAATCCTGGTGGTCGACGATCAGCCGATCAACGTTCAGCTGCTCAAACGCAAATTGGAACGGGAAGGCATGCAGGTGCTCACCGCCTATTCCGGGCACGAGGCGCTCGACCTCATCGCCCAGGATAAGCCCGAGCTCATCCTGCTCGATGTGATGATGCCTGAGATGGACGGCATCGAAGTGTGCCAGCGCCTGCAGGCCGATGAGGAGACTCGTTCCATTCCGGTCATTTTTGTCACGGCGCGCAGCTCCAAGGAGGGCAAACTCGAAGGTCTGGGCGTGGGCGCGGTGGATTACATCACCAAACCGATCGACCTCGATGAGACGCTCGCACGGGTGCAGACGCAGCTCCGGTTTGCCGCGATCAACCGCGAAATCATCGATTTGCAGCGCCGGCTCACCGAATCGCGTCGCGCCGCCACCATCGGGGCCGTCACCCAGGGCATCGCGCACAACCTCAACAATCTGCTGGGTGTGGTCATCGGCTATCTCGACCTGATCAAGGCGTACGCCGACAAACCGGAGTTGGTTCGGAAAAACGCCCAAAATGTCGAAGATGCGGTCCAGCGAATCGTCGTGATCATCCGGCAACTCAGCTCGCTGGTGGTCAAGACCCGCCTGAACGTCACCCGGATCGGCTTGCAGCGCATTCTGGAAGGCGGCGTGCAACGCTACCAAGGGGAGTACAAGACCAACCAGCCCGTCGTCGTCAATAATCCGCTCGGCGATTTCATCATCGAAACGCATATCGAGGTGTTCGAGGAGGTATTGGCGAAGATCCTCATCAATGCCTGGGAATCCTACCCCGACGGCACGCCACCGGACCAGCGCCCCATCACGCTTTCCGCCGCGCTTCTCTCCCAAAACGATGAAGTCAAGATGGTGGAGATCCGGATCGAAGACCAGGGTCGCGGCATCGATCCCGAGATTCGCGATCATATGTTTGAACCGTTCATCAGCGGCAAGCGCACCGTTGGCGTGGGAATGGGACTCACGGTCGCGCGCCATTCCCTCCGCAATATCGGGGGTGATGTGATGATGGAAGACCGCCCCGGCGGCGGCACTGTCGCCGTTCTGCTGCATCCGGTCGCGCAGCCCAAAAGGAAGCCGTCCCAGTGAGTGAATCTCCCCTCGCTGCCCAGACCAAACGATTCGCTTTTATCGGTGCCGGACGCATGGCCTCCGCCATGGTCGGGGGATTGCTGACCACCAAGGCCGCCCGGCCCGCCGAGATCGTCTGCATCGGCGGCGATGATGACACCGCGCAGATTCTGGCCGGGCGCACCGGCATTGCGGCGGCTCCGGATCTGGCCTCGCTTCTGGCCTCGGCTGACACCGTGGTGCTCGCCTGCAAGCCGCAGCAACTCGCCGGCCTGGATCCGCGCCTGGCCGGTCTTACCGCCGGCCGGCTGGTGATCTCAATCCTCGCCGGCAAACGACTGGCCCGTCTGGCCGGGACGTTTTCCCAGGCCCGGAACCTGGTGCGCGCCATGCCCAACACCCCGGGCCAGATCGGCGCAGGCATCACGGGTTGGGCTTCGCTCAAACCGCTGAGCGCTTCCGATCGCGCCGTGGTCGACACGGTGCTCGGCGCCCTGGGGGAAATGGTGGCGTTAAACGAAGCCGACCTCGATGCCGTCACCGCGCTCAGCGGCAGCGGTCCAGCTTTCCTGTTCGAATTTGTCGCCGCACTCCGCGAAGGCGGCGTGGCCGCCGGATTGTCGCGCGAGGTCGCCACCAAGCTGGCCCAGGCGACGGTGCTTGGCTCCGCCCGCCTCCTGGCAGAAACCAGGATCGAACCTGAAGCGCTGCGCGACCAGGTGACCTCCCCGCACGGCACGACCTTCGCCGGCCTGCAATGCATGACCGCGCGCGGCTTTCGTGACACCCTCAAGGCAACCATCCTCGCCGCCAAGGCCCGTTCCGAGGAGCTCTCGCAGGATGCCTGACGACAGAACGAGTGGCTTTTATCCGCCTTCGTAGCCGCGAGCGCCAGCGAGTGGCCAGTCCATGAACATCGCGCAGATGCCTGCTCCAGATTCCTTCGCCACGAAACCCATCTTGGTCACCGGCGGCGCTGGCTTCATCGGCAGCGCGCTCGTGTGGGCGCTCAACCGGCGCGGGCGGACCGATATTCTCGTCACCGACTTCCTCGAACCCGCCAAGCGTTGGAACGGGGTGGTGCCCCTCGACTCCGGCCGCGACAGCAAGCGCCGCAACCTGGCGCCCCTGAAATTCACGGACTACGTTGAGGCCGATGTTTTCCGCGCGCGGATTCAGTCTGATCCGCGAGCCTTCGGCCAGTTCGGTTCGGTCTTCCACCTCGGCGCCTGTTCCGCCACCACCGAGCGCAACGAGTCCTATCTCCGGGACAACAATTTCGCCTATACCCGGGATCTCGCCGAATGGTCGCTCGCTCAGGGGGCGCGCTTTGTCTACGCTTCCTCCGCCGCCACCTACGGCGACGGTACCGCGGGCATGGACGACCAGGATGACCATCTCCTCCGCTTGCGTCCGCTCAACCTTTACGGATGGTCCAAACAACAGTTCGATCTGCATGCCCAGAAAGAAGGCTACCTCAGCCGCATCGCGGGACTGAAGTATTTCAACGTCTACGGGCCGAACGAGGACCACAAGGGCGACATGCGCTCCCTGGTGCACAAGGCCTATGAGCAGATCCTGGCAACGGGGAAAGTAGGCTTGTTCAAGAGCTACCGGCCGGAATTCAAGGACGGCGAACAACAACGCGATTTTCTCTATGTGAAGGACGCCGTGGAGATGACGCTGCATTTCGCCGAGCGGGCGACAACGGCGGGCGGACTCTACAATCTCGGTTCGGGCCAGGCAACCACCTGGCTCGCCCTAACCTCGGCCATTTTCGCCGCACTCGGCCGGCCGCCCAACGTCGAGTTCATCGAGATGCCCGCGGTTCTGCGCGACAAATACCAGTACTTTACCCAGGCGGACATCGCAAAACTGCGCGCCACCGGTTACACCCGGCCGCTCACTCCGCTCGCCGATGCGGTGCGGGATTACGTGCAGAACCACCTCGTACCGAACCGGCGGCTTGGGGAACCACCGCCTGCCGCCTGAGGCGCCCGCGGGCCCTCGGCCTGCGGTTTTTCCAGAGCGCGCCTCCGTCAGGGGATCTTCAGCAACTCGTCCGGCGCCCACGGTCCGGTGCGCGTGGCGACTGCCGCCCGGATCTCCTTCACTTTGTCCGGTGACACGGCCGGCGCGGTGTTGCCCCATTCCGACCGGACGTAGGTCAGGACGTCCGCGATCTGCTCATCCCGCAACTGCGGACCGAAGGCCGGCATCGAGCTGTTGAACGAAGTGCTCTTGACTGTGATCGGACCGCTGAGTCCGTTCAGGACAATCCGGATGATCCGGTCCTCCGGACCCTGCGCCCATTCGGATCCGGCGAGCGGCGGATACGCCCCGGGCAGTCCGAGGCCCGTCGTTTGGTGGCAGGCAATGCAATTCGCAAACACCCGCTTGCCGATCACCTTGGGGTCTTGAACCGCGGGCGCCGCACCGTTTTCCAGCATGCCCGGCAGGATCCGTTCGTCGTAAACCAGCGGATCAAACCCTCCCGAATAGCGCCCGAGGTAGATCGCGGAAAAGAGAATCAGCGCGCTCATCAAACCCAGCAGCAGGAGCGGCAGTGGCGAGTAGCCCTCCGTCGGTTCGGGCTTCTCGCGCAGCAAAATCGCGTGCACCTTTTGGAGCTGCTCGTCGGACGCGCCGGCCTGTTCCAGCGGCAATCGGGGAGAGGGATCGGCGCTCATTTGGCTCCCCCAGCCTTTCTCGGAACATAGGGCTTCGCCTCAGGAAATTCGTACGTGTCCTTGAGGCTCAGCAGATAGCCGACGAGCGCGTCGGCCCGGGGCGTCGGCACGAGCTCGTAGCCGGGCCGGTCGAGGTCATGCAGCTTCGCGTATTCAGCCGGTAATTTTAGCGTCTTCGGCGACCGCTCTCCCACGATCTGGCGATACTCAAAAAGAAACCCGAACGGCGCCATGGTCGAACCGGGCGAAGTCAGCCGCGGATCGAACAGATGCAGATAATGCCAGTCGGCCGAGGGCTGGCGCGCCCCGATGTTGCGCAGATCGGGTCCCGTGCGCATCGTGCCGAGGAAGACCCGCTTTTCGTACACATAGTCCCGCGCCACGCTCTGGCGCTCGCCCCAGCCGCGCTCGGCGTCCGCCCCAAAACCCGGCCGGCGCACCTGTTGGGAATGGCAATACAGGCAGCCGAGGTCCTGGTAGACCAGCCGGCCGCGCTCCGCCAGGCCGGACGGCTTCTCGGGATAGGTCTTGCCCTCGTTCTGGTCTTAATACGGCGTCAGGCTGCCGTACTGGATCTGATTGGTCAGCACCACGCCCGTCCAGGAAAAGGCGAGCGCGAAGAAGATGCCGAGGAAAATGAGCGGGCCCCGGTTCATCGAACAGAAGGGGTTGGCAGCGGCGTCGGCGAATGGAAAAGCGTCGGGGCGGTGACTCCGGCCGGGCGCCGCATCAGGAGCATCCACCCCACGTTCACCGCGAAGGCGACATGCCCGACCGTGATCACAATGCCGGCCACGCTCCGGAGGAACAGCCACGGAATCGTGTGCTGGACCACGTCGATGAAGGCGATATTGGCATTGTTCATCTCCGTGCCCTGGATCCAGCCGCCGATCGAGAGCTCCAGCCAATAGAACGTGATGCCGATCGCGGTCGCCCAGAAATGCGTGCGGATCAGCGTGGCCGACGGCCACTCTTTCAGCAGGAGCCGCGGCAGGATGTAGTAGACCGAACCGAACATCACCATCGTGAAAAAGGCGTACATGCCCTGATGCGCGTGGGCCACGGTGAAGTGCGTGAAATGCGTGACCTCGTTAAATCCGCGGATCGCCATCGCCGAGCCGGTCAGGCTCACCAACGTATAGTTCACCGCCCCAAATACGACGAACCGCAGCGTCGGGCTGTAACGGAGGGCGCTGAAACTGCCCACCATCGTGAAATGATGATTGATCGCGGTGACCACGACCGGAATCACCATCATGAGGCTGGCGGCGATGCCAGCCGAGAGCACCCAGGCGGGGACTGGTCCGCCAATCAGGTGGTGCACGCCCGCCCAGTTGTAGAAGATGGCAAGCGACCAGAAGCCCAGGACCGAGAGGTAATAGCTGTGGATCGGCTTTCCCAGCACCTTCGGAATGAAATAATACGCGGCGGCGAGCCCGATCGGGGTGAACCAGAGTCCCAGCACGTTGTGCGCGAACCACCAGTTGACCAGCGCCTGCACCGTGCCCCGGGCCGGCTCGAAGATCAGCATAATCTGCGCGACCGAGTAGAGCCAGGGGAACCAGAATAGGGCGGCGAGCAGGTACCACTGCGAGACGTAGATATGCTCGGACTTGCGGAAACGGAACGTGATCACCGCCCACACCCCCACCAGCGCGTAGGCGACGAAGAGCAGGGGCGTCGCGTACGGGGGGATCTCCAGCCATTCGATCGACGTCGAATCTCCCGCCAGGATGCCAATGACCCCGATCGTCACGCCGAGGTTCCAGAAACAGGCCGCAACAATGAGCAGACCACCATGCCGCAATTTCGCGCGGGATAACCGGGCCATCAACCAGAAGGCCACGGCAAATGCCACGTTCGTGCTCCAGCCGTAGACGACCGAGTTGAGATGCGCCGTTCGCGCCCGGCCAAAGGTGAGCCACTCGTAGTCGCCGAGAAACTCCGGCGTGTGCAACTTGATGGAAGAGATCAGCGCAAAGCCGGTGCCGATCAACAGCCACGCGAGGCCGGACAGCAGAAAGACGATCACCGGCCATTTCGCTGAGGCGTCAATCTCGCTCAGCTCGGCCCGCGCCACCATGTCGGTCGGCGTGGCGGGATTGAGCGAGGCGGCGAGACTGGAAACGTTAGGCATGGGCGAGAGCGGCGATCTGAACGAACAGGGAAGAGCGAAGAGGAAAGAGCCGGATGCGTTAGGCGCAGGATTTGCGCCTTGTTCTTTGGAATCTGGCGTGGGGCTATTTGGTTTTGGCCGACCGCTTGCCGCTTTCAGCCTCCGGCACTCCGGTTTGAGGTTTCTGCCGCTTCACCGGAAAATGATCGGTCATTTGACCAACCGGTTCTTCCTGGTCAAAGATCGACGACGCTCCCCGTTCGAAGTCCCGGAGCTGGCCGTGCCGGGACGACCAATACAACGCATATACCGCGGTGCCGGTGAGCGTGACGGCGATGAGAAACGCCAACGTATAGAAAACCCATTCCATGCAGCTCAAGGTTTCCGGGCGGTGTTGGCTTCCTGCAAGGTCAATTGCATCGCGCGGTCGAGCGGGAGCTGCACGATCCCTTTGTCCTTGTCGATCCACGCATAGGCGGTCGCGGCCGCCTGCTCCTTTGCGCGCAGCTCATCGAGGTGCGCCTGGCGGCCATCCGCGGTGTATTTCCACTGATCCTCCGGCGGAATCTTGCTCAGATCCACCTCCGGCGCCAGGCGGCGCTGCGGCAAGTACGCGAGGAAAAGGACGATGACAAAAATGGCGAAGCACCCCAGCACTGCCAGAAAGGTCGTCCAAAAGCTGGTACGGCTTTCCGCAGGATCGGAAGAAGGGGGCGGGAGATTGGAAGGATCGGGCATGGGCGGTTTTCAACCTACGACTTACGATTTACGCTTTTCGATTGATAATCTCTGGTTCCTGGTTTCCTGATTTCCACATGGACTGACCTCCGCATTCTGGTGGGTCACTCGGCCGACGCCTCCTGGTAACTAAGGCACTCGGCAATGCGCGGGTCGCGGATCGGCAGGAGCTTCGTCGTGGAAAAACTCCGGAGGTAAGCCCAGACGCAGATTCCCCCCACTCCGGCCAGCGCCGTGAAGTGCCAGCCCATCAGGAGCGAGAAGAACGGGTGCGGATGGCCGGCCGCATCCCTGGCGGCCGGCAGGGTGTTGAAGCAAATGTCGACGAAAAGCATCACCAGGATCCACCACGCGATGAACCGCGCCCAGTGGGGTTCGACTTTGTGGCGATAGGAAAGCAGATAGCAAAACGGAAAGGCGAAATAGAGGAACAGGAGGGACATCCCGACCCAGTACCAGTCGCCATACTCCCGCAAATTGAAATAGAAGGTCTCCTCCGGCACGTTGGCGTTCCAGATCAGGAAGTACTGGGAAAAGGCGATGTAGGCCCAGAAGACCGTGAAGGTCAGCATCAGTTGGCCGATGGAATGCAGATGATTGCGGTTGAGGATGCCGCGGTAGTCGCCCCGGCGGTGGAGCCAGAGCATCAGCAGCACGCCGATGGCGAGGGCGCCCCGCATTCCGGTGGCGAAAAAGTACACGCCGTAGATGGTGGAAAACCAGTGGTAATCGAGGCTCTTGAACCAGTCGATCGAGGCAAACGTGATCGCGAAACCGCTGAGCGGAAGGCCGGCGGCCGCCCAACAGCGATTGGATCGCGTCCACTTCAGGTCGCCGTCCGCGTCTTGACGGAACGAATTGCGGCGCACCACGTACGCCAGCCAGATCCAGATTCCGAAGAACAGCACGAGGCGCAGCGTGAAGAAGCCGACGTTCAGATAGCCGGCCTTCTTGAAATAGAGGATGTCTTCCCCGACGGTCTCGTGCGTGCCCGGCAGCAATGACCCCGGGTTCATCCACAACCAGATCAAGCCGGGGCGGAGGTACGCCGAAATCGCCAGCAACGGGAGAAAGAGCAGAAAGAGCCACTTCAGCGCGGCCAGCCAGTGTTCGTATTGCCGGCGGATGATGACCCCCCAGCTCGCGTCGAAAATGTGATGGATCAACACGAGCATGAGCATCGCCACCACAATCATCGTCCAGTAGCCAACCGCCACCAACCAGGACAGCGCCACCCGGCGCGGGTCGGACACGAAGAAGCCGGCCGCAGTCAGAGCGGTTCCGGCCAATCCGACGCCCAGCGCGACGCCGGCATTCGGCGCCGGCGAGCCGGCCGCGGCCGCAGAACCAGGGATTGATAAGCGGGAAGTCATAATCCCAGATCCGCCTTGTGGTCCGCCGGCACGTCCGACACCGCGCCCTGGCGGGCGCGCTCCAGGGCGCGCACGTAGGCGATCACCGCCCAGCGATCTTCCGGACTCAGCTTGTCGGCGTACGGGGACATGGTGTTCTTCCCGTTGGTGATCGTGTTGAAAATCTCCCCCTCGGGCATTTTCCGAATGCGGTCGTCGTGATACGAAGCAGTGGTCACCATGCCATAGCTCTTGGTGATCCCCTGTCCATCGCCGAGGGCGCCGTGACACGGGGCGCAGTAGATGGTGTAGCGCTCTTGGCCGTGCTGCATGAACTTCTCGTCCAGCGCGAGCTCCGGCGGAAAGTCGCGCGCGAACTCGCCGCTGGTCGTCTGGCCGCGATAAAGGAAATTGTCCGCGCGGAGAAAATCCGGATCCGGCGCGATCGTGCGCCCGCGTGGCACCACCCCGGCCGCCAGCGGCCGGTCGGCGCGTCCATCCGCGAAAAACTTGGATCCAGCCTGCGGCTTGTATTTCGCCTGGCGGTTCATGTCGGGGAACACCTCGATTGGCGGCTGGGTCGAGCGCCGACCGCGAAAGCCGCCGATCGAGATCGTCAGCACCACCAGCAAGGCGGTCACATAATAAACGGTGCGCATGGCTTAGTCTTCCAGTTCCTCGATTTCGCGGCCGCCGAGCCGCGCCAGCAACGCCTCGGTCGCCGCGCGGTCGTAGCGGGGATCGCGCGCCTCGATCACGACAAAGAACCGGTCGTCCATCGCGCGCTGGAAATGCGCCTGCTTCATCACCGCATGATAATGCATCGGCAGGCGGTTGAGCAGGAACATGCCGAGGATCGTCGCAAACGCCGTAAACAGGATCGTCAGCTCGTAGGAGATCGGAAAGGCAAACAGCGGACTGAAGAGCGGCTTGCCCCCGACGACGAGCTTGAAATTCCAGGCCCCGGACCACCAGATGAGCCCCATGCCGGTGACGAAACCAATGATGCCGCCGGCCAGTGAGATGCGGGGGACGAGGGAGCGCCGCACCCCCATCGCGCGATCCATGCCGTGAATCGGAAACGGCGTGATCACGTCCCAGGATTTGTAGCCGGCATCGCGCACCGCCTCCGCCGCCTGCATGATGTCGGCTGGCGTATCGAACATTGCGATCAAACCGTAGGATTTCTCGGACATGGCGGACAATGAGGGAAGAACCAAAAACCAAGATTCAGGAGTCAGAAGGAGGTGGCGCTTGGGTCTTACCGTTTGTTCCTTGGAATTTGGATTTTGGGATTTGGGATTTCTCGCCTAATGGTGTCCATGGTGCGCATCCGCCTGCGGCGTCACCGCTTTGATTTCGGCCATCGGCATCATCGGCAGGAAACGGATAAACAGCAGGAAGAGCGTTCCAAATACCCCGAAAGTGCCGAAGAACGTGAAGATATCGACCACCGTGGGCGACAGATAACCCCAACTCGAGGGCAGGAAGTCGCGGGTCAGCGACGTGCAAATGATCACGAAGCGCTCCATCCACATGCCCACGTTGACCAGCAGGGAGAGAATCCAGACAAACGCGATGTTCCGGCGCACGCCCTTGAACCAGAAGAACTGCGGCACGATGACGTTGCAGGTCACCATCGTCCAGTAAGCCCAGGCGTAGGGACCGAACGCGCGGTTGATGAACGTGAAGCCCTCATTGGGATTGGCGCCGTACCACGCGATAAAGAACTCCATCATGTACGCGTAGCCGACCATTGAACCGGTCGCCAACGCGATCTTGCACATGTTGTCGATGTGATGCTGCGTGATTAGATCCTCGAGCTTGAACACCGCCCGCAGCGGTAGCACGAGCGTCAGCACCATCCCGAAGCCCGAATAGATCGCGCCGGCCACGAAGTACGGCGGAAAGATCGTGGTATGCCATCCGGGGATCAGCGAGACGGCAAAGTCGAAGGACACGATCGTGTGCACGGACAGCACCAGCGGCGTCGCAATCCCGGCCAGGATCAGGTAGGCCATCTCGTAGTTGCTCCAATGCCGGTTGGAACCCCGCCAGCCCATCGCAAACAGCCCGTAAAGGAAGGCGCGCACGCGCTTGCCCGCCGCCGTGAACCGGTCGCGCAACAACCCGAGATCCGGAATCATGCCCACGTACCAAAACAGCACCGACACCGTGCCGTAGGTGGAGACGGCAAACACGTCCCATTCCAGGGGCGAGCGGAAATTCTGCCAGATGCCATTCGAATTCGGGAGGGGAAACAGATACCAGGCGAACCACACGCGGCCCACGTGGAAGAGCGGGAAAATACCCGCGCAGACCACGGCGAAAATCGTCATCGCCTCGGCCGCGCGGTTGATGGACGTGCGCCATTTCTGCCGCAGCAGGCACAGGATCGCGGAAATCAGCGTTCCGGCGTGACCGATACCGATCCAGAAAACGAAATTGACGATCGGCCAGCCCCAGTTGATCGGACTGCGGTGTCCCCACACGCCGACGCCTGTGCCCACCAGGTAGATCAGCCCGGCCACCGTAAACGAGGCGATGAAGCTTGCGACGCCAAAGCAGATCCACCACCAGCGGGGCGTCGGACCTTCAATGATCCCGCAGATCTTGTCGGAGATCCAGGCGAAGCTGCGGTTGTTCTCGACGAGCACCGCCCGCGGCAA